>ERZ1034678.688-NODE-688-length-18131-cov-41.512337_pt1 | contig 18131 bp, 16 predicted proteins | sample MGYA00520640_ERZ1034678 | MGnify/ENA primary metagenome ERZ1034678 (study PRJEB33766, sample SAMN09781767) | gut metagenome | biome: gut microbiome | host: Homo sapiens | place: Madagascar | study: EMG produced TPA metagenomics assembly of the PRJNA485056 data...
ACGTTGGGCGCAGAATAGAGAAAATTCCATTGATAGTTCCCGACTATCAGATGGATAGTCTCAAAATCATCTGCGCAGCCGATGCGGACAACACCATCGTATCATTAGGTGAAGTGCCTAAGTTCGAGAAAGGACAGTTGGTAAAGGTAATTGATGGTGTATTCAAAGGGGTGGTTGGAAGAGTTGCACGCTGGCAAGGACAACAGAGAGTTGGTGTGGTCATTGATGACTTGGTAACAGTTGTAACGGCTTATGTACCAAGTGCGTTTTTAGAAGAAATAATTTGATTGTAAGTTGCTAGAGTGAGCATTATAGCATAAAAATAAAAACGACTAATGACATTGTTTCAAATCTCAATTCAACAATGGTAATATAAGTCAAAAAACAAATGACAGACTGATGTATTCAATACCTACCATTCCAGAAAGTAGCGGATTTCATGTGGCTTATCTACAAGGTCAATTGGTAGCGGTGAATTTTGCAGGGCTTAATGGCACGCAAAAATTAATTATGGTATTAGAGTAAAATATTTGAGAGAATTGGTAAATCAAAATAACCATTAGTCTGCATTAATTGGACAGTAGTATAATGACAAAAGATACAATGCAATATAACTTCTTTTTTACGAGTTTTGGCAAAGCATATATAGCTCATCTTAATGAACCTGAAAGGAATTCACACATTGATATCCTATGTGTTAATTCGACATCGCGTTCTATATTGATGGAATGGGATACTATCTCGTACATTTCAACAACAGATTCTATTGGCAAGGATGTTAAAAATGCTTTTTTGGAAAAAGTGTCGCTGAGTGATAAAACAGTCCATTTGACCTTCACTGACAGTAAGGAGAAAGGAGTATCACTGCAACACAAGGTGCAAGCTGAACATATCAATGTCTTATCGAACAAGAAGATATCTCATATTTCGTTTAAGTCGGAAGATGCTTCTAATATAGATGTTCTTAATGTTATATTGAAATTTAGGAATCTTGAATCAACAATATCCTTTCATTGCGTTCCAACAAATGATTTCTACAATGTTGTCTTGGACTTTGGATCGGAGGCAAGCCAAATGCTTATAAGTAAGAATAATCCTGATGCTGCTATCATACCAGAAAAAGTCTTTGCGAATACGCTTTCTCACTTTTATAATATACAAAGAGTAAAAGGCAATCGAGTGTATGATCAGCAGGATGAGGACGATATGCTATTTCGTAGCGTTTTCTATTTAAAGAAAAATGCTAAAATGTCAGATTCATTCGAATATGACAGACCATCTAGAGACGATTCCTTTTTCAGTTTTTTGTCAAAGAGGACAGAAAGTCATGAAGGAAGAATCCCCAATATAAAGATTGCATATCTCACAGGTGTAGTTGTCAATGAAGTTACGGATATGCAAACTTTACACAGGGGAATCGTTTCAAGGTTTCTACACGAAGCAATCTATCGAATTAGCGAAATTCATAGTAATAAAAACAATAAGGTTGGCATAAACTTCACTGTATTACTACCAAATGTTATGCCTCAGAATGCAGTATCTTCCTTCTTGGAAAACATGAGGCGTGTTGCTAATAGTAAGGATTATTTAGATGCAAATGGTTGCCAGTTACAGATTGAATGTATAAATGTGAGAAGTTGTTCAGAAAGTGATGCTTCATTCCTTGAGTGCTTACATCTAGCAGCTTTCCCAGGCTCCCAACATAAAATGAAGGTAATGCCAGGTAAAAGATATTTGATTATCGACATAGGCAAAGGAACAACAGATTTTTCTCTTGTTAAGTTATATACATCCAACAGCGGCATTAGCGAATACCGAGCAGGTTTTGTTGGTGCTGGCAATGCTATCTCATACGCAATTTTTTCTGACTATATGAAAACGATTGCAGGAAACAAGGCGGAAGCATTGATTGACAAAATGCTTAATGCAGAACCCGCTGTACTGTTTGAGCTTGAAAACAAGATTGAAGACGCAAAGAAAAATTGGAGAAGAGGTAAGAATATAACGACTTTTGAACCGATATCAAAGATAGACAACATTACAACAGAAGCCATCCTTGATAAGATTGAAGAACTGGGTTTTATCAAAGACTCACAAGGAGAAGTCGAAAAAATGTTAAATCAAATATCTGAAAGGATTATTGACCAAATACCCCTAGATGATGTAGATTATGTGGTTTTCAGCGGGAGATCGTTTAAGTTTGAAGAACTAAAGGCACAGTTGGAAACTCATCTACGCAAAAAAATGAAGAAGATTGAAGTATTCTTTAATACCGAAACAGCAAAAAACGGATGTTTGTATGGTCCACTCAGAAAAATCAGCATGAGTTTGGAAAGTCAAATGGTCGGATTTCCACTTGTAAGAGACATAACCAAAGCGAAACAAACAGATACACCTATAGATAAAGACACCAATGATTTATCGCTCTCTGTTATAAATGCTGATACATTGAAGTTGGAAAGAATCAATTCTTTAAAGCATGTATTTGCTAAAGGAAAAAAAATCTTTGTAGAATGGTTTGGAGATGACAATCAGTCTCAATCTGAAAATACATTAAAATGTGCATCAATAAATTTCGATTCTGAAGTGAAAACGTATATGACAAAGGGGAAAGAGATTAAAAGTATTAATAGCAATTCAATAATCATCATTTCAGGTAATATCTATACGACCGAGGTTCAATATCATATAAACAATGCAGATGCACCTTACTCGTTGTATTTTGATGGAGAAGATTTTTACCTCAAGCATGAAACAGGATGCCATAAACTAGTTATGCAAGTAAACAGAGGTTCTCAGAAATTGCTCAAAGAAAGCCTCTTTCCATATTCATTGACATTAAAAGATTAAATATGAAAAGTTCATCAATACTATTTCTAACAAGTACTATATTAAGCATAATTGCACTCTTGATAGGTGTATATTATAGCATAAAATTTTCCATTCCAACTATGATGATTGTAGTGGGTGGGTGCCTATATTTACCAATGTGTTTATTGCAATTAGCTTTGTTATTTACGAGACTGGAGAAAAAACCTAAAAAAGAAATGATTGTGAAAGAGATTATTTCTGAACCTTCAATAAAAGTAGCCACAACTTCTGCTATACAAGACACATCAATAGCTACCGACACTATCTATAAGCAATGGTCGAAAGCTATGTATGATATGTTTGCAGGAGAATGGACAGAAATGTTTTCAAATGCCACATATCCAGCAGACAAGGCTACAAGGGCAGAAATATGTATAGAATTATGGAAAATAGCATCATTAACAATGGACTATTTGTTAGTAGTTAACAATGACCCAAATGCATTGAAAAGGAATCGTGAAATGACAAATGCAGTCATTGAAGGAAAGGATATAGCAAACGATGTTGAATTGAAAGAGTTCTTTAAAGACCCAACGAGCGTGCAACAAAAAGTATTAATTATAAACGACTTATTATCATCCCAATTGGCAGCTAAACAGTCATTTAATGTTCCTGTCTTCGGTTATAAAATTGAATTGGGCAAAAAATAAATACTTCCTATGAATCGTAATGTCATAAAAACAATTATACAAACAGTATTTCCTATGCTGTTGTTATTACTCGTAAACGCATTCTTCAAAATGACGTTTACGGGATATTTCGTTATTTGCGCCATAGCATTGTTTTGGAGTATTAAACAGAAGAATCAAGGACTGTATACTTCTTGGTGTGTTGTTTTGGTAGCATCCATATTGGTAACACTCAACTATCTAAGACCCTCAACGATAAAAGGAATAGCAAGTTATAACAATGCTTCTCATAATGTGCTTGTATTGAGAGGTATTGAATCAGGCAAGCAACTTGACCTTGTCAATTCTGCAAATGCAGATGTAGCTCTGTTTGACTCCGAAGATTATTCTGGCAAGCTAACAGCTACCCCAAATGAATACGGAACAGTTGATGTGTCTTGTAATCTAATCTCTCATCCTGTATTCTGTTGGCAAGGAAACAGTTTTCAGGCTATAAACAAAAGTTCTTTTCCTTGCTTCTCCGAATCTTTGGAGTTTAAGACAAAGTCTGGAGAATCGCTTAAACTTCATGTTGAAGATTCAAATAATAGAGCAAGATATATAGTTTCTACCGAGAATCATGGGGTTACTCTTGTTGATACCGCATCATTTTCTTCGCATATTAAAGAAGGCTACCCTTTGTCGGACATATTATCAACGTGTTATAAAGATAATGAACTAAAAGAAGAGTTCGTTTCACGATTAAAAGGTGTCACTCTTCTTCGAAATAATGTCCCTTGTAAAGACATAATCTCAAAATCAAGCCCTTTATACGTTACTATATCTGATTCTTTGTTGTCTGACTACGAGAAGGGACTAGTTAGGGTGATTTGCGATGGATCTTATGCGAATATTACTCCTCAAAAATCAGAGATACAAGTTTCTGAAAACCAAAAGTTATATATAGGCGTAGGTTCTACCAAAACCAGACCTGTTAAATTGTCAAATGTGGGTGGAATAATACGTGCTACATATGACATGCCTTATATGTACAATTTTCCATCTGATACAACAGTGGTATCTAGTCATACACTTGCTATATCTTCAAATGCCGAAGACCTACTGTCTAGTGACGTTAAGGCTGCATTTTTTTATGATATTTTTAATTCACCTACAAATAAGAATCATTTCTGTGGTACAATAAGCTATCAAACCTCATCAACACCAAATACTCTGGATGCAGATTTAGTTGACAACTATGATAAAAGTAAAGAAGTTGAAAATGATAATCTCGGTTTCCGATTAAATACGCACAACAAGACAAAATGGATTATTGATATCGTTGATCTTCGTGCCAAAAGTCCTATATCTGGTGACAATGTATGGTTTAATGATTGGTTTATACTTGGTTTGATTATCGCTTTATCATTATTTGCGTTGTTCTGCTATAATTTTATAAGGGAGGACGAATATATTCATAATGCCAAAGCTAATGGAGTATTAAATGTTTGGCTTTTCTTTGTCTCGCTGCTCACATTAAGACTTTATTTAATGTGGCGTGTGGCTATATTCCCCCCAGTTGACGGTATTTCAAAAGACGAATTCGCTTTATATCGTTTAGAGAATGGATTTATAGAAAACTCTATGGCATGGACTTTTGGTGCTATTGCTATTATGATAATTGCCACAATTACTCTCTATATATGGGAAAAATGGGGCAGCCAAAAGTTTAATACAAAAAAGCTTTGTGCTATTTATTCTTCCAAGCAATTCTGGTTCGTACTTGGTTGCGCTCTTTTTGCATCACTTGCAAATAAGGTAATCAATTTTCCAAGTTTCGTTAAGGTTTTAATCAATGTAGTTATACCTGTCATACTGTTTTTTATAAACGAATGGAGATGTATAAAAGGATTATCAATTTTCCACCGCATAGTCAGTGCTTTAGCGGTTATTGGCATGTTGGTTATTGGTGATGCAGGTTATGCAATTATGTTTATGATTTTTGAATGTATTTACTTTATAATACTCTCAATTGTATATAGACATAGTGGAATGGAGAATCCATTATACAAGCACGCAGTCTGGAAATGCAGTGTGATATTTTCAATTTTTGTTCTCCTAATCACGTTGTTTGCTCCACAGATTGTTTGTTATTTATATGATTCAAGAAGTATAATTGGCATTGATCTTATTAAGGTATCGCATATCGCATTTGCAATAGTTGGGCTATTGTTTGTAATAGCAGTTTCTTATATTACAAAAGGTATATTTATAAAGAAACATAGTCAATGGCTAAAAGTCGGATTAACTATTTGCGTTTTAGCTCTTGTGGTTGGAGGCCCTGTATTCTTCAACTATATGGGACATTTTAAGTATCGTTCTTTGATTCATACACAGAATGTGGGTCAGATAATGGAACATGAAGACGTTTCGACTAGAAACAGCCAGCGATTACTTGAGGCATCTCAAAACCAGTGGTTCTTGCAGTATCATAATGATCTAGGGAAAGAAAGAATTCTGGATGATGGTGTGATGCATCTATACCCTCATTTTAAGAAAGGCGTTTCATGGAATACTCAAATAAGTGACGTCATTTGTTCAAGATATATAGTTGGCGAATTATCACTTATAGTTCCGTTAGCATTAATTATTTTATGCTTGATATTGCTATACTCTACGTTAAAGCACGAGAATGAATCTTCAACAGGTTACGCTTACTCTGTAGGTGTTGCCCTATTGATTCTTATCCAAATGACTTTCGTTTGGATGGCTAATACGAACAGAATGATATTCTTTGGACAAGATCTACCATTTCTAAGCCATAATGCACATTCTACAATGTTAATGTTCGCATTGTTACTTGCTATAATTATGTTTGCATTGGGTAACAATGGTGAGGGCGAATCTGATTGTTTAAGCTCAGGATTTAAGCATTTTTCTGCGCGTCCTTTTAAATTAATGTGCTTGCTTTTCTTTGCTATATTCGGTGTTGTCTTCTTTACTGGAAATAAGTACGACAACTTGTATGGTGGTAAAGCTGAAACATATACTGTTGGACATGCAATGGATATTGCAGAAGCAGATTTCGTTAAAATAAATGTCATTTTATCAAAGTATAGGGCAAAGGAACGTCTTTACAATAACCAGAATCTTAAAACTCATATAATTCCTTCAATCGAAAGTAGTATCTCATTGTCTGCAGAAGTAGAGAAAATGTACAAAGACAAGGATATTAGTGAATTTTCATATTCACTATTTAAGTCTTTCATGAACAACAATTGTAAGTCAAATAGACTCGATAATGTTGTACACCTTCGTTATCTTAAGTCTTCTGGTACATATCAGTTTGCGCTTAATAATGGATTCTATTGTTTGAAGGCTCCAGAAATGGATAAACATGATTGGACAGGAGATATATATGCATATCAAAATAAGGAAACTATTATCAAACTCCAGAATCCAGACCAAGGAAATGGTGTGTATTTATATTCAATACCAAAAACTTGGTTGAAAGACAAAGACAATGATTATGCAATTTTCTATAATGGGAGCGATGGTTCTATAAAGCCAGTTCTCTTTAACGAGAATGGCAGGTCTAACGTTAATGTACCTACTATTTACTTGACAAGTTCAGATGTCGTAAGATGTAAAGTTAAAGATAAGTCGTACATATATCAAGTGTCAGGTAAAAAAGAAGATTTGTTGGCAAAGAACATGACAATTAATGGCTCTTCCAAGTTTTTCTATCCACTTGGTGATAAGTTCTATTGGGTGAAAAATTTTGCAGATTATGAAAATAATAATGTAAATCTCACCGGCAAACAAAATTGCAATCTATCTTTTGATAAGGAATTGACAAGTGAAGTATATAAGATTTGTAATTCACTTACAAAGATTCCATGCTCTGTAGTGGCAATGGATGGATTGGGTAATGTTCGTCTAATGATTGATAATAATAGTCATCCTAATCCGAATAGTCCTATTGAGATAGAAAGAATTGTAGAAAATAGCTATCTTAATCCTAATTACGAAATTGACTCTCGTATCTTTGGAAACATGAACCTTGTACATATGATGCCAGGTCCAGGTTCATCTTTGAAACCAATTACCTATGCAGCTGTCACTTCCCAGACCAAAGCGATAAATTGGAGTTCATTAAAGCTACATAAGCCTAATGTAGCCCCTTCCACAATTAAAGACAAATCGACAGGAAAAATCATATCACGATATGAAATAGATCAGTTTGGTCCATACAATTATTCTTCAAAACCATTTGTCTCTATACCAAGTGATGAAGTTGGTGTTGAAGAATGGGTAAATAGCGATTTCTATCTATACAAGTCCAGCAACTACTACAATGCTTTGATTACATATTTAGGCTATTTCAAGTCATCAGACTATAACAATTTAGGACATATATTGAAGCCTAGTAATTCAAATAAAGACTATCCTATTTTGCAAATAGATGGTAAATTATATACCTTAAATGTGGCCCCAGACAAGAATAGACATCAATGCATACTTAATGCAGGATTAAAACAAAACTTTCAGATGTCAGTCTCACACGATGACCAATCGGATATAAAGTCAATTATATCAGACGCATTTGTGGCACCAAATACAAAGGTCTCAAATTATCCATGGCTGTTCCCACAAATGTCTTCTGTGTTCACGACTGAGACAAGAGAATTGTCTGAAGAACAGCGTTTGAGACAATATGCACTGGGAGCTAGCCCTATAAAGGTTACACCTATTATGATGGCTGAAATGTATGGAAGGTTATTTTCTATGCATCCAGATTATCATGCATATGTCACCGAAAACTTGAAACCTTTTACAAGTCCATGGAATGATCATAGTATGTTCTCATTCTACAAACAGAATCTCTTTAGAGCAATGAATAAATGTACTACTATAGGAACAGCAACCATATTGAAACAAGTAAATCATAGCGGGTATTGCTTGTACGCTAAGACAGGAACATTACTTGGTGATGGAAGTAAACGTGATGACAAAATGCTAGCTGTAATTATCACAAATAAAGATGTCACACAGGTTCAGTCACCAGATGATTATAAATTTTATGTTGTATATTTTAGATTCAAGCAGGCTCATGATTTTCCGAGCGAAGTCGTAAGCATATTGAACAAGATTATCCAAAGTAAGTCATTCCAAGATTATATGTAAAGTATGATTAAGAATAAACATAAATATATATTGCCCATTACACTAGTTACTCTTCTATGCACATATTCTGCATGGATGCTTAATAATGTTGAAATTCCAAGTGCATCATCTACTGTTGGTATTGAACGTTCATTTGTGTGGATTAACTCAGATTCTTTGGAAACTTGTATCACAAAGACATATCCTGCTGATGTTAGAGTGTCTAAAGGAAGAAAGAGTTTTAAATTCGAATATCCTTCAAACAGACGTATCCTATTGCATAATGTCAGTGAAGGAGCAACGGCAGATATGGAAACTTTAAAACTTAATGCTAAAGAATATTTTAGGTGTGAAGAGACAAATAATAAGGTTAAAGTCACATTAGTTGTAGAGGATGGCTTTGTGTATTGTCCAACGGCATTACTATTACCTTTACTTGACGATAATAAAAACAATTAAAACAATAGTTAATAGACATGGCAATAAATAAGAACATATTGACTTCTCCCGTCACTATAGATGTTTCGTGGGAGCAGAAATCATCTAGTAAAGATACATTGGATTTGACAGCGTTCTTATTAAATGAAAGTGGGCAAATAAGTGAAATCTCTGATATGGTTTTCTATGGAACGACAGAAGTTGTTGATATGAAACTCACATCAACCAAGCACCACATAACTATAGAGTCAAAACATAATAAAAACATTGCGAGCCAATGTATGACTATCAATCTGGATCTCCTTCCAGAAGATATAAAACACATAGTAATTGTTGTTAGCAACGACTCGGAAAAACCTCTAGATAAGTTTAAAAAAGCCCAGATTGCCTTCAAAGATAAACAAAACAACAAAGATATAATTCAGATTGAAGATAATGGAGATAATGTGTTCTGTGTGTCTGTTGGAGATATTCAAAAAATGAATGAATTATGGACTCTTATTAAAGAGTCAACTTGCTATACAGGTGGTTTGGAGAGTGCCTTTGAAGACTTTGTCCCTAAATCAATACGAAGTTCTTATAAAAAGGGACTAGATGACTTCCAAAGACCTTCGATAGGAACAGGAAAGGGATTGATGCCTTCCAAACTACAAAAGGACGAGCCAGTAATAAAAACTGAAACGATTAAAGTTCCAAATGAAACTTCGAAGACTAAAGGAAATTCGATAGCAAAAGGATCTCGCAGAGGAGTAATGCCTGTAACAAGAAGTAAAATCAAGGCTTCATTTTCTGAAATAGGTGCATCGGAAAAATCAACAGTAAGTGTTGAGCAACCGGTTACACTTAAAGAGAAATCTTTTGAACAAGATAGTTCAAAAACAAATACTCGCGGAGTAATGCCACATAAAAAAAGAAGAATAGACGATTCAAAGGCAGAAATACTTGAACCTACAGCTGTAGTTCAAAAAACACAAGAATTCCGTGAAAAAGATACTCACACAGATAAAAATGTTGTGAATATGGCAAATAGATTTGCAAATAGAAAAAATAAACGAACAAATAATAATTAATATTTAAATTTTCTTTCTTATGGCAAAAGTAAAATTTGAAGCCGAGGATTTTGAAAAGGTCTTAGGCCAAAACATCCTCTCAGAGGGTGATGTTCAGAAAGATGAGCTTAAAACATTAAGGGTTGACCTTGAATGGAAGGGTACAGACCTTGATGTATGTGCATTCATGCTTGACAGTGATGGCGAACTCGCAACAAAAGATGACATTGTTTACTTCAAGTCTAAAATTCGCTGGAAGACAGCAAAACCATTCGATGCTAATGACTTCGACCCCCTTGATGGTAAGAAGAGTATATGGGCAGAAGAACAAGAGGCTTATTGTGGTAGAGTTAAGGTTTGGATGAACGAAACTTTACCTGCATCTCCAGATGGTTCGGTTATAGGTTCTTGGGATGATATGACTGATGACCCTACAGCTCCTTGTGGCGAGACAATGCATATCATGATTGAAGAGATAAATACTATCAAATATAAGAGAATAGCTTTAGCTGCAGTTGTTGCTGAGGATATGATCAAAGAAGGCGTAACATTCAAAGAGGTTCGTGATGCAAGCGTAACTATCACCGATGTTGAGAACGAGGAAGAACTCGTTTCTTACCCGCTATCAGAAAAATTCCCAGACAAGGATGCTGTTTGTTTCGGAGAGCTTATTTATGATGAGGATAACTACCAGTGGAACTTTAAACCAATGGCATCCGGTTACAAAGGTGGCATACTCTATTTGGCTAACAATGTATTCTAATATAATATTGTATGGCAAAAGTAAAATTTGAAGCAGAGGATTTCAAGAAGGATTCCAATACTTCGCAGATAAATTCAAGACCTAATCATTTCCAAAAATATTGGAAATGGTATGGTGGCGCTATTGCAGTAGCATGTTTTGTTGGTGCTGTGGTTCTTTGGCAAAATGGTGAGATAACACCACCATCTCCTCCAACTGTAGCAGATAGGTCAACTGTTGTAAAAACTGATACTATAGCAACAACAGCAGAGGTGTCAACTCCTAATGAAGAGAAAACTATAGAAATGGGTACAAAGCCTGTTAATGAAGAACAGAAGGATTCTGAAACTAAGATAGTAAATAATCCACCTGTTACACAAAGTGGTGATATTACTATGGATGCGAAGAAAACAATACGAGGCGATTTCGGTAATGGCGCAGAACGTCGTAAGAATCTTGGATCTAATTATGACAAGGTGCAGGCTGTTGTAAACAAGATGTATTGCAATGGCAATTTGCAGTGGTAAACACTGTATTAACTAATAGGAAAGGATAAATTTATCCTTTCCTATTAGTTAATTATTGCCAGAGCTTACTTGTTAAAACAAAGTAGTCTTTTGATACAATAAACTACGTTCTGAAAAATGAAACGACTTTTAGTGTTATTATTCCTATTTAAGGGGGTAGTTCCACAAATATATACTAGTGGAGCCACAAGAGAATGTTCTACATCTGGTCTGTTGGCATATATCTGTGTTACAGGTAAGGAGTATCATTCTACGGAAGGATGTAGAGTTTGAGTAATTCCACTCATTAAATCAAGGTGGTATCATTAAGAGAAGCCTCAAAGACCAGACGATCATGTAAAATATATTATTGATATGTATGTAATTAGCAAAAAGTTTTCATCAAATCCAATGAAGATAGTCATTGTAGATAAAGATTGCCATGTTAACTTTGATACATTTATTGTGTGTTTAAGGAATATGCAAATCAAGGAAACAGATGATGTTGTATATTTTAATTCTAAATGTCGTGGGGATTATTCCACAGGCAATAGATCAGAATTCTCTTTATATCAGTACAAGAATATAAGACGGTGGAAGGACCAAACATTTCCAATGTCAATAGATGGTGCGGTAAAAATCTTAGAATCATATTTAGATGAGGATTACGGAGAATACGTTGATTTTCAATTGTCTAAATTAAATCAAGAAATAACAGAATTGCTTATTTGTATTTCTATTGATGAGAACTCAAAACCAAAAGACGTGTTGTCTCTAAATCTCTCATTGTGGAAAAATAATCATAAAGAAGATCTAAAGAAAGAGTCTTATTCTGATTGCCAGATAACAAAAGATAATAATTCATGGAATCAATTTACAGAACTTTTGCATAGTTATGACATAAATATCTTTTGTGCTAATGTTAATGCTGCTGTATTAGGTGTAATTAGAAGACTCAAAAATCATTTTGTGTTCGAACAATATTTCAAATCATATAAAAATATAAATGAATTAGTAAATGATCATTAAAAAATTAAGTAAAAATATGAATAAAGTTCTCTATCATGGTCTGACCGATGCCCAAGTACTCGAAAGCCGCGCGAAGTATGGTTCTAATGTACTTACTCCACCAGAAGAAGATTCCTTGTGGGATCAGATTAAAGAAGTATGTAAACATCCGATTGCGATTGCCATGTTTGTACTTATCGCACTTTCGGTTGTCCTTGCAGGTGTGTTAGTTAGTAGCATGGGTTGTACAATCTGGGTGATGCCTGCAATTGTTTCTATTGCAACATTGCTCATTCTGATTGTAGGTTTCTTTGGAGGTTTTGGCGATCCTCTATTTAAGATTTTGATTACTGCATTTGTACTTTCAATGGGCATATCTATTTATGAGTATGAATGGAATAATGCTGACTGGACTGCATTCTTTGAACCTATTGGCATCATTGTTGCTCTTATCCTTGCAACCAGCATTGCTTTCTGGTTGGAGAAGAATAACGAAAAGACATTCCAGAGTCTTAATCAATCAAACGATGATGAGCCTGTAAAAGTTATTCGTAATGGACACGTTTTTCAGGTTCCTCGTAAGGACATAGTTGTTGGTGACATAGTAAAATTGGAAACTGGTGAAGAAATTCCTGCTGATTGTACCTTGTTAGATTGTCTTAACCTCACAATAGATGAGTCGTCTCTAACTGGTGAGCTTCAAGCAACAAAGGCTCTTGATGCTAACGCATATCCAGATGCGACATATAAGGCAAATGAGATTAAGAAGGGAACAAATATCATCGAAGGTTACTGTACTGCTGAGGTCACTCAGGTTGGTATGAATACCGAGTGTGGTGAAGTGTACAAATCACTTAATGCAGGTAACGAGATTACAGTAGGTTGGTTCGTGAAGAACAACACTACTGGTGAGATTGTTGGTAAATACAACACCGAGGATGATGCAAATAATGCTCTTGAAGAGTATCAGGACGAGCATGAAGATGATGACTTAGTTGTTGAGCAGCCACTTATCGATCGTATGCGTGTGCGTAAAGGTAGTGAAACACCTCTTAGCAGAAAGCTTAATGGGCTTGCGGACTGGATTACAAAAGCAAGTTACTGGATTGCAGGTCTCATAATAGTTGGTAGATTAGTGTGGTTCTTTATTTCAGGTGATATCAACTTCTCTTCTGGTGAATTCTGGGTAGAGTTCGTAAGCTTCTTCCTTCAGACCATTATGATTGCCGTGACACTTGTTGTTGTGGCTGTTCCAGAGGGACTTCCTATGTCCGTCACACTGAGTCTCGCATTTAGTATGCGTAAGCTTATGAAGAGCAATACTCTTCCTCGTACAATGCATGCTTGCGAAACAATGGGGGCAACATCTGTTATTTGTACTGATAAGACTGGTACTTTAACAAAGAACCAGATGGAGGTTGTGGATTCTAAGTTAACTTGCTCTGATAATAAACTTGTAGCAGAAATGATAGCAGTTAATACAACTGCAAACCTTGACTTCTCAGACAAGAATAATACAAAGGTTATTGGTAATCCAACTGAAGGTGCTCTTCTCCTCTGGCTTCAGAAGAACGGATCTGATTATCTTGAGGTCCGAGATGAGGTTCAGATGATTGACAGACTTCTATTTACAACTGAGAACAAATATATGGCAACAATCGCCAACTCTGCTGTTCTTGGAAAGAAGGTCGTTTATGTGAAGGGTGCTCCTGAAATTCTTCTTAACCTCTGCGAAATCAGTACAGATGATAAAGTTTCTTTTGAAAAAGAACTGTTGTCTTACCAGAACAGAGCGATGCGTACTTTAGGTCTTGCATATGCAGAACTTTCTGAAACAGATCACATCTTTATGGATGGCAAGTTGATTGCACAGAACCTCAAATTTGTTGGTATATTTGCTATTCAGGATGATATTCGTGAAGGCGTTAAGGAATCTATAGGTGACTGTATGAAGGCTGGTATCGCCGTGAAGATTGTTACAGGTGATACTCCTACTACAGCAAAAGAGATTGGTCGTAAAATTGGTCTTTGGAAAGATTGTGACACTGACAAGAATATCATTACAGGTAATGAGCTTGCTATGCTTTCAGATAAGCAGCTTCAGGAGCGTGCCATGGATCTTAAGATTATCGCTCGTGCAAGACCTATGGACAAGAAACGTCTTGTTGAAGCACTCCAGAGCCTTGACCAGGTTGTTGCTGTTACTGGTGATGGAACAAACGATGCTCCAGCACTAAACAAGGCTGACGTTGGTTTGTCAATGGGTAACGGTACTGCTGTTGCAAAGGATGCTTCTGATATAATTATTATGGACAACTCATTTAGCACTATTGCGAATGCTGTAATGTGGGGACGTTCACTTTACAAGAATATCCAGAGATTCCTTCTCTTTCAGCTCACAGTAAACGTAGCAGCATGTTTCCTCGTTCTCTTCGGTGCATTCCTTGGAACAGAGTCGCCATTGACAGTAACGCAGATGCTTTGGGTGAACCTTATCATGGACACCTTCGCAGCTATTGCACTTTCAGCTCTACCTCCTCAGAAGTCTGTTATGAATGAAAAACCTCGTGATCCAAAGGCATTCATTCTTGACAAGTCAATGCTTCTCAATATCTTTGGTGTCGGTGGGTTCTTCTTCGCAATGCTCTTAGTTATGTTGGTAATCTTTCAGCACACAGATATTCAGAGTATGAGCGATTTGTTGAATATGAACTTCGCATTCGGGGATCGTAATCCTGTTTCGACCTATGAGCTTACTCTCTTGTTCACTGTGTTCGTAATGACTCACATGGGTTATATGTTCAATGCACGTGGTTATAAGACTGGTAGCTCGGGGTGGAACCTGAAGAACTGTGATGGTTTCTTATTAATAGCAACGGTGGTAACGCTTGGGCAAATTGCTATTATACAAGTACCATTCCTAAACGATTTCTTTAATGTCCAGTCATTGCCTCTGTTCGATTGGATTGCGATATTCATCATGGGATTCATGGTAACTGGAGTGAGAGAATTAAAGCACATGATATTCAAATAATTTTTCATATGAAGAGACGGGGCGTTCCGTCTCTTCGATATTCATCCTATGATCAATAATAATTTTTCATGAGTTAGGTAAGACTCCTTTGGTGCATTATTGTTAACATTTCGTTAAAGATATATACGTTTTAGTATTGATATATGGCGCATTATATCGCAGATAGTTTAGAAAATGGTGAGCAGATCATCTTTCAAGGATATCTGCATTGGACATCTGTTTACAAATACATATTCTCTTCCCTCTTGATGTCGCTAATGGCTATTGGGCTATTTGTAACAGGTTATTTCACGGCTCGACAAGAACTTTATCTTGTAGGATGTGTGTTCTTTGTTCTGGCTATTCTTATATACATAGTTGGTTGGGTATTTCGGACGAGGTGTGAATTTGCCGTTACTAATAATCGTTTCATACAGAAAGACGGTATCTTGAATATTAGGATGACGGAAATACCTTTGTTCAAGATAGAAACGGTGAATTTTTACCAATCTCTTGGGCAAAGGATATTAGGTACGGGAAGTATTGAACTTGTTGGAAGTGGCGGGAGTTTCCATCGTGTCAATTATGTAGAGAAACCGCTGACAGTAAGAAAAATGATTGTTGGTGCAATTAATAAGAATCACAATAAAGAATAGAGATGATTCCAATTAAGTTAATGTCAAGATGGTTTATGGCTATTCTGCTTGTGTCGGTTACTTTATTCAGCTGTAAACGAGAGCCTGCTAATACTATTGTAGAAGACCATGAGTATGAGGTTATTCATACAAATATGCAGTACTATGATTTTAACAAAGTGGAAAATCTTTCTACTTTCTTTGATTCCATTCGTCGGGAACATCCTATTCCAATGTGGATTGAAGAAGATGAAGAAATCATAGAGAAAGATGTATTAGGATTCATAAAACGCATTGAGGTATACCGCCAAGGGACAGTAAAATACTATCCTGATAGTTTGGTCGGAAGATGCATTGATTTTTTTGGCTTCAATTGTGCGATTATAGACAATCATGGTCCTGGTGTCGATATGACTTATGCAGAATGATTCCTTATGTTAGCAGCATACTATAGCCCTGATGTCACTTGTTTGGTTAACATGCAATCGCCTAATCATCAAGCAGGCATTCTTAACTTTGGATCCACATATAACTTGAATCCTTGGTGGTGCTATATATTCTTCAAAAGGAATCAGGGATTTGAAGTGCGAAGAATTGGTGGTGATGAAACCAATATTGACAAATTATTCCAAATAGTTGACGATGAGAATCGTCTCTACTATTTGTGTTCCAATAATGGCACGATGTATGAATTCTTGCAAATCCTTTTCTGGGTAAAGGATGATAATGATGTTTTGATGGTTGCAGAAAGTGACAGTTTGCCTGTTGACAATTGGGACAATTTTGAAGAATGTTATTATAACCCTGAGCAAAGGGTTTGGTATTGCTGCAACAAGGATAAGAAAACAGGTAAGATGATTCCTATTTCTTCCAAACCTGCTTTAGTATTGAAATTAGATGGAGAAAATTCACGTTTTGTAAAAGGAGAGTAATGGGAATGAAGAAGAGTACTTACATTATTTCCATGATATTGCTTGGCGTTTTGCTATTGCTTACAATACCATATGTAGTGAAAATCATCGGAATAATCTTGTTCCCTGCCCGCATTGGTGTGCTCAGACAACTAAGCATTTATCAATGGGTGGGAGTTGGTATAGCTGTTTTTGCAGTTATCCACTCTGTCGTGAAAAAGAATATGACTTGGTTAGAGACATTCTCGCATGAATTAACACATATTGTTGTTGCGTTATTGTTTTTCCGCCGGGTTCATTCTTTTCATGCAGAGGAAGGTAGTGGCGTAGTATATACAAGTGGTAAGCATGAATATGCCCTGGCTCCAATGGCATTGGCACCATATTGCCTACCGATCTTCACCTATTTATTGTTGTCGATTAGATGTCTGATGGACTTTCACGGTATGTGGATTTATGACGTTTTAATAGGAATGACTATCTGTTTCCATTTCTTCTGCTTCAAGAATCAAACGGGTATTTATCAAACGGATATCAATCAATATCCGCTGTCTTTCTCGTATTTGTATATCGTAACAGCACTGTTGATAAACTTCTGTATCATCTGGGTGGCTTTCTTTTCACAATATAATGTTTACACCTCTTTCTGGAGATATTTATCATCTGTATGGGAGAATGCTATAACTTTTGTTCAATTTCTTTTCTAAAAAGATTAGTTATGAAGAATTGTTTTGTCACACTTATTTCATTGACGATGGCTTTATCACAACTTTTGGATAACTATGCAGAACGTGCGATTCGTCCTTTGATAACTCAGCGTAACTCTATGCTCCATTTCGGCAGTGACGAAGGGGCAGAGATGGCTGCCACTTATCATAGCAAAATCAGTACGGTGAAGATGCAAGGACGGTCAGTTTGGGAGTACCTCGGTAGGTTTTTTGCTAAAATATTTAACGGTTGCAGAGATTTTGGTAACTATTCAGCGATAGATAAATAAATAATTGTAACACAAAAGATCGTATAAATCTGGGAAAAATGCAATAATACAAAAATATAAAAGACATGAACACAAATAAAAACATTAAGTTGGGCTTACTTGTTATTGTATCAGCTTTTTTCGGACTGCATTCTGTCGCTCAAAATGTGATAGTGGCTGACACTATTGATGCAGAAGAAGCATTTGG
>ERZ1034678.692-NODE-692-length-18087-cov-11.854315_pt1 | contig 18087 bp, 17 predicted proteins | sample MGYA00520640_ERZ1034678 | MGnify/ENA primary metagenome ERZ1034678 (study PRJEB33766, sample SAMN09781767) | gut metagenome | biome: gut microbiome | host: Homo sapiens | place: Madagascar | study: EMG produced TPA metagenomics assembly of the PRJNA485056 data...
ATGTTTAGTTACCTTTTGCGGAGATATTCATTTCTGTTTTATAGAGGAAAGATAGGTATAAAAATCCATACTTCCAAATCGTTTGTGTACTTATTTGTGTACACATGATTTTTCGTTGTTTACTTATTGCTTGGTGAAAAACCATCAACAGCCATGGCTGCTTGCCATCTACGCCTTGCGTCATAGGCTATTTACATTATCACTATACAATATTTTGTTACTCGCTTTTCTTGGGTAACAAAATAGTAACACAAAGGTAGCATATTAGTAGCATACAGATATGCATAACAAACACATTTTAGCACAATGCATTAACGCACGTAAACAGCTCTTTTTGTGCTATTTACGTGCGTGTGAATGTCGTGTGTGTGCGTTTTAAGTATGTGTTAAAGATTGTTGTTACTTGCCCACGCAAAAGTGGGTAAAGATGTTCTGAAGCGTTTCTTGCGGAGTAATACGCTCTTCGCCAGTAATTTCTGCAAGGTAATCTATCACCATTCTTAAGTCTTCAGCAAGTAGGTCGCCGCTTAGTCCAAGGTTCATGGAGTCGATGACACGTTGTAGACTTTCGTCGGCATGCAGCAAAGCGGAGTAATGCCTAACGGATGTTATAACGATGTCGCTCTCGGAGAGTTGAGGGATGTTGGCTGCTTCGACGATGAGCTGTTCGAGTTTGGAGATATTTGTGCCGTACTTAGCACTAATGTCGACCGATGAGGAGTTTTGAATGTTGAAGTTTGAATTTTGAATTGTCGGCTTCGCTGATGAGGAATTATTCAATGATGAATTGGTGAGATCCATCTTGTTGCGCACGATGATGAGCTTTTTGCCAGCGACGCGTGTCTTGATGTCCTCAATCTCCGAATCAGACGGTTGCTTGTCGATTAGCCAAAGCACAATCTTGGCTTCTTGCATCTTCTGATAAGTGCGCTCTATGCCTATATTCTCAACAACATCATCTGTTTTGCGGATGCCAGCAGTATCGACAAAGCGGAACTGTATGCCATTGATGATGGTGGTATCCTCGATAAAATCTCTTGTCGTGCCGTGTACATCGCTCACAATAGCCTTCTCCTCATGCAGCAAGTGATTGAGGAGTGTACTCTTTCCTACGTTAGTGTTGCCAACTATAGCCACGGTAATGCCGTTCTTTAAGGCGTTGCCCACCTCAAAGGAACGGGCAAGCGAGAGAAGACGCTTATGAATGTCGTTGGCAAGGGTGTAGAGCTCGGAACGGTCGGCAAACTCCAGTTCCTCATGGTCGGAGAAGTCGAGTTCCAATTCCAATAATGATGTAAGCTTAAGCAGATGGGCACGAAGGTCGGCCAACTCGTTGCTGAAGTGGCCCTTGAGCTGACTCATAGCCATATCGTGCGTAGCCTTGTTGGTAGAACTGATAAGGTCGGCCACAGCCTCTGCCTGCGAGAGATCCATCTTGCCATTGAGGAAAGCACGCTGGGTAAACTCGCCAGGTCCGGCAGGAGAGCAACCATTCTCGGTTAGCAACAGCATAACTTGCTGAAGTACATAGGCAGAACCATGACATGAAATCTCTACAGAGTTCTCTCCGGTATACGAATGAGGTGCGCGGAAAATAGATACAAGCACCTCGTCGACAACATCGTTATTGGCGTTGACAATATTGCCAAAGGCAAGAGTGTAAGCCTTACGTTCGGACAAAGAAAGAGTTGAGCCGACAGGACGGAATATCCTATCGGCTATATTAATGGCCATGGGGCCAGAGATACGAATAATGCCAATGGCACCACCAGGGGCGGTAGCGATGGCGCAAATGGTATTGTTGTTGAGCATTTAGATATAATTTCTTAACTGAGCTTTCGCAAGTTCAGAGAATTAAGTACTTTCGCTTGCAAAGCTTCATTTCTTAATTACGTTAGTTTTTAAAACTGTGAATTGGAGCCGGTATGCGTCCACCACGGCCTACGAATGGCTGGCATGAGAAGGTGTTGACAGGCATGATGGGAGCATAACCCAAGAGTCCGCCAAAGTCTACCTTGTCGCCAACCTTCTTGCCAATAGCAGGAATGACGCGCACGGCTGTGGTCTTCTGATTAATCATACCGATGGCTGCCTCGTCGGCAATGATACCAGCAATAGTTGTAGAGGGTGTGTCGCCAGGGATGGCTATCATGTCGAGACCTACCGAGCAGACGCATGTCATAGCCTCCAGTTTCTCGATGGTGAGGGCACCTGCCTCTACTGCATCAATCATGCCCTGATCCTCGCTTACGGGGATAAACGCACCACTAAGACCTCCTACATACGAGGAAGCCATGATGCCTCCCTTCTTAACCTGATCGTTAAGCAAGGCAAGGGCTGCCGTTGTACCAGGAGCACCAGGATGCTCGAGACCTATCTCGCGAAGAATGTCGGCAACAGAATCGCCTACAGCTGGAGTTGGAGCAAGCGAGAGGTCGATAATGCCGAATGGAATGCCAAGTCGACGAGAAGCCTCTTTGGCTACAAGCTGGCCAACACGTGTTATCTTGAAGGCGGTGCGCTTGATAGTCTCGCATAGTACCTCAAAGCTCTCGCCACGAACTTGCTCAAGTGCATACTTAACAACACCCGGACCGCTTACACCCACGCTTATAACAGCATCGGGTTCGCTAACGCCATGGAAGGCACCAGCCATAAAGGGATTGTCGTCGGGAGCGTTGCACAAGACAACAAGCTTGGCACAACCGATAGACATGCGCTCCTTGGTCTCCTCAGCAGTCTGACGCACAATGTCGCCCATAAGACGCACGGCATCCATATTGATACCAGTCTTTGTAGAACCGATATTAACCGAGCTACAAATAAGGTCGGTCTCGGCAAGCGCCTTAGGAATAGAGCGTATCATAAGTTCATCGCTATGAGTCATTCCCTTGGAAACGATAGCCGAATAACCACCAAGAAAGTTCACGCCTACAGTCTTGGCTGCACGGTCGAGAGTGCGTGCAAGCTCCACATAGTCGTCGGATGTCTTGCAGGCATTACCACCCACAAGAGCAATAGGAGTAATGGCGATGCGCTTGTTGACGATAGGCACACCTAACTCCTTAGAAATCTGCTCGCCTGTGCTTACAAGATTCTTGGCAAGGCGTGTAATCTTGTTGTATATATTATTGCATAGGGTAGGGAGAGAGTCGCTAACACAATCCATAAGACTGATGCCCATAGTGATGGTGCGCACGTCGAAGTTCTCCTTCTCTATCATCTTGTTGGTTTCGATAACCTCGTTGATATTAATCATGACGTATTAGTTTGTGTGATTAGATTCTATGCATTACATCAAATATCTCCTCGCGCTGGCACTTAACCTGCACGCCTACGCTCTCTCCAAGCTTTGTAAGTTCATCGGATGCCTGAACGAAAGGCTTCTCCATTTTTGTCATGTCGACAATCATCATCATGTTGAAATACTCCTGTACGATGGTCTGCGATATGTCGAGGATGTTGACGTTATTGTCGGCAAGATAGGTACACACTTTAGCAATGATACCCTTGGTGTCCTTGCCTACTACAGTAATGATTGTTTTGTTCATAATTAAAGCTAATTTATTTATATTCCTGAAAATATTGTATTAGGGGTTGTGTTTGCTTACATTTGCATATCCACAACGTCGTGCCTTTCTCTAAGACACTATATATGGATATTGTATGGAGGGGTAGGAGGCTGAGCGCCTCCTACTTGTTTGGTATTACCTCCTTGATGTATCCGTGGCGATAAGCATAGAGCAAGCGTTCAAGGTCCTTGATTTGCTTGCCCAGCTCATGACCTATATCGGTATCGGCAACACGCATACGATGAGCCGACATCTCTACTATCTGTGTGGTAGACTTGATGTCGTTACATTTCTGTATGGCATCCAAAGTGGATGTGAATGGCTCGTGTTGTACAAGCACAAATCCACGGCTGTGATAGACAAGGGTGTAGCCGGCAATACCAGTTTCCTTATGATAAGCCTGCGAGAAACCGCCGTCTATAACCATAAGCTTGCCGTTGGCCTTGATAGGATTCTCGCCATTGCATACATGCACAGGCACATGACCGTTGATGATGTGACGGTTGGCGCCCGTAACCTCGAAGGCATCCATAATGTTGTCTACAATCTGCTCGTTGTCGCGCAGCTTGAAGTAGTTGCCTTTCTCCTCGTTGTGCGTAGCCTTGTCGGCTATAAAGTAGCGTTCGAATGTAGCCATCTTCGACTTGTCGAACAAGGGACTGTCTGGTCCGCACCACAGGTAGAGGAAGAAGTCGGTAGCATACTTGCGTTCTTCCTCGGAAGAGTCGGTCTGGAAAGGTGTGCGTATAAGCATACCTATATTGTATAGCAACTCCTTGCCCGAGCACTTTATGCCAGGAGCAATTTCCACCTCCTTAAGCGAACCGTCGGCATTAAGAGGGATGGATGCATGGAATAGCAGGTTGTTGTTGAAGATGGCATACATGCAACCATGTCGCAGAATCATATTGATGTGCTTGTGCAGCTTCTCGGATACCTGGAACGAGTGGTTAAGCTTCTCCATCAGTTGCTTTTCCTCGGGCGTAAGTCGGTCGGGATGATTGGGGTCGATGGTAGGGAAGGAGTTGCTCTTAAGCGGATACTCCTTGCCATCAAGAGTGATAGTGCCCTTATCGTAGTCGATATTGTGGAACAACAGACGGTTCTTCATCTTCCAGCTTGGGTTGCGCTTTATGATGGCAGCCTCTTCCTTAAACTGTATGATTGTAATGGCCTTGTGCATAAGAGCTGTAAGTCGACTTGTCTTCTGGTCGATGCGAGCCGAGTCGGCAGACGCAATCTTAGGCTGGAACTCCTCGCAAGGATCGTCGCCATATATTTCCATGGCAAAGGTTGCGAGAGGTACAAGGTTGATGCCATAGCCTTCCTCAAGTGTAGTAAGGTTGGCATAACGAAGCGACAAGCGTATAACATTACATTGGCAAGCGCGGTTGCCAGCCAAAGCTCCCATCCACAGGATATCGTGGTTGCCCCATTGTATGTCCCATGAATGATATTGCGATAGCGTGTCCATAATAATATGTGCACCCGGTCCGCGGTCGTAGATGTCGCCAAGTATATGCAGCTGGTCGATAGACAGGCGCTGGATGACATTGGATATGGCTATGATGAAATCGTCGGCACGACCAGTAGTGATGATAGTGTCGATGATGACGTTAACGTAATCGGTTTTGTTGGCATCGTCGGTACGCTCGTGCAGAAGTTCCTGGATGATGTACGAGAAATCCTTAGGCAATGCCTTGCGCACCTTAGAGTGGGTATACTTGCTCGAAACAAGGCGGCATACAGACACCAGTTGATGGATGGTGATGTGGTACCAGTCGTCTATGTTTGACTCCGAAGCCTTGATAAGCTCGAGCTTTTGGTCGGGGTAATAGATAAGTGTGCAAAGTTCCTTAAGGTCGGCTTCGCGCATGGTGTTGCCGAATAGCTCGTAAACCTTGCGTTGGATGTTTCCCGAAGCATTCTTCAGGATATGCTGAAAAGCCTCATACTCGCCATGCACGTCGGCAAGAAAATGTTCGGTACCCTTAGGCAAGTTCAGAATTGCCTGTAAGTTGATAATCTCGGTACTTGCTTCCGGGATATTGGGGAATGACTGTGCAAGCAACTGCAAGTATTTCAAGTCGAGCACAGAAATTTTAATATTGTTTGCCATAAATAGACTTTTTCATTAATGTTGTTGTATAGTTACGTTCTCCATTCGTTCCACCTCCTTACCCTCAAGGCTTGCTAATGGCATAAAGCCTTCGGTAAGGTTTGCCTTGTTTCTTAATAGCGACATTGTGTGAGCGGCAAATTTAGACAGTTTCATTTTCTCCAATGTAGTTCTCATTAGATCCTCGTCGTAGTTGGTTTGGGTCATAGTCTCTGCTGTCTCCGTGAGGTAAGCATACGGGATGTTCTGCATCTTGTAGCGCTTGCGTATATATAGGATACGCGCGCATACATTATTAATACATTTGTCGTCGCTCCCCATATGCTCGATATACTGGTCGATATCGCGTTTGATTCTTGCCTCGTTTTCTTGAATTTCGGAATCATACAGATTGCATATCGCCTCGCTCATCAGCTGAACAGTAGTGAGCGAGGTGACATAAGGATTCTTAATCTGTCGGGTGTATGTATTTTTTGCAATTTGTTTGATTAATGATTCTTCGGCTGTTCCGCAAACGTGCACAACAGTCTTCAACTTGCTGATACGCTTTAGAGCATGGCGTGTGGACATGTCTTTGGTAGGATAGCCCTCTGCATCAATAAGCGGGGCAAGGCCCTCAACACATGTGAACACAACAGGCACGCCAATGCTGCGATACTTCTCAACACAACTGGCATTATGGGCATTCCACATGCCAAACACATGCACAATGTCGGGATTTGAGTCCACAACATCCACATTGTCACGAGTTTTTAGTTCATGACAAATCAACTCATACATTTTAAGATTGATGCAATCCAAATGTTGGTTAAATGGTATGATGTACTTTACCCTCATGTCAGAGTTTGTGCGTTGAAAAATCTCTCTTGTCTGATTTTGCGTATCTTATGTTTGTAGCCAACGAGTGCCATACGATGTACAGCTCGAAGAACACGGTTTTCCAGCATGCTATGTGCTCGCCAAACTGGCGGTAAACCTTTACGGCTGCCATAGAGCGTAGCACCAAGGTAAGTATAAGCGCCAGGGACGCCACAGCAAGCACAATCCAGTTTTGCAGAATTGAAGCTGCCACAATAGCAAGCACCAGCACGATGTAGTTGAGATGCATCATCGTCATGTCTACATTATACAGAGCCCTAATGCCAAACGAGCGTTCGAGATACTTGCGCACGTTGGCATAACAGATGTTGCGGTCGTGCCATGCCTTGGGTGTAGGCTTCTCTTCGCGTATCCATGCGTCCTCGTCTATTGCTATACGAGCAGAATCAGTACGTGCATACTTGTTTACAATAAAGTCGTACTCGCCATTAACAAGATGTAGGTTGCCGCGATAGCCATCGTCTTTGATAAACTCCGACTTACGGAACGCTATGTTTACGCCATTGGCGCGATAGGCGATGGAACGCTGGGCGCATCTAAGCAAGTAGCAGTCGTTGCGCAATCGGTCGAAACGATAGTAGGATTTTGTTTCCTCATCGTAGTTACTGTATCCTATAACCAGATTGGCGTCGATGTCCATATGGCTTGCCATAGATTTAAGCCAGGTGTCTGACACGGGATGGCAATTAGAGTCGAGAAGTAGAACCCAGTCGTAATGTGCCGCCTTTACACCAAGAGCCACGGCCAGCTTCTTCTTGCTCATGAACAAAGAGCGCGGCGGAATGTATGTGGCGTAAAGATGCTTGTTCTGCGAAAACTGCTTAACAACAGTCTCCACATTCAAGTCGCCTTGTTCGCCTACAACCACCACCTCGTAAGCAGCGGGATAGTCTTGTGTAAGTAGCAACGGCAGATGTGCGTCAAGTGCCTGTGCGTTGTTGTTGGCAAGCACAAGAACCGTAACGTTGGGCAAGTGTTGCTCATCAACAAGTTGCGGGTCGGCTTCTCCCTCATTCTGTATCTTGCGTACAAAAGGATTGGCAAAGAGCGACGTGGCTGTGAGCAACACTATTATTAAACACGCTATTATTGATAAATTATCAATTATCATATTTTATTTGAAATCTTCAGAAATATAGCCTTTAGGCAATGGTCGGCAGTTGTACGAACTTGCCATTATCTCGCCATAGGCACCAGCAGAGCGTATCGCTATCAAGTCGCCACGATGACATTTGTTAAGGTCAATGGCCTTGGCAAACACATCGCTCGACTCGCAGATAGGACCTACCACGTCGTACGTCTCGGCAGGCTCATTGCTGCTGATGTTCTGTATCTTGTGCAACGCCTGGTAGAGAGCAGGACGTATCAAGTCGGTCATGCCTGCATCCACGATGGCAAATTGCTTGTATGTGCCTTGCTTTACGTAGAGTAGGCGAGTGATGAGCGATCCGCATTGTGCCACAACGGCACGTCCAAGTTCGAAGTGTACCTGCTGTCCATCGCGCAGGCGCAGATGTGTAGCATATGTCTTGAAGTACGACTTGAAGTCGGGTATTAGCTCGCGGTCGGGATTGTCGTAGCTTACACCTAATCCGCCACCCACGTTGATATTGTCAACATAGATGTTGTTCTGAGCCAACTGGGCTTGCAGCTCGTTGATGCGGTTGCAAAGAGCCTTAAAGTCGCCCATGTCGAGAATTTGCGATCCGATGTGGAAGTGTAGCCCCACAACCTTTATGCTGTCCAATGTCTTGGCATGCTCAATAACCGGAACCATGTCCTGCATGGCAATACCAAACTTGTTCTCGGCCAGACCGGTTGTGATGTTTGCATGGGTGTGGGCACCTATATTGGGATTGATGCGGAAAGCGACTCTTGCCACCTTGCCTGCCTCCTTAGCCAGAGAGGCTATTACGTCAAGCTCGGCGGTCGACTCGACATTAAAGCATAGGATGTCGTTCTCTATTCCCAACTTTATCTCCCAGTCGCTCTTGCCAACACCCGCGTAGACAATACCGTCGGAAGGGAAACCAGCCTCAAGGGCTGCCTTTATCTCTCCGCCGCTAACACAATCGGCTCCCAGTTCATGCTGACTGATTATACGAAGAACCTTCGGATTGGCATTGGCTTTAACAGCATAATGCACATGAAAGTTAGGATACTTGCCACTTTCTTCTTGTATAGTCTTTAATGTCTTACGCAACAGCTGCGTGTCGTAATAATAAAATGGGGTTTGAACTGTGTTAAACTTATCTACTGAAAACATCTTTTGCAAATTTTTAGGTGCGACATATACTTACGCTACTACTTACTTCTTGTTGTTGAACAGCACGTCCGACAAGCTTTGAAGAGCCTTCTTCTTATCCGATTCCTTAATGAGGAACGAGATGTTGTAGTTGCTGCCGCCATACGAGATCATACGTACCGGTATGGTCTTCATAGCGTCAAGCACCAAGGTTTCGAAACCAAGGTTGCTCCAGTCGAGATCGCCTACAACGCAGACGATACACATGTCAGAGTCTACTGTAACTGTGCCATACTTCTTAAGCTCGTCTACAATCTCGTTAAGGTGAGATGTGTTGTCGATACTCATCGAAACGCCCACCTCGCTTGTTGTAATCATGTCGATGGGAGTCTGATAGCACTCGAATATCTCGAACACCTTGCGCAGGAACCCTGTGGCAAAGAGCATGCGGCTCGACTTGATCTTGATGGCTGTAATGTTGTCCTTGGCGGCTACGGCCTTGATTTTGCCCTTAAGCAGAACGTTGTCGATAATTGTGCCTTCGGCCTTAGGGTCCAATGTGTTCTTAAGGCGAACTGGGATGCCTGCAAACTTGGCTGGCTGAACACATGTAGGATGCAGAATCTTGGCACCAAAATAGGCAAGCTCGGCAGCCTCCTCGAAGTTGAGCTGGCGAATAGCCTCGGTCTTATCCACAACACGTGGGTCGTTGTTGTGCATTCCGTCGATGTCGGTCCAAATCTGAATCTCCTCAGCTGGCAGAGCTGCACCAATAAGCGATGCTGTAAAGTCGCTACCGCCACGCAGCAGATTGTCTACCTCGCCATAGGCGTTGCGGCAGATAAAGCCCTGTGTGATGTATACCTGATAGCCCTCGTTCTCCTTCATAATGGCCGTCAGCTTCTCCTTGATATACTGCGAGTCGGGCTCGGCATTCTTGTCTGTGCGCATAAAGTCGAAAGCCGACAACAGGCAAACCTTCACGCCTTGCTCCTCAAGATAGTTGGCCACCATGTTTGTGCTCATTATCTCGCCCTGAGCCACGATGTTCTTCTCCTCAAAGCTTGTGAAGAGGTCCTTGGTGAAAGAGCGGAGATAGTTGAACTCCGTAGCCAGGAACTCGCGTGTGCGCTGCTTGTATTCGTCTGTAGAATAAAGCTCCTCCACATGCTCCATGTACTTTCTCTCGAGATTGTTGATTACGTCGTTGGCGCCATCCGAGTTCTTCTTGTAGAGATAGTTTGAAATCTCAACGAGTGAGTTGGTTGTGCCCGACATTGCTGAAAGAACAACAAACACTTGTTCGCCTGACTCTGAAACCATTGAGGCAACAGATTTCATGCGCTCTGCGGTACCTACTGAGGTACCACCAAACTTCATTACTTTCATAATATTATTATTATTTTATTTTTTCAGTTCAAATAATGTTATTCTATTGGTCAGCATACTCCTTGGTGACATCCGTCAGAGTGTGCTCCTTGCATTTGTACACACGTCCAGGGAACTTGTCAATCATGCCAAGGTTGTGTGTTGATATAACCACCGAAGTGCCCGAATGGCTTATCTCGTAAAGCAAGCCCACAATCTTCTCGGCCGTATCGGGGTCGAGATTGCCGGTTGGCTCGTCTGCTATAATTATTTTAGGCTGGTTTAGCAAGGCGCGCGCTATGGCTATACGTTGCTGTTCGCCTCCAGACAGTTCGTGTGGAAGGCGGTTGCTCTTGTCTTGCATGCCTACAGCCTCGAGCACCTTGAGTATGCGTTCGTCAATCTCCTTCTGCGATTTCCATCCTGTAGCCTTAAGCACAAACTGGAGGTTCTGCTTAACGCTACGGTCATGCAGAAGCTGGAAGTCCTGGAAGATGATACCCATCTCTCTACGAAGTGCAGGTATGTCCTTGCGCTTTAGTGTAAGGAGGTTTCGCTCAAGCACCTCGGCTTTCTCGGCATCAGCCTTGTCGAAGTCAACCTCGCAATAGATCGACTTCAGCAACGACGATTTGCCCGATCCTACCTTGCCTATAACATAAACAAACTGTTCCTCGTCCACATGAAAGTCGACATTCTGAAGAATAACCTCGTCGGTCTGGTATATATTAGCTTTTTGATAATCTATTAGCATAAATGATAATTAATGTTTGTGCCAGTTGGGGTCGTGGCGCACCTGCAGCTCTTGGGCTATATTTTCAATGCGCAGACCTTTGCTTGTCAATAATACTATAAGATGATAGAACATGTCGGATGCCTCGTATATAAGGCGTTCGTTGGTTCCGTTTGTTGCTTCGATAACAGCTTCAAGTGCCTCTTCACCAACCTTTTGGGCCATTCGGTTCAAACCATCCTTAAAGAGAGATGTAGTATACGAGCCCTCGGGCATCTCCTCGTGGCGCTTGTTGATGAAGTCTTGCAGCTCGGTAAGGAACAGCAAGGGATTGGCCTCGTTCTTCTCGCCCCAACATGTGTCTGTGCCAAGATGACAAGCCGGACCCACCGGATTGACTCTAACTAATAGGGTGTCGTTGTCGCAATCGCTCTTTATACTTACCAAGTTCAAGAAGTTGCCCGATGTCTCGCCCTTTGTCCAAAGGCATTGGCGGCTTCGGCTCCAGAATGTCACCTTGCCAGTCTTTATGGTTTGTTCGTATGCCTCCTGGTTCATATAGCCCAGCATCAGCACATTGTTGGTTATGCTGTCTTGAATTATGGCAGGTACAAGTCCGCCTTGTTTCTCAAAATCTATCTCCATAAGCATTTATATAAAATAGTTTAAACCGTTTATATTCTTACCTTTACGCCTTTTTGTTTAAGATATTCCTTAAGCTCGGGTATCTTTATCTCGCCAAAATGGAACACGCTTGCAGCCAGGGCTGCGTCGGCCTTGCCCTTGGCAAATGCGTCGTAGAAGTGGTCCATGCATCCGGCTCCGCCACTTGCTATAACCGGAATCTTAACCTTCTCGGCAAGCATAGCCAATGCGTCGTTGGCAAAGCCTTGCTTCACGCCATCGTGGTTCATGCTGGTAAAGAGAATCTCTCCGGCACCACGGTCGGCCACCTCGGTAGCCCAGTCGAGCAACTTAAGGTCTGTGCGCTCGCGTCCACCCTTTACATAGCAATACCATTGGCCGTCGGCCTCCATTCGTGCGTCTATCGCGCACACGCACACTTGCGATCCAAAACTGGCAGATATCTTATCTATCAGATTAGGGGTGCGTATGGCAGCCGAGTTGATACTTACCTTGTCGGCTCCTGCAAACAGCAGTCGCTCCACATCCTCAAAGGCGTTTATGCCGCCACCTACCGTAAATGGAATGTTGATGACCTGAGCCACCTTGCCCACCATATCGGTAAATGTCTTGCGTCCATCTGCGCTTGCGGTAATGTCGAGAAACACCAGTTCGTCGGCACCTTGGTTGCTGTATTGTCTGGCAAGCTCAACGGGGTTGCCGGCGTTGCGAAGGTTTACAAAGTTTACTCCCTTTACCGTAGCGCCATCCTTTACATCCAGACACGGAATTATTCGTTTAGCCAATCCCATAGAGCAAATGTCTTATTTTGTTAATATCTATAAGGCCCTCGTAGTAGGCCTTGCCAAACACCACGGCGGGTATTCCGGCCTGGTCCAGACTCAATATGTCGTCGGCCGACGATACGCCTCCGCTTGCTATCAGATATAGGTCGGGGAATCGTTCCATCAGTTGCTTGTACAGCTCGATTGACGTGCCTCCCAAGGCTCCGTCCTTGGCTATGTCTGTGCAAAGCACCTTGCTGATGCCCTTCTTGCGATAGTGGTCAATAAATCCGAAGACGTCGCAGTTGGTATTGTCTATCCATCCGTTGATGGCAATATTCTTGTCGCGCACGTCGGCACCAAGTATTATTCGGTCGGCTCCGTAACGCTTAATCCATGCTTCAAAGGTTTGAGGGTCGGTATAGGATATGCTTCCAACGGTTGCCATCTTGGCACCATTGTCGAACACCTTGTCCATGTCCTCCTGAGTCTTAATGCCGCCTCCAAAGTCGATGCTCAGGCTGGTTGCCTGACTTACGGCACGCAGCACATCGGCATTAACCACATGTTTCGACTTTGCTCCGTCCAGGTCTACCATGTGCAGCCTTTTAAACCCCATGCTGGCAAACTCCTGTGCTATGGCCACGGGGTTGGCGTTGTACACTTTCTTTTGTGAGTAGTCGCCCTTTGTAAGCCTTACACATTCGCCATTTATTATGTCGATTGCCGGTATCAAATCAATCATACGCACATAATTTTTATATTAACCACTATAACTTCAAGAAGTTCTCCAATAATATCTCACCAAGTCTTCCGCTTTTCTCGGGGTGAAACTGGGTGGCGTAGAAGTTGTCCTTGTGCAGAGCCGCGCTAAAGGGCTGGATGTAGTCGGCCTGTGCTATGGTATAATCGCATACCGGCACATAGAAGCTGTGCACGAAGTAGACAAAGTCTGTCTGTGTGATACCGTGGAATAGGGGAGTGCTGAGGTTGTTAATCTCGTTCCATCCCATAGCCGGAATCTTGTCTGAAGGTTTGCCTGGCTTGAATTTCATCACGTCTACTGGGAATATGCCCAGACAGTCGGTATCATCCTCCTCAGAATGTCGGCAAAGCAGTTGCTGGCCTATGCAGATGCCCAAAACGGGTTGTTGCAAGCCACGAACAAGACTGTCGAGCCCATGCTGCTTTAGATACTTCATCGTTGGTCCTGCGGCTCCCTGACCAGGGAATACAACCTTGTCGGCACTTTGTAGTTCTTCTGCTGAGTCGGTCAGGATAGGATTGCACCCGATACGCTCAAGCGCATTAACCACCGAACATATATTTCCAGCATTATATTTCAATATCGCTACCTTCATCGGCCCTGTGTTTTCGTTATATTAATATTATTGTCACGCAACATCTGCATTTTTATAGCAGAAAACATGCAAACTCTTACAAATCGTTGGCAAAGTTACAAATTTTCTTTTAAAACGCTTGTAATTTGTCAACATTTAATGGATTTATAATGTTATATCAGTATAATTATGCACGTTGTATATATTTATTGTCGAACTTTCTCAAGTTCGTAGCCTCTGTTGCTTCTTTAGTTTGCCTTTAGCTCCTCAAGTTCTTCCGAAAGCAGGGTCCATCGTTCCTCTTCCTCGTCCATGCGTTGCTTTATGGCTGTGTATTCGTTCACAACAGTCATGTCGGAAGCTCCCTCGGGCGTGCACAGTATGGCGTCGAGCTCCTTCAGGCGGTCTTCCATAGCGCTAATCTTCTTCTCCGACTCCTCCACCAGCTTCTCGGCTTTTCTTATCTTCTTCTGCTGCTCCTTATGTTCGGCATAGCTTAGCTTGGCGGGTTGGCTGCCGTCTGCGGATGTCTCGGCAGAGTCGGCCTTCTTCTTGTTGTCGTCGGCGTTGGTCTTGGCAAAGACGGTTGTGGCGTTCAGGTCGTTAAGACTCTCCATGTTGTGCGAGCGCAGATAGTCGTATATGCCTCCAAGATGTTCCTTTACCTTGCCTCCGCCAAACTCGTACACCTTCGACACCAGTCCGTCGAGAAACTCGCGGTCGTGGCTTACTATTATAGCCGTTCCGTCGAATGCCAGAATGGCCTCCTTAAGCACCTCCTTCGACTGTATGTCCAGGTGGTTGGTAGGCTCGTCGAGTATAAGCAGGTTTACGGGTTCAAGCAGCAAGCGTATCATGGCCAGTCGGCTGCGCTCGCCACCCGACAACACCTTCACCTTCTTGTCTATAGCCTCGCCTCCAAACATAAACGAGCCCAGGATGTTCTTTATCCTCAGTCTGATGTCGCCCTTTGCCACGTTGTCGATGGTCTCGAATACGGTCAGTTCGCCGTCGAGCAGCTGGGCCTGGTTCTGCGCAAAATAGCCTATCTGCACGTTATGGCCCACCTTAAGGTTGCCGTCGAAGGGAATCTCGCCCATGATACACTTAACAAGCGTAGACTTACCCTCGCCGTTCTTGCCCACAAACGCCACCTTTTCGCCACGCTTTATCGTTAGGTTGACATCAGCGAAAACGTTGTGCGTGCCGTATGTCTTGCCCAAGTCCTGGCAGATAACGGGGTAGTCGCCCGATCGCAGGCATGGCGGAAATTTAAGGTGCATGGACGAGTTGTCAATCTCGTCTACCTCTATCGGCACAATCTTCTCAAGCTGCTTTATTCGGCTTTGCACCTGAACAGCCTTTGTGGGTTTGTAGCGGAAGCGCTCGATAAAGTCCTTAATATCGGCTATTTCCTTCTGCTGGTTCTCGTAGGCGCGCATCTGCTGCTCGTGGCGCTCAAGCCGAAGCTTGACGTATTCGTCGTACTTCACCTTATAGTCGTTAATCTGTCCGCACGAAATCTCAATCGTTCGGTTTGTCACATTATTTATAAAGGCGCGATCGTGACTTACCAGTATCAAGGCCTTGGCACTTTGCTGTAAGAAACGCTCCAGCCATCCTATACTCTCGATGTCCAGGTGGTTGGTGGGCTCGTCAAGCAACAGCACATCGGGATGTCTAAGTAGAATCTTAGCCAACTCTATACGCATGCGCCATCCGCCCGAAAACTCGCTTGTAGGACGGTCGAAGTCGTTGTGTGTGAAACCCAGACCTACAAGCGTGCGCTCAATCTCGGCCTCGTAGTTGTCGCCACCAAGCATCAGGAAGCGGTCGTGCTCCTGGGTAAACAACTCAACCAGCTCGGTATAGCTCTCCGACTCGTAGTCGGTACGTTCGGTCAACTGTCGGTTCAGTTCGTCTATGCGCTCCTTTAGCTTGATAGTATCAGAGAAAGCCTTGCGCGCCTCTTCCTTTACAGTAGTGTTGTCTTGCAGTACCATTACCTGTGGAAGATAGCCAACCGTAGCGTTAGTTGGAACAGACACGTGTCCCTCGGTTGGGCTTTGCAAGCCGCAAATTATCTTCAACATCGTAGACTTTCCGGCTCCATTCTTGCCCACAAGGGCTATGCGGTCGCGGTCGTTAACAACAAAGCTGACATTGCGGAATAGCGGTTTTGCGCTAAATTCCACCGTCAAATTCTCTATACTTATCATCTCTTATTTTATAACTTGCTGATTGTTAGTTGATTATTGGTAATGCTATTTCTTTCGGGTACGCTTTCGGGTACGCTTTTTGGTCAGTCTTGGCTGTTCTACAGCAGACTGTCGAGCTGTACTAACCATTTGTAGCCAACCTTTTTCATCGGTATGCAGAACATCTGCTCGCCAACGATAGTGGCCTTCTTGCCAACCGAGTCGCTCCTGAGAAAGTTCTTAACCGTAATGTTTGCGGTAGCCTTGTCGTCGTCGTACGAGAAATCCTCTATGGTACATACAGCCGAGTCGGGTTGCGAGTTAAGCAAATCCAAATCAGCCTGGTTGATATTTGCCGCCCTATACTTTATCCATTTCAGCGAGCCGTCTGTACAATAGGCGGCAGCTTGCTTATAGCGCAGATTGAAGTAGTGCTGAGCAAACGTCTTGACGCGCTCCTCGGCAGCATTCTCGTCCTTGCTTGTGCATGCCGAAAATAGCATAGCCAGCATACATACAGCCCATACCGCTATTATTGATGATTTCTTTCTGTTCATTATCTATTTTTCTTTTGTAGGAATAGTTGACTTACCCGCCCATTTAAATATGCAAAATTAATTAAAAACATTGATAAATCCAAAGAATAATGAGTAACTTTGCATAAACTTTGAAAGGAATAAAAATAATATATGGCAAGACAAAACAATTTTAAATCGTATGGCCCTCAGTCTGGCGACAGCAAACAGCTTGTTGTGGCATCTGGTACAGAAGCTCCATTGCTCGAATATCTGCTAAACAACGTTAAGGAGAGCCGCAACAAGATAAAGGCTACGCTTCAGGGACGCGGCATCAAGGTCAACGGCAAGGTTGTAACTCAGTTCGACCTCGCCCTTAACCCCGGCGACAAGGTATCTATCAGCCGACACAAGAGCAGCAACACATTCAAGAGCCAATACGCCAAGGTGGTGTACGAGGACCGCTGGATTGTGGTAGTAGAGAAGAACATAGGCATACTTTCGATGGCTGCCGGACACTCATCGCTTAATCTGAAGACGTTGCTCGACGACTATTTCCACAAGTCGCGACAGAAGTGCCGCGCACATGTTGTGCATCGTCTCGACCGCGACACAAGCGGACTGATGATTTATGCCAAGGACATCGACACAGAGCAGATTCTGGAGCACAACTGGCATCAGATAGTGTACGACCGCCGATATGTGGCTGTGGTGAGCGGAGAGATGGAGAACGACAACGGAACCATTGCCAACTGGCTTAAGGACAGCAAGGCTTACATCACCTACTCGTCGCCCGTGGACAATGGTGGCAAGTATGCCGTAACGCATTATCATGTACTCAACCGCACTACCGAGCACTCGCTTGTGGAGTATCGCTTGGAGACTGGCCGCAAGAACCAGATTCGTGTCCACTCTGCCGACATGGGACATCCCGTGTGTGGCGACGTAAAATACGGCAACGGCGACGACCCTATCCATCGTCTATGCCTGCACGCCTACATGCTTTGCTTTACACATCCCGTAACGGGCGAGCGCATGGAGTTTGCCACGCCAATTCCTACATCGTTCCGCAGCTTGTTTAAGTAATTGAGCTTTCGCAAGTTCTTCTTCGACTATCCGCTTGGGCTATTTCGATTATATTCGTGGCGCCTTTCGATTATTCTCGTGAGCTTGTGCGAGTAGTCGATTGAAGACTGTTGGATGGCTTGCTTGAATATTATGTTGAGATGCAGCTTATCTTTTACAAAGGTAATACATTCGAAAAATAGCAATCATACGAAACAATACGTTTCGTGCGATTTCCAAATTTGCTCAAGAAACCTTTATTTTGCGCCACTTGCATGCGTGCCAAGGATAGTTTAAGCATGGCCTCGAGAGGCAGATACATAGATTTTTGCACTTGCGAGAGCTTCAAAAGCACGCTTTTGAAGCCTTTTCCGAGGTTTTATATCTGCTAATTGGAGGTTTTTACTGAGGTTTTATGTAACATTTGGATTATCGACTAATACACTAAGTAGTTGATTATCAGCCTTTAAGAGAGAAGTTGATGTTAACTAGCGTTACAGTTACAGTTGTTACAGTTTTATTTTCAAGGGTTACAGCTTCCCCCATTTATATATATAACTATTTGATTATTAATTAGTTATAAAGTCTTTAATAAGGGGTTTGTAACATCATTACCCTTTTTGTAAAAACTGTAACAACTGTAA
>ERZ1034678.704-NODE-704-length-17962-cov-24.165913_pt1 | contig 17962 bp, 9 predicted proteins | sample MGYA00520640_ERZ1034678 | MGnify/ENA primary metagenome ERZ1034678 (study PRJEB33766, sample SAMN09781767) | gut metagenome | biome: gut microbiome | host: Homo sapiens | place: Madagascar | study: EMG produced TPA metagenomics assembly of the PRJNA485056 data set...
CAGGTTCTGTAATCAACGTAACCTTGAATGAGGACAAGCAATCTCTTGATGAGGTTGTCGTCGTGGGTTATGGTGTTCAGAAGAAAAAGCTGGTGACGGGTGCCAACATCAACGTGAAGGGTGATGACATCGCCAAGTTGAACACTTCCAATCCGCTTCAGGCGCTCCAGGGACAGACTCCTGGTATGAGCATCATCTCAACATCCGGTCAGCCGGGTTCCGGTTTGAAGGTAAACATCCGTGGTATGGGTACCGTGAGTGGTTCTGATCCGCTTTACATCATTGATGGTGTACGTGGTGACATCGCTTCTCTGAATCCTGCCGATATCGAAAGCATTGATGTGCTGAAGGATGCGGCATCGGCTGCCATCTATGGTTCGCAGTCGGCCAATGGTGTGGTTCTGATTACTACCAAGGGTGGTAAGGAAGGACGTGCCGTGGTTAGCTTCGACGGCTATGTGGGTTGGCAGAACAAGCCACGCAGCATTGATATGCTCAATGCCAGGGAGTATATGACTATTTTGGATGAGGCTGCCATCAACTCGGGCAAGAACGCCTACGACTGGAGCAAATACAAGAGTATCTATGATGCCAATGGCGATTTGATTGATACCGACTGGGTAGATCAGATGTTTGTGAAGAATGCCAAGACTTCTTCTTATAATATAGGTGTAAATGGCGGTAGCAAGACTGCCAATTATGCCATGACGCTGGGTTATATGAACCAGGAGGGTATTGTTGGCGGCAAGGACGTCAGCAATTATGAACGTTACAACTTCCGTGTCAATTCCGACTGGAAGGTGAAGGACTGGTTGAAGGTGGGTGAGCAGATCAGTTTCATCTATACCCAGAATACGGGTATCGGTGTGGGTAATGCTTACAACAACTCTCTGCGCAGTGCCTTCAATACCTCTCCATTGTCGCCTGTGTATAGCGACAACAACAAGTATGATTCTCCTTTTAATGATACCAGCAACAGCGACTGGTATAATGCCGATGGCAACCCATACGGCTTGATGATGACGAACAACAACAATCAGACGAATGCAGCCCGTTTCACCGGTAATGTGTATGCGGAGATTGAGCCTATCAAGAACTTGAAGTATCGCACCGTAGTAGGTTACGAATATTATGCAAGCGATTACCGTTCGTTTACTCCTCTCTATCAGTTCTCCATTTATAGCTACAACACAGCCAACCGTACCAGTGTGAACCAGAATATGGGACATAACTGGCAGTTGACCTGGACCAACACCCTGTCTTACGACTTCAAGGTGAAGGAGCATAGCTTCACAGCCTTGGCAGGTATGGAATCCTGGCGCTTTGATGGCGTAGGCGTAAGTGCATCCAATGCCACCCTGAAGAGTGGTTTTGCCGATTGGAACCATGCTTATGTAAGCAATGGTACCGCTGCCACCGCTACCGATGGTCTGGGTGCCAGCGGTGCTCCTTCTCTGTCACAGCGCATGGTGAGCTATTTTGGTCGTGTAAGCTGGAACTGGAAGGAAACCTATATGGCAACAGCTACCCTGCGTGCCGATGCTTCTTCTAAGTTTGCCCGTGGCAACCGCTGGGGCTACTTCCCTTCTGTTTCTGCCGGTTGGATTGTAACCAATGAAAAATGGGTGAAGCCTCTGCTCAAGGTGCTTGATTATGCCAAGGTGCGTGCAAGCTGGGGACAGGTTGGTAACCAGAATATTGGCGACCTGATGTTTATTTCTCCTATCTCAACATCGGGTGCTTACTATAACTTCGGTACGGCTTTGGGTGCTGACGGACAGTCAAATTACTATGGTGCTTACGAAAGCCGTCTGTCTAACGAGAATGTGAAGTGGGAAACTTCAGAGCAGTTGGACTTCGGTTTGGATCTGCGCCTCCTGGGCAAGTTGAATGTCAACATCGACTGGTATAAGAAGACCACCAAAGACTGGTTGCTGGTTAAGCCTATCCCAGGCACAGCCGGTACGGGAGCCCCTTATTTCAATGGAGGTGACGTAGAGAATACCGGTATAGAAATCGGTTTGGGCTGGAACGACAACATAGGTAGAGATTTCAACTACTATGTGAATGTCAACGGTGCCTATAATAAAAATAAGGTGGGAAGCATCCCTACATCCGATGGTATCATTCATGGTACCGATGGTAATGGTCAGCTCTATGATAACTCTACCGAGTTCTACCGTTGCAGCAATGGCGAACCAATCGGTTATTTCTGGGGTTACAAGACCGCTGGTATCTTCCAGAACCAGAAAGAAATCGACGAGTGGGTAGCAGCAGGCAATGGCGTACTTCAGGGATCTTCTGTAAAACCAGGCGATGTGAAGTATTACGATGTCAACCACGATGGTACCATCAATGATGCCGACAAGGTAAACCTGGGCAATGGTATGCCAGACTTTACCTATGGTTTCTCACTCGGTTTCGACTACAAGGGACTCGACTTCTCTGTAACTGCCAACGGTTCAGTAGGCAACGACATCGTTCAGAGCTACCGCAATGTAGGTACCAAGACAGCCAACTACACTTCAGCCATCCTGCAGCGCTGGACAGGTGAGGGAACATCCAACAAATATCCACGTGTAACAGAGACCAATGTGAACTATCAGTTCTCCGACCTCTTTATCCAGGATGGTGACTTCCTGAGAATCAGCAACATCACCTTAGGTTATGATTTTGCCAAGCTTCTGCATCAGAAGTTCGTATCTCAGGCCCGTTTGTACTTCCAGGTTCAGAATGCGTTTACCTTTACCAAGTATGACGGCATGGACCCAGAAATCGGTTATGGTGTCAACAGTTGGGCATCAGGCGTAGATTTGGGTTACTATCCACGTCCACGTACCTTCATGGTAGGTTTGAATCTTAAGTTCTAATTTAAAGAAGATATCATTATGAAGACAAATAAAATAAAGATAGCCGCTTTGGGTATTTTGGCTATGGGAGGTCTGGCATCTTGCAGCGACAGTTGGCTGGATGTGACTTCCAAGACAGAATCAAATTCCGGCAATTACTATAAGAGTCAGGAGGATGGACTTCGTTCGCTCTATGCCTGCTACGACGGTTGGCAGCGTACCGTTTCAGACGGTCCTTCGTTCACCGTCTATCAGTTGACCGAGACGATGAGTGACGAGTGCTTTGGCGGTACGGGTAACAACGATGGACGCAACACCCAGATTCTCGACCGTTTCGACATGAATCTGGCACCATCTTATACCGATATGCACGAAACCTTGTGGAAGAGCTATTATGCAGCCATCTTCCGCTGCAATGAGTTTATCGATAAGGGTGAAGGCATTATCTGGGATGATGAGAATGCAAAGAACACTTATCTGGGTGAGGCTCATGCCCTTCGTGCCTTGTGCTATTTCGATATGCTTCGCCTTTGGGAGAATATTCCGTTGCTGGAACATGCCACCAGCGATGTGGTTCCTCAGGCTGCTCCTGACTCCGTATATAGTCTGGTATTCAGAGATTTGAAGTATGCCATTGAGCACATTCCAGCCAATGCCTATCCTAAGAAGGATGCGGCTACCAATGATGGACATGTCACCAAGTATGGTGCCGAGGCGATTCTAGCTCGCGCGTACCTCTTCTATAGTGGCTATTATGGCAAGGAGCCTGATCAGTTGGGCTTGACCAAGGCGGATGCACTGGCTGCCTGCGAGGATATCATCGCCAGTGGCGAGTTCAGTCTGGTACCTCGATTCAGAGATTTGTGGCCAGCTTCTGCTGATGACAAGAGCGGTGACCACGTAGGACTTTGGGCACATGAGAACTCTTCCTGGGCTGGTCCTGGAAACTCAGAGACCATACTCTCGATGAAGTTCAACTACACAGCCGACTATAATGGCAACAATGATGGTAACCGTTTCCAGGTGATGGTAGGAATGCGTACCGGTAGTCTGGTTTACGAAGGCTATGGCCAGGGTTGGGGTGCATGCACCGTTACACCATCCATTGCTTCAGCCTATGCTACGGGTGATACCCGCCGTTCAGCCTCTATCATTGATGCTTCACAGTTGAAGGATTACGAGAACACCTATCTTGCCGACCAGCGTGAATACACCGGATATTTCGTGAAGAAATATACCCCTTTGTCTAAGCACGAAACTGCTGGTGATGGTAAGTTGCAGCATTACACGGAAACAGTGGGTGCAGGTGATTTCCAAATCAGTCAGTTCCAGGATTGGGTACTCGTCCGTTACGCCGATGTCCTGTTGATGGCAGCAGAGTTGGGCAGTCCTAATGCCCAGTCTTACTTCGACCAGGTTCGCAAGCGTGCTTATACCGAGGATGATGGCACCACTCTGAGTGGCAACTATTCTCAGCAGACAGCTACCAAGGAGAACATCCTGAAAGAGCGCAAGCTTGAGTTTGCCTTCGAGGGAATCCGCTATTGGGATCAGCTCCGTCAGGGCGTGGAGCAGGCAGCCAAGGAGATTGCCGGTTCCTGGGAAGTGAAGGATGGCGGCGAGAAAACCACCGTATCCATCAGTGCCGAGAATATCATCAAGAAACGTGGCTTGATTCAGATTCCTATCACCGAGATCGGACTTTCTCATGGTCTCCTGAAGCAGAATCCAGGTTGGTAATTCTAACTTTTTAAAGTATTGGTTTTATGAAGATTATAAATAAAATATATTCGCTTTTGGCAGCAGTCATGATTCTCATCATGGCGAGCTGCTCTCCAGACGAGTTTGGTCTGGGCGATAAGAACTTGTCTTCTGAGGATTTGGCTGAGAACATCGCCTTCACGATTACTCACGACGAAAGCAATCCTAATATCGTCAAGTTCAAGAGTCTGTTGCCATCGAGCTATTCGGTGGTCTTTGATACGCCTCAGGGACGTTTCCAGCAGGATGAGGTGAGCCTGAAGATTCCTTTCAATGGTACCTATCAGGCACGTGTCGGTGTTGAAACCCGCGGCGGTTTCCTCTGGGGACCTTACGCCGAGTTCAAGGTAGATGATTTCTGTGCCGAATTCGTTACCGATCCTCTGTGGACCTATCTGAGTGGCGGCGTAGGCAAATCGAAGCGATGGAAGTTGGATATCGATGCCAATACCATCACCAAGCATTCAGACCTTTGGGCAGGTCCGCTCGGATTCTGGGGTATGGATGATGACTGGAGTACCTGCATGATGGGACAGACCGCTGCAGCCGGCGACCATTGGAACTGGACTCCTGATATCCCTGGTAACTCCTGGGTGATGTCGGCTATCGACTATGGTTATATGGAGTTCGACCTGATTGGTGGTGCCCATGTCACCGTATATAATGCTGAGACAGGTGAGACCTTCAAGGGTACTTACATGCTGGATACTGACAATCATACCATCACCTTCTCGGATGCGGAGCTGCTCCACAATTCGGGACATGACAAGGTTGCTACCAACTGGCGTAGCGGACTGAAGCTGATGGGACTTGCCGACGACCGTTTGCAGATAGCAACAGTTCGAGACAATTCAGATGAGGGCAAGTGCTTGCTTTGCTACAACTTCGTTTCAGAGGAATACTGGAACAATTGGACTCCTACCGTGGCAGAGAACACCCATGTGAAGCCAACGCTGATGACCGACTGGCGCGACTGGGTAGAGCAGAAGACCAATAAGGAAATCACCTACAAGTTGGCTAACCCTGATAATGAAGAGGGACGGCAGTTTGACTATTGCAACCTCGACGGTAGTGCCAAGGGCATTCAGCTTACAGCAGCCAATGGTATCGAGGATGCAACACTCGTGATGAACAGCGAGTCAAAGAGCTATATCTACACCGCTCCTGATGGAAGTCAGGTTTCCGGTAAATATACCTTGACCGATGAGGGCGTATTCACCTTCGACAAGGGCTTCGGAAATACCCAGCTTTCTGCAACGGGCAATTACAACATGCATGCCAATGCGGACAACACCCTGCGCATCCTGAAAGTCACCAAGGATGATTATACCGGACATCTGAAGGATCTGTGGCTCGGTAGCCAGTGTCTTGATGACCAGGGTAATCTCTATCAGTATCAGGCATACCACTGGGTAGCCCAGAGCGCAAGTTCAGCATCAGGTCCTAAGTATAAGGCAAACCTCTTCTTCAACAACTCCGGTTGGGGCTGGAAGCACGATGGCGATATCGCCAACTATATGAGCACCAATGTGTTCATCACAGGCGATGGCGACTATTCCTTGAAGTTTGAGGGTGCAGAGAGCAATCCATATCTTCTCTACATCGACGTCAACAAGATTCTGAAGGACAATCCAAACTGCGATATCACCATCAAGAGCATCAAGGTAGATGGCAAGAGTGTTGATTTTGATGATACACTCATTCCGAGAGGATATACAGATGATGACCCAAGTACCAACTCCTTCCGTCGTTATGTATTGAACCCATGGGGACCAGCCGCATGCTTCAAGTTTGATTCCGGCAACAACGAGTTTACCGACTTCAAGTGTTCTTCAAGCATCGAAGTGGTTATCACCGTGAAGATGGATACAGGTGCTCCTGTAGTGACACCTTCAGAGGGTAAATAAGATTAGAAACTTTAATGTGGATTAGATTATGAAAATGAAATATTTAGCAGGTGTGATGCTGCTGATGGCCGGTCTTTGCTCGCTCTCTTCCTGTAGCGATGATGATGACTACTCTGCAGCCACAGGAAATGTGATTAGCACCATTGAGACGGGAGATGCTTCTGTTACTGCTATTTCGGCAGTAGTCAGCGGCAAGGTCTTGGACTTGAGCAAGCAGGATGCAGGTGCCTATGCGGTGGGTGTTGTTTACGGTACCAACCCCGATCCTACCACAGCTGGCTCCAAGCAGCCAGGTGTGATTGATGCCGAAGGTAATGTAACCGCCACTCTCTCGGGATTGACCAAGGGCAATACCTATTATTATGCCACCTACGTACAGTTGCAGGGCATAGTAACCAAGTTTGGTGAGGTGAAGAGCTTCGTGGCAACCGATGCCCAGATTGCTACAGCCGGAGCCACGGATGTTACGGCAACCAAGGCCACCCTGAGTGCTACAGCCAATGGCTTGGAAGGTATCCTGATAGAGGGAGAGACCCAGATGAACTACGGTTTCAAGATTTCAACCTCTGAGGCGGATGTAGAGAACGGTATCAATTATCCTATCTCTGCCAGTGCCAAGACAATCAGTCAACGTGTGGAAGGTTTGCTTCCTGGAACTACTTACTATTATACATCATATTTTGAGTTGGGCGATGGTTTTGTCTATGGTGAGACCAAGAGCTTTACCACTCCTGCTCAGACAATGGAATATGTTGATTTGGGTTTGAGCATCCTTTGGGCTAAGTGCAACCTGGGTGCAGAATCAGAGGAAGAAACAGGTGCCCTTCTGGGCTATGGTGATCTGACAGGTGTGAATCAGAGTACTTATCTCATCGATTACAATACTGTGGAGGATATTGCCGGTACGGATAAGGACATCTTGAAGAAGGTGAATGTGGATGCAGGTGCCTTGATGCGCAGTTCTACTCCTACAGCCGATCAGATGAGTGAGTTGATTGCCAATACCACTCAGACAGAAGTTGAGGTGAAGGGCGTGAAGGGTATCAGATTTACTGCAGCCAATGGCAACAGCATCTTTATGCCTTACACCGGTTACCGCAACGGCACTGCCAAGGTAGGCGAGGGCAACCAGGGCTTGTATTGGAGCGGCAATAACTATAGCATCGCTACGGATTATAGTCAGACGCTCAATCTGACCAATGGTACTGCTTCATCAGGTGTATCAGCACGCAACCTGGGTTTGGCGATTCGTCCTGTTCGCATGTCACCGGAGTTGAAGGTTGATAATTCCAAATTGGTTGTCGGCGACCTTGAGAATAACGGCAGAATCCGTATCGAGATTTTCAACCAGTATGGTTCTACGGGTAGCAATCCTGGCATCAACCAGGCTCAGATTAAGTTTACCAAGAACATGGTGGTTACTTTCCGTCTTTCTGGTTTGAAAGATAACATGAAGGAAGGTGCGGGCAGTCATGTGGCTGGTTTGGAGTATGCTGATGCTTCTTGGGATCCAAGTCGCTGGTCAGCCTTTGATAATTCCAAGTATGATGCCAACGTTACTGGCGATGGTCTCTATACGGTTTGGATGGAGACAGGTGGTGCCGAGGCAGAAGGTGCAGCGGTATTCTGTGTGGATATCAACAATCTGGCAGCTGATGCCATCGATGCATCCAAGATTACTGCAGAGATTGTGAGCATCAAGTTTGATGTGGATCCTGAATTCTCAATGGATTTCTCCAAGACTGAGTTCAACAACAAGGATGGCAACGGCACAGACGGTCGTATTGAAATCTTCAATGAGTATGGTAATACCAAGGCAAATGGAGTGGATGCTTCTGCCTTGTCATTCTCAGGTAATCTGATAGTCAACTTCACCATCACAGGTATCGACGGCAACCTGAAGGATTCTGCTTCCAAGAACTACAAGACAGAACTTTCTTATGCCACACCTAGCTGGTATCCTAGCTACTGGGGCGGTTCTGAATTCGGTCGCACTTATGTGAAGGGCGATGGCACCTACGAGGTTTCCGCTTCTTTGGCAGATAAGTGCTCGGGTGCAGTGGTTTGGACCATCGAACTCTACGATTTGTGGAAAGACCTGGTTGATCCTACTCAGGTTAAGGTCAAGATTAATCATGTCTTGACTCCAGGTAAGTAATCATACGTATTATTTTGATATTCTATGAATATGAAGAAAATAACAATTTTATCGTTTCTGATCATGGCTTTTGCCATGGTCAGTTTCTCAGCCTGTTCTAATGAGGATACCATCGGAGGCGGTGAAGGCCTCTCTAAGGATTTCGTGGTTTCCCGTTCTGATATGGCGTTTACGAAGAATGGCGGTGAGACAGATTTATATGTCAAGGCGGCTCAGGTACCAACGGTTTCTACCGAAGCGGCTTGGTTGGCTGTAACTCCTGTGGCTGGCTCTTCTAGTATTACCCATCATTTCCTCATCAAGGCAGAGGCAAATACAGCCAATGATGACCGTTCGGCAACAATCACCGTAGCGGCTGGTTCCGATACCAAGACTATCACCGTGAGCCAGAACTCTACCGAGGGACTGCTCATAACATCTGGTAAGACCATGAATGTGGGGGCTGCCGGTGGTCAGGTTACTGTTACCCTGAAGGCAAATGCAAGTTATTCTCAGGTCATCAGCAATGAATGGGTGAGTGAGATTACTTCTCGTGCCAACATGGTGGAATACACCCGCAACTATTCGGTGGCTGCCAACATCAGCAATGCCCGTTCAGCAACCATTAGCTATACCATGGTGGTAAACGACAGTACTTCCATCACCGAAGCTGTTACCATCAACCAGGAGCAGGGTACTACTACTGGTGATATGAGTAAGACGGCTATGGATATTGCAGCCTTGATGTATCCTGGCTGGAACCTGGGTAATACGATGGAGGCAGGAAATGCTGCCAATAACTGGAAGAATACCGGTATCGGTTCTGAAACTTCATGGCAGTCGGCAAAGACTACCCAGCAGTTCATCGACCTGGTGAAAGCTTCTGGTTTCAAGAGCGTCCGTATTCCTTGTTCTTGGGTAATGGGTCACATCACAGATGCTGAGGCTTGCACCATCGATGCCGATTGGCTGGCCCGTGTTCACGAGGTGGTAGATTACTGCATCAAGAACGATCTCTATGTCATCATCAACCAGCATTGGGATGGTGGATGGATTGAGCATGATGGCTTCACTGCTGCTACTGATGTGGATGCTACCAAGGCAAAACTCACCAAGATCTGGACTCAGATAGCCAACAGTTTCAAGAATTATGACGAGCGTCTTATCTTTGCCGGTATGAATGAGCCTGGTGTGGGTGGCGGTGATGCCAATGCATTGCTGGGCACTGCGGATTTGGCCAATAGAATTGCAGAGTATGAGCAGACTTTCATTGAGGCAGTGCGTGCCACAGGTGGCAACAATGCCAAGCGAGTTCTGGTGGTTCAGGGTCCTAATACCAATATCGACAATACCGTAGCTCATAATTATATGGATAAAATCCATGATTCTGCAACAGACCGATTGATGGTAGAGGTTCATTTCTACGATCCTTATCAGTTTACAGATTTGAGTGAAGACAAGGATTGGGGCAAGTACTATCTCTATTGGGGTAAGAACAACAAGGGTGGTGATGCCGACCGCACTGCTGATGCCAAATACAACGAGGATTATGTAGAGGCTCAGATGGAGAAGATGAAGACCCACTTCTTCGACAAGGGTTATCCAGTGTTGATTGGTGAGTTTGGTGCCAACCAGCGTCTGGCTATCGGTAAGGATGCGCTTCATGAAGCATCCGTGAAGGATTACTACAAGGCTGTTGTTACCAGTGCTATCAACAATGGTTGTGTGCCTGTGGCTTGGGATACCAATGGCGGTCTTCCTAGCATGACAATTTTCAATCGTGCAAATACAACCGTTAGCAATGCCAATATTCTGGAGAGTATCCAGGAGGCTGTGAAGACAGCTTCTTGGCCTGCAAAATAAATTTTTAATAAAGCCTCACTTGAGGTTGGAATGAGCCTCATTTGGAGTTGGAGTGAGCCTTACGTAACGTTCGTTTAAGGCTCAAACCAACTTCAAGTGAGGCTTACTTGTTTTTCTTTTCCTTTTGCTTTTATTGCCAATTCAGTTGTTTCTGTTTTTATTTATATTGTTGTTTTCTCCTTTCACATTTATCTTATTGATTTGTAGATGAATAGGTTAGGTGTGAAAGGAAAATGGTATCAAAGAAATAAAAAAACAAAGATAAGTAAAATAGTATCAGTAATCAGCAAGATAATACCATATATTCTCGATATTTAGTTGTATCTTTGCAACTGAAAAAATGCTATATATAAGAATAAACAATAAATATAACCCTAATTTAATTAAGCAAAGCTTATGAAAAAGTTTTTTACTATTATGGTAGCAGCTTTTGCTGCAGTTAGTGCTTTTGCACAAAGTAGAACAACATTATGGGAAGGTGAGCAGGTAATGGATGGCTCATGGCCTAATGTGGGTGTGGAACTCAGCAACTTGGCAACAGCCAAAGCTGGCGATAACATAGTTGTTACTACCTCTAAGGTAGATGCTTCCATTAATGCATCTTGGCAGTGGGGCTCTCAGGTGTTCTTGAAAGTCAATAGCGGTGCCGATGGTGATTGGGAAGACATGGCAGGTACTTCTGCTGTAGGAATCAAGGAACCTGGTGAGGTGAAGTTTGAGATTACCGATAAGGTTCTGGAGCAGTTTAAGAATGCCTCAAGTTTCTTCGTTCAAGGCATGTGCGTTGTTGTTTCTAAGATAGAGTTAGAGAGTGCTGTTGCTACAACTTCTACTCAGCTTTGGAGTGGTGAATGCGCATTCGGCAATTGGGCTGAGGGTTTCAGCGTTCCTGCTGAGAAGTTTGCCAATGCTTCTGCTGGTGATGTCTTGGAGTTTGTTTATACTACTGATACTGAGACTACAGAGAAGTGGTGGCAGTTTAAGACCATCTTTGCTGGTACAGAAGATGTCTTGACTTCTAATAAGGCTGACTTGAATGAGTATGGTTGTGCTACTGTAGCAAGTGGCAGTACTTCATATAAGATTGTCTTGAATGCAGAGGATATTGCTAGATTGAAGGAAACAGGTTTGTTCGTCAATGGACATTTCAATATTGTTACAGCTGTTAATCTGATTCAGGCTGTCAAGGAACCTTCTACTGGCATAAGCAATGCATTTGTGGTTACTCCTGCCAAGGATTCCAAGACGTTCAATCTTGCAGGTCAGCAGGTGGGTGCATCTTATAAGGGTGTTGTAATCAAGAATGGCAAGAAGTTTGTTCAATAATCGTGGGTTTGAAACTCAGATGGTTTAGTTTTATAAGTATTTATCAAGAAAAGGGCTAGGTTGCTGGTTGCAATCTAGCCCTTTCGCTTTTAGTGCTCTAAATAGAGTCCGTTCAACTTTTCCAGGAAAACACTCACATCATCATTCACTAACTCCATAAATCCATGGGTCTTACTGTTGGCTACTCCAGGATAAGGAGTGTAATAATGTTCATTGATTGGCTCTCCCTGGTTTCTTCCAAACATCAGGTAGGCAATGTGATGCTGCTTCAATTCAGGAAGAAGAACTTCCGAGAAGATGCTGGAATCGCCAATCGATTCGATGCCTGTTGTCATGCCGAAAGCATTGTTATGCTCTTGTGCAAAAGGCAATGCCTGGGTGATGATTTCCTTCATGCTCTGCTGATAGAGGGGAAGACGGATGGCATTCCTGGTTTGCAGATAGGTGACGTTGATGACATCAATTTGATGATCTGGATATCGTTCCATCAGCTTCTTTCCAGGCTTGTAGGTCTCTGAATAGCCGTAAACTACATTGGTTACGTCATTATCCTCTAACAGGTCCTGCAATTTCTTGTAAAGTTCGATGTATTCGTCTTTGCTCAACTGGCAATACCAGGCTTTTCCGTCGATAGGAAGAAGATTGAGCACCACGGGTGCCTTGATACCATAACCGTCTTGCAGGGTGTCGAGATACTTGGCTACTTGTTTGGTGTATTCCTCCAGCAGCTCTGCATTGCCGTTGTAATGAGGCATCGTCCAGTTCATGATGAGTAATCCTCCCTTGCGGAAGTGGTTGAGCACATCTTCCCGGATGGCCTTGAAAGGAACTCCATCTGCATTCTGCTGCTTTCCGCTCTCGATGCCGGCAAGTTCATAGCCATTGGCTGCCGGACGGTAACCGCAGAGTGCCTTCATGTCGCAGCGGTCGCTATCGCATTCCCATCTGTTCCAGCCCATTCCGCTCAGGGTGCCGTACATCTGTCCGATGAGGGTTCCCTTGTTGGCGAAAGCCTTGAGGTTGGTCTTCAGATTCTCCGTGCGGGTAGTAAGACCGCTCATGGCAATCTCATCGTACGATTTCTTTTTCTTTTCACCACAGGATGCGAAAGCCACGAGTGCTGCAAAAATCAATATGAAATATCTGATTCTCATGTCTTTTATTCGTTATATGCCTTCTTCATGGCTTCTACCACGGTAGGCAAGGTCCACTGTGGTACACTTCTGTCTGTACCGTCGAAGATGCTCATCCAGTAGAAGGTGGCTACGCCGTATGCCTTTGCCTGCTTCACAATGTCGGCAGCCTGGTCGGCAGCAGCCTGAATTTCGCTGGCAGAACTGTTCTTGCTGACGCTCTTGCTTCCGTGTGTACCGTATTCGCCGATGATGCAAGGGATGCCCTTGCTGATGAATTTATTGTTCAGACGGGTGAACATATCTGCGATTTCCTTGCTGCAGGAAGCATCCCACTTGCCTTTGGCAAACCAGTCCCAAGGTGAGTAGGTGTGTACTTCTACGGCGATATGGCCATCCACCTTGTCGGTAGGGATGGCGAGGTTGTTCAATACGTCGTCACCATTAGCTGCAGCATAGGTATTGATGATGAGGTTGCGGGTCTCGTTGTTGCCACCTGTGGCACGTACTGCATTTACAAAACTCTGGGCATATCCGTTCAAGGCTTTGTAACTGCTGGCATCCTTAGGAGCATTCCAGGTGCTGTTGGCATCAAGCATCTCGTTGTAGCCTTCGAAGAGCAGGTGCTGGTCGTAGTTCTTGAAACGGGTGGCAATCTGAGTCCAGAGACTCTCGAATTTCTCCTTGTTCTCGTTATAGTTGGCTTCATCAGCCTTGATCCAGTGTTTCACATCATCACTATCAGCACCAGTATCATGGTGAACATTCAGGATGCAGTACATACCGTTGTCAATCACGTAATCAACGATTTCCTGTATTCTGTTCATCCAGGCTTCATCCACGGTTCCGTCTTCCTTCATGTGCTGGAACCAGGTAACTGGGATGCGGACAGAATTAAAACCGTTCTTCTTCAGGAAATCTACCATCGGTTTGGTGGTAGGAACCTGTCCCCATGCTTTCTCGAAATCAGTAACAGAATTGCTGTTCATGTTCATCCACATGGCTACCACATCTGTGCAGTTGCCGAAATTGGTACCGATGCCCATGTTCTTTACTGCATCCACAGCACTTTCCTCTACATAGTTTGCGTTCAGGTTTACCTGATCGCGGGTAATCACGTTCTTGCTGTTCATAGCCGCTTTCCACCAGTCGTTGGATGGCATGTTGCTTCCATACCAAGGCATGAAGAAGCTCCATTTAGCACCAGCGTTCCATGCTTCATCAATGTAAGCTGTAGCAGTGTTGTTATCGATGTTAGTACCACATTCTGCCAGAGCAACGAGCTTGCCTGGATAGCGAGCCTGAATCTCCTTGAACTCCTGAGCCTGCTTGGTTGCATCATAGCCATAGAGGTCGCGACCGATGATATCTACATACTTATCGCCAGGATACCAGTCTGCATCATTGTTATAGGTATTGGCATCACCATTGTAGTTCTGTGTAGTCCAAGCCCAAATCAGGTTGTGGATGCCCTTGCTCTGGAAGTAATCAAACATGGTCTGCCAAAGCTTCTTGTAGGTCTCGGCACCATCATATCCCCACCAGAACCAGGATTTGCCCCAGCTGGCACCTGATTTCAGACAGGCATTGCCGGCTGCCTCGTGGAAAGGACGCCAAACGGCAACAACGCCTGCATCCTGCAACTTCTGCAAGACTTCCACCACCTTATCCATTTCCTGATAGAACCACTTGTTCTCCCAAGAGCCGGCTGTCAATACGTTGGCTGCCTTGAAGGTGGTTTCAGATGGGGTGCAGGTCACACCGCTTCCATCTGTTCCCGGAGTGGTGCTTTCTGTCTTAGGCACATTGAAGTGCCACATCAGCGATACCAGTCCGCCTTGGTCTGCCCAGTTGGTTACAGGCGTGATGTCGTTGTAGTTGATCCATCCGTTGGAACCCTGCTTAGGTACATAGATATGTATGAAATCATAGCAGTTCATGGCAGGATATTTGCCCGTAGCCTTGAATATCTTTTCTGCCTCTTGGGTGTTCCAGTTCACGTTGGCGATGACCGAAGAGAGGGTCTTGCTGCCATAGTTCAGCTGCAGATATTTGTAGAGACGCTTGGTTTTCTCAGTAGCTGCAGGGTCAGCGAGATTCACATTGCCCACTTCGCTTTCGTGATAGATAGAGAAGACGACATTGTTAATCTTGTTGATGTCATAGGTTTCCCATGCTCCGAAGTCCTCCAGACCTTTCAGATAAATTTCCAGTTGGTTGTTGGCATTATGCTTCATGCTGCTGACGGTATTGCTTTCGCCTGTCAGATTCCATTCAGCTTGCTTTCCTTCCGAATTGTTGATGGTAATCTTGTCACCATCAGTTTGTGCCAAGGCAGTGAATGAAATCATTACTGCCAGAAGTGAGAGTAATATCTTTTTCATTGTCTTGCTACTTTGATGGATTTGTTATTGATTTTGATGATGTATACGCCGTGGGTTAAACCATCAAGAGAAATGATGGTCTTGTCGCCTGCGATGACCGGAGAGAGATTTACTGCCTTTCCGTCGAGAGCAAATGCACTCACCTGGTTGCGAGTGCCGTCTACGATAATGCGGTCACCTTCGAAGGCAAACTTGTTGTTCGTTTCTACTTGTTTGATACCGGTGGTTGTTCCATAGGTGAAGGTAGAAACCTTCCACAGTTCGTAACTGGCAGTAGTGGCAGTTGAAGTCACGGTCATCTTGTCATTTCCGAAGGTTACTTCCGGTAGAGTGCTCAATGCAAACTCTATCTTGCTTCCATCGTTGAATGAAACAAACAGCGACTTGCCGTCGGCAGCTTTGGCTGAGATGCAGCTCAGAGCCACCAGTAAGGATAATGCTATTTTCTTCATATCGGGTTTATGTTTTGGTTAAAATCAAAAATGTGGCGCAGTTAATATAACTACGCCACAAATTTACGAATTATATTTCACATAAATGCGTTTTTTATGTTAAATATTCCATATCCTATGGAAGGATGGCAATCTTGGTTACATTCTTCATGTCACCCTGAAGGATCAAGGCAGTATCACTCCAGCCGTCAGAGATACTGTTTACAGCTTCCATCATGGCTGCATCGAATACCTTCACAACACAGTTCTGGTCACCATTCCAGTCGGATACAGTATCAATACCGCCCCAGTTGGCGTTGTTGATCTGAACCTGTCCGGTAGCTCCTGCTTCTTTATAGAAGAGCATCTTGGAACCTACCTTGACACCCAGCTTGATGAGGTCTGCCTTCATGATACGGAAACGACCGGTGTCATCCCAAGTGAAGTTGTATGGATACTTGATGGCGCTGTTGTCCATGTTGGTTGTGATAGTAGCGATATCCTTTTCTGCAGGAACCACCTTGAACTCAGGACCTTCAATCTTGTTGCCGTCTGGGTCTTCCATCACGATCTTGTATGTACCTACTTCTGCTGTGGCAGGAACCTGGCAGACAATCTCGGTGTTGCTGCGTGATGTATAGCGATTTACCTTGTAAGAACCGATATATAGGTTCTGGATGTTCTGGAAGTTCTTACCTGTGATGGTGATGGTTGAACCTGCGATAGCCTCGCCTGGTGTTACGGATGCAATTGCTGGATCAGTAGCAGCCTTGATGCTCAATTGACCATCGAAGTTGATAGTGGTACCATTCTTCAGGTTAAGCTTGAAGCCTGTACCGGCGCAGGCTGCAGGAACTGTCACTGCGATGGCTTGGGCATTCTGTGCTGCAAATTTGTCAACGGTCTGCTCTACATCGCCAGGGAAGGTGATGCTCTTCACGAGGTCGAGATCTGTACCCTTGATGACGGTCTTCTCGCCAGCTGTGATGGCTGCTGGTGTGCAGGAAGCTACGGTTGGCTCCACCAGGGTATAGGCTACTACAACGGTCTTGCCATTATCAAGACTCAAAGTGATGTCGCCTTTCTGTGCATCCTCTGGTACTGTAGAAGTAACCTTTGTTGTCTCAACCTTGTTAAGCTTAGATTCCTTGGCGTTAGGGAATGCAATACCTGTAATCAGATCCATATCCTTACCGGTGATGGTGATTTCAGCACCATTCTTCACTGGATTAGGTGTTGCAACAAGCTGGGTAGGAACCACGGTGATGATGTTGCCTACTGGAACCTCGATACCGCTCTTGGTTACTACGTAGAAGGTACCATCGGTAGCCTTGGCAGGAACTGCAACGGTAATCTCTGCTGCGCTTTGTGACTTGAAGTCGGCAGCATCAACAGTAGCACCCTCAAACTTCACGCTGGCAATCTGGTCGAATGAAGCACCCTTGATGCTGAGGATTTCGCCAGCCTTGATGTTGCGGTCCTTGATAGGAGTAGCCTCAGGAATGTTGATGGTCAACTCTTCCTTGGTTTCCAGAGAAGTACCGTCTTTCAGTGTGTCAGTCAGTGTGATGACACCTGTACGAGCCTCTGCCGGAATCTTCACCTGGATGGTATAGCGGTCGTGACCTACGAACTCTGCCTCCTTGATGGTATCGCTACCGGCGAAGATAACGCCGTGCATCAGGTTGAGGTAATCACCCTTGATGGTTACTACATCGCCTACATTACCTACCATAGTACCTTCGTTACCTACGAAGAACTTAGTGATTTCGATGTCCTCGCGATAGGTGATAGGAGATACGGATGTGATTTCGCCGCCCTTCTTGGTCTTCAGGACAATCTGACCTGTCTCGCATTTCTCAGCAGGAACCTGGATGGAAATCTTGCTGTTGTAACCGCTCTGAAGAATCTCGTATGCGGTAATTGGGTCTGCACCCGGCAGGTTGATAGACTCAATTTGGTCCAAGTTTGTACCATAGAAGTACAAGGTACCGCCACGGAGCACTGGGCAAGGACCGAATGACTGGAGGGAGATGTCGTTGCCGTACTGGTCGGTAGAGAGATCATCTCCGTCGTTGCACGCAGTCAGCGATAGCCCTACGAGGGCTACCACCAACATGGCGAATATTTTGCTTATCTTTTTCATATCAATTCAGATTATAAGTTTATTT
>ERZ1034678.714-NODE-714-length-17880-cov-78.643983_pt1 | contig 17880 bp, 20 predicted proteins | sample MGYA00520640_ERZ1034678 | MGnify/ENA primary metagenome ERZ1034678 (study PRJEB33766, sample SAMN09781767) | gut metagenome | biome: gut microbiome | host: Homo sapiens | place: Madagascar | study: EMG produced TPA metagenomics assembly of the PRJNA485056 data...
CCGACCTCGTAGGACAGTATATCCACCTGAACAAATGCTTTGTGGAGTATATCGACGCAAAGAGTATCATCCAGGCAGCAAAGACAATGCTTTTGGAATATATAGAACAGGCATGGCGACATAGCGACAATGAGCGACGCTTGATGTCCGACTGTGCCAATATGGTGGATAAGGCCTTCACAGAAAAGTCTGCCGGAGGCTTACAGAGTATGGTGATAAACTTTGCCGATGCTTTCGATGCCAAGACGGAGTATTTCTACTTCAACAATGTGGCATTGAAGATAACGCCTGACAGCATCCGCACGGTGTCGTATGACGACATCAACTTCTTTATTCCCTCGCTTGCAAAGAAGCCGTATGATTTCACGATGAGAGCCTTCAAGACACCGTTCACCATAACCGAGCGACAGGAATACCGCGACCGACTGGAAGCGATAGACAAGAAGGAGAAGATGCAGAATGAGGACGGGTCTTTGGTGTTCTCTACATTCGAGATAGGGCAGATGAAAGCCGACCTCGAAGAATGGGCGCAAACCTACCGATGGGTAGTCGATTGGCAAGGTCAGCGCGAGCAAGACCTTTGGCCTATTCTGCGTATTGTGCGCGGTTGTTCAAACGTCCTTTGGGAACAGGAACAGGAAGCGCAACGCAACAAGAAGAAATTGACGGATGAAGAACAAGCCATAATAGGTGCGCATTTCGTCAATATGATTTCGGCTATCGGTCGTCTGTGTTATCGTTCCGATAAAGGTATGCTCCCCGTTTGCCCTTACTTCCTCGAAGACGACATTCCAGATGAAAAGCAGGCTACTGGCGGTTCGGGCAAGTCGCTCATCGTAAAATTGGTGGTGGGAAGTGCTGTTTATGTGCTCGATGTTGATATGAAGCGATTTGTTTCAGTCACAGACGCTAAGTTTGAATTGGGCAAATTGTCTTCTGAGCCATACAAATACAGAGTACTGCATTGGGAAGACAAACCAAAGGCTTTTCCCATGAAGTATTTCTATAACATGATTACGTCGGGCTTGACTGTAGAGAGAAAGATGGTTGACCCTGTGACGTTCGCTGCGGAGGATGCACCTAAGAGTGTTATCACCTGCAACTATCCGATGTCGGATGATGACGATTCTACGGTAGGACGTTTTCCCCTCGTCAGCTTCTCCAATCGTTTCGCGCGAGCCAATCCACAGAAGCACAAGGCAGCCCGCTTGCCATCTGCATTGATGAAGAACTTCAGCATGAAGCCCGAGGAGATTGACGACACCGACCGCAACCAGACCATCTATCTCTGCGCCTTGGCTGTTCAGTTCCTGATGCGCTACCACACTTTTGCTATTGCACCGCAAGGCAATGTGCGCCGCCGTCAGATGGTGCAGAAGCTCACCGAGAGCATTGTTCGCTACTTCGAGTGGTTCTTCTCTCGTAATGAGGTTTACGGAGTGCCAATATGTACCGATGATATGTTCAACGAGTTTATGCGCGACTGGGCGGATGCTTCCGAGGGTAAGAGTAAGGAGTATAGCCGAGCCACCTTCAAGAAGAAGATATACGACTATTGCGAGAACATGTCGATAGCGTGCAACCCGAAGCACCTCTTCGAGAACGAGAGCGACAAGCAGCGCAAGTGTTTCAAGCTGCAGGCATGGGTTACGCAGGAATACTTCACCGGTCGTGAGTGGGAGAATGACAACACCATCGAGCCGAAGTTTATCCGCTACTTGCAAACGTCAAAGCACGTGTTCTTCTTCTACCGCCCTGGCAAGGACGCAATACCGAAGGACTACAAGGAACTTAAGCGCATTGCCAAGAACTTTGCCGAACAGCCTGACCCGCTGCCATACCGTGACGATGATGGCAACATCGTGCAGCTCACCGATGAAGAGAAGGAACGCTGGGAGAACAACAAGACACGCAAACAGGGTAGGCGAATGTCGTCACCTGCGGCAACGAATAACACAACGGCAAGTGTTCCAGATATAAACGAGGAGAATATGCCGTTCTAAGACTCAACAAAACAAGAGTATAACATTTTTAAATCATTATAGATTATGGAAAAGATTATTTTAAGAAAGGATTACAAGACAAGAGTAGTGCCAGTTGAAGAATCAATTGGCTATTATTTGGCAAAAAGAGCAGCCCGTACATGGACCGAAGATTTTATAGATGAAGACACTAAGAAAACTGTAACAATCGATCGTTGTGAGGTATTGTCTGAGCGAGGAAAACTTATCACCTACGAGTTGGCTAACGGACTTAAAAAGGATGGCGTTAATGAGGTCGAAATCTCCGACTGTCCTTTTCGTGCGAAAGAGGAACAATATTTCCCTGGTCTCGCTCATGTAAAAGTGACTGTTCGTAGTAGCAATAACGAGAATGCTGTGCTTATTGTACGTAGCGACTCTCTGCGTGGAGCACAAGATTGCGCTATTGACTATGCGGAGGGAGCTGTAAACAAGATTTTTGACTCTCCAGACGCAAGCTATGTGTATATCACAAAGTCAGAGATAATCGGAAAGTTCCATTTTATCGGTCGTACAAATGCCGACATTGAGGAGGAAGAAGATCAGCTGGAAAAAGACCCTGATGCGCTCGTAAAAGAACCGTTCAAGGTAAAGGCCAACTTTATAGATACAGATGTTTTCGACCCGGAAGACCGATTTCATTATGGAGTACATAAAAATGATATGTTTGTTGTGTGGGCATACGACGTAGTGACAGCTAAAAATATCGTTTTTGATTATCTCAAGCATAAGTTCCATACCGTATATAACGACCGAGAGACTTTGCGTATTGTGGGCGCTACGCAGTTCTATGCACATACCTATGTTCCTGCTGAGTACTGCAATGAGTATATCAAAGATGAAAAGAAAAGGCTTCCAGTAGAAGAGTAATATTTTTTGTAACTTTCTTTCAAAGATTAGCGTATGCGAACATTCACCCCCCCCATGTGCGACAACTGCATCTCTTACGACCAAATAAAATGCAGTTGCAGAGAAGAGAGCTCACCGTTGTTCGGTGGAAATATTAGTCCGTTGCACCTCGCTTGCAGCAGTTTTATCGGGTTGTCAAAGGTGTATGCACCTAAGAATCGAGTAAAGAAATGGTATAAGGTGCGCACGGTAAACGATATGAGCGACAGCAAGGCGAGACTCTTTTAGAAGGATAAGTAGTAAAAATAAATCATAAAATAACAAACAAAATGGCAAATTACAATGGAAACATCGACCTGCTCACGCTCAATGAGGCAGGTATTTATACTGGACTTGACAAAAAGAATCCAGAGCGCACGTGGTATTGCGCTCCAACAGACGTGAATGAGATTATCGTCAAAAAATCACCACACGACCCCAATCGTCTAATGGCTTTGCTGAGAGTTGCGATATGGCCTCTTAATGAAGCCTACAAGGCAAAAATCCGTCAGTCAGCACAGGAGCGGGGCGATGAAAATGTTTCGGTTCCTACTCACGAACTTCAGCACTCGTTCTCGTTGGAATATATAAAAGCGGCCATAAAACGTTTTGTAAAATTACCTAAGGCGGTGATTGAAGAAAACAAGGGCACTCATCCTGAGTTTGCTGAGCAAGATCCATCTGACGAGAACACTTCTTTATTCAAGGCTATTCGTCGTCGCATGAACAGGCGTATGGGAATGCTCTATCAGCAAAAAACAGCGCAGCAGCCTTCGCCTTACGCGCAGCCCACTTTTGCGGCAGCAGGAGCAGCCGTCGGCTATGTGGCTCCGGCAGAGGCAAGCGGTACGGACCTCAGCGGTTATAATCCGGCAGAAGATGAGGATTTGCCGTTCTAAAGAATATCAAAACAACAGAAAACACAAAAGTACACAAAAGAATAGGGTGTATGAAAGCAAAAGTATATTTTGAGTTTAGTCCCTTCCGATTCGTTCGGCGTAAAATCCTTGTTTTTGTGTTCTTTTGTGTCCTCTGTTGTTCTTAAACTCAAAATTCAAAACTTAAAACTTATGAAGTTACAAGCCCAATCATCCAAAGCCCTACACGCTGCCCTAAACAAGTCGGCAAAGTGTATCGGATCTAAGAACACTATAGCAATCCTCGACAACGTGCTGTTGACACGCAAGGGAGAGCAGTTCTTCCTTACATCATCAACAACCGAGGCACAGCTCACCATTCCGGCACCGCTCACCATTTGCAGCGGCACATACGACCGCGACATAGTGCTGCCTATCAAGATGCTCAGCGCATTGTTAGGTACATTGCCCGATTGTGTAGTTACATTCGACATTCCTGACAACAGCCAGTCGTTCACCGTAGAATATTGCACAAGCAGCGAGGACAACGTAAAGCCAGGTAAGGCGCAGATGTACCTCTTTCCTGGAAACGACTATCCCCAGATGGTACAGCCGAAAGCCGAGCAGTCGTCAAAAATCAGCCTGCCAATGTCGCTGTTCCGCTCCGTTGTAGACACAGCCGACAAGTTCGTTTTTTTTGAACTGCTACGTCCTACACTCTCTTGTCTCTGCATCGATGTAGCCGAAGACCGTTCAGAGGTGGTGTTCGTCGGAACCAACGGACACACACTTGTCAAGGCGATGCACAGTAACAACCCTGCAAAGGGAGGCAGCGACTTCTTCCGTAGTGGCGAACCTTGCAAGACGCTTATTCACCGCAACTATTTCCGCACACTCTCCGCTTTTGATGGTAGTGAGGACATCACCATCGAGAACGACGGGCATACCATCCGCTTCACGTCAGGCGACACCGAATTGATATGTAAGCACATGGAGGGTAGATACCCAAACTACAACTCCGCCATTCCGAAGTCGAATCCGTTCTATGTAGTGTTCGACAAGAAGGAAATGCTCGACATCCTGCGCCGTGTAAGTCTGTTCTCAAGCAATGCGAGCAACCTCGTAGAAATAAAGAAGAACGACAAGTTCCTCACCGTGTCGGCAAGCGACGCAGACTTTGCCATATCGGGCGAAGACCAGGTGTGCATAGCCGATGCCCAGTGTGAAGACAATTTCCGCATTGGTTTGAAGTCTACATCCTTCCAGACCTGCATCAACTCCATCCCTTCTGACACCATACGGATGCAGTTGCTCGACGCTTCGCACGCCGTGGTAATTACCGCCGACGAACCGGCACCAAAGGTAATGACATTGTGTATGCCAATGATGCTGAACGATTAAAACTCAAAATTAAAAAAATGGACGATACTCTCCTCTTCATTCCGCCTTGCTGCGTAGACAATAAGCTGCCCAAGGCGGTCAACCAGGCTCCCCACCGTCAGCTCACGTTCTACACTCATGGCGACGTGACAGCGGAGAAATTCTATAAGGCAGTGAGCCACCTCGTGATAGATCCTCATGTCATGGTGCTCACCATGCCTTCGCCTAAACAAGAGACATTCATGTTTCTTGAGCAATGCTTTGAGCGAGGATGGATAACCCACCTCGTGCTATCCACTCTTTACTCATGCGACTCTTTGCTGCATAAGCATCTGGGCGAATACGCCGACCGCATCATTTACGCACAGAGCGACAACGTGAGTTTTTACAGTAGTCACATGGTGCTCTATAACAAAGACCGTGCCCTGACACTCAACGGACCGATGTTCGACCGTCCTCAAACCGACGCGGCTCTCGTGTCCTACAATCTCGTGTTCCACCCTTCACATCTGCTCAGCTCTACAAGCGATTGGGGCAACCCACTGCGCAACATCCTCTTCCCCGACGTGTTGCGTCAGCGTAAGAAGATTTTTGCCGGAGGCGTGAAACTGATAAAGGATAAGACAATAGACAGATTTATACATCTTGGATTTCCGCCATATAAAGAAGAATAACAATGAGACAACCCACGCAATCATACACCGAGCTTCGCCGATATATGGAGAAATGGCAGTGGAATGACCCTCGCACGGGATGTCGGGTCACGGGCTTCAATCCTCCACAGACAGCCAGGAACGTGCAGCGTATGCCGTTCTATATCAAGTTCCTTACCAAGAGCGGACATGTAGACATCGGTACATGCGTATGCCTCGCCGTAGACATCGACCGCCATCAGCGCAAGGTGCAGTTCGTCGAGAGTGGCGAGATAAGGGTTGTCAACGATATACTTGTGCTCGAAGTAGACGGCACGAGATTTATCACGCATTAATACATACAATTTGTTTTTTCTTTATTATTTGAAGGATTTTAAATTCATGGCTAAAAGGTTTAGTGAAACCAGATAAGTGTTAAAAGCACTTTTGTTGAAGATTATTATTCGGCTTGTTCGTGAGAATATGCCGTATGCGTTTTTTTGTATAACTATTATGAGATTCTTCGGTCCGTGAGGATAGAGGAATTTCTTTAAACTTAATTATAAACTTAAAACAATATATATATGTGGAATCCATTTAAAAGAAACAAGCATAATAAGTTGCAAGAGTTGCGCGACTTATCTGCTATCTCGGCAATTCTCAATGAGTTTGAACGTCACGGGCTGATACATTGGCAGCGCCGAGATAAGATACTTGTCATTGAAGAATCTCTGGTAAAATTGAAATTAGCCGAAGGAAGAAGCGGCTTTTTGAAGTTTCTCAACCAGGTAGCCATGTGGCAGAACAATAACATCGTTCAAGAAGCCTACGAAGCTCATCGTCTGAAGGTGGAGACCGAAGCTGTGCGTAAGGCACAGGCCCAGTTCGCTATGCTCACCAAGGAAGACCTTCAACGTATTCGTCAGAACGCTCGTGGGCAGATGCCTATAATCCCACTTGAACAGCTCAAGTTTATCAAGGAATTTGACATCTTCGTTGTGCGAGCCGATGCTCCCTCTCTTCAAAACGCAACTAAAGAAGACGGTCATCTGCTTGCTCTCGGCCATTACGACGGAGAGAAGGTAGAAATGGCAATGTACGAGGATATAAAATACATATTGTATGATAGATCTGAGTCTTGACCGTCACGACTTCGTAGCAGCTGTTGAAGGTTGACGATAAAACATTATTATAAATCCGAAACATTATGCCGATAAGAAAAAAAATTTAAGCAATAGAGGAAATTAGGGGAAAACAAAGGAAAATTTCCCCTAATTGTTTCTCTCTAAAATAATATAGATATGGAACACAATAAAAGACTAAGGAATTTTTTGCGTAGTTTGCCAGAAGGTGCTAAGCTGTATAGCCCTCTGTTAGGTTGGGTAAAGGTAGCCGAAGTAAATGCTTCAGGAATCTGTGTAGTAAGCCTTTCCGACCAAAAAGACAATGAGTGTTATCTTTTTCGTGACGATGCACATTTAGCCAACTTTGAGCAAGGAGACCCTATGCTACTACCTTCTTTTTCGTGCCGTAGTTGGGATATTCTTGATTTTAATGATGGCGACATAGTGGCTGTAGATATTCTTTTGAACAGTGGCAAGATGAAAACTTTCATTATGAAGTTTAAAGGTCTGTCTGTTGATCCCTCTTTCACTGTCCATTATTATCTTCTTGGATCTTTAAAAACAAAGACGTTATTAATTGACCAAGAGATGATCATTCATGGTTCGTATTCAAGAGAACGGCTAATTATTTTTAGGTTCGCCACAGAAACGGAAGAGGAAAAGTTTAAGGCAAAAGTCGAAAAACTAAATTTGCAGATATGAACCCTAATTTAAATAAATTTATAAAGCAGTACAAGGATAGTTGCAATAAGTTGGCAGAACTCGTCAACGAACAGCTCTTTGATGGTTGTCGCAAGTTTTATTGGATTGGCGACGAGGTAGGTGGGGCGTGTGACTTCGAGGAATCCGACGTGCTGAATCCGGAAGATATGGTGCGTATCATCGAGAACAATATGTCCTATGATGAATATGCCGAATGGCGCGATGCAAACCTCGACAACAACCGTTACATCAATCTCAAGTCGTGGCTCATGGGGCTACGACACGATATGCTGAAGGAAGAAAACGAACAACAATAGACAATATGGAAACAAAACTTAAATATACAGACGAGCCAGGAGCCGACAAGGGAGCCATACACTTGATGATTAACAGATGGTGTGGTAACTCTTGTCCGCTGTGTTGCAATAAGCAGTACGACCTCGATACGGTGCCTGTGGCAACTGTAGAGGAGTTGAAGGCTGCACATACCGTTATGCTTACTGGTGGAGACCCATTCTATGTGACTGGTATCATAGATATATGCTCACACCTGCGCCATGATTATCCTAATATCAAGCAGCTCTATATCTATACTTCTGGTGAATGGATGTTTGCCAACGAGGAAGTAATGGCCCACTACGATCAACTCTTTTTCTATGTGGATGGCATAAACTTTTCGCCTAAAAACAAGTGCGACTATGCGGCGATTAAGAAGATGCTGACGAATCGAGATTTTGCGTCAGGGTTCATCACCCATGCCCGTAGCAATCGCATCATCCTTATGCCTAACGACTTTATGACTCGTGAGGAGCAGGAGAAATTCATCGAGAGCCTACATCTCAAAGGTTTGGCTTTCTTTGGTACAAAGTTTGAAGTGGAATATCGGGAATGGCAGGAGGAGTTTAAGCCGAATGGTGGCGTGTGGCGTAGACTGCCAGTTTTCTTGTAATCGTACACCCCAAGAAACAAAGCAATTTGTAATTAGCGATTTTCATTTTTTACACTTTAGAAGGGCAGCCGTTGTGATAACGTCTACCCTTCGCCTTTATTATACAAGTCTAAAACTCCAAATTGAATAATTTCAAATCGCCAACGGCGACAACTCCTAACTTCTAATTCCTAATTCCTAAATCCCTTATCTGCCACTCGGCAGCACAAACCAACCGCCACCGACACGGAAGAACTTGCAACCTAAGTACAGCGTATCGAAGGCATCCGTGAAGTCGGTACGTTGCTGCAGGGGCAGCGTGTCCTCGCTCTCGGGCTTTTTCTCCTGGCTCTTGTCTTTATGGAAACCCTTATATGAAATCTGCACTTCGCACAGCTGCATGGCAATAATAAGGTCGGGATTGTTTACCTGGTTGATGCGGATGGCAGGGTAGGAGAGGTGAGCCAAGCCATCGTTGATAATCTTGTGCTTTACCTCGTGCTTCTCAGGTGCGCCCATATCAATGGCGGTAACGTTCCAGCCATGCTTCTCTAACTCTGCAATCACGGTCATATAGAAACGCTCGTCTGATGAAGCGTAGGAGGCTCCCTGCTTAGCCGTGGCATCATAGAAATACGTCACGTCGCGGTTGATGGCTCGCTTGGGAGCATAATAATCCGAAAAATCAGCTATCAGTTCACGCAGTTTGCGCTCGTTCTTCACATAAAAACTCTTGATGACATTCAGACACTCCATGCCGTCGCGCTCATACATTTGCCCAACCACCAACGTATTGATATTGGCATTGTAATCCAAGGCAATATACAAGGGGAGGGAGTTGATGCAGTCAGAGTCCTGGCGCGAGTCATTGCGCTCGCCCAATTCCTTGAAGTCGGGTTGATAACTCTCGCTCGTGACTTTCTTTCCCCCGATGATGCCCGACACCTTTTGCGTGGAAAAAATTGCAGACGATAGTGGGTCTATTTCGTCTGGGATATAACCGTGAACATGGTCAATGTCAAGGTTGGAGTAAAAGCCATCGTTTGTCTTCTTTACTTTGATGTTGAGGATTGAAATTGCGAAGGTCATGGGTGGAAGATCGCGGCGCATCTGCCTTATGTAATCCTCACCCAAAACATCCACATTGTCGAGGGATGACGCACGGCGCACACAGAAAGCCACGCGGCGCAGCTCACGCAGATATCCATCCGCAAACTTCTTTGAGCGCAGGAACATCTGCATCTCAAAATCCTCTTCTGGCGTAATCAGATACTCGTAATCGTAAACCAGTTCGGCATCGTCCTGCGTAATGAGCTTATAGTTGACAGCCATATCCACCATTGCTTTTGTGACGTGCTTGCCATGATTAGGCATGATGCGGAACTGTCCTTCATGTTTCATCATCTTCAGAGCCACGGCACGCATAATGGTGCGAGTTTCTTTTGGTACGACGTGAACTATGTGCCCGTTCTTCTTGGCGTTATACAAGAGGTCGTTGTAGCGTATTACCTTATTGGCGTATTCTTCCAACTGCTCTTGCACCCACCGATACGTCTTGCCCTTGAACGGACCCGTCTCAACGGTCAAGTCCAGTTTCTCTTCCTCCTTCTCCAGCCATGAACCTTTGGCTGTGAGCGAGGCATCCGAGAGAAAGCGCGTACTTTTATACATCGGGTTGTAGTCGGAGAAGTTGATGTCGCCCAACGGGTGTGTCTGACCCGAAAGAGCCGGCATCAGCTCGTCCGTTACTTTCTTATAGGGAAAGAACCTCGCCTCGTCGCCCACCATTGCCGAGAACGTGTAAGAGTTGGCACTGGCGGTCTGCGAGAGGGAGATAAGAACCCATCCGGCACCATTGGCCAGCCAAATGTAGTTGTCGTAGTTCTTAGGTTTGAAGATACTCTCGCGAACGTGTTTCGGCGGTCGTCCCCAACCGAAGTGTATGCCCTGCGTAAAGCCGAACATACGCTCCATGGCCGCCATCGTACTCGGTATGGTCTTGCCGAAGCCCTGCTGACGCGACACTGCCACCCATGCGCCGAGCATACCAGGCATGGAGTTGCTTGCCGTCCAGACGTAAGGAGCCACAAGTCCGTCGGTCTTACCCACACGGCGGGCAGCAATCACTCGCTCGTCCTTGGCTCCCATGTATAGCGACTGCTGCTGGAATTTAGTTAAGTAAATGTTATGTGCTTGCTGCATTGTTATCCTGATTTTGTGTTCCTTATTCGCTGTGCGTCTTATGCCCCACATGCCATTTGCTGCACGTCTTGCATCGATACACCGTCATACCTTGCGCCAGTAGCTTCGGGTTCTGATTGAGATATTCCCACGCATCATCCTCGGTCTCGTAGGTCTCCTTTGCCTTCCATGAGCGTTGCTTGCGTGTGTAGTGTTCGGGATCCGGCTTGAACGGCGGAACTTTGTTGAAGTATTTGTGTTTGTTGTTGCCCATGTGTTGTTTTTGTGTCGTTTATATTAAAATAGTGAGAGTTGTGCTTTCTCCAACTTGATGCGTTCGCAAGCCTTCTCGTAATACTCCTTGTTTAGCTCAAAGCCGATAAAGTTACGCTTCTCGCGGATGGCGGCAATAGCGGTGGTGCCGCTACCCATGAAAGGGTCAAGGACTGTATCTCCTTGCAGACTTGAGTTGACGATATGCTTTTCAAAGAACGACAGAGGTTTTATTGTAGGGTGTCCCCAAGCTTTTTTGTCGGCAGAATTAAGAGGCGTAATGAAATATGTTCCTTTTGTTGAAACATCTCCGTATATCTGCACTCCCTTTTCTCTGAAGAACAGACAATACTCGGTATCGGTAATGTATTTGTTGCCACATGCAGGAATAGGATTTGTCTTATGCCATGTAAGCAAATTCCAGTTACATCCTTTTCCTCGCACGAAATAGTCTAAGTAAATGGGTATTTGCTTTTGACTACACCACAAGTATATATTTATCCTCTTCATTACTCTACAACATTCATCAAGAACTTTAAGGTCGAAGCCGCTTTTTATTTCTTCGAGTTCTTTTACGTATCGTTTATCCTCTTGTGTGTAAATTCCTCCCCCCCCCCCGTATTATCTAACAGATAGGGAGGGTCGCTTACTATTAACGAGACGCTTCCGTCCGGAATCCTTTTCATTCCGTCGAGGCAGTCTTCATTATATATCTTATTCAGTTCTATCATGCTCTATTGTTTTTTTCTATCAGTTACCCATTTTACGGTTGTCTCGCCCTTATATCCTTTCTCCCACACGAACCAGGCGTAAGCCGCAGCGCTGCTGCCGTACTTGTCGAAGTCGCCATTCATAGCGCATTTCAGTCTTGACGAGCTTACCCAAACACGAATGGGTGGGGTAGAACGGAAGAGAGTGCGTCGACCCTTGCCTTCGAGGAAAGTCAGCTTCAGGAACATCGCCACCTTCTTTCCTTCGGGGATGATGCTCAGAGCCTTCTCCACAACTGCTGCGCATATTCGTAGGGAGGATTGGTAACGATGTTGCCGTCCCATTCCATATTGTCAATAGAGAGAGAAAGTCAGCCACCTCGCCGTACCCTCTATCTACAAGGTCGCGGCTCACCACCTCATATCCTGCTGCCTCCAACACCCGGCTCATGTGACCCTCGCCACACGAAGGCTCCAATATCCGACCCTCAAAATGCTCCAGTTTGCACAGCCATTCCGTCGCTTTCGGTTCTGTGGCATAGTAATCCTCCCGCTGTATATCCGCGTCCGTATGGTTGCTTGCGCCTAACGTCTGGAATACAGCGGCCGAGCCGCCCACCCAGTCCTTTCTTTTTATGTTGTTGTTCATGTTGTGTAGAGTTTTTGTTGCTTATAATGGAAGTTCCAGTCTTAGAAAAATTTTGCGGGCTGACAATCATCGATTAACTTGCGTGCTTTTTCAGCACAAGCAGCCACGCATTTTTCTACTGCTTCTGTGATGTCTTGGATTTGACCCTCACGCATGTTGTTGTATTTATCACAAGTGTCTTCTATTATTTTGTAGAGAGTCTGCTTTTGTAAAGCCTCCATGTAGTCCACATACTCCTTGCACGTCTTGCGCCGTGGCTCCTTTACCCAATCGATGAAGTCCTGCTTCCAGTCCTTCCATGTCTTGATTTTTATTGTTATCATAATTGTGTTGTTTATAATGTCAAGTCAATACAAAACTTGTCCTCCAAGAACTTCTTGAAGTCCGGCTTACCGAACAGCCCTGTGCTTACCTTGTTCCAATCTGTATCGGAGCTGTAAAATACGTCGCGAGTGAACCATTCGTAAACGTTGTCGTACCTCTGGCACGCCTTGCTGTCAGGATGCGTTTCCATAAATCGTTGCCCCGCACGGAGATAAGCCTTTGCTATCTTGGGATATTTCTGAAACTCGATAATGCGCTTGCGCCTTGAGGAGAGAGGGCAGCACATGCAGCCGAGACGTTTCGACACGTCGATTTGCCCCCCCCCGAATTGTAATAAATGGGTGCGAGTTTCAACTTTCTGTCTATGATGAAGTTGCGCACGTCCTCATCGGTCCATTCCAGAATAGGATAAATCTGTTCTACGTGATTTTCCTCTTTCTTCGCTCCGTAGTATCGGCACTTTGTTGGCTCGTTGTATCTTTCGTTTCGTTTCCAGCTCTCAGCCTTGCGCACGCCGATAATGCTTTTGTTGAGCACCTTATATTCCTTCAGTTTTTCACAACAGAAACGACTATAGCGAGATGGAAATCCTTTCTGCGCCACGAGATGAAAAAAAGGAAATCTTGCCCGCAGTATCTCCACTCCCATTTCCCTGACGTGCCCCAACGTGCCTGGCGGGTCGATGGTCGTATTCTTGTATATGGCCCGATACTTGATGCCGGACTCTTTCGCCAGTTGAAGGATCACGTCGGAGTCCTTACCGCCCGAGTAGGCTATCTCTATCTCGCCGTCGTATCGCTTCTGCACACTCTGCAGGAGTTTTATCGACTGTTTTACCTTTTTCTGCAGTTGTTCGTTTAACATATTTTTTATAGTCTTTTTATAGTGTTTTTATAGCGCATTTATGCACTATATTTTTCAGTAAAACCATTTTGTTACCTATTACCTTCATCAAACGATGCCCATTGTTTACATCAAACAGATACTTCTGTTTGCGTCATACAGATACTCCTATTTTGTTTTCACTCATTCAGCATCATCCGTTGGCTCGGAATTATTTGTTAATTTGCTTTCTTTCATGTACCCGTGTCTAATCACATCCTCCTCGTCCTTCTTTTCCATATACTCGAAGTAGTCCGGCTCTTCCGGATTCTCCCCACTCAGCAGTTCGTCGTCTTCTATCTCCTGCAGGTCCTTGGTGGTAAGACCATACTTGCGGGCCATGCGTAACTTCTCCTCTTCGGTGTAGTTGATGCGGTCGCGCTTCACGATGCTCACGTCCTGCGTGATGGCAATGCGACTCATGTCCGGCATCTCGTCCGTAGCGTCCTTCTCCTCCTTAAAGGTGCCATACACATTAGCTAAGGCTTGCATACCCTTATCCACTGCACGATCGTTGTTCTGCTGCTTACCCGTGCGTATCAACCACTCGGCACTGCTTAGATACATAGCTTTGTGGCGCGGACTCTCGTCGGTCTGGAAGAAACGTATCAGGTGGTTGCACACCAACACGTCGTTGTTGAGCTCCGTAACGGTACGCGGACAGATATTACCCTCGTCGTCGAGTGTAATATTCAGCGCAAGCACATACTCCTGCGCTTCCTTGTTGCCCTGCGCTGCCTGATTGAAGAACATCTCGTAGTCGCGTCGGGCAATATTGCGGCACACCGTCCGAGGGTCGATGTCCTTGTTTTGCACCCATCGCTTGTAAAACTCTGAGCAGACCTGCATCCGGTAGCGTTGTTCCAGTTTTGGGAACGCCGTCTGCATACTCGTGCCATAGGAGAGCCACTTGTCGATGCGGGCCAATGTGTTTTGCGTGATTCCTGACATAGTTTTGTGTTTTATATAGCCAAAGTTACAATATTCCCCGTCCCCCGTGCGGACATGAATTTAAGTGAAGAGTGAAAAGTGAAGAGTGAAAAATCCAATAGTTAAGTGAAGAGTGAAAAGTGAAGAGTGAAAAATCCATGTGCTCTCGTTGCTATTGGATTTTTCACTCTTCACTTTTCACTCTTCACTTAAACTCATGTCCGCTGTGCGTAGCAGTTTATCAGTAAATTTGTTGCATAAAATTCAGGACAACAACAACACAAAACACAACACAAAAACATGAACAATCCATTCTATGTCTCGCGAGCCATTGCCGCAGTGCTCGGCTTGCTGTGGGTTCATATCGAACCCTCAATCAATTTTATCACCGTGTGCTTCTTCGCCCTCATCATCGACTGCTATACGGCATGGCGGTGCAACCGTCGCATCTACCAAAAATACCGTGAGGAGATAAAGCGCAACCCGAAGTGTAAAATGGACGGAAAACTGCGCTCAAAGAAGATGGCAAAAATGGTGTGGACTTTCTCTGTGCTCATCATGTGCATCTGTCTTGCCTCGTATATTGACCGCAACATTCTCGGCTACATGAACACCCACCTCGCCAACCAACTCACCGCCATGTACTGCCTGGTGCAGTTCGTCAGCATACTCGAAAATGAGAGCACCTGCAACGGAGCGGCATGGGCAAGAGTGCTGCAAAAGATTGTGGCAGATAAGACCGAGCGACACTTCAACGTAAAGCTGAAGGAGCTGATGAAGGATAAGGAGGAAGCGGAGGAAATAGCGGAGACAGCGAAAGAGCAGTAAGGCTTCCCTCCCAAAGGCTTAGAAAGGCTCAGTGAGGTCCAGTGAGGCTTAGCCCTTTCTCCCGATGTAAAATCAAAATTTAGCAGCATTATGACAATAAGCAATATTCTTGAGCATTGGGCTTCCATCTACAAGCCCCTTTCCCATAACCCCGAGAGCGAACGCCTCGAAGACCAAAGTTTCTTCCGCATCCGCTACATTGACCGTGAGAACATTTTCTCCCGTAACGCCAACATCGTCCACTCGCCCTGTATGCTCCAGAGTGTGATGACCACCGGCGAACTTATTGACGCAAAGAAAGCCGTGGTGTCTCACCAGGTGTGGTTTCTCGCCAAGGTGAAGGACACGCCGCAGACTCTTGGCCGTTACGACGGCAGCAAGGTTGAGCGCACGGCAAACGACCTCACCGAATGCTGCAAAGACCTCGTGTCGTGGCTTCTTGAGGTGAAGCGCACAGGCCGCTGTCCCGTCACAAAGCGCAGCTTTGCCGATGATGCCGTAGTGATGGCAGAGCTGCAAAGCATTGACACCAGTTCTATCTCATTCGGCATGGTGGGCGACATCTATGCCGGACAATGGCTCGTGGTGGGCATGGACTGGAAGAGTCTGCAACCGCTCTATAACTTCGCGTGTGGCAGCAACGGAAAGTATATCGTGCCGAGAGAGGACTTAAAAGGATAGGAGGGTAGGGCATGGCACGTTTCATTTCTCCCGTACAAAAACCTTTTGCACCTCTGTCGCGGGTAGCTCCGCTGTATCTCGACCAGACTCTTATGGACCTTGAGAAGAATATGCAAGCACAGCGTATTTATCCAACTGAGGTTTATAAGGGCTATGAGAAAATAAATCAATACCGCAAGAAGCATGGCATGTGGTGGTCTACCGGAGAGGGCGCAAAGTCGTTTGAAGGACACATCTATCAAGCCGACGACCAAAAAGGATTGCTCACGGTGGGTATTCGCTATAACGACTATTTGCGATATGTTGACCTTGGTGTAGGCTTGACGGGCAAAATACATGTTCATGCGGAAGACGTAGACCGAGCACGTCCGGCAAAGAACGCCAAACGATACATTCGCGGCAAGTGGGACCGCAAACAAGGTAAATCACACCGTCCTGCCATCATGCGAACCATACGCAGATTGCGCGACCGCTATCGCAATTATCTTGCTGACTTCTACGGCTATCAAGGTGGCATTGAAATTATCTATGCACTGGAAGGACTTGGCGAATACGCTAAATCTACATTCTAACTTTAATTCAACACAAAAACTATTATGGCAAATTTAAAGACCGAAATAATCCTCTCTATGAATGGCAAGGCGGCTATCCAGGTGCTTGAAGCTCTGCGTGATAAAGCCAAGGCCGTAAGAGAGGAAATAGACAATCTTGATAAGGACGCTCCCGACTTTAAGGAGCAGAAAGCCGGACTGGAGAAAGTGTATGATGCCTTGCAGTCGGCACACGAGAATGTTATTAAGGACACGGAACGTCTGGACCATGCCCTTCAAAATCTTACGTCCACCTCACTTCAGAATCTTCGCAAGGCTTTGGGCGACGGTCGCCGTCAGTTGCAGAAGCTATCGGAAGACGAACTGGAGCAAGCCGATGAACTAAGAAAGAAGATGAAGCAGATAGGCGATGAGGTCCGTCTGCTTGAAGGTCAGTATGTCAAGATAGCCGACGGACTGAAGAATGTAAAGACCCAGTCAGACCAATGGCTCGACAAGGCTATCAAGCAACAGCGCGACCTCGTAGGCTCGCTGCAGAAGTCGGATGCGTCGTATCAGCAGAACCTTGCTACATTGAAGCAGCTTGAAGCCGAGGAAGATAGACGCAAGGGCAAGATGGGTATTGTGGAAGCTCGTCAGACTGTAACCAGTCAAAACGCTTCGGCATCCGATTTGCGCCGAGCCAAGACCACGCTTACTGAGGCTCGTGACAATACTCCTACAGGAAATACTGGCGACATTGCGCAATACAACAAAGAGCTCCAGGAGATAGAAAAGCGATTGGAGGCTGTATCGGGTAAGGCTCAGAAAACATCAATGAGCTGGAAACAGATGAAGCAGGTGCTCGCTGCTCCCAACAAGGCTTCGGGCGAAGACATCAAGCGCACGATGGAAGTCATTGCCCAGAAGATACAGCAACTCCCTGCTGGCAACAAGTATGTGGCCGACCTCCGTCGCCAATATTCTATGCTTGAACAGACCCTCAAGGGTACCCGTATGTCGCAGAGTGCCCTTAACGACATTCTCACTCGTAGCAAGCAGGGTAAAGCATCCCTCGACGAACTGCGCCGTGCTTACAAGCAGCTCGAAGAGGAACTGAACCAAATCAATATCAAGAGCAAAGAGTTTGCCGACAAGCAGAAGTCGATGAAAGAACTGAAGAAGAACATCGACGAGGTGACGGGCGCGGCCAACAAGCAGGGTGGGGCATGGCATACAGCGATGAAGAACCTCACGGCATACGTCGGATTGTTTGCAGCGTTCAATAAGGCGAAGGAACTTGTGACGGGTGCCATCAAGAAGAACTTGGAGTATTCAGGCTCGTTGACCGACATTCGCA
>ERZ1034678.722-NODE-722-length-17758-cov-36.379314_pt1 | contig 17758 bp, 22 predicted proteins | sample MGYA00520640_ERZ1034678 | MGnify/ENA primary metagenome ERZ1034678 (study PRJEB33766, sample SAMN09781767) | gut metagenome | biome: gut microbiome | host: Homo sapiens | place: Madagascar | study: EMG produced TPA metagenomics assembly of the PRJNA485056 data...
TGCGAATGTCGGTCAACGAGCCTGAATACTCCAAGTTCTTCTTGATGGCACCCGTAACGAGGTCTTTGATATGATTGAATACGGAAAACAATCCGACGTATGCCGTAAGGTTTTTCATAGCGGTGCTCCATGCTCCCCCCTGCTTATGGATAGCACCCGTATTTTTGTCTATCTGTTCCTTTAGGGCCTCCATCTGCTTGCGAAGCTGGGGAAGTTTACCCGACGCTTCTGAAGAACGAGATATTTCACGGCGTACAGCTTGTAGGGCATTGCGCAACTGGGCAGTCGTACTGCCAGCAAGGTTGCGCATTACCTTGTCGATCATCTGTGTGTTCGATATATTTTGCTTGAGCTGTTTTTGCAGTTGCCCATGCACCGACACCAGTTCCTTGACCTCTTTCGTATTGCCCTTGCCGTCGGCAATGAGCTTTTTGATTTGCGCGTCGAGTTGTGCCGCATGGTCGGTCAGTACACGAAGCATGTCGTCTGCCGACTTACCGTTGCAGGTTATGTATATTTCTCTGCGAGTCTGTTTAGCCATAATTGTGTTGTGTTAAATGATTGCAAAAGGTTTCTCCATGTGCGTAGTGCCTTGAATGAAGCGAGCCTCCAGCTCCAATCCGTAGAAGTTCATCAGATAGTTTTCCATCCGTCGCTGTATGGTACGAGCCTTAAACATGATACCAGGACGGTGAGTTTCGCCTTGTGATGGCACCCATGTGCTGATATACCTTCGGTTGGGCTTTGCATTCTTACCATGCTGGATGTCTTCGTAATCGCCCCATATACCTACACCCATATCAGCAAACATCATGTGCTGCAAGTGGGAAATGGCAACAGTGATATTGTTCGGGTCGGACGCACTGACTACCTTTGTCTGTATGCTCTGCACACCTTTACCCGTAGAATACCACACATCTTTACCAGGGTGTTTCTGCGCATATTCCTTGCGTCGTTGATTTTCCTTCAGCCAACCTTGGTAGATTTCGGTGGGATAAATGCGCTGTACCTTGAAGTTGCCTTGCAGCTCCTCCTCGGCTTGCTGCATCCATCCCTTTATTTCCTCATTGAGAGGCTTCATGGGGTTATATAATTTCACTGCCATACGCTATAAATATTAAAGGTCTTTAGTCAGTGTGATATACTTGTCATTACCGCCACAACCCCACTTGAAAAGCGGTTGCATACTTTTCCAGTCCACACCAGCCACAAGCCATTGCCCGGCATAAATATCGCCTATCAGTCCGCAGGAAATGGTGCTTATATCAATGCTTTGGAGTTCGGCATTGATGATGGGGTCGTCAGCAAAGCTGCGACCTGTATGGGGACATTTACCTGTCCGTTTTACCTGAATGAACCACGACACAAGGTCTTTGCAATGGTCCATCAGACTTTCGGCTGTCTGTTCCATCTTGCGCCCGTCGTATCGGCCGAGCGTCTGCGGTGTGTCCTTCACCTTAGCGAGAAACCACACCTGGTGTGAGACCTCCATCTTGTTGGCATCGCGAAACTCACCAGTGGTAATGATGCTGTATAGCAGACACGGTGAGTGAACGATGTTGGCGTTACGGGAAAAAATGTTCTCAAGGTCAATGTAGCGGATGCGGAAAAAACTCTGATCTTCGAGGCGTTCGCTTTCGGGTTTGTGAGAAAGGGGCTTGTAGATGGAAGCCCAATGCTCAAGAATATCGCTTATTGTCATAATGCTGTTTTTTAATGGTAAGCCTTACTGGGCTTCTCTAAGCCTTTCTAAGCCTTTATGGATCTCTTTAAGCCTTTGGGAGGAACCTTACTGCTCTTTCGCTGTCTCCGCTGTTTCCTCCGCTTCTTCCTTGTCCTTCATCAGCTCCTTCAGCTTTACGTTGAAGTGTCGCTCGGTCTTATCTGCCACAATCTTTTGCAGCACTCTTGCCCATGCCGCTCCGTTGCAGGTGCTCTCATTTTCGAGTATGCTGACGAACTGCACCAGGCAGTACATGGCGGTGAGTTGGTTGGCGAGGTGGGTGTTCATGTAGCCGAGAATGTTGCGGTCAATATACGAGGCAAGACAGATGCACATGATGAGCACAGAGAAAGTCCACACCATTTTTGCCATCTTCTTTGAGCGCAGTTTTCCGTCCATTTTACACTTCGGGTTGCGCTTTATCTCCTCACGGTATTTTTGGTAGATGCGACGGTTGCACCGCCATGCCGTATAGCAGTCGATGATGAGGGCGAAGAAGCACACGGTGATAAAATTGATTGAGGGTTCGATATGAACCCACAGCAAGCCGAGCACTGCGGCAATGGCTCGCGAGACATAGAATGGATTGTTCATGTTTTTGTGTTGTGTTTTGTGTTGTTGTTGTCCTGAATTTTATGCAACAAATTTACTGATAAACTGCTACGCACAGCGGACATGAGTTTAAGGGAAAAGTGAAAAACGAAGAGTGAAAAATCCAATAGCAACGAGAGCACATGGATTTTTCACTCTTCGTTTTTCACTTAGCTATTGGATTTTTCACTCTTCGTTTTTCACTCTTCACTTAAACTCATGTCCGTATGGGGGACGGGGAATATTGTAACTTTGGCTATATAAAAATACAACACTATGTCAGAAATCACGCAAAATACATTGGCCCGCATCGACAAGTGGCTCTCCTACGGCACGAGTATGCAGACGGCGTTCCCGAAGCTGGAACAACGCTACCGTATGCAGGTCTGCTCAGAGTTTTACAAGCGATGGGTGCAAAACAAGGACATCGACCCTCGGACGGTGTGCCGCAATATTGCCCGACGCGACTACGAGATGTTCTTCAATCAGGCAGCGCAGGGCAACAAGGAAGCGCAGGAGTATGTGCTTGCGCTGAATATTACACTCGACGACGAGGGTAATATCTGTCCGCGTACCGTTACGGAGCTCAACAACGACGTGTTGGTGTGCAACCACCTGATACGTTTCTTCCAGACCGACGAGAGTCCGCGCCACAAGGCAATGTTCCTGGGATCGGCAGAATGGCTCATCCGCACGGGCAAGCAGCAGAACAACGACCGTGCCGTAGCCAAGGGCATGGAGGCTCTTGCCAAGGTGTATAAGGACTTTGACGAAGAGAAGGACGCTACGGACGAGATGCCGGATATGAGCCGCATTGCCATCACGCAGGACGTGAGCATCGTGAAGCGCGACCGCGTGAACTATACCGAGGAGGAGAAGCTGCGCATGGCCCGCAAGTATGGTCTTACCACCAAGGACCTGCAGGAGATAGAGGATGACGAGATGTTCGGCGACAAGCGCGAGGAGGAGCCGGACTACTTCGAGTATATGGGAACGGAAAGTGAAGAGGGAAAAGTGAAAAGTGAAGAATCCAATGGTTAAGTGAAGAGTGAAGAGTGAAAAGTGAAGAATCCAATAGTTAGTAAAATGGAAAAAGAATAAATAATGAAGATAGGACTTGTAGACGTGGATGGGCGACACGGCAAAAAGAAATGGGGTGCAACGGGGTTAGCCTTTTGATGAAAAGTGTTAGCACATGGAAAAAACGGAGAGTTAACTGATTTCATCAAAAGAGTCGGCTCTTTTCATCAAAAGAACCGGCTCTCGGCAAAAACATATCCATTGATGGGTTGAATAAAAACCATTGATGATATGGGTAAAATGAATAACAAACCAAAGATATGGTAACAGAGGATTTACAAAAGAAAATAAACCGTGCCATTCGGTTGCTGCAAGGGGTACAGAATGGGTACGACGGTGAGATAGAGGTGGCGTATTCGGGTGGCAAAGACTCGGACGTGATTCTGCAACTGGCTAAGGAGGCAGGCATACGCTTCCGTGCCATCTACCGCAACACTACGATAGACCCGCCTGGCACGATTGCTCATGTGAAGCGTATGGGTGCCGAAATACTCAGACCGAAGGAAACGTTCTTTCAGCTTGTAGCGAAAAAGGGATTTCCTAACCGTTTCTCACGATTCTGTTGCGAGAAATTGAAGGAGTATAAAGTTATGGATAAATGCATCATGGGCGTAAGAAAGTCGGAGAGCTCGAAACGCAACGAGCGATACAACGAACCTACGGAATGTCGTTTTTACGGTCGTAAGACGGAAGCCAATCATGTGGAAGCCATTTACCCTATTCTCGATTGGACGGACGATGATGTGTTGGCTTTCGTCGAAGACCGACATCTGACACTCGCTCCAGTCTATTACACCAATCGGGGGGGCAAATCGACGTGTCGAAACGTCTCGGCTGTATGTGTTGCCCACTCGCCACAGAGCGCAAGCGCATCATCTACTTCAAGGAATATCCGCGTATGGCACGAGCCTACCTGCGTGCCGGACAACGCTTTTGGGACAATCATCCCGACGCAAAGGTTCGCCAACGCTACGACAACGTGTACGAATGGTTTGCGCGTGATGTGTTCTTCCCTCGCGAAAAGGATTGGCAGAAGGCTAACGTTTCGCTGTTCGGGAAACCGGACTGGAAGGATTTCTTGGAAAGAGAGTTTGGCATTGACTTAACATTATAAACAACACAATTATGATAACAATAAAAATCAAGACATGGAAGGACTGGAAGCAGGACTTCATCGATTGGGTAAAGGAGCCACGGCGCAAGACGTGCAAGGAATATGTGGACTATATGGTGGCTTTACAAAAACAGACACTCTACAAAATAATAGAGGACACTTGTGATAAATACAACAATATGCGTGAGGGTCAAATCCAAGACATCACAGAAGCTGTAGAAAAATGCGTGGCTGCTTGTGCTGAAGAAACTCGCAAGTTAATCAATGAAAGTCTGCCCGTAAAATTCTTCTAAGACTGCAACAAAACAACAACAACACTATGTATATATCAATTTTAGATTACAGCAACGGAACGGTCTCGATCATATACGATGAGGAGAACGTGACCGAAAACATGCAGAATGAGGATGTTTATACGCTGCTCGAAACATTGGGATTTCGTGAGTCGGAAATCTATTTTATGATTTCTAAGGAGAATCCTTACGAGCCGGTGGATGAATATGTCACCTTGCGAGAACTTTGTGAGGATGTAGATGAAGACAGAATAGAGGAATTTTCGCATTATCTCAACCTCTCTGCTGAAGATCTGACAGGAAAGGAGGTTCACAATGGCTAAGGACTGGGTAGGCGGCTCGGCTGCTGTATTCAAGACGTTAGGCGCAAGCAACCATACGGATGCGGATAGACAGCGTGAGGATTACTATGCCACAGAACCGAAGGCGACGGAATGGCTGTGCAAGCTGGAGCGGTTTGAGGGCAGGATCCTTGAACCGTCGTGTGGCGAGGGTCACATGAGCGAGGTGCTGAAGGCAGCGGGGTATGAGGTGGTGAGCCGCGACCTTGTGGATAGAGGGTACGGCGAGGTAGCCGACTTCCTCGCTATTGATAATTTGGCGTGGGACGGAAACATCGTGACCAATCCGCCCTACAAGTATGCGCAGCAGTTCGTTGAGAAGGCTCTGAGCATCATCCCCGAAGGTAAGAAAGTGGCGATGTTTCTCAAACTGACTTTTCTCGAAGGCAAGGTCAGACGCGCTCTCTTCCTTTCTACCCCCCCCATTCGTGTTTGGGTAAGTTCGTCACGACTGAAATGCGCTATGAATGGCGACTTCGAGGCTTACGGCAGCAGCGCCGCGGCTTACGCATGGTTCGTGTGGGAGAAAGGATATAAAGGCGAGACAACTGTAAAATGGTTTAACTGACGGGAAATAGAACAGCAGAAAACACAAAACAACACAAAAAACAACACATGAGTAACAACCGACACAAATACTTCAACAAGGTACCGCCGTTCAAGCCGGATCCTGAGCATTACACACGCAAGCAACGCTCGTGGAAGGCGAAGGAGGCCTACGAGACTGAGGATGATGCTTGGGATTATCTCAATCAGAACCCGAAGCTACAGGCGCAGGGTATGACGGTGTACCGGTGCAGAACATGCAACAAATGGCACGTGGGCCGAATTAGGAATTAGGAATGTTGAGTTTTGAATTGTCGCCGTTGGCGATTTTGAATTGTTCAATTAGGAATTGCAAGGTTCAGAATAACAACTCAAAAATCAAAAATAAACAACTCAAAATGCGCAAAGCGCATAATTCAAAACTCAAAATTCAAAACTTAAAACTCAACTATGCAGCAAGCACATAATATATACTTAACTAAATTCCAGCAGCAGTCTCTATACATGGGAGCCAAGGATGAGCGAGTGATTGCTGCCCGCCGTGTGGGTAAGACCGACGGACTTGTGGCTCCTTACGTCTGGACGGCAAGCAACTCCATGCCTGGTATGCTCGGCGCATGGGTGGCTGTGTCGCGTCAACAGGGCTTCGGTAAGACCATTCCAAGTACGATGGCTGCGATGGAGCGTATGTTCGGCTTTACGCAGGGCATTCACTTTGGCTGGGGACGACCGCCGAAACATGCCCGCGAGAGCATCTTCAAGCCCAAGAACTACGACAACTACATTTGGTTGGCCAATGGTGCCGGATGGGTTCTTATCTCTCTCTCACAGACTGCCTCTGCCAACTCTTACACGTTCTCGGCAATGGTGGGCGACGAGGCGAGGTTCTTTCCTTATAAGAAAGTGACCGACGAATTGATGCCGGCTCTTTCAGGACAGACGCATCCGCTCGGAAACATCAACTTCTCCGACTACAATCCGATGTATAAAAGTACGCGCTTCCTCTCGGATGCCTCGCTCACTGCCAAAGGTTCGTGGCTGGAGAAGGAGGAAGAGAAACTGGACTTGCAAATTGAGGCAGGTCCGTTCAAAGGCAAGACTTATCGGTGGGTACAAGAGCAGTTGGAGGAATACGCCAATAAGGTGATACGCTACAACGACTTGCTTTATAATGCGAAGAAGAACGGACACATAGTCCACGTAGTGCCAACAGAAACTCGCACCATTATGCGTGCCGTGGCTCTGAAGATGATGAAGCATGAAGGACAGTTCCGCATCATGCCCAATCATGGCAGACACGTTACGAAGGCAATGGTGGATATGGCGGTAAACTATAAACTCATTCCACAAAAGGATGCCGAATTGGTTTATGATTACGAGTATCTGATTACTTACGAGGAAGATCTTGAAATGCAGATGATTTATCGCAAGCAGAAATATTACAACCTCGATTTGCGTGAACTGCGCCGCGTGGCTTTCTGCGTGCGTCGTGCGTCGTCGCTCGACAATGTGGACATTTTGGGTGAAGACTATATTCGTCAGATGAAGCGTGACCTTCCTCCATATACCTTCGCCGTATCAATTCTAAACGTAAAGATACAGAAGTCAAACGATGGCTTTTACTCCAACCTCGATATTGATCATGTCCACGGATATATTCCAGATGAGATAGACCCCTTGTCGTCTGCAAAATTCACTACGCAAAAGGTGTCGGGCATCATCGGTGGAAAGAAAGTCACGAGCGAGAGCTACCAACCCGACTTCAAGGAGTTGGGCGAGCGCAACGACTCGCGCATGGATTCCGACTGCATCAACTCCCTTCCTTTATATATAGCCTTGGATTACAATGCTAACATAAATACGTTGGTGGTTGGGCAAATGTATGAGCGCGACGGCATGGAATGTTTGAACGTCATCAAGAGTTTTTATGTGAAGAATGAGCGCAAACTGCGTGAGTTGATTGCCGATTTTTCGGATTATTATGCTCCCAAGCGGGCCATCAACCGTGACGTGACGTATTTCTATGATGCCACGGCAAAGCAGGGAGCATCCTACGCTTCGTCGGACGAGCGATTCTATATGACCGTGATTGCTGAACTGGAGAAGCGAGGCTGGAACGTGACGGCCATTGACATGGGCGCACCGGAGAAGCACGAGGTAAAGCACAAGATTATCAACGATGGCTTGGCTCACCTCTCCTACCCTGCCATCCGCATCAACCAGGTAAACAATCCCGACCTTATTATTGCCATGCAGCTGTGCGAAGTGCAGATTTCATATAAGGGTTTCCATAAAGACAAGAGCCAGGAGAAAAAGCCCGAGAGCGAGGACACGCTGCCCCTGCAGCAACGTACCGACTTCACGGATGCCTTCGATACGCTGTACTTAGGTTGCAAGTTCTTCCGTGGCGGTGGCGGTTGGTTTGTGCTTCCGAGTGGAAGGTGAGGGAGTTTTGAGTTTTGAATTTTGAGTTTTGAATTGTGCGCTATGCGCATTTTGAATTGTTCAATTTTGAATTTTTAGGTTTGTATAAGAAAGGCGAAGGGCAGACGTTATCACAACGGCTGCCCTTCTTTAGAATAATGAAAATCGCTAATTACAAATTGCTTTGTGTGTTGGGGTGTATAAATGCTACAACAATCAAGCGTTCCTTATTTATTACTTATTCCCCTTGCGTTTACAATGACGATGTTTGGGTGTCTTAAAGAGAGGACGAGCAAGTATTGCAGAGGCTGAATAAGAAAACGGAGTATTTGTCGCACTTGCATTAAAAACCACCGTATAGCCAACCTTCGTTATATAATCGTTGATTTGCTTAACATCGTATCCCGTTAGGCTTGCCTTTTCGTATGTTTCTCGTAGATTAAAAGAAGTACACTTGCTGATAAAATTACAGAAACCTCTCGAATAATTACTATATGGTGCCGACAAAGTTTCGTCTGACACATAAAGAATCTCAACACCGTTCTGCTCGTGTACCAACAAAGCGTGACACATAACCACCTTCCCTTTCTCGTATGGGCTTTTCAAAATGGCTATGACATACGCTCCAGGATGCTCAGTATCTATAAACTTGCAATATTCGCCGTTAGCCACATCATAACGATAGCGAGTTTCGGGGTCAATACTTTCAAAGGTAGACTCTATTTTCTCTGGCTCGACTTTCTTCTCCGACATCTGATTGACACGCTGCTCCAAATACTCAATCTTTTTAGTATTCTCGGCAAGATCGTTGATAATAAGACCCATATTGCGCATTAACGTCTGTATCAGGTCTCCTTTAAGTTTTTCTATTTCCATATTCTTAGTTTTTAAAATAAAAATTGCTTATATCAAATTTCTTTATTTCTTGGGTGTACAATTACAAGAACACTGGCAGTCTACGCCACACGCCACCGTTAGGCTTAAACTCCTCCTGCCATTCCCGATATTCCACCTCAAATTTTGCTCCATAGAAAGCCAAGCCTTTAAGCGGTAGGCTCTCGATGTATTCCTCCTGCTCCTTACGAGTCATAAAGTCGTTAGGCATTAGAATGATGCGATTGCTGCGAACATGAGCAAAGAAGTCTATCGCAAAATCTGCATCCGTCAGAATATTCTTTATCGCTGCATAATCCGCCTTACTCTTCGGCGAGAAGTTGATACCGTTCACCTTTCCAAAGACTTGTCCAGGATAGCGACGGAAATCCTTATTGGAGAACATCAGCCAGCCAGAGGTGTAGATATAGATACGCTTGATATTAAAATAATCATGGCGCAGATGCGAGAGAAAACCGGTAATATCCGGCAAAGCAAACGGGTCGCCACCAGTGAGCAAAACGGTATGCGCTGCCTTCAGCTCTTCTACAGTTGCCACAGGCACCGTGTCGAGGTCATACTGCCTGTTGCAGCACAACGGACAAGAGTTGCCACAAAATCTGTTTATCATCAAATGAATGATGCCCTTGTCGGCTCCCTGCTCGTCGGTATATTTACGTTTTGTTTCCATATTATTTATTGTTTTTCAGTTTCTTCCTCTTTAAACATATCATGCCTTGCTCCCATCAACCACGACTTGAGATTGATATATCGGTTGTTGTTGAGGTTAGCATCACGCCATTCGGCATATTCATCATAGGACATATTGTTCTCGATGATACGCACCATGTCCTCGGCATTGAGCACGTCGGCTTCCTCGAAGTCACAAGCTCCGCCTACTTCGTCACCTATCCAATACCACTTGCGACAGCCGTCGAAGAGCTGCATGTTGACAAAGGTCGCCAAGCGATTACAGGCATTTCGGAATAGTTCAACCGTGCCTAACTGAGAATTATTTATTTCTTTCATAACTATATTGTTTTAATAAAAATTAGGGGAAAATTTCCCTTGTTTACCCTTAATTTTCTCTATTGCTTAATAATTTTCTCTTATCGACCTAATGTTTCGGATTTAAAATAATTTTTTATCGTCGTAAACGCACAAGTTGGTCCACCAATCTTCCTTACCTTCCTGTACATATTTGTTATGAGGCATAAAAAGAATAACTACATCCTTTATCCATTCAGGAGGAATGATACTGTCAAAGGAAGCCATACGCGACTCCTGTCCGGGAATGCGCAGCGGACGATAATGCCCGCCGAATCTATAACACTCAGCTGTCATAGGCTGCTTGAGATTGTCGGGTTGGAATGTCACTTTGTATCTATTGCCACGATGCAAAGTTGCCAAAGCATGCAGGTAATCTTCGTATCCGCAATGCTTGGTCATACGTCCATTGACTTCCCAGAAATAACAATCCCAGAGATTCCGACGGAAGAAGTACCAGAAGTAATCCATGTCGTCGTCGCTCATCTGCGGAATATTACGGAACACTATTTCGCGCCACACGTGCTGACGCAGATGCGAGCCATGAGCGAAGCCTTCCACGGCTGATACGAAGTCGTGACGGTTAAGACTCAAGTCTATCATATAGTATATATTTTACATCGTCGTACATAGCCATTTCCACATTCTCGCCATCGTAATGACCGAGGGCAAGAAGCTGACCGCCCTCTTCTGTTGCCTCCTGTGCCGACGGAGCATTGGAACGAACAACGAATATATCAAACTCCTTGACATAATCCAGTTTCTCAAGTGGCAGCGGCTGCATATTCACTCTTGCTTCCTGACGGATGCGCATAATGTCGGCTTTGGTTAGGTTGGCAAACTGCTTTTGCGCCTTACGCACGGCAGCCGTCTCTACATTGAAACGATGCGCTTCATAGGCTTCGTCAATAAGCTTGGAGTTCTGCCATACGGCAACCTGATTAAGGAAGTTGAGGAAATCCTTGCGACCTTCTGCCAACTTCAACTTAACGAAACATTCCTCAATAAGAAGAATCTTGTCTTTCTCGCGCCAAAAGATTAATCCGTGGCGACTCAGTTTTTCGAGAATTGCCTTCATCTGAGCGAGGTCGTGCAATTCCTTTAAATGCTTATTCTTTCTTTTAAATGGATTCCACATAATATCTTTGTTTTAAATGAATACTCAGTGAAAAATCTTCTATTCTCACGAACCGAAGATAAGCATAAAATTTTTGTCTAATCTCAATGTATTATCTATTCTCACGAACCGAAGTATCAATAATTAAAGATTGCTACGCTTAACAATCGCCAATGAATAGTCTAATTAACTTATAAGAAACATACTATATAAAATCGTTAATGAGTTATAAATCTCGTGCCGTCTACTTCCAGCACAAGTATATCGTTGACAACCCTTATTTCACCACTCTCGACGAACTGCACCTTGCGCTGATGGCGCAAGGTGTCAACCGAGAGGCAGACGCAGGTACCGGTGTCTACATGTCCCGTCTTGGTAAGGAAACGTATGTAGAACGGCATACGTGACACGTTGCGTGCTGTCTGCGGAGGATTGAAGCCAGTGACACGCTGTCCCGTGCGAGGGTCGTTCCACTGCCACTTTTCCATGAAGCGGCGAAGCTCGGTGAATGACTGGGTGGGTTTCTTCATTTTTGAGTTTTGAATTTTGAATTGTCGCCGTTGGCGATTTTGAGTTATTGAGTTTTAAAATTTGATATGCTGATCAATTCAACATTGAATAATTCCTAATCGGCTTTGCCGACCAATTCAAAATTCAAAACTCAAAATTCGTCATTCCCGTAGGGGCGGAAATTCAAGATGTATAAATCTGTCTATTTCCTTATCCTTTATCAGTTTCACGCCTCCGGCAAAAATCTTCTTGCGCTGACGCAGAACGTCGGGGAAGAGGATATTGCGGAGCGAATTGCCCCAATCGGCTGAAGAGTTCAGCAGATGTGAGGGATGGAACACGAGTGTATATGCTGCCAGTCGCACGTTGGTCTGCGGACGGTCATACATAGGTCCACTAAGTGTCAATGCCCTATCCTTATTATAGAGCACTATGTGACTGCTCAAATCGCTTACATCGTCGCTTTGCGCATAGATGATGCGGTCGGCATAATCGCCAAGGTGTTTTGCTATGAGCGAATCGCACGAGCGGTAGGTAGATAGCACGAGGTGGGTTATCCATCCTCGCTCAAAGCATTGCTCAAGAAACATGAATGTCTCTTGTTTAGGCGAAGGCATGGTGAGCACCATGACGTGAGAGTCTATCACAAGGTAACTCACTGCCTTATAGAATTTCTCCGCTGTCACGTCGCCATGAGTGTAAAACGTGAGCTGACGGTGGGGGGCCTGGTTGACCGCCTTGGGCAGCTTATTGTCTATGCAGCAAGGCGGAATGAAGAGGAGAGTATCGTCCATATAGAGTTTTGAATTTTGAGTTTTGAATTATGCGCAAAGCGCATTTTGAATTATCCAATTTTGAGTTACGAATTTTGAATTTTGAATTAGCAATTCTCAAATCAACATTGAACAATTCCTAATCGCCAAAGGCGATAATTCAAAACTCAAAATCCAAAACTCAAAATTAATCATTCATCATCATTGGCATTGCCAGTGTCATAACCTTGGGTGCCGGTTCGTCGGCGGTGAGTACCACGGCGTGTGTACTGTCAAGCAACTGCATACGGATGGTGTCTGAGGGGATAGGGTTGATACAGGTTAGGAGTGCTGTTGACTTTAGTCCGATGAAGAAATTATCGGGACATTCCGAGTTGGATATGAACACCTGGTCTTCGCCCGACATGGCAAAGTCTACATCGCTTGCCGACACGTTGATGAACATGCCGTTATTCTCTATCTTTACCAGATTACTTGCGCTGCTTGAGAACAGACTGACGCGACGCAGGATGTCTATCATTTCCTTCTTGTTGAACACAACATAGTAGGGGTTTGACTTCGGAATCACGCTGCCGTAATTAGGGTATCTGCCTTCCATGTGTTTGCAGATAAGTTCGATGTCGCCCGACGAGAAGCGTATGGTGTGGCCGTCGTTCTCGATGCTGATGTCTTCGCATCCATCGAAGGCGGACAATGTGCGGAAGTAGTTGCGGTGGATAAGCGTCTTGCAAGGTTCGCCTTTACGGAAGAAGCCGCTACCTCCCTTCTGCGGGTCGTTATTGTGCGTTATCTTGGTAAGGATGTGTCCGTCGGTGGCTGCAAAAATTACTTCCGAACGGTCGTCGGCAATGTCTACACACAGACAGGAAAGCGTAGGGCGAAGCTCGTCTATCTGCACGAACTTGTCGGTAGAGTCTATCACGGAACGGAACAACTGACCAGGCAGACTGATGATTGTCGATTTCTCGCTATTGGGCAACACCATCTGCGGATAGGCCTCGCCTGAGAAATACACCATGCTTGCCTTGCCCGACTTAACGCTGTCGCCACTGCCGGTGCAATACTCTACGGTGAACGTCTGACCGTCTTCCACTACATCAAGCGTAACAACACAGTCGGGCAAAGTACCTAACAGCGAACTGAGCATCTTGATGGGCAACACTATCGGCTTGTCGAACTTGCCGCCACACAAAGTGAGTGGTGCAAGGATAGTGAGCTGCGCTTCGGTGGTGGATGATGTAAGGAAGAACTGACCGCCTTCGTTGCGTGTCAGCAGCACGTTGTCGAGAATGGCTATTGTATTCTTGGAGCCGATACACTTTGCCGACTTGTTGAGGGCAGCGTGCAGGGCGCGGGATGATTGAGCTTGTAACTTCATGAGTTTTGAATTTTGAGTTTTAAGTTTTGAATTGTCGCCGTTGACGATTTTGAGTTGTCGAGTTTTGAATTAAGAGTTTTGAACTTCCTTAAACTCTCAACTAAAAAATGAGTAATTCAAAATGCGCGTAGCGCACAATTCAAAACTCAAAACTCAAAACTCTTTTAGAACGGCAAATCCTCGTCTTCTGCCGGATTATAACCGCCGAGATCTACGCCGCTTGATTCTGCCGGTGCCACATAGCCGGTGGCTGCACCTGCTGCCGCAAAGGTGGGCTGAGCATAGGGCGAAGGCTGCTGTTGCAACTGCGGTTGGTAAACCAGAGCAATTCGCTTGTTCATACGATTGCGGATAGCCTTAAAAAGATGAGTGTTCACATCAGCGGGATCTTGGTTTACGATGTCGGGATCGGTAGCCTTGAACTGCTCCTTTACCTGCTCAACGAGTTTAGGGAAAGTCTTTGCTACCTGCTTGATATATTCGACAGAAAAATTCAAGCACAACTCATGTGTGGGTATTCTCGGATTGCTGTCGCCATTCTCCATAGCCGAACGACGAATAGCGTTCTTGTATTTTTCACTCAAGGGCCACATGTTTAGACTCAAGAACGCCATCTGTCGGTTCGGGTCTTTCTTAGCTGTCTTGAACGTGATAGGGTTGAGGGGTTGGGGGAAACACACCCAGGGCCACTCAGGATGTGTCTCGTCAAGATTGGTAAAGACCTTTGCGCCATTAAAGCCTAAAAGGTCGGGACTTAAACTAAAACTTGCCATTTTGTTTGTTGTTTTATTATTATTTATGTTTACTGTTTAATACAATCTCGCTCTGCTGTCGCTCATATCGTCCATCGTGCGCACCTTGTACCATTTCTTCACACGGTTCTTCGGCGCATACACCTTTGAAAGCCCGATAAAACTGCTGCAAGCGAGGTGCAGAGGACTGATGTTGCCGCCGAACAGCGGGGAACTCTGTTCCCTGCAACTACATTTTATGTGGTCGTAAGAAATGCAGTTTTCGCATCTGGGGGGGGTGAATGTTCGCATATCGTATTGTTTTATTTACATTCTACTTTAGAAAAGAAGGGCGTAGCACTTCATAATACTCTATTTGTTCAATGTCATCAACAGAATAACTCTCGGTGCAATATTCTTCGAAGTTCTTGCAGGGTTCTTTCCCTATTGGATAGTCTATGATAGATTTTCCGTCTGCATCAATCTTATCATAGTCTATATAGCGACCTTTACATGGTGTAAACTTTTCAGAAATTTTAGGAGTGAATACCAACAGAGCATCAGGACAGACAATCCCCTTCAATCGGCGAAAATCCTTTTTAGCCTGTTCCATGCCACCAATTCCAAAACAGAATCCCTTTGCCGTGCTTGCCGTACCACGTTTCTTACTGTGGTCGGTAGTATTCTTTAATGTCTCTCTATGAAACAACTTAGCTATCTCAACAGAAGACATGAAACGGTATAATTTCATAATCTATAAATATTTTAAGTTGTACTTTCTATATTCTCTATACAAATTACCTTATTCCTTCGTGTTTCACATCTACAGCAAAAGGCACATTCGGGTACTCTTTGCTTCCTCCGCAAAGCCATTTTTTTTCAACATTGACTATTTCCATAGGAATGTCTATAGGCTGAACTTCAATATCAGATTGCTCGGCTACTCCATATTGCTCTTCAAGTTCACGGGCAAATAGACATCTTTCCACTAAAGTCGCTCTACGAAATGAATAATACGACCTGTTTTCCAAATCATCTTCATCGGTAGAAAAATCGCATTCCCAACCTGGAATATAATCATAGAGCAAATAGTTCTCTCTGAACAACCTCAATGTGTCTAAAGGTAGACTTAGAGCACAGCGCAAAGTGAATCCAGACTTTCCAAATGGATCAAACCGATTCTTTCCACACTTGACGACAAGCAGCATTTCTTCATCCTCTATTCTGTCTTTTTCGATAGAAACTCGGACAAGAACATCCCAGACGTTTAATTTTTCTAACGTTTCACGTGCTATCATTAATTCTCGTTTTAAATAATTATTACTGCATCAGAACGGCAAATCATCTTCCTTTACGTCCGGCGTAACAGTTGCGGCGGTAGTAATTGCCGGAGACGACGGCATACGCCTACCCTGCTTGCGTGTCTTGTTGTTCTCCCAACGTTCCTTCTCCTCATCGGTAAGCGTGATGATGTTGCCATCGTCGTCGCGGTAAGGCAGAGGGTCGGGCTGCTCGGCAAAGTTCTTGGCAATGCGCTTGAGTTCCTTGTAGTCCTTCGGTATCGCATCCTTGCCAGGTCGGTAGAAGAAGAACACGTGCTTTGACGTTTGCGAGTAGCGGATAAACTTCGGCTCGATGGTGTTGTCATTCTCCCACTCACGACCGGTGAAGTATTCCTGCGTAACCCATGCCTGGAGCTTAAAGCATTTGCGCTGTTTGTCGCTCTCGTTCTCGAAGAGATGCTTAGGATTACACGCTATCGACATATTTTCGCAATAGTCGTATATCTTCTTCTTGAAGGTAGCACGGCTATACTCCTTGCTCTTACCCTCGGAAGCATCAGCCCAATCGCGCATAAACTCGTTGAACATATCGTCCGTACATATCGGCACACCGTAGACCTCATTGCGAGAGAAGAACCACTCGAAGTAGCGGACAATGCTCTCGGTGAGCTTCTGCACCATCTGGCGGCGACGCACATTGCCTTGCGGTGCAATGGCAAAGGTGTGGTAGCGCATCAGGAACTGCACTGCCAAGGCGCAAAGGTAGATGGTCTGATTGCGGTCGGTATCGGTCAATTTGGCGGGGTCGGTATCAAAACGCTTCATAATGTCGGATGGTGATCGTGCCGGCTGTCGCTTTTGAGGATTCTCGCGAGCAAAACGGTCGGAGAAACTAACCAGTGGAAAACGACCTATAGTAGAGGGGTCGTCGTCGCTCAACGGACTGTTGCTTGTTATGACGTGCATCGGTGAGTCTTCCATCTTCAGACTGACGGGGTCGCCAAATTTCTTTTCAACCTTCGTACCTTTGGTTATCTTGTTGTAGAAGTATTTGAGCGGAAAGCTCTTCTGCTTGTCCTCCCAGTGTACTACACGATATTTGCCAGGATATGTGAGCAAGTCGGAAAGACAGAACTTTGCATCGACAATGGTAAGGAAGTCTTTCATATCCACACTGAACACATTGACAGCCGAACCAACCACGAGGTTTACCAATACCGACTTACCGCTACCACCAGAGGCTTGCTTCTCGTCGGCGATATTATCCTCAAGAAGATAAGGACAGACGTTCTGCATCCCTTCCCATGAACGATAACAAAGTCTGCCAATGCCCGAAAGCATATTGGCGAAATGGGCGTTCATTACGGCTCGCTCGTCATCAGTAAGTTTCTCTTTGCTACGCAGCACGTCTCGCTCTCGCTCCCAGAGGGTGTTTGAGAATCCACGCACTATGCGCAGAATAGGCCAAAGGTCTTTTTCTTGCTGTCCTTGCCAGTTGACATCCCAACGATATGTCTGTGCCCATTCCATAAGGTCGCCACGCATCTGCTTTATCTCGTCGTAGCTGAACACTGGCGACCCGTCCTCGTTCTGCATCTTCTCCTTTTTGTCTATCGCTTCCAGTCGGTCGCGGTATTCCTGACGCTCGGTAATTGTAAAAGGAGTCTTGAAGGCTCTCATCGTGAAGTCATACGGCTTCTTGGCGAGCGAGGGAATAAAGAAGTTGATGTCGTCATACGACACTGTGCTGATGCTGTCGGGTGTTATCTTCAGTGCCACATTGTTGAAGTAGAAATACTCAGTCTTGGCATCAAACGCATCGGCAAAGTTTATCACCATACTCTGCAAACCTCCGGCAGACTTCTCAGTGAAGGTCTTGTCCACCATATTGGCACAGTCGGACATCAAGCGTCGCTCGTTGTCGCTATGCCGCC
>ERZ1034678.734-NODE-734-length-17609-cov-70.128005_pt1 | contig 17609 bp, 19 predicted proteins | sample MGYA00520640_ERZ1034678 | MGnify/ENA primary metagenome ERZ1034678 (study PRJEB33766, sample SAMN09781767) | gut metagenome | biome: gut microbiome | host: Homo sapiens | place: Madagascar | study: EMG produced TPA metagenomics assembly of the PRJNA485056 data...
TGTCTCGTATTACTTTACCAGGTTCATTATTTATAGCATTTATTGCGATTATGCCAGCTCTTGCAGGACTTCTTGATGTGCAGCAGGCCTTCTCACAATTCTTCGGAGGTACTTCTCTGTTGATTTTGGTAGGTGTTGTGATTGACACATTGCAGCAGATCGAGAGTCATTTGCTTATGCGCCACTATGATGGTCTTCTCAATTCAGGCCATACTCGTCAGGGTGGTGTTGCTGCATATTAATCTTTATCTTTTGAAATGCAGATATTTCTGAAGACAGAGGATGAAATTAACCTGATGCGCAAGGCTAACCAACTCGTTGGTGCAACGCTTGCGGAATTAGGTAAACATATAAAACCAGGTGTAACGACTCTCCATTTGGATAGGGTAGCCGAGGAGTTCATCCGTGATCACGGTGCGATTCCAACGTTTAAGAATTTTCCTAATCCTTATGGAGAGCCTTTTCCCGCTAGTATATGTACTTCCATCAATGATGTAGTAGTACATGGTATTCCTAGTGAGAAGGACGTGCTGAAGGATGGTGATATTATCTCCATCGACTGCGGCACCCTTTTAGAAGGTTTCAACGGTGACAGTTGCTATACTTTCGCTGTTGGAGAGATAACTTCCGATGTTCAACAACTCCTTAAGGTAACTAAAGAATCTTTGTACCTGGGTATCGAACAGGCTGTGGCAGGAAAGCATTTGGGTGATATTGGTTACGCTGTACAGACCCATTGCCAGCAATATGGTTATGGAGTAGTACGAGAGCTAACAGGTCATGGCATTGGCAGGGCTATGCACGAGGATCCTCCCGTTCGTAATTACGGCAGTCGTGGTTCCGGCATTCTGTTAAAGGAAGGTATGTGCTTGGCTATAGAGCCGATGATAACAATGGGCGACCGTCAAATTGGCTTGCTCCCCGACAAGTGGAGTATAGTTACTAGAGATCGTCAACCAGCTGCTCATTTTGAGCATACAATCGTTGTTCGAAAAGGTAAAGCTGAAATTTTATCTTCATTCATAGAAGTTGAACATTTAGAAGGACAAAAAATTTAATTATGGCAAAACAGGCCGCTATTGAGCAAGATGGAACAATTGTAGAGGCATTATCAAATGCTATGTTCCGCGTTGAATTGGAGAATGGTGTTGACATTACTGCCCACATCTCTGGTAAGATGAGAATGCATTACATCAAGATTTTACCTGGTGATAAGGTGAAGGTGGAAATGAGTCCATACGACTTGACTAAGGGTAGAATTGTTTTTAGATACAAATAATTATCACATATAAGGTTATGAAGACAAGAGCATCATTGAAGAAGCGTTCAGCTGATTGCAAGATCGTACGTCGTAAGGGTCGTCTCTTCGTTATCAACAAGAAGAACCCTAAGATGAAATTGCGTCAGGGTTAATGTTAAAGTTCTGTAAAAGTATGGCTATTTCAAAAAAAAGTTGTACTTTTGCACCGCTTTTAACGCAAGGTATTAATTTTTTAATTTTTTATTAAACAATGGCAATAAGAATTGTTGGAGTAGATTTGCCCCAGAATAAGCGTGGCGAAATCGCATTGACCTATATCTATGGTATCGGTCGAAGTAGTTCAGCAAAGATATTGGATAAGGCAGGTGTAAGCCGTGACCTGAAAGTCAGCGAGTGGTCTGACGATCAGGCAGCCAAGATCCGTGAAATTATCGGCGCTGAGTTCAAGGTTGAAGGTGATCTCCGTTCAGAGATCCAGATGAACATTAAGCGACTGATGGATATTGGTTGCTATCGTGGAGTTAGACATCGTAATGGTCTTCCAGTTCGCGGTCAGAGCACAAAGAATAATGCTCGTACACGTAAGGGTAAGAAGAAGACTGTTGCTAATAAGAAGAAGGCTACTAAGTAATTCTGAAGGAGGAAATTAATTATGGCAAAGCAAAAAGCAACATCTAAGAAGAGAAATGTACGCGTTGACGCTATCGGTCAGCTTCACGTTCATAGCTCATTCAATAACATTATTGTATCTCTTGCTAACAATGAGGGTCAGATCATTTCTTGGTCTTCTGCTGGTAAGATGGGTTTCCGTGGTTCTAAGAAGAATACTCCTTATGCAGCTCAGATGGCAGCTGAGGATTGCGCTAAGGTAGCTTTTGATCTTGGTCTTCGCAAGGTTAAGGCATACGTTAAGGGTCCAGGTAATGGTCGTGAGTCTGCTATCCGTGCTATTCATGGTGCAGGTATCGAGGTTACAGAGATTGTTGACGTAACTCCATTACCACATAATGGTTGTCGTCCTCCTAAGCGTCGTCGTGTATAACGCTTTATATAGTATTTAAGATACAAATAATTATAGCATTTTTTTAATATTATGGCTAGATATATAGGTCCGAAATCTAAAATTGCACGCCGTTTTGGTGAACCAATCTTCGGCGCAGACAAAGTTTTGTCCAAGAGAAACTTCCCTCCTGGACAGCATGGCAACAACCGTCGCAGAAAGATGTCTGAGTATGGTGTCATGTTGGCAGAGAAGCAGAAAGCTAAGTACACTTATGGTGTATTAGAGCGTCAGTTCCGTAATATGTTCGAAAAGGCAGCTAAGGCTGATGGTATTACCGGTGAGGTTCTCCTTCAGAATCTTGAAAGCCGTCTTGATAACGTTGTTTTCCGTTTGGGTATCGCTCCAACTCGTGCTGCAGCTCGTCAGTTGGTTGGTCACAAGCACATCGTTGTTGATGGCAAGGTAGTTAACATTCCTTCTTTTGCTGTTAAGCCAGGTATGGTTGTCGGTGTTCGTGAGAAGTCTAAATCTCTCGAAGTTGTAGAGGCAGCACTTGCTGGTTTCAATCATAGCAAATATCCATGGATCGAATGGGATGACAATTCTAAGAGCGGTAAATTCTTGCACAAGCCAGAGCGTGCCGATATCCCTGAGAACATTAAGGAGCAGTTAATCGTTGAGTTGTACTCTAAATAAATCATTAAATTAATGGCGATATTAGCATTTCAAAAACCTGATAAAGTAGTAATGCTGGAGGCTGATGATAAGTTCGGAAAGTTTGAATTCCGTCCTTTAGAGCCTGGCTTTGGAGTTACCATCGGTAACGCCTTACGCCGCATTCTCCTTTCATCGCTGGAGGGTTATGCAATCAATACTATTCGTATTAGTGGTGTTGAGCATGAATTTTCTTCAGTTCCTGGTGTGAAGGAAGATGTTACCAACATTATCTTGAATCTCAAGCAAGTTCGATTCAAGCAAGTAGTAGAAGAATTCGAGAATGAGAAAGTTAGTATCACCGTTGAGAATTCTACAGAATTCAAGGCTGGTGATATAGGCAAGTATCTGACTGGATTTGAAGTGTTAAACCCTGATTTGGTGATTTGTCATTTAGATGCCAAAGCTTCGATGCAGATTGATTTGACTATTAACAAGGGTCGTGGTTACGTTCCTGCTGATGAGAATCGTCAATTCTGCACTGACGTCAACGTTCTCCCAATCGATTCCATCTACACCCCTATTCGTAATGTAAAGTATGCAGTTGAGCCATATCGTGTTGAACAGAAAACTGATTATGACAAGCTGACTCTTGAAGTTACAACAGATGGTTCCATTAGTCCAAAGGATGCATTGAAAGAGGCTGCGAAGATTCTTATTTATCATTTTATGCTCTTCTCTGATGAGAAAATTACTCTTGAAAGTCCAGACCAAGAGAGTAATCAGGAGTTTGATGAAGAAGTTCTTCACATGCGCCAGTTGCTTAAGACTCGTCTCGTAGATATGAATCTTAGTGTTCGTGCACTCAACTGTCTGAAGGCAGCTGATGTAGAGACCTTAGGTGATTTGGTTCAGTATAATAAGACTGATCTCTTGAAGTTCCGCAATTTTGGTAAGAAATCGCTTTCAGAGCTTGATGATTTGCTCGAGAGTCTGAATCTTTCTTTTGGAACTGATATTTCAAAGTATAAATTAGACAAGGAGGGTTAATCTCTTGTCTTAAATGATTTAAATTAAAATGAGACATAATAAAAAATTCAACCATTTAGGTCGTACTGCTTCTCATCGTAATGCGATGTTGGCTAACATGGCTGCATCACTTATCTTGAGCGAGCACAAAAGAATCACTACGACCCTCGCAAAGGCAAAGGCTCTTAAGAAGTATGTTGAGCCATTAATCACTCGTTCAAAGAATGATACAACAACATCACGTCGTGTTGTTTTCCGTTATCTTCAGAACAAGTATGCTGTTAAGGCTCTCTTTGGTGAGGTTGCAGAGAAGGTAGCTAATCGTCCTGGTGGTTATACACGTATTATCAAGTTGGGTACTCGTCAGGGTGATGCTGCTGAAATCGCATTCATCGAGCTTGTTGACTTTGATGAGAACATGGCTAAGACTCCTAAGGCAGCAGCTAAGAAGACTCGTCGTAGCCGCAAGGCTAAGGCTGAGGATGCTCCAGTTGCTGAGAATGCAGCTGCTGAGACTGTAGCTGAGGAAGCTCCAAAGGCTGAATAATTTCAATATCTCAATATGAGCGCTTTCATCTTTATGATGAAAGCGCTTTTTTGTTTTGTTTTTTAGGGATTTTCCCTATATTTTTAGGGATTTTGTTGTTAGACTTTGCTTTTTATTTCTTATTTTTGCACCATCAAATGAATATATAGTATGTTCACAAATGTAGGATTTAATTTTATTTAGATATGAAAAAGCCTTTGATTTTATTATTTAGTTCTGCGTTACTTCTTAGTAGTTGTGGAACTTATACTGGTAGTGGCGCATATGTTGGTGGATCGTTTGGTTCTATTTTAGGTTCTGCTATTGGTGGAATAGCTGGTGGCCCTCGTGGCTCTGATATTGGTACAATCATTGGTATGGCTGGTGGTGCTGCTGTAGGTGCGGCTATTGGTAATCAGGCTGATCAGCAACAAGAGGAGCGTATTCAACAAAGACGGGAGCGTATCCGTCAAAGACAAGATGTAGATTATCAAAGAAACCAAGGATATGACAGGTCTTCGCATAATGCTGATGATACCTATTTATATAATCCTAACACTAACAGTGGTTTTGATTCTACCAATAGTGGAGATGATAGATTATATGATTTTACGGGTTCAGACTATACAGGTTCATATAGTGCTCAACAGCCTATAACTTCTTATCCAAGTTCAAGCAGCACAGTTGATGAAATTAATGCTGCTGGTTTTTCTTATTGTCCTTTATTGGAAATCGTCAATGCTCGTTTTGTGGATGATAATCAAGATAACGAGCTGAATAGAAATGAAACTTGCAAAGTTATATTTGAAGTCTTCAATCGTGGAAATCGTCCTGTCTATGATGTAGTTCCTACAGTTGTCGAAACCACAGGAAATAAGCATATCTACATATCTCCAAATATACATGTGGAAAAAATAGATGCCGGTAAAGGTATTCGTTATACTGCTATGGTAAAGGCAGACTCACGTTTAAAGCCTGGTATAGCTCGATTTTGTGTATCTGTAATTCATGGAGATAAAGCAATTTCTAAGGTGAATGAATTTAATATACCTACGACTAAATAGTGTTAGTGTTTTCTTAGTTTCTTAAGACATTCATTTTCTCTTATTTATTTATGAGAATGGTATTTAGAATATTTTAAAGCCTCAGTAAGATCTTGAAGTTTTCTTACTGAGGCTTTTTTGCTTTTATTTTGAAAATGATTATCTCAAATTATTCTTTATCTTTGTTTATTCTATTTCCTTTTTGTCTTATTTCCTTCTTTGCTTTGATAGTGTTCTGTTTTATGATTTTGTTCCGTATTATGTTTATGTTCTGAATTATGTTTTTGCTCAGCAAAGTTCCCGGTTTTGTTTTTATGCTCTTGTTGTTCTTCTTTAATATCCTTTTGATGTTTGTTTAAATGTTCTTTTTTGCCTGATTCTGTTCCATGTTGGTGCGGCTTACTCTCATGTTTTTCTTTGTTATTCCATTTCTGAGGAAAATCATAGTCTGATTCTGCTACTTCAAAGTCGATATGAGGTAATTTTGGATCTTCTGGGCGATAAGGAATAGGCTTGTCTACCATTTCTACTTTTACAGTAGCTACACCTTGTGATAACATACCTATAGCTTTAGCAGCACCCCACGAGAGATCAATAATTCGTCCTCTACCATAGGGGCCTCTGTCTGTAACCTTCACTATAACTGTTTTTTTATTACTGAGATTTGTTACTTTCAGCTTGGTACCAAATGGATAGAATCTATGGGCGCACGTCAAACTGTCGTGGTGAAGTTTCTGTCCACTGGCAGTTCTGGCTCCCGTTGTTTTTTTTGAATAATAGGATGCTTTTCCATGCTGCTTTTGCGCCATACACGGCATGCTGAATATAGTGAAAAAGCACGGCAAGATTTTCAGGAGGATTTTTCCTCCCTCTTTAATGCCTGCTATCGCTTTTCCTTTATATTTAGCAAGAAATGCTTCTTTAAATCTAAACATAGTTTATGGGTTTATCTATTGATTTTACAGCGTAATATATCAGTAAATTCTATTATAATGCTGCAAATTTAAAAAAATATGTTGAAAAATGCAAGTAAATATAAGAAAAACAGTATCTTTGCATTGCTAAATCTTACAATTATGGAGAATAATGTACCTCAAGAGTGGAATAAATTCTATTTAAAGGATGTATCATTTGTTAATCTGATGATGCGTCGCATATACAATGTACTTATTGTAGCTAACCCTTATGATGCCTTCATGTTAGAAGACGATGGGCGTATTGAAGAAAAGATATACAATGAGTATATGGAGTTAGGATTACGTTATCCGCCAACTTTTACCCAAGTTTCTACCACAGAAGAGGCTGCTGGAGTCTTGCGTTCTACAATTGTAGATCTGGTGATTTGTATGCCAGGTAATGCTGATAATGATGCTTTCGATGTTGCCCGCGATATCAAAGGTAAGTTTCCTAATATTCACTGTGTTGTGTTGACTCCATTCTCTCATGGTATTACCAAGCGTATGCAGAATGAGGATTTGAGCATCTTCGATTATGTGTTCTGTTGGTTGGGTAATACCAACTTGATCCTTTCTATTATTAAGTTGATAGAGGATAAGATGAATTTGGAGCATGATATTCAGGAGGCAGGTGTCCAGATGATACTTTTGGTAGAAGATTCTATACGTTTCTATAGTTCTATTCTGCCAAATCTTTATAATTATATTCTTGAACAGAGTAAGAACTTCTCCAAAGAAGCGCTGAACCGTCATGCAGCTACCATGCGTATGCGTGGTCGTCCGAAAGTGGTATTGGCACGTACTTATGAAGAGGCAAAAAAACTGTATGACAAGTATTCTGATAATACCCTTGGTGTCATTAGTGATGCTCGTTTTCCTTTAAAGAGTGCAGCCAAAGCTTTTGGTAATGTTGTGGATGAGGATGTGCAGCCAAAGCATGCAACGGATACTTTTGGTCGTGAAAAATGTCCAGATGCGGGTTTGCAGCTTTTCCGTTATATCCGAAAGAATGATTCCTTTGTGCCCCTTATCCTTGAGAGTTCTGAGAGTGAAAATCGAGCAAAGGCAGAGGCTGAAGGTTTTCGTTTTGTAGATAAGAACTCCAAGAAGATGAGTGTAGATTTGCGTCGTTTGATGGAGGAACACATGGGCTTTGGAGATTTCATTTTCAGAGATCCGAAAACTCATGAGGAGATCATGCGTATCCGCAGTTTAAAGGAACTGCAGGATAATATTTTCAATATTCCTAACGACTCGATGCTTTATCACATCAGTCGTAATCACATGAGCCGTTGGTTGTGCGCCCGAGCCATCTTCCCTGTATCTGCTTTCTTGAAGCATGTCACCTGGCAAAAACTTCAAGATGTGGATGCCCACCGTCAGATTATCTTTGATGCCATTGTGCAATATCGTCATATGAAAAATCTTGGAGTCGTGGCAGTCTTTGATAGAATGAAGTTCGATAAGTATGCCCATTTTGCCCGTATTGGTGAAGGCTCCTTGGGTGGAAAGGGTAGAGGTCTGGCTTTCCTCGACAATATCATCAAGCGCCATCCGGAGTTTAATCAGTATGAGAATGCCACTGTTCAGATTCCAAAAACAGTCGTGCTTTGTACTGATATTTTTGATGAGTTTATGATGAGCAATAATCTCTATCCGATAGCTTTAAGTGATGCAAGTGATGAGGAGATATTGAAGCATTTCCTCCATGCTCAGTTACCGGATTCCCTGATTGCTGATTTTTTCACTTTCTTTGAGGCAACGAAGAGTCCTATAGCCATCCGTTCAAGTTCGCTTCTTGAGGATGCTCACTATCAGCCTTTCGCAGGAATTTATTCCACCTATATGATTCCATATCTGGAGGATAAGTATCAGATGCTCCAGATGTTGGCTTGTGCGATAAAGGGAGTATATGCTTCTGTTTTCTATCGTGATTCGAAGGCGTATATGACAGCTACCAGCAATGTGATTGATCAGGAAAAGATGGCTGTTATTCTGCAACAGGTAGTGGGTAAGAATTATGGCGACCGGTTTTATCCGACGATGAGTGGTGTGCTACGCTCCCTCAATTATTATCCGATTGGCGACGAAACGGCGGAGGAAGGTATTGCCAGTCTGGCTCTTGGATTGGGGAAATATATCGTTGATGGCGGACAAACCTTGAGAGTTTGCCCTTATCATCCAACCCAAGTGCTACAGACTTCAGAGATGGAGATGGCTTTGCGTGATACCCAAACCCAGTTCTATGCTCTCGACATGCAACATGTGGGTGAGGATTTCAAGGTGGATGATGGTTTCAATATCCTCAAACTCCGTGTGAAGGATGCGGTAGAAGACCAGAGTCTTACCTATATCGCCTCTACTTTCGACCCATACGATCAAGTCATCAATGATGGCGTGTATGAAACAGGAAGAAAGCTGATTACCTTTGCCAGTGTACTCCAGCATGGCGTGGTACCACTGCCGGAGCTGATGCAGATGTCGATGAAATCTGGATCCGAGGCGATGCGCCGTCCTGTGGAAATCGAGTTTGCATGCAATATCAATGATGATAAAACCTGCGAGTTCTATCTCCTCCAGATTCGTCCGATAGTGGATGCTAAGGAGATGCTTGATGAGGATGTGAAGGCGATACCAGATGCAGATTGTCTGCTCCGTTCCCACAATTCGTTGGGACATGGAATCAGTGAGGACGTCACAGATGTAGTCTATGTTAAATATGATGATCAGTTCTCTGCGATGAACAATTTCTATGTGGCTGATGATATTGAACGAATCAACCGCAAGTTCCTTGCCGAAGGAAAGAATTACGTCTTGATAGGACCTGGCCGCTGGGGGTCAAGCGATCATTATTTAGGCGTTCCGGTCAAGTGGCCGCATATCAGTGCCGCCCGTGTCATCGTAGAAGTAGCGTTGAAGAACTATAATATCGACCCAAGTCAGGGCACCCATTTTTTCCAGAATCTTACCTCTTTCGGGGTAGGTTACTTTACGGTAGATACAAACACAGAAGAAGGAGGATTCGTCAATAAGGAGATATTGGATGCGATGCCGGCGGTAGAGGAAACGCAGTATGTGCGCCATGTTCGCTTCGAGCATCCGATGAGAATTCTGATGGATGGCAAGAAGCAGGAGGGTGCTGTGCTCCTGCATGGGTAGTTTAGATTAATTCCATGAGATAATAATTATAGTCATAAAGAATGGTAGCAAGGAATTTTTCCTTGCTATTTTCTTTGGGCTGCACCTTGAGGAACTTCGCGACTTTATCTGCCAAGGTCTCTATTTGGTTTTCATGGTTGCCATTGGAGGAATACAGGGCTTTCTCTATGACGGCGACTTGTGCTTGTGAGAGATTCTTGGCTTCCTCATATACAGGATGGTAATCTTTCTTGGCATAATAGAATTCGTCCAGGGAGATGTGTATCTTTCGGATGTCGGTAAGTTTGATGACCATTGTTCCTGCTGCCAAGTCTCCTAATCGTTGTGAATTCTTGGTGAGTAAGATGAAGAGCATGCCAATGCCCCCACATCCTACGTCTATTGTGCTGAGAAGCCATCTCATGAAAAAAGAGCCCATGGTTGGTCGTGACCCATTCTTGTTGATGACTCTTAACTTCATGATATATTTCCCCGGAGTCTGTCCGTTGTTGAATGTTTCCCACCAGAAATCATACATCCAGATAAATATGACAAGCATAAAGAATAAGAACATGAGCCAACGTGTTTCGTCCATGCTCCCCATAAGTCCATCAAACAACAAATAGACACCAGTGAATCCAAAAGATATGAATATGGTGTCAAGGATGCGAGCCAACACTCGTTCACCGATACTCGCTGGCGTTTGGTTGATTCTTACAAATTGATTGGTTATGATGTTTGAATTTGTCATTTTTCCATTGTTTTAAGAAGATAATGCTTAAATTGTTTGCAAATATAAGAATAATTACTTAAATTTGCATCAATTTTTAGGAAAAATAAAATAATCGTAACCGAATTTTCCCTTATAATAAAAGAATTGTGAAAGAATTTGCCTTTATAAGAAATAACATAGATAAATGGCAACGTGCAGAGATCATTATTGACGATGCCGCTTCCCAAACGCCGGATGTTTTGGCCGATACTTATACCGACCTTACATCTGACTTGGCTTTTGCGCAAACACATTACCCAAATTCTCGTATTACCCTTTATCTCAACAACCTGGCTTCAAGCCTTCATAATTCCATTTATCGTAACAAACGGGAGAAGTGGTCTCGCCTGATTACGTTTTGGACGCAGGAAATTCCTTTGACGATGTTTGAGGCTCGAAAGTTACTTTTGGCTTCTTTCTGCATATTCTTCATCAGTGTATTCATCGGTGTGGTATCCCAATGCTTTGATACCGACTTTTGTCGTATTATATTGGGAGATTATTATGTGGATATGACATTGCAGAATATCAAGGATGGAAAACCGATGGCGGTTTATGATGGTGGAGATGAACTGAATATGTTCTTGGGCATTACCCTCAATAACATTAGGGTGTCATTCTTGGAATTTGTTTCTGGTATATTTACCAGTATCGCCACGGGTTTTCTGATATTCCAAAACAGTGTGATGCTGGGATGCTTTGAGACATTCTTCGCCCAGCATGGTCTCTTGTATGAATCTTTTCTTGCCGTTTTCCTTCATGGAACACTTGAGATTTCTGCATTGATTATTGCAGGAGCGGCAGGGTTGGCGATGGGTAACAGCTGGCTGTTCCCTGGCACGTATTCGCGTATCGTATCTTTTCGGCATGGTGCGAAAAGGGGAATGAAGATTATTGTAGGTACTGTACCTATATTTATATTCGCTGGTTTTATCGAAGGATTTGTAACACGACATACGGAAATTTCTAATTATTTTCGCTTGTCGATTATCATCGTCTCTTTCGTCTTTGTCATAGGTTATTTTGTGGTTTTACCCCAGATTCGGCATCGGCAGAAGAAAAAGTAAGTTGATAGGCAGAAAAGAATGTCCTTTAGATTACAACTTCATTCATTAAGAACCAGTCAGTTTTGAATCATTTAATAAAGATAGCTTATGGATAAAATCGTATTTTACAAAGAGAGGGATTTCGGAGAGAAGTTTAATGTCACTTTCGAGTTTGTCAAGCAGAATTGGAAAATACTGCTTCGTTATGCTTTGTATGGTATCTTGCCGTTGGCATTCGTAGGAGCCTTGTCGCTGAACAGTTTGATGCAAAATATGGTGGATGTTAGTTCTGGTAATTCCATGTTTGATGATGAACTCAGTTACAGTATGCTCTTTTCTTACGCCCTCTTGTTGCCAACTTCTTTGGCAGCTTATATTTGGATAGGAACGGTTGTGTTTTCTATGATGCAGTTTTATAATGCTCACGACGATGGCTTGCAAGGTGTTACTTTCCAGGAGTTGAAACCTTCTTTCCGCCGAAATGCTTGGCGTTTGTTCAAATGCGGACTGGTTGGTTCTCTGATAGGCATCGTGTTCTTGGCAGTCTTTTTTACCGTGATAGCTTTAGGGGTAGCGATAAATTCTGGAGCGATGGTAGCCATCTTTTGCTTCTTGGCAGTAGCGGCGGTCGTTGCTTTTGGTGTACCTTTGATATTGGTTACACCTACCTATATATTTGAGGATATCTCTGTATGGCGGGCTTATGTTCGTGGCTTTCGCTTGGGATGGAGCACATGGGGAGGAATTTTTGGCTTGGGATTTGTCTTGAGTCTGTTGTCGAATGTCGTTTCTTTTGTCTTTGTCATGCCTTGGGAGGTATGTGTCTTTGTCAAGACGCTATTCGTGCAGGCTTATGCCGGTGAGGAAACATTTGTTGGTAGTGCTGCCTTTGTTATTCTCCAATATATCTTTGGCGTTGTCATGTGGATAGGCACTTATTTGATTTACAACTTGTTTTTTATCAGTACGGGTTATCTCTATAGTCATGCCGCCGAGAAACTCGATGATATGTCCGTTGGTCAAGGTATTGACGATTTTGAGGAAATGGCAGACAAGAGTCAGGATGATGACGATCTATTCAAAGTCTAATCATTTTATACATTATTTATATTTGTTGTAGAGAGATATGTTTTCCAATCCTTCCGACACCTTGGTTATTGATACCGCCCGACTGCAAGTTTGGCGGCGGGATGACGATTACGCTTATGGTCGAGAGTTAGTGCCTTCCCAAGATAGCTTGATGGACTGGGTCGCGAAAAGGCTGAACGAATTTTTCGAGAATATCTTTGGCAGCAATTTCTATCAGGACCATCATGACACTTTATGGATATGTATCGGCTTGGCGGCATTGGGAGCTGTCTTGGCGTTCCTTTTGTGGAAGCATCCTGAGCTGTTCGCTCGTTCAGGACGAAGGAAGCCGATGGAATACGAGGTTACGGAAGATACGATATATGGCATTGATTTCCCAAGTGAAATAGAAAAAGCTTTGGAAAATGAGAATTTCCGTGAGGCATTGCGATTGATGTATCTTCAGACATTGAAGTCTTTGAGTGACTATCACCAAATAGAGTGGCAACCTTTCAAGACTCCTACTCAATATACGTTTGAGTTCCGACAGGCCGACTTTAAGAGAATGACCAGTCTGTTTGTGCGAGTTCGCTATGGTGGCTTTGGTGCTGACAAGGACATGATTCGAGATATGCACAATCTGCAGGCAAGTGTGGATAACTTTGTAAAGAACTCAGGTAGAGATGGTTCTGCCGAACAAAATGTAGGAACTTTCAAGAAGGAAGGAGGTCGTGATGAAAAGTAGTCGTAATTTCCTTTTTACCATGTTAGTCCTCTTTGTGCTGTTCTGTCTTTTGCAAGTCAATCTGCCCAAGAAGTTTGTATGGTCTCCTACCTTTAGCCATGTAGATAGGCAACCTTTTGGCTGTTTTGTCTTTGACAGTGTCTTGACCCAATCTTTGCCCAATGGTTATCATGTGACGAAAAAGACGTTTTTCCAACTTGATCAGGAGCATGCCAAGGAGAAAATCTCCGTGTTGATGGTCGTGGATCAGCAAGATTTGAAACAGTTGGATGTCAAGTACCTCTGCAATATCGCTCGCCGTGGTGGCAAGGTCATGGTGGTTGCTTCAAGTAGTTTTGATGATGGTAGGAATGCCGATACGGTAGTGGTGGATGAATTGGAACGTACCTTCAATGTGAGAATAGAAGACGGAACGTACTTTTCGTTGCGTGGCATCTTAGCCGGTCTCAAAGCGCATGACAATGATATGTACGATACCATTTATTGGAATAACCGGGAGACGATGTATGCAGCTCAGCCTTATAGAATGTTCTACAATATGGTAGGTGGAACCCTTTTCGTGGATTCTGTTCCAAAGGTGAAAAGACTGGCTTATACTTTGTCAACGGCAGGGTATGATTACAGACAAGACTCTTTGTATGTCGGAGATTTTACTGGCTTTGACACTATTGTGGATGAAAAAGAAAGGATAGAGCGAATCGATACTTTCGCCATCAAGAAAATACCTGTGGCGGTGTCTGTTCCGTATGGCAAGGGTGAGGTCATTTTCGTTTCTTCGCCATTGCTTTTCACCAACTATGGAATGTTGGAAGGCAATACATTTGTCTATATATTCCGATTGATGTCTTATCTGGCGGATTTGCCTGTGTATAGAACGGAGGCGTATGTCAAGACCGATGCCATGCTTGTGGCGGAGCAATCTCCATTCCGGGAGTTCATCAAGCGCCCACCATTGCGATGGGCTCTTTATCTTGCGCTGTTGGGTGTCGTTCTCTTTATGATATTTACCGCTCGTCGCAGGCAACGGGTCATCCCTATCATGTCGAAGCCTGCCAATCGGTCTTTGGAGTTTATCCAACTCATTGGAACACTCTACTATCAACGTAAGGATCATGTGGATTTGGTCAGGAAAAAGTTTAAACTCTTCGCAGAGGAATTGAGAAAAACGGCTGGTGTGGACATATCAGATGTGAATACTGATGACCGTGAATATCTGCTCCTTGCAGAGAAAACAGGTATGAACAGCGATAGATTGAAGAAGGTGATTCGACAAATTCGCTTGGTCCTACATTCGGAGGGAAATATCTCAGTTGAAGAAATGCGGAGCTTGATAGATGCAATGGATACTATAGTTAGGCACGCTAAGAATGGTTAGCGTAGGATAAGAAAAGTAAGTCTTTTATTTAAAATCATAGGAAACAATGGAAGAACAAAGATTGGATTTGACTCTTTTTTCAGAAAAGATAGAGTGTATTCGTGAAGAAATATCCAAGGTGATAGTGGGACAGGACAAGGCGGTGGATCTGGTCTTGACTTGCCTCTTGGCTAATGGTCATGTGCTCTTGGAGGGTGTGCCTGGAGTTGCCAAAACCCTTTTGGCGCGATTGATGGCCCGGTTGGTAGATGCCAAGTTTAGTCGTGTACAGTTTACTCCCGACTTGATGCCGAGTGATGTGTTGGGTACAAATATTTTCAATGTCAAGAATCAGGAGTTTGAGTTCCATGAAGGTCCTGTGTTTGCTGATATTGTATTGGTGGATGAAATCAACCGTGCACCAGCAAAGACTCAGGCTGCTCTTTTCGAGGTGATGGAAGAACGTCAGGTCAGCATAGATGGCTGTACCCACAAGATGGGTGACCTTTATACCATCCTTGCTACCCAGAATCCTGTGGAACAAGAAGGAACTTATCGCTTACCCGAAGCGCAGCTCGACAGATTTCTCATGAAAGTAACGATGGGTTATCCTACGGCTGATGAAGAACTGGAAATATTGAAGCGCCATGAACATCAAGCTGATTTGGTGAAACTGACTGATATCCAACCTGTGTTGACAAAGAAAGAATTGCTCCAGTTGCGCTCTTATATGCACCATGTCGTTGTTGATGAGAGCCTTCTGCGTTATATCACACAGATTGTTCAGCAGACCCGCACCACACGTGCCGTTTATCTGGGTGCTTCCCCTCGTGCCTCAGTTGCCATGTTGCAGGCGAGCAAGGCATACGCTCTTTTGCAAGGTCGTGATTTTGTCACTCCAGAAGACATTAAGTTCGTAACACCATCTATCTTGCAGCATCGACTCATGCTTACGGCAGAAGCTGAGATGGAAGGCTATACGGCTTATAAGGTGGCACAACGGCTGATAGATAAGGTGGAGGTGCCGAAGTAAGTGGAGAGTGAAGAACGAAGAGTGAAGAATTCAATTGATTTAAGGTGTATTTAACGAAGAGATTTTATATAGTACTTGCCTTCTTGGTCTTGATGACGGGGGCTGGGTATGTTTTCCCCCTGCTGTTTGATGTAGGGAGATGGATGTTCCTTGCCCTTGTCATTCTGGTTTTTGTTGAATTATTCCTGTTGTATCATGAGCGGGGTATGATGGCCAGTCGCACTTTATCGGAGCGATTTTCCAATGGCGACGACAATGAAGTGAACATCCGGGTGGAGAGTATCTATTCCTTTCCTGTTCGGTTGGAAATCATAGATGAGATTCCGCCAGTTTTCCAGCGCCGAGATGTTCTCTTTCGTTTGAAGTTGGCGATGGGAGAGGGAAAGAATATCAGGTATAAGCTACGTCCTACGGAGCGTGGAGTTTATTCCTTTGGGCATGTCCGTGTTTTCGCTTCCACACCGATAGGTTTGGTGCAGCGTCGGTTTACTCTGTGCCAGCCTTGTGATGTCAAGGTGTATCCTTCCTATCTGATGCTTACCCGTTATGAATTGTTGGCTATGAGCAACAATCTTGCGGAAATGGGTATCAAGAAAATACGGAAGGTGGGCAATCATACGGAATTCGAACAAATCAAGGATTACGTTTCGGGCGATGATTTCCGGTTGATCAACTGGCGAGCCACAGCCCGCACTTCCAGATTGATGGTGAATGTATATCAGGACGAGCGTTCTCAGCAGGTTTTCAATATTATTGATAAGGGTAGGGTGATGCAACAGGCTTTCCGGGGTATGACCTACCTTGATTATGCCATCAATGCCTCGCTGGTGCTTTCGTATATTGCGATGAGAAAGGAAGACAAGGCAGGTGTTGTAACGTTCAGCGACCATTTTGAGGATTTTGTTCCAGCCTCCCGTCGTACAGGGCACATGCAGAATATTCTTGAAATGCTTTATCGCCAGCAGACCCGCTTTGCCGAATCCGATTATTCAGCTTTGGTGGCAGAGGTCAACCAGCACATCACCAAGCGCTCACTCCTGATACTTTATACGAACTTTGCCAATCGCATCAGCATGGAGAGGCAGTTGCCTTATCTCCTTCAGCTCAACCGCCGTCATCGACTTTTGGTGGTGTTCTTTGAGGATCATGAAGTGAAAGACTATCTTGCCACTCGTTCCGAAAGTGATGAGGAATATTATCGTCATGTTGTTGCCGAGCAGTTTGCTTACGAGCAGCGTCTCATCGTTTCTTCGCTCAAGCAGCGTGGCATCTTGGCTTTGCTTACCACGCCCGAGGCTCTTTCGGTTGATGTACTTAATAAATATCTCGAAATCAAGACTCGTGAATTGTTGTGATATGAAAATGATTTAAGAAAAAGCAGGTATAGTGTCACTTTTTTACGTATTAAGTATAGCAAATGAAGCGCTTCGTTAGACCTTAATGAAGCGCTTCGTTAGGTCATGCAGATTTTCTACCAGCTATATTACTGAAAATCAGTAATTTACACTCCACCTTACGATATGCTTATGTGTCTGTGCTTTTGCTCATGTCCTTCTCAACAATAGCAAATGTATGGGCATCGTCTTCCCTCTCTCCTGCTCGGCTCCAAGGGCGTTTAAAATACCTATAGTATGTGAAGAACAGCATGAAAAACATGAATTTTGCCTTTTAAATCCCCATAAATGAGGATGGCGTATTTCATAATTTTTAGGCATTTCATAATTTTTAGGTATTGCATACCTTCTTAGAAATATGTACCTTTGCAGCCTGATTCAAGATAATATTTTATTTTAATTATAAACACTTTAAAAGTTTTAAAACCAATGAAGATTTTTAAGAATTTCATCGGTCTCGCTGCCCTGGCTCTCTGCCTCGGCTTCGCTTCTTGCAGCAGTGACGACGATGCCCCTTCTTATAGCAATGTGGTTGTAAGCAACTCTGAGTTGATGACTATCCTCAAAGCTAAGGGATACCAGTTTGA
>ERZ1034678.740-NODE-740-length-17542-cov-14.763767_pt1 | contig 17542 bp, 10 predicted proteins | sample MGYA00520640_ERZ1034678 | MGnify/ENA primary metagenome ERZ1034678 (study PRJEB33766, sample SAMN09781767) | gut metagenome | biome: gut microbiome | host: Homo sapiens | place: Madagascar | study: EMG produced TPA metagenomics assembly of the PRJNA485056 data...
TTATATATGTATATTATACCTTATTATATATATATATATGGATGGTGTGTCAAAAGTCTCAAGTGGTACGCCCCGAAGGGGCAGAAGCGTTGAAAATGAATGCTTTTGCCCTTACATGGCGTATTATTATAATATCCGTTTACCCGGCGCTGCCCTGGGCTAGGAGCAATTTGGGCTTTCAGCCCGCATTGTTTGAGTTTTGACACACCCTCCAATTAAAGTTAAGCACTGGAGTACTGATTACTCTGGTTATTTATTCCACTTCTCGATATTGGGGTTAGCCTCTACAGCTTCGGTCGGGAATCGGAGTGTATAACGCGAGTCGTTCTCGTTGAGTTCAAAGTTGTGTACGATTTCTTTGTCACTCTTTTTTTCCTTATAGCTCTTGCTAAGTGCAGGGCGAGTGGTGCGACGAAGGTCAAACCAACGATGTCCCTCAAAAGCAAGTTCTGCTGTGCGTTCGTTGTATATAGCCTTAAGCAAGTCGGCCTTTTGCATATTGTCAAGTTCTTTGGCATATGTATTATACTTTGCAGATGCATATCTCTTAACCATAAGATCCTTGAGATATGTGCGTGCATCGTTAAGGTTATTATCTGTAGCGTCAGCGTTATCAGCAGCCAGATTAGCAGCAGCCTCAGCAGCTATGAGGTAAGCCTCGGCAGAACGGAAGCTGCAACGATATCCATCATTTCCCTTATCGCCATACTTGGTAAGGCTGTATGCGCTGGCAGTAATAGCCTTATAGTATAGAGACTTGCGCTTGTCGCCAGTGCGATAGGTATCAATCAGCGCCTTGTTGGGTTCGCCAATCTTGATATATCCAGAGGTCATAACCTGCTCCAATGCAACGATGCTCTCAACCGACTTGTAGTAGTTAGGCAGAACCTTAGATGTATTAAGGTCTTCCAAGGTGCCATGTTTCTCTATTACTGTCTTGGCTTCTGCCAATGCATTCTGCCAGTCGCCCTTGTATAGATAAACTCTTGCCAATAGAGCGTCGGCCGAAATCTTATTAAATCGATAGGTAAAGCCCTCGTCCCAAGTGTCCACAGTAAGGTACTTCTTGGCATTGTTTATGTCGTCTATCACCTGCTGGTATACCTGCTCAAGACTGTTGCATGACAGCACAGCATTGACATCAGCCACCATAGAGAGAGGAATGCCACGTGTTGTAGCAGGATTGCAGCCTGTATAAGGCTCGGCATAGAGGTTAGCCAAAAGGAAGTGGCAATAGGCTCTCATCATATAAGCCTCGCCCACCAACTGGTTGATCTCGTCGCTTGTGGCCTCAGTAATATTAGTCTGATGCTCGATGATATAGTTGGCTATATATATAGCGTGATAGTATCGACGCCATCCAAACGACACCGTAGTGCTTTGTTGCTTGAGGTCGTTCCATGCCCATATGTCAAAGTATGAGTCGTAATCCTCTGATGATGTAGCATCCTTGCTCAGTGTCATCTCGTCGCTGCGCAATGTAGACAGTCCACGGTCTTCAGGGAAGTTCTTGTATTCGTATGTTAGCAAGGCTCTATATTCCTTGCCTGTCTTGGCTATAACCTTTCCGGTAGGGGTGATGTCGAGAAAGTCGTTGCAACTGGTAAGTGTCAACGCAGCCAAGAGCATGGCGATGCCCATCAGATATTTTCTTTTCATTGTGTTCAATCTTTTAGAATTATATATCCCTTTCTTTTCCAAACTCTCGTTTCCTTTTTAGAAGTTTACGTTTACACCAAAGATAAAGCTCTTAGGTATAGGCTGAGCGTATGGGTTGCCCATTGTCTCTGGGTCGAGATAGTTGTCGTAGTTGCTTGCTATTACAAAGAGGTTGCGAGCCTCGAACGAGAGTGAAGCACTCTTTAAGCCAATGTGGTTTATCCACTGAGTTGGAAGCTTGTAGCCAAGACGCAGGCTCTGCAGACGTGCGTAGTTGCAACTCTTAACCCATGTGTCGAGCATACTGTAGAGGTTGTACTCGTTGTATTGTACAAACTCGCGTGGACGCTCTGTGCTTATCATCAGTTTGCTGAACTTGCCCTGTGTATTGTCTGCAGTCCAACGATTAAGTATATCGCGGTTTACATTCAATCCACGGTCGTAGCTTGCAGGCGAATAGCTTGGCTGCACTCTAACCTTCATACCGAGGTTGAATATGAAGTTGATGCCCAACTGCCAGTTCTTGTAGTCGAATGTATTGATGAAACCACCAGTCCACTTAGGGTCAGTGCTACCCATATATGTATACAGGTTGCGTTGTTCTTCAGCAGTAAGAGTACTTGCTCCATGATTGTTAAGCTTAAGGAACTCAGTAGCAGAAACCTTATTGCCATCCTTAGTTACGAATAGAGGATAGCCGTCTGCATCGAGGCCAGCTGTCTTATATGCAAATAGAGCACCTACGGGATAGCCTTCACGTCCAGGGTAAGTGGCGTTCTGTGCTACAGTCTCTTGAATAACCTTGTTCTCGTTGTAGCCAATGTTCAAGTTGGTTGTCCATGTAAAGTCCTTTGTCTTGATATTACGTGTACCAAGAGCAATCTCCACACCCTTGTTGTTCATACTTGCCCAGTTGATGGTAGTAGACGAGAATCCACTCTCAAGAGGCAGCATCTTCAGGCCTATAAGGTCTGTACTATGACGATAGTAGTAGTCTACCGACAGGGTGATGGCATTGTTTAACAAAGCCAAGTCGACTCCAGCGTTCACGTTCTCTGTCTTTTCCCATTTAAGGTTTGGGTTAGGAGCTGTCTCGCTGTTGATGATATCCTCGGTAGTGCCAGGCAGTATAGTGCCTTTCTTAAGAATACCTATAAGATAAGGTGAAGTGTTCTTGTCGATGTTGCCCTGCAAACCGTATGATGCACGTAAGCAAAGGTTGTCGAGCCACTTAACCGACTTAAGCCATTTTTCCTCCTTTGCTCTCCAAAGACCGCTGACAGAGTAGAGTGGCAAGTAACGATACTTCTTGGCAACGCCAAAGACGTCAGATCCGTCAAAACGTACACTACCACCAAATGTATAGCGGTTGAAGAGAGAATAAGAACCTGTGGCATACCAAGACACGTAGGCATTTTCCGATTCTGTTTCTATATGCAGAGGATAGGCATCAGCCCATGTTTGGCTTGGGAATATAACAGGTTGTGTTGTAAGAGTGCGCGAGTCGTAGCCGTAAGCTACACTATAGATAGAGTTCGACTTGGCATGACGCACCTCGGTACCAAGCATAAAGTTGACATCGTGTATGCGGTTGAATGTCTTGACAAACTCAGCCATTGCCTTCCATGTCCATTGACGGTTGTGGTATTCAGTAGTCTTGTGCATACCACCATCAGGCAAGAAACTCTTCTTAACGCCATCTGCACCAATATATTCGGTGAATAGTTTCTCCTTGCGCATAGCGTATGTGTTCTCGTTGGCATACTTGCTAAGCGAGTAAGAATCCTCCTGTAATCCAAACTGTGATGTAAGCTTGAGATAGTCGGTAAGTCTAAGCTCGGCATTAAGTATAGCCATCATTGAACGGTCGCGACGCTTGCTGTTGGCATTGAGTCGTTCCTCAAAGATGTTAAAGTTAAGTGATGAGTCTTCCTTACCCTGTACATTGGTATCATAGTTATAGTTGCCGTTCTCGTCGAATGGAGTGAAGTAGGGGTTAGCCAGACGCGAGTAGTATACAGGATTGGTGAATCCGTTGCTGTCGGTAAGATATGTGTTCTGCTTACGCTCGTTTGCATAAACTGAAGCACCAACTTTAAGCATCTTGTTAACTTGATAATTTGTTTTAAGAGTGATGTTATAACGGGTATTGCCCACACCCTTTACGGTACCTTGCTCGTCGTTATAGCCCACAGATGTATAGTAGTCGCTCTTGTCGCCACCACCCGAAATACTCATATTATACTCCTGTGTGAGCGCATTGCGGAAGAGAATATCGTTCCAATCGGTGTTAGTGTTGCGCAAATGGTTTATTTGGTTGCGTGCCGTCTCGCTCAGCGCATCCCATCCGCCGGTCTTATATGCATTGGTCTCGCCAAGAGAGTTTAGAATGCTTGCAACACCACCCTTGTTCTGGCGATAGGTGTAATCAGAAGCCAATAGACTAAGCTCCAAGTCAACCTTCTCTTTGCTGTTCAGCAGGTTAAGGCGGTCGATATCTGTCTTAGGCATATATGTCAGTTTGCCCGAGAAATTGATAAGCGGTTTGCCGGCACGTCCCTTCTTGGTAGTGATAACGATAACGCCATTGGCAGCTCTTGCACCATAGATAGCAGTAGCGGCAGCATCCTTAAGTACTGTGATATTGTCGATGTCTGAAGGATTAAGTCCAGCTATAGATGTCTGGTATATGTTGTCGATGTCCTTCAAATCCTCCATGTTTGGAATATCGGTACCCTCCATAGGAATACCATCGAGTACCCACAAAGGTTCCTGAGTACCGTTGAGCGAGGCAGTACCACGTATACGAATCTTAACCGGTGCACCAGGAGCGCCAGTAGATGTAATAGACGAAAGACCTGCAATCTGTCCTGCCAAAGCTTGGTCGATATTGTTTACAGCGCCAATCTTCTCCTCGTTAATCTTAAGAGTAGTCACAGCCGAAGTAAGCTTACGGCGGTCGAGTTCTTGATAACCAGTAACAACCACCTCGCCAATAAGCTTGTCGTCAGTGTTGAGCACAACTCTATAGTCGTTCTTTCCTGCAACGATTTTCACGTCTTGTGTCTCAAAGCCCATGAATCTTACAGAGAACAAATTGTCCTTGGCATCGACCTTAAGCGTAAACTTACCATCATAGTCGGTAACCGTTCCATGCGAAACTTTCTTGTTTGGTCCGCTCAACACAGATATAGTAGCGCCTGGCAATGGATCGTCGCCCATAGTGCCATCTACCACGATGCCCGTGATAGTGCGCTCTTGTGCCGAGAGCATGTTCATGGTGAAAACCATGAGCAATAGCATGAATGTTCTCATTCTCATTTTTCTCTTTCTTTTTTGTTATCCTTACTATTTTTACTTAATCTCTTGTCCCAATGCAGTTTGTATACGCATTATTACGTCCTCGTAGTGGAACTGTGTTGCGGTATCGCCAGAGTGGCGTTTCGACTTTAGCAAACTGAGAATTCTAATCAATTCGCCACGCTTAATGCTTATTGCATCACTCACACGTGCAGTCTGTGTTCCACCCATGTCTATAGTGCGTGATGCAGAGCTGAGGCTATGGCATGGCATGTTAAATTCAGGCGAGTCGATAATGGCAGGCGAATTGAATATACGCTTGTTAATCTTCACTCCCTCCATCTGTGCAGCAGCTGTGATAAGCGCATCCACAAAGTTCTTCTGAAGCTGACGCTCGTCTATGCTTAGAGTTTTGCCGGCAATAGTATTGCCAAAGAAGTGCTTGTGCAGCATATTCATCATGTCTACAGCACTGAAAGCCTCCTTGCCATTAGCTTGCTCGTTAGCAAACATGCGCATAATGCGACTGTTGTCGAGCATATCCCAAAGCATATAGCTCTGCTGATTTTGCAAGGCATAGTCGGGCGACTGTTCCTGTACACCAATCGGAGTGTTCTTGTTGATGAATGTGTATTTGTTGAGCTCGCTTCTGAAGAGCCACTTAGGACATGTAAATACCTCGTCGATAAGGAACTGTACAGCACGTTTTTGCTTGTCCTTCTCTACAAATGTGAAGGTAGGTTTGCCGTCGTCAACAGTAGTGTTGTCGATATACATACCACCCACATTGGCAAGTACATGGTATAGGTAAAGGCTCCACTGGAATATAACACCCTGATATAGCTTAGATGCCTCGTCGTATGTCTGACCTGGTTCGCCGGTGCGTGTCCAATTAATAATGTTTGGCATTACACGCTTTAGGTTCTCTATACCATAGTGAGCCGACTTCATAGCGTCATCGCCAAGGTCCTCGCTCAAAGAACGTGGGTCTATGGCAGTGCGCTGACTCTGTGTCTCGCTATAACGATATTCCTTGCTTGTGTGCTTCTTCAAGAAGTCGTTAAGCTTGGCTGTTGCATCCTTCTCCTCTGGGAACCAACGGTAACCCCATTCTATAGCCATCAAGTCGTATGGACCGATTTGTGGCGAAATCATACGAATGTTGTCTCCAGGCTGTGCTATATAGTTGAAGCGGGCATAGTCCATAATAGAAGCAGCAGTGCCGCCAACAGAATCGGTAAACTCTCTTGAGCGTAGCGAGTCGGTAGAGTAGGCATTAGATGCAATCATATTATGGCGCAATCCAAGAGAATGGCCTACCTCATGGCAAGCAACAAAGCGAGCTGCATCGCCAATCAATGTTTCTGGCAATTTATACTGACGTGCATCCTTGTTGTATGCGCCAGTCTGTACCATAATCCATTCGCGCAATAGCGACTTAACGTTATGCCACCAGATGATGTCTGCCTCAAGAATCTCGCCAGTACGAGGGTCGATAACCGATGGCCCCATAGCATTTGCCTTTTCAGAGGCATCGTATGTCAATACCGAATACTTCATGTCGTCGCCCTCTGCAGCAATACTGTCAGTAAGGTCGAACACCTGAACGGCATTCTTGAAACCTGCTTTCTCGAAGGCAACGTTCCAATCGGTCATACCTCTTTTAATATAAGGACGTAGGAATTCGGGTACAGCCTGGTCTATATAGAATACTATAGGCTTCTTTGGTTCTACCAGTTCGCCGCGCATATATGCCTGCTCGTCCTTAGGCTCCAAGCGCCAACGTGTGATATAATTGTTGCTTGTAACCTCTTGCTGATGGTCGCCATACTGCAATCGAGTTGTTGTGAAGTAGCCTACACGCTGGTTTTCCTTACGAGCCACCATAGGCTGTTCGGGCAAAAGCACCAACGAGCTGCTCACCTCAATGGTGATATTGGTTTTGCTTTTTCCTTCGTGTACAACTGTTGTAAGCTCAGATGTAGCTGTAACGTTGTTGCTGAAAGCCTTGATATCGATAATCTGTGAGAGATCCGAGTCGGCAGAAGTGCCGAGATTGATAAGGTTGAATACGTCGTTAAGGTAAGTCTTCTTGCCGTTAAAGAGGTCGTTTACCTTAAAAATAACAGTAGACGAATCTTTAGCGACAGCCTCTACCTTAAGGCTCGCTATTAATGGGTCGATGTAATTGTTCTCCACCGATGCAGCCATAGCGTCATTGGCATTCACTTCAGGAGTGGCACGCTGTTGACGCACAAAAACAGTTTTCTTCTTCTTGTCCCATTCAAAGCGTATGCACTGGTTCTCGTAGTTGATACCACGGTTAACACCAGCCTCGTTTAGCTCATGAGGAACACGTTGTAGCTTGTTAGATACCAAAAAGACTCTGCCCATAAGCTTTGTTGGCATTTCAAGATAAAAGTCCTGGTCCTTTTTTACAACATTCATTACACCTTTGACATTGACAGAATCGCTGCCAACAAGTTTCTTATAATCAGAATCGGTTTTCTGCTCTACCTTCTTTTTTTTCTTAAAGATTCCCATCTCGGGTATCATTTCTAATGTTGTTGCCTGGCAAGAGCTACCGATAAGTGAGGCCGCAAAAACCCCTAGTATAATTTGCATTCTATGCATGGGTAAAAACTTATAAATTCCTGAATTTAATGTTATTGATTCGTTTTAACTGTGCAAAGTTAAGTATAAATATCCATTTGTCCAAGAATTTATAGGTTTTTATGACTTGTTGGTGTGCTTGTATGCATAATTATGCAAAAATGTATACAAATAATTAAAAACTATAGTAAAGTCGTGTGCATAGAACGGTGAAGTCGCCATTCTTGTTATTTATATATTGAAAGTAGGGTTGCAGTGCGATTGATTCTGTCAGTTGTCTTTTCCACGTCATCTCTAAAGAGCATTCGGTGCCTTGATTGAAGCGGGCATATTGAGCCGATATGCCACACTCGTTTTTACTGTCTTTATAAGCGCATCCAGCTTCGGCAAACCTGTAGCAGCCGTTGCTGTGGTTTGTATTCTCCGAATATTGCAGCATAGCCGATATGTTTTTATCGTCAACCGACCATATTGTTTGTTCGCCATATATCCACCATGCGCAAGTGGTGTTGTTTGTGGCATCGTCAGATGTTGCCATTTCGCCTTCGTCATCAATTTTAAAGTGGCGTGTGTGAAGGGCAGCACCGGCAAAGTAGTGTCCTTTTGGGTACTGGTATTCCAGTTGTGACATATTGAAGATGCCGTCTCTTTTAGGTTTTATTATAAATGGATTGTTGTTGTGCTTCCATCCGTTATAGCCTACACCGTTGTATATACTGTTGCGGAATGTCCAACCGCCTTTTGTAACATCAAAATATATTGTCAGCCCCGACAAGGGATAGTTGGCTATTGGATAGCTTGCCGATATTGTAGGGAATATTCCACCTGAGCCATTGGCAAATAGAGACGTTACGTCAGACGTGAAGAAATCCTCGTTCACATTTCTTACACCAACAAACAGATGTCCCGATTTCCATTCGTGCATATATCCCAAAACGGCAATAGCTGCAAACATATCATCGGCCTCTATATTTGAGAAACCCTGCCAATCGTCAATAATAGTCTCGTTGGTTTTAGCCACGTGCAAGGTGGCAGCCTCAAACGAGTCGTTGCCCTTGCCTACTGGTATGCTGAGGTTCAGTCTAAGTTGATTTAGCCAATTGGTTTTGTTGTTAAAATTCCACTGCCATTCAGTGGTATATTCTCCGCTAAAGATTTGAGCTTGCACTGCATAGGCATTCAGGCAAGCCATTATTATAAGTATTTTTCTCATACATATCAGTTTTATTATGCGATTTTTGTTGTAATATATAATTTTTATTTTCGTCTGCAAAATTACTACATTTTTGTTAAATACCCAAAAGTAGGTATTTTAGAAAGCCATTAGAGTAATGTTAGAATACAATTAGAGCCTTCTGAATACCAACTTGTCATTATGTAGTGATAAATATCCAAGAAGTCGTTTTTTAAGAAAACTTTACTAAGTGTTTTGGTTTTTATCGTATTGTTTTTATTATCTTTGCATCCATATTATTAAAGGTAGCCTACTACAGTTTGCTCATGCCTTTTTGTTAGCCGTGAGGCTAACCATCTAAGAATTGATGCAAATGCAAGGCTTATGTTTTATTTTTATACTTAAAAATTAGATTATGAACAAGTTTTACACTCTTCTTCTTTTGAGTGGTGCAGTGCTTTCGATGAATGCGCAGCAGGTTAAGGGCAGTGAGTCTGCCGATGTTAAAGATGCAGTTTATCAGATTCCTAACTCTGATTTTGAGAATTGGGCTTCGGATAAAGCATTGACAGATGGATGGCATTCTTTTGAGTCGGCTACTGGAATGTTTGCTTCTTTGGCATTCCTATCGCCAACTCCAGCTATGATTGAAGATGGTTTCGAAGGCAAGGCAATACGTTTGGTGTCCAAAGATCTTGGTCTTGCTATTGCCAATGGCAATCTTACTACAGGTACAATAAATATGGGATCTACCACACCTACCGACAAGAGCAACTATAACTATACTAATCTCAAGAAGTCTGATGGCAACCTTCCGTTTGCCGGCATTCCTGATGCTTTTGAGGTATATGCCCGATTCAAGCCGGGTACAGCACGTGACCTTACTGATGAGGAGAAGGCTAACGGTACAGAGATTAAGCTCCAGGGACGTGTACAACTTATTATACATAACGAAGGAGCTTATCAGGATCCGGAGCTTGAAAAACAGGCTTCTATGAAGATTGCTTCGGCAAGTGTTCTTATTCCGGAGACAGCCAAGTGGACTAAGTTTACTGGTGAGTTCAACTATGTTGGCGAGCCTTCTGCTAAGCAGTATATGCTTGCTTCGGCTACAACAAATCCTATACCTGGTGCTTCAAAGGACGACCAGCTCGACCTTGACAACGTTAAGCTTATCTACTGGCACGCTCTGTCAGAGCTTACATTCGACGGTAAGGCTGTAGAGGGATTTAATGCCGACAAGACCGAGTATACTGTTAAGGGCAACCTTGCTGATGACAGCAACAAGATAGCATACAAGGTTAAGGGTAAGGGTGCTAACGCCTCTACATCAGTCGACCCCGAGAACAATGTGCTTAAGATTACTGTTGAGGGCAATGACATTAGCGTTAATGCCGACAGTAAGACTGTATACACAATCCACTTCGACAACACTTCAACAGGTATAGGTTCTATTTCAGCTAATGAGGCTAAGAACCACAAGGTATACACCCTTGGTGGTGTGCGTGTCAACGGCAAGCCTGCAGCAGGCATGTATATTGTTGACGGCAAGAAGCTTATTGTTAAGTAAGGAGATAAGGGTGTGTCAAAACTCAAACAATGCGGGCTGAAAGCCCAAATTTCGCCTAGCCCAGGGCAACGCCCTGGGTAAACGGACGTTATAAATAATACGCCCTGTAAGGGCAAAAGCGTTGATAATGAACGCTTTTGCCCTTACAGGGCGCTTTGCTTTGGGATACATTACACCCAGGGCGCTGCCCTGGGCTAGGAGCTTTTGCCCCTTCGGGGCGTACCACTTGCGACTTTTGACACACCCTCAACTTCTTAACTCCTTACCTTCTTACCTCCTCTTTAACGCTCCCCCCATATCTTTGGCTAAACTCCATGTGTATCTCGGCAAGTTCTTTGCGTCCAAAGATGTAGTCGTCGTACATGTCGTCCATGTCGATGCCTTCGCATTCGCCGTCGCCAAAACCCTTGAGCGCTTCCTTTACGATGTCCATGCGCTCGTCTACTGTAGTGTCTTTAATAAGTAAACTCTTCATACTTGATGTTATTTTTTTATTGATTTGTTCCTGTTGTTTTTTATTGTTTTCTTTTCACGCCTCTCACAGCCTCTGCCTCCAACGGATTCTCAGGCCAATAGTGCTTAGGATAACGCCTGCGCAGCTCCTTACGCACCTCAAAGTAGGTGTCGCGCCAAAAGTTGGCAAGGTCTTGAGTAAGCTGTACTGGCTTAAATCCCGGCGATAGCAGTTCCATAAGTATAGGTTGCTTTCCGTCGTTTACGCAAGGTGTCTGTTCCATACCGAAACATTCTTGCAGTCGGACGCTAAGCACAGGTGCCTCGGCTCCTTGTCTGTAGTCTATGCGTATGTGCGACCCAGTAGGCACTTGTATGTGTGTAGGAGCCAGTCGGTCAATCTCCAGTTGCTTGTCGTATGCAATAGTGTTCCATAATATCTCGGCAAGATTCAGTTTATGCAGTTCTGCCGTTGTGCTGCGCACGCGATTGCCGTCTTCAAGATATATAGGCAACCATTCTATAGCTGTGCTAAGCATGTGTTCGGTCGAAATATCGGGCAACTCCAGTTCGGGGTGCCATGCCGCCACTTGTGCCACACGGCGCTGTAGTCGTTGAACATTGTCGTTGCTCCAATCCATCATACTCAGTCCGTTCTTTGCCATTGCCTCACACATTATATTAATAAGCAAGTTCTTGTCGGCGTTATGTATTGGTTTGCTGTCTACAACCAGTTTGCCAATCCTTCTTTCCTTCCTCATCGTCAGACAGCCTTGTTTTGCGTCCCACGATACGTTGTCGCGTTGGCTTATGGCATTATCGTCCAGCTCGTTGGTATTAAGCGGAGCCGCAAGAAACACCCTTCCCGTCTTGCCAGGCTGACTGTACAGCGACGCCACAGCAATCCAAGTATGTGCCGAAAGCGAGTCGGCAGAGTCGAGTTGTATGTTTCCGCCACCCGCCAATCGGTATCCTCCAATGTTGTCGTTAGCCATAGCAATGCGCTCGGGATAAGCATAAGCCACAAGCAATCCTACCTCCGTTGGCACAGGGTCGGTATTGTCCTCGGTGGCATGCGCCATATTCCGGTATTCGGCAGCTATCTTTGCAATGCGTTGCCATCTGCCTATTTGCTTCTTTCCTCTTGCCCTTCGCAGCAACGACAGTCGCAATGTCATGTCGGTGTCGGCATTATCGGCAAGCGGGTCTTTCTCCACAAGCAAGGCGGCAATATCGCATGCCAGAGCCTTTCGTTCGGCTGTATCGGCACATACAATCATTCTTGCCATACGTGGATGGCAGGGTAGGGCGGCAATGCGCTTGCCCAAAGGTGTAATATTGTTATCGGTGTCGATGGCACCTAACGATACCAGCAAATCTTTGGCACTTGATATATTGGCACGTGGAGGCTGTGTTAACCATGGCAGACTATCTATGTTCTTCTCGCCAAACATTGCTATGTCGAGAGCCATAGGAGCAAGGTCGGCATATTCAATCTCTGCCGTTCGCTGTTCTGCCATAAGATGTTCCGAAGCCTTGGTCCATAGTCTGTAGCATGTACCCTCTGCCACACGTCCGGCACGTCCCATACGTTGGGTTGCCATATCTATACTAATGCGTGTGGTTTCAAGATGACTTAGTCCGGTGCGTGTATCGAACATAATTTGGCGGCACAATCCAGAGTCGACCACAACCCTTACACCCTCAATGGTTATAGATGTTTCGGCAATAGGCGTGGCAAGTACCACCTTTCGTTCGCCCTTATTGGATGGAGCAATAGCGTGTCGTTGCTGTTCAGGCGACAGATTGCCGTAGAGAGGCAGTACTTGCGTGGGTGCCAGCGATGTGCCAAGCAATTGCATGCAACGCTCAATATCGCCCTGTCCGGGCAGAAACACAAGAATGTCGCCCTCGTGGTTGCGGTGCGCCTCAATAACGGTAGCGGCTGCTGCCTGAGCCATATCGTGTGGGGCGGTATCGGTAGCGGCATAACTTAGCCTTACATCATACATCTTGCCCTCGCTCTCTATTAGTGGAGCCTGCAGAGCCGTGCAGATATATCCGGTATCTATTGTGGCCGACATGATGACAATCTTAAGGTCGGGTCGTATTATGTCTTGTGCCTGTCGGGTAAGTGCAAGTGCAAGGTCGGAGTTGATGCTACGCTCGTGAAATTCGTCGAATACAATTACGCTCACGCCGTCAAGTGTAGCGTCGTCCACAATCATGCGTGTCAGTATGCCCTCAGTAAGCACCTCAATGCGAGTATCTTTGGACACCTTGCTCTCAAATCTTACTCTATATCCTACAGTCTGTCCTACAGGCTCGCCCAACATTTGTGCCATACGTTCGGCTATCTGTCGTGCTGCCAGTCGGCGAGGCTCAAGCATAAGCACCTTGCCACCATTGTTGCCAAGCGAGGCCAGTATTGTAAGCGGCAGCAATGTCGACTTACCGGCACCTGGTGGAGCTGTAACAACGAGCGAGCTGTTATGTGTTAAAGCCTCGTTCACGGTGTTTGCTATCTGCGATGCAGGCAGCGAGCTATATAGTTCTGTTATGTCCTTAACGTTCATCTATTGTTAAATGTGTGTATGTTGCGTGTTTTGCGATTTCAAAGTTACTGATTTTTTTGCTAACTTTGCATTTGTATGATACAAATATGTATAACTTGCTCAACTTTCGCATGTGTGGAATTTTAAAGAAATTAAATATGTTAGAGATTATAAAGTCGTATGCCCTTCGGTTAAGAACATTTAGAGCCAATGCATTGTTGCTTGCATTGCTGTTGGTTGTCGACATGTTTGCGCAGCCAATGCCAAAGCGTTTGGTGCCCAGACAATATGCATATAGCCATAAGTTGTCGTCGTCATTGCGACAGTTAGTCTATGATAATACAGCTTTGCGCCTTGCGCCAAAACGTGCCACACATCCACGCCGTGTGTGCGCCCTTGTCAAGACATCTGATGCCACAGCCCAACCTCTATGCGACAATGGTTGTGTGCCAATAGCGCAGATAGGCGACATCTTTGTGGCTGATATCCCCATGTTGGCATTGCCACGTCTTGCTGCCGACACACGCATAAGCCGTATTGAGGCAGAACGAGGCAATAGCCTACAGCTCGACTCTATGGCTCTATACACCAATGCCACAGATATATATGCCGGCACACGTTTGCCCCATGCCTATACAGGCAAGGGTGTGGTGTTGGGTATAATGGATGTGGGGTTCGACCTTACCCATCCCACGTTTCTCGATGCAGATGGTTCGGCTATGCGCATAAGTCGTTTATGGGACCAGCTTAGTGCCGATACCATCAACAGTAATATGTATGTTGGTGCCGAATATACCACTCCCGAGGCAATACGTGCATATGCCCACTCTCGAGATGGCGAGGTGATGTATCATGGCACCCATACTCTTGGCATTGCAGCCGGCAATGGCGCAGGGTCGCATTATGTGGGTATGGCACCCGAGAGCGAGCTGTGTCTTGTAAGCAATGCCGTGTCTGGCGACGAGCCTTTCATCTCTGACGAAGATATGTACCGCTATACCACAGCCACCGACGTGCTTGGCTTTAAGTATCTATTCGATTATGCCGAGTCGGTAGGCAAACCTTGTGTGGTGTCGTTCAGCGAGGGTTCGCACCAGAATTTTAGTGGCGACACCCAATTATATTACGAGGCTTTAAGCCAGCTTGTAGGTCCGGGTAGGATTCTTGTTGCGTCGGCAGGCAATGAATGTACGCACAATAGCTATATGGCAAAACCTTCGGGACGACATTCTTCGGGCACTTTCCTTGGTGCCAGGAATAATACAACCGCCTTTAGTGTAAAGACCGACAAGCCTTTAGAACTGCGTACTATTATATATAATGTGGGAGACGCAACTTTAGACATTCGCTCCAACCATGCCACAATGGCTGATGGACGATTGGTGCTCAGCGTATGCACGGCTGATGTTTGTGCGGCTGCCGACTCGTTGATTTCGGATACTGTTATTGTAGACGGTATACAATTTGTGCAGCAGATACAGGCTTATCGTTCGTGTTTCAATGCTTCCGACCTTGTGTTTGATGTGCTGCAGACCAGCGACAGCGGTATGGACAGCAGGCTTGTGTCGATGCAGATGGTGGGCGATGATGCCAATGCCGAGGCTTTCCTTATATATGGAGGTTTTGGCGGTTCGCAGATAGACCCTACGCTAAACGATGCAGACATATCGCATAGTATCTTGTCGCCGGGTAGCGCACCCGACGTTATATGTGTAGGAGCCTCAGGCTACCGCCCCGACTTTGTCAACTACAAGGGCGAGCCACAATATACTCCTTGGGGGGAGCATGGTGCACGCAGCGGATTTTCTTCTGTAGGTCCCACGTTTGATGGCCGTATAAAACCGGATGTTATGGCACCTGGCTCAAACATAATATCTGCCATGAGCAGCTATTATATAAAGGCTAACCCAGAGCGTCTTGGTTGGCTTGTCAGCACTTTCGACCATGATGGACGCACCTATGGCTGGAGTGCCAACTGCGGAACATCAATGTCCACACCCGCTGTAGCCGGTATTGTAGCCTTGTGGCTTCAGGCCAATCCGTTGTTGTCGCCCGATGATGTTATGGGTATCATCAAGCGCACCAGTCGTCCATGTGGCGATTATGGCAGCGACACACCCAACTATTGTGGCTATGGTGCCATTGATGCTTATGCCGGATTGCTCGATGTGCTTGGCATGTCGTCTATAAAGGGACTCAGCACAACCCGTCTGCAAGGCATAGATATAACCATTGCCAATGGCAACACTATGCGCCTGAAGTTTGCCGACAGTACGCAATCGGCAGTGGCGTTGCGTGTATACGACACAGCTGGCAGGTTGCATCTTAAGCGTAGTCTTGCCGCAGGAGCCGACAGTTATACCGTAGATTTAGCAACGCTTCAGGCAGGTGTGTATGCCGTGCAAGTGGAGTGGGGCCAGTGTAAAGGCTCGCTGCTGATAAAGCTGTAGCGTATATTTTTTGATATTAAATTGTTGATTATACGTAAAAAATGCCTACTTTTGCAGCCATATATAACAACAATTTAATATACTGATAGTATGAGAAAAGTTAAATTTATGTTGATGGCTCTTGTTGCAGCCATCGTAATGTCGTGCGGTACAACGCGCACAGTGCCCATCACAGGACGCAAGCAAAACATCCTTGTAAGCGACGAGCAGGTGCTCTCGCTAAGCAATAAAGAGTATTCCGACTATATGAAGTCGGCCAAGCTTTCTACCAATTCAGCCAATACCGCTATGGTTAAGCGTGTTGGTCAGCGCCTTGCCACAGCTGTAGAGAAATATCTCAACGAGCATGGCTTGCAGGCAGAGACAAAGGAGTATAGCTGGGAGTTCAATCTTGTTCAAGACCAGTCGGTCAACGCCTTCTGTATGCCTGGAGGCAAGATTGTGGTTTACGAGGGCTTGTTGCCCGTAACAAAAGACGAGGCATCGCTTGCTATAGTGCTTGGACATGAGATAGCACATGCCGTAGCCAAGCATTCTGCCGAACAGATGAGCAAGCAGATAAAGAACCAGTATGGTACGGAGATTCTTGGTCAGGTGCTTAATGCTGCCGGTGTTAGTTCGGGCACAACACAGCTTGCACAGATTATAGCACAGAAGGGATTGCAGTTCCGCAGCCTGAAATATTCGCGTGACAACGAGAGCGAGGCCGACCGCATGGGCCTTATATTCGCTGCTATGGCTGGCTACGATCCTAATGTGGCTGTTAGTTTCTGGCAGCGTATGGCTCAGATGACAGGCAACAGCAACCAGAGTGATGTATTCAGCGACCACCCGTCAGATGCTAAGCGTATTGCTGCCATCAAGCAGGAGTTGCCCGAGGCTCTGACCTACTACAAGCCTGTAACTACAACATCCAAGAAGAAGACTACGACAACAAAGAAGAAGACCACATATTCAAAGAAGAAGACAAGCACCAGAAAAAAGTAATATAATATAAATGGCAAAGTAATATATATTAAATTGCCAAATAATATAATATAAATGGCCAAGTAATATATATTACTTTTTTTTAAAGTAATAGTCAGAATTTCATTACATATAGTAGGAGGGTATGGCATCCTTGCCATACCCACTATATCTGCTTGGCAATCATGGCAGAGTGGATATGGCAGGGATGCCATATCCTCCTACATTTAGTCTATAAAGATGTTGCCGTTCCCATCTGTAAGATTGTATATATTCTCGTTGCTGTAATCAGCTTCCTTAGCCTTCTCTATTTCAGATACAGCGAGTATAGCCTGTGTCTCCATTTGTAAGACAGCAATTTCAGGCTTTATATATTCTTTCTTTTTCATAGCGTTCAAAGTGTTGCGAGCGATACCTCGAATGGCAGGCAGAGTGTTCCCCAGGTTGTGCCAGTATTAATAGTGCGGCTATAAGAGGCAGCCTTGGCAGAGAACGGCTCGTAAGCCACGAAGTCCTTATGTCTACTTCCTACGAATGCGACACATTTTTGGCGGTTTTTACGATGAAAATTATGCTTTTTCTGTTACCCAACTCTCTATATTTCCAGTAGTACTGTCGAAGTTGATCCCAACTTTGGTTATTGGCTTACCGCTTAGCGCGAAGCGTTTATGATAGTTCTTCAGGTTGATTTGCTGCATTGCAGACTGTGCACTCTTGTCCAATTTAATCTCTAATAGGAAAAGGTCGGTATGGGTGAGCAATACGATGTCAACTCTGCCGTTGGGTGTATGAACTTCAACGT
>ERZ1034678.749-NODE-749-length-17381-cov-32.760476_pt1 | contig 17381 bp, 10 predicted proteins | sample MGYA00520640_ERZ1034678 | MGnify/ENA primary metagenome ERZ1034678 (study PRJEB33766, sample SAMN09781767) | gut metagenome | biome: gut microbiome | host: Homo sapiens | place: Madagascar | study: EMG produced TPA metagenomics assembly of the PRJNA485056 data...
CAGACTTATCAACCACCTTGAAGATAATGTAAGTAACTATGATACTATAAATGATGCTTACCACGGTGGCTACTACCTGAATCCAAAGCTGTTGCCAATCACCATAAAGGGCTCCCTGAACACCATCAGTACCAGTTACACAATGAGTGGCGAAAACACCAGTAAGTATAGAACCTAAAATACCACCCATACCATGAACACCAAAAGCATCAAGCGCATCATCATACTTGAACTTCTCTTTTACTACTGCTACCATGAAGAAGCAGACTACGGTAGAAATGCTACCGATGCAGAATGCTCCTAAAATATCTGTACTACCTGCGGCTGGAGTGATAGCCACCAAACCGGCTACGGCACCGGTACAAGCTCCAACAGTGGTTGGTTTCTTATTGACAAACCAGTCGATGATCATCCAGGTAGTGGCTGCGGCTGCGGTGGCGATATGGGTTACGAGGAAGGCATTGGCAGCCAAACCATCGGCAGCGAGACCGCTACCTGCGTTGAATCCGAACCATCCCAACCAGAGGAATGACATACCCATGAACACGAAAGTAATGTTGTGAGGAGTGATAGGATGACCAGCACGGTAATCATCACGCTTGCCCACACAGAGTGCCATGACCAGGGCTGCTACACCAGCATTGATATGAACCACAGTACCACCAGCAAAGTCGATGGCTCCCATCTCCTGCAGGAAACCGCCTCCCCACACCCAGTGGGCCATTGGAAGATAGACGATGATGACCCAGAGAATGGTGAAAAGTACATAACCGTTGAATTTGACACGCTCGGCAAAAGCACCGAGGATGAGGGCTGGAGTAATCAGGGCGAACATGCACTGGAACATTGCAAAGGTAAGTTCCGGAATACCCGTAGGCATGATAGAATCCAGACCGATGCCATGAAGGAAACATTTATCAAAACCTCCGATGATGCAAGCCAAAGGATTGCCGGAATCTGCATATTCTGTAGAGAAAGCCCAGGAATATCCGAATGCTACCCATATCAAACTGACTACTGCCACGATAAATACCGTCTGCATCAAAATACTCAATATATTCTTCTGGCGCACCAGACCGCCATAAAAAAGTGCAATACCTGGGATTGACATCAAAAGCACCAAGATGGTAGCCATAATCATCCACGCTGTGTTACCCGTATCGAGTGTTGTCAATAATAAACTGCTCATAAATATCTTATAGTTAAATTAGAATACAATATTAAATCAAAGTCATTATTTCTCTTTTTCTGCATTATACAATGCAATGTCGCCTCGTTCACCGGTTCTGATTCTGATGGTATCCATTACTGGAATTACGAAGATGCGACCATCTCCTATTTCTCCCGTCTGTGCTGCACCCTGTATGGCAGCGATAGTAGGTTCTACATTCTTATCACGAACCACAATATTCAGAAGCACTCGTTCAATGCTACTGGTATCGTACATCACACCACGATAAATACGAGCCTGGCGCATCTTACCTTCACCTCTTACATTGTAATAAGAGAACCACTCGATGTCTGCTGCTAAAAGTGCTTTCTTGACATCCTCGAATCTGGACTTGCGGATAATTGCCTCAATCTTCTTCATAATCCTAAATAATTAATAATGTGTTAATACTTCTATTGATTGTCTTTTTTGAAAACGGACTTTCATTGGTTGTTATTCAAATCAAGTCATCCTTTATCGTTATGTTCGTTTTCGGCTGCAAAATTAATACATTTTGCTACAAAAACAAAACACAAACAAACATATTGTTTTATTTTTATTGCTTATGTTTTAGTTTGTTCTTAGTTTATAGTCATATCCTTACAATCTGAAATATAAATATGATTTTAACCGAGCAATTAGTAAGTTCTATAAAAATATTTAGAGTTAAATGTTTCTATAAAGCGCATTTATTCTATCAAATTGTCTTAATTCTAAATAAAAAAATAACAAAACGCTTAAATTTATGTCATAGGAATATAATCATGAAAAATTGTACAAAGCAAAATGTTTTCGAATGATATAAACTGATAAGTATACAACATTCGTTGCAAAAAAAGCGTGAGGTTCTTCATAATGAAAATCCACACGCTTTCCTTGTTCTCAAAATAAAATTTGTTTGTTATTTTCTTTGTTTGTTTACCATTCGTTTTTCACCTTTTATTATGTAAAGTCCAGGTTTAGACGCAGAAGAATACTGGTGTCCGTCCAAGCCATAAATACCATCAGGTTTCTTGGTCTTATGATCTTGCTCTACCCTATCAATGCCTGTTGTCTCACCAACAAAACAGAATTGTAACACTGCTGCATCAGACGAATGCTGAAGATAAGCCGTATAAGGATCCAAAATCGAACCTACATCAACTTTGCAGAAGCTTGTCTTTTGGTTTTGAGAACCTATCAGATAAGCATGATCCTGTGAAGTAACCACATGATTACCATCCTTACAAGCACGAAGCATATTGCCAGTCAGCGAAGCTACAGGCATTGACAATGGAGCCTTCTCCATATGAAATACTCCCGTCATTGAAGGCGAAGTAAGAATAACGCCGCTCCCAGCTTGAATCGCATGACCTTCAGGAAGGGCTTTCAGCATTACTTTATCTCCCTGAATCTGCTCTACGTACCATGCTTTTACACCATTAGGAACAATTGCGTCAAAGGGTGCTCCGAATGAAGCTATACTTGCCACATCATGTAAATTTTCTGCAGCAAAGGTTGTTACTTCCACATTGACAGGTTGTACTGCATTATAAAGTGTTATTTTGCGGCGCAGCGTGTTGGCGTTCCATCGGTCGAGCCATTCACCCTCTCGCTCTATATCTACATGAATCTCATAATCACCTGGAGCCAGTTCGGTCAAATCTATCGTATGACTGGTAGAACTGGTAAGATTGGTCTCGTTGTTCCGCGGAATACTCACCATGTAGCCCTTGCTGGTATAAGCCGTTTCTCCCGACTTCATGTTTACAAGGCGATATCGCATCTGGGTGGAATAATAATTCTGGGTAATATACTTGGAATAGCCCGAAATGCCCAGCGTAACCTTTGGAGACTCTGACAGATTGAAATGATGTGAAGGCGCATAATTCCCCTTCTCGTCGAGCAACTTCACGGAAGTCACAGTTACTCGGCCATAATAGTTGTTGGGATGAACCTCCAAGAGGAAATCGTCAGGAACAGGAATCTCATAAACCGCAGGGGTCTTAGTCTCAATATTGTGATTGAAACGTAGCTTCATGCGATATTTGCCAGCCTTGAGTTCATGATTACCTGTAGTCCCTGTATAGGAAGTCATAAACTTGACAATCCAAGGTGTCGTCGTCATTCGCTGAGCCACCATGTGCATCATATAGGCATTCGGTACCTCATAGGTTTCTCCCTCCAGATGGCCAGTACCAATCAGTTCAACCTGCAATTCGCCACGAGCCTGATAACGGCTTAGATTGGAAATGTTCAACTGAATACCAGCGAGTTGACTGCTATAAGCATAGGCTGGTTCCAAAACATCAGGTTTTCCTACCAATGACAGATGTGGCTTGTCGTCCGATTGAATCAGCGTCACCTTACCTCCACTCACCATCATCTGCACAGTATTTCCATTCACCATACAGGTCCAGTTACCCCATTCGTTTTCATCGTTATTCAGCAGACGACGACCTAAAGGACGCAAATAATACGTACCATCGGCAGGACCATCTATCTCGCTCAAGTCGGCTCCCCACCAGTCATATTCAAAATTATAGCTATTATAATAGGTTGCCCAAGTCAGTACACCTGTTTTTCCGAAAACATGCAGACAATTACCATCCTCAGAAAACAGACCAATACCCACCTGTCCTGTATAAGCACCATTGTCGTCCTGAGCCAAATTTCTGGCACCTACACCCTTGAGCTGGGCTGGAATTCTGGAGGAAATTGTCATTCCTTCACTTACCTGAAACTGCAGTGCCTGATTATTATTGATGGACAAAACTACTGGTTTAGGACTAAGCGGTTCGATGATCCCATTATTCGGATGTATGAACAGAGCCAACTGCTTCTCATAGTAACAGCCATCACTACCATAGCCACCAGCTGCCACGGCAGCAGTATTGATGTCAAAATAGCCATCGTCGAGTCCACCCCATCCCCAGTTGACATGAACCAGTCCGTTCTCATCATATCCATCATATACAAAAGCATGGTCACCACCCGTCATAAATACCGGACAACCAACCGAAAGTTCGTTGTAGATGGCTTGCAGGAATTCACCACCAGGCAGTAAATCTTTTTCCAGCTGACGCACCGTACAGTTGTAGTAGTTCTGCAGTGCATTCCAAACTTTACCTTCATCACATCGTGTTCCACTCACACCATATGTAGCCTGAGCCAGTTTTCCCAAGTCACGCATCAGAACTCCCACGGCCTGTGCCTGTGCCTGATTATAACCACCCTGACTGTAATCGTCGAGCATATTGTTCCAATCATAATAATCATACGCCATCGCACCCTCGCCAAGTATCACTCCTGCTGGTCTCTTTTCTGGCCATCTATGAGCAAAGAGCACCTGAGCAGCGGCCGTGATGGTGCACCCCGTGAATGTAGGTTTGCCGCTAGTACTGCTGCGTGGAGTATAATAATTGTAAGGGTATTCTTGACTCCATGTTGCGCTTATCAAGGGTTTGACATAGGCCTTTGGAGGCTTAGCATAAGCGGGCGTAACGCTGATACTGTCCACCCTCACTTTCTCAACTGCTCGGGAATAACTTGCTAACAGTTCTATCAGTGGAGCAGGCATATTGGCAGCATCCAACTGTCCCCTATCACTATATCCGAGCACACCGCCTACTCTATCATCAGCAGCTACGATAACAAATCCATCGCCATCCTGATTGTTGAAAAGATGGAGCGTAGGATCTACAGTTTTGGTTCCACGACTGTAAGCCACAGTCTGACTCTCGCTCATGCTCACTGGATTAATAAGATATTTGCTGGCTAAAGCCTTAGCCTGACTTTCGTCCACCGGACCGCCATAGGCGACCATGGTCCCTATCACCCATACTGCTATGGAAAATATATATTTATTCATAAATGTAAAATCTTACTTAATAATATGTGTAGATACTTTTACTTGATCATCATTATTTTACCATTGACTATATACATACCTGCCTGAGGTTTACCGCTTACCCTTCGTCCCTGCAAATCATAAATGCCAGAGTTTTTAGCAGCAATCGGTCTTGTAATCTGTTCAATGCCAGTAGGACCATCTTTTCCATCACCTACATAGCAACGTGCTGCATTCTCTATTTTTCTGGTTTTGGTATTAAACAGAACTGCCACGATTTCTATCTTGCTTCGGTCTGAAATCACACTGTACTTGCTGATATTATGAAATATGGTGGAATGTTTCTTCACCTCATTGGAATGGAAGGAACCGGTGAGCGAATTTGCCAAACCTCTCTGCATTCCTTGAGATTCGATGGCTACATGATTGAAAACCACACCCTTCACCTTGGAATACCCCTCTACATAGTTGTTAATATCAGCATAAAACTTCATTTCTTCAGGAGCATCCTTATAAGTATCGCTCGCATACTCGGAATAATTTGCCTCCTGAACCCATTGTTCGTTTGTCAGCCCGCTTGCTGTCAGCACATAGCCGATAGCATAAGTATCGTCTGCAGCTGGAGCCATGCAGGGTTCGACTTGGGTAGTCACGCGGATATTGTCATTTGTCTCATCCCACTGTGCTTCCACGTCAATATTCATACACGTTACCCTTTCCTTTTCTATTTTGAAAGCATCCGTAACATCATAACCGGCAGCCTTGGTGTCACGGGCTATCCAAACAGCAGGAAGCGTATTAGCATACTGGGCAATCAATCCATCATAGACAGAATATGAAACCGCCTGACTGATTGCGTCGGTCTTGTGAACTGATACTGGCACAACATCTTCAGGATACATACGGGCAATGGCATCTGTAGCCACTAGACCGATAGGACAATGCCAGCACCACATGGCTGCGTAGTCTTCCACCAGTACACGTTTATGAGGTATTTTATTGACCGTGCAACAGGTGATATAGATACTTCCTATAGTTGCCTCGTTGTACTGACCATTTACTTCAGTTATATTCAGTATGACATCAGCAGTGCCCAGTTTCGTGCCTGTTTTGATAGGGAATATCACTTCACGGGTTTCACCATAGGTAATCGGCTGGTCGAAAGTAACAGTTGTTGGTCCCACGTTCTCACCTGTTTCCATGTAGTAGAGCGTATAGGTGATGCTCCTCGCATCGCTTTTGCCCCAACTGGTCAGTTTGATAGGTACGGACGTTTCTGTTTCGCCAAATTTCATGAACACATTGCCTATATTCATAGGAGCTACGGAATTCTGAGCCCAGCATCCAACGCATGAAAGCAGATGGAACACGGCTAATAGGAGGTAATGTTTTAACGTCATAAATGCTGTTTTAAAATATGTGATTATTAAAAATTATTCTTTAGATCATTTGATGGATGATGTTTGATTTCTTATTATATGTACTTACTAAATGTTGATTGATTCATAAACTTACAAACACTATTTTTCAATATTATACTTATATTTATGCGCAAAATTAATCATTTCTTTTGTAATATCCTAAAGAATGGCTGATTTTTTGAATATTTTTCAGAATATAATTTGTACCTTTGCATTCTGAAACATCGATACGTTCATTTTTATCAGAAAACAGAAAGCAAAGTCGATGAACACCATAATTTATAATATAGACAGAAGAAAAAAATATGATTACAGTTGATGGACTGACCGTCGAGTTTGGCGGCACCACCTTATTTAAAGACATTTCCTTCCAGATCAATGAGAAGGACCGTATAGCCCTGATGGGTAAAAATGGCGCAGGCAAGAGTACCTTGCTTAAAATCATTGCCGGTGTGAGAACGGCTACAAAAGGTACAGTTTCCGCTCCAAAAGATTGCGTCATTGCCTATCTTCCGCAGCATCTGATGACCGAAGACGGTCGAACCGTGTTCGATGAAACCTGTCAGGCGTTCGCTCATCTGCACGAGATGCAGGCGGAAATCGACCGTATCAACAATGAACTTGCCACCCGCACAGACTATGATAGCGATGACTACATGCAGCTCATCGAAAAGGTTTCTTCGCTCTCAGAAAAATTCTATGCTATCGACATGACTCATTTCGAAGAAGATGTTGAGAAAACTCTTCTCGGTCTGGTTTTTGAACGTTCTGATTTCAACCGCCCTACCAGCGAATTCTCTGGTGGTTGGCGAATGCGTATCGAATTGGCAAAACTACTGCTGAAATCTCCTGATGTCTTGTTGCTGGATGAGCCTACCAATCATCTCGACATCGAATCTATCGGTTGGCTTGAGGATTTCATCATCAACAGTTCTAAAGCCGTGGTTGTCATCAGCCACGACCGCAAGTTTGTAGATGACATTACTACCCGCACCATAGAGGTTACTATGGGGCGCATCTACGACTACAAGGCTACCTATAGCCAGTATCTGGAACTGCGCAAGGAGCGTCGCGAACAGCAGATGAAGAAATATGAGGAGCAGCAGAAGATGATAGCCGAAACCAAGGATTTCATTGAGCGCTTCAAAGGTACTTATTCCAAAACATTTCAGGTGCAAAGCCGCGTGAAGATGCTGGAGAAACTTGAACTTATCGAGGTGGATGAAGAAGACACCAGTCGCCTTCGCCTCAAGTTCCCGCCAAGTCCTCGCAGCGGTGCCTATCCTGTACAGATGAGCGACGTATCAATGTCTTTTGATGATAAGAAGATATTCAGTGGCGTGAATCTTACTGTAGAGCGTGGCGACAAGATAGCTTTCGTAGGTCGTAATGGCGAGGGTAAATCCACACTCGTGAAATGTATCATGGGACAGTTGCAGAATGAGGGAAAACTCGAATTGGGGCATAATGTACAGATAGGTTATTTCGCTCAGAATCAAGCCTCTCTGCTTGATGGTGAACTTACCGTATTCCAGACTATCGACGATGTGGCGAAAGGAGAAATCCGCAACAAAATACGCGATTTGCTCGGAGCTTTCATGTTTGGTGGCGAAGACTCTACCAAGAAGGTGAAAGTCCTCTCCGGCGGTGAGCGTACTCGCCTTGCCATTCTCAAACTCCTCTTGGAGCCGGTAAACCTGCTGATTCTGGATGAGCCTACCAACCATCTCGACCTCAAGACCAAGGACGTGCTCAAGCAAGCTCTTCTGGATTTCGACGGAACCCTCATTGTAGTGAGTCACGACCGCGATTTCCTCGATGGACTGGTGAGCAAGGTCTATGAATTCGGTCATGGTTGCGTCCGCGAACATTTGTGCGGCATCTACGAGTTCCTCGAAACCAAGAAAATGGAAAATCTGCAGGAGCTGGAAAAGAAATCATAACATCATCATGGCTTTCATGAAAAGTCAGAGCAAACACCATAGTAGATTACTTAAAAAAACAACAAGTAATGTCGATTGAAAATATAGCCAAACGTTCCGGTAATCTTCCGGTTTTTCAAATCGCTGATGCAGTAAACCAAACTTTGTCAGAGCACAATTCCATTGTGATTACGGCTGCACCCGGTTCTGGAAAATCAACCGTTCTCCCGCTTACCATGCTTCAAGCATTAGGAAGCGAGGGGAAAATAATCATTCTCGAACCCAGGAGAATTGCAGCCAGACAAATCGCTGAGCGCATGGCTTACTTGCTCGGTGAACCGATAGGAAAAACTGTGGGCTATCGTATTCGCTTTGAAACCAAGGTTTCTAAAGATACACGCATTGAAGTCGTGACGGAAGGAATTCTTACCAGAATGCTGATAGAAGATGCTACACTCGACGGGGTGAATCTTGTTGTCTTTGATGAATTTCATGAAAGAAGTCTTACGGCTGATCTTGCTTTTGCCCTCACCCATCAAACCCAACAGATTATCAGAGACGACCTGAAAATCGCCATCATGTCGGCTACCATTGATGTGGACTCTATCTGTCATTCCCTTCAGGCTCCCATGATAGAGAGTCAGGGAAAAATGTTTCCTGTGGAAATCGTTTATGCAAAGGAAACTCCGCAACTTCATGAGATTGTGCAGGTTACTGCTGCCACGATTCTAAAAGTCTATAGAGAGCAGAAAGGAGACATGCTTGTATTTCTGCCTGGACAGGGAGAGATTATAAAATGCGCAGAATTGCTCGAGAAATCTTCACTCGATGCAAAGGTTTATCCTCTTTACGGCAACTTATCTCAAGAAGCGCAAAAACAGGCCATCGCTCCTTCCCAGGATGGAGAAAGGAAGATTGTGCTCGCTACTCCTATTGCTGAAACTTCCATTACTATCGAGGGGGTAAAAATTGTGATAGATACGGGGTATTGCCGTCGTTTGAACTATGATGCAAAAACCGGATTGAGTCATCTTGATACGGTAAGAATCAGCAAGGACATGGCTGTACAGAGAGCGGGACGTGCAGGACGATTGACAGAAGGAATCTGCTATCGACTCTGGACAATGGCAACGGAACATCAGATGGAAGAACAACGTAAACCGGAAATTCTGGAAGCTGACTTGTCAACCATGTTGCTTGAAGTCGCAGCATTCGGCGAAACAAATGTTGCAGCCTTGCCTTGGCTTACTCCACCTCCGACTGGTAACTTGTTGAGTGCAAAGGAATTATTAGTAATGCTTGGAGCGATTGTTCTGCATAATTCTCAGCCAAAGAATGTTTCTCATAGCAAGGAGGAAGAAGCTTCTTTCAGCCTGACTCCTTTGGGCAAAGTAATGGTCAAACTCCCTTGCCATCCTCGTATTGCTAAAATGATTTCGGGAGCGAAAACGCAGCAGGGAAAAAGTCTGGCATGTGATGTGGCTGCTCTCTTGGAAGAAAAAGATCCGCTTTCTGATCAGGAGGATAAGGATATTACTCTTCGCATCGCCCTTTTGCGGAATGCACGCAGAAAACAGAGTTTAGGCAGATGGACAAAAATCGCACAGAGTTCGGCAGAACTGCATCGTATGTGCAAGGTCAAAGTGGAGAATCAGGATCCTTCTGCTGAAGTTGTCGGCCGTCTGGTGGCTTTAGCTTATCCGGAACGCATCGCACTCGCCATGGATCATATTGGCAACTATCGTTTGGCGAATGGTAATAGAGTCAGAATAGAAAGCACAGATTCCCTAATTGGTTACCAATGGCTTGCGGTGGCTTCGATGCATTCCAATGGAAATGCAGGAAAGGTTTTCTTAGCAGCACCTGTCTGCGAAAAGGATTTACACGAACTCGCCACGGAGCATGATCATATTTCTTGGGACAGTAGACAGGGATGTGTTGTCATGCAAAGAGAAAAAAGAATTGGAAGAATCATCGTTGACAGCAAACCGATTCATGATATTGATAAAAGTCTGATTATCAACATTATATGTGAAGCTATCAGAAAAGACGGACTCAGCATGTTCGACTGGAATGAACAGGTGCAATTGCTGCAGAGGCGTGTGGCTCAAGTGACAGAATGGCATCCTGAACTGGAGATTCCGAATCTGAGTACTCCTTATCTGATGGAACATGCGCAAGACTGGCTTCCGTTCTATCTGGAAGAAGGAAATCATGTGATTTCCACAAACAGTGAACTGAAGAAAATCAATCTGAAAGAAGTTTTGTGGAATTGCATTCCTTATGATCTTCAACAGGAAATCGATCGGCTGGCTCCTACCCATATCCAAGTTCCTTCTGGTAGCAGAATCAAACTCGATTACCGACAGGGTACTGAAATTCCTGTATTGAGCGTACGCTTGCAGGAGTGCTTTGGAATGAAGGAAACACCTTGCGTGAATGACGGAAAACAACCTGTACTGATGGAACTTCTGTCGCCTGGTTTCAAGCCAGTACAATTGACTCAGGATTTAGGCAGTTTCTGGAAGAACACATATTATGAAGTACGAAAGGAATTGAAGCGCCGCTATCCCAAGCATTTCTGGCCAGAAAATCCGTTGGAAAGCGAAGCTGTTAAGGGAGTGAAGAGATAGTTTATCTTTTCACTCTATCTTTTGAATTTCCCCTCTCATTTTTTACTTTTTTACCTTTTTACCCTTTTACCTTTTTACCTTTAATAATATATAAATGACAATCGGGGCTCCAAAGAGCGGAGTTACGGCATTGAGCGGCAAAGTACCATTCCAGCAAGGCAATGAACACAAGAGATTACAGATTTGAGCCATCAGGCTGCCGGCAATCATTGTAAAAGGAATGAGCAATCGATGATTGTCTGTAGATAAAAGCATCCGAGCCAGATGTGGAGTTACCAATCCGATGAAAGCTATAGGTCCGCAAAAAGCTGTAACAACGGCAGTCAATACACCTGTTATTAATAAAAGTGTCAGTCGGATTTTTGATATTTCAAACCCCAAGCTTGCTGCATACTGTTCGCCTAATAATAGCGCATTGAGGGGTTTGCTCATCATCAAGGCAAAGAAACTTCCTATCAGAACAACACCAGCCAGAAGCGGAACGTTTCCCATCGTAACATTTCCGAAACTACCCAATCCCCAAATCATATAAGACTTTACTCCCTCAGCCGTAGCATAAAAATTAAGAAGAGAGATGGCGCTGCTTGCCAAATACCCTATCATAATACCGATAATGAGAAGTACAACGTGACTTTTGACCATCGTAGAAAGCAGAGAGATCATGCAGATGATAATCATCGCTCCCACAAAAGCACTGACAAGAATTGCCAAGTAACCATTGGTTGTATAAGAACCTAAAGAAATATTTCCTCCAAGTATGAACATCACGATAGCTACTGCCAGACTTGCACCACTGCTAATGCCGAATACGTCCGGTCCGGCAAGTGGATTGCGGAAGGTCGTTTGAAGCAGTAATCCAGAAACCGACAATGCAGCTCCGGCTAAAAGTGCCGTAAAAGCCTGAGGAAGACGGGATTCCAAAACAATATAACTATATGAAGGATTTGCCACCCCCTCTCCTTTTCCGAGTAGGATGGCTATGATGTCTTGAATCGGAATTGAAACGCTACCTAATGCTAAACTTAATATAAACAGCAATAGAACAGCCATCAATCCTGCGATAGTATATATGAAAACTTTGCCCATAATCGTATTCTTGTTTGAAATTCTATTCTTTAGTTTGAAATGATCATCTCCTTCAGAAATAAAATATTACTTAGTCAGAAATATATTACCCTATCAGAAATAACTTTTACTTCATCAGAAATAAATCAATACTTCATCAGAAAATAAAAAAAATAGGACCTGTTTCTCAACAAATCCTATTCACATACTTACTAAAACTAAATTAACCACTAAAAAAACTAATATTTTCTTGTATAAACAATCTGTTTTCATTTGCAAAGGTAGTACTTTTATTTGTAACCACCAAATTATTCTCGCCTTTTTTTCTTGAAAATTACGAAAAAACAAAATTTTAACAGTTGTTGTCTATTCCTGTCGTTTTTCTGTCTTATTTCAAGAAAGCAATATTTAGAACTTGTAAGACAAAGTCATCAGCAACTGATGACGATTGTTCTCAACTTTTGTTGCAGGAGCGATACAATCGTTCTCACTGTCATGATTATCATAGTAACTCATGAATGGATAGAAATCTCCCTTCTGGGCACTATACTGATAAGCCACATCGAAGGCCCAACCCTGATAGGTGAAACCTACACCGGCTGTAATGCGATTGGTAGCCTTCCAGTTGGTAAAGTCGCTGGAAGTTGCATAAGCTGTTCCAGGAGAAGCGATGCTCTGATCACGGTAACCTTCTTCCTTAAACATCGGAGATACATAATTATATCCGAGACGGATGGCAACCAATGGCATAGGCTTGTACTCCAAACCTAATTTCACGGTACTAACTCCACTCAGTGTAAAACGAGTGTTATCGTTCATGGCATCATCACTACTGCTGGTCTCATAATAATCGCCATACCAGGAATCATAATATCCACCATCCTTGATGCGATTGTCCATGCGATCATACCAAGCATATTCATAAGTAGCACCCAATGCAAGATAGTTGCCCACTGTATGTCCGAGGCTGACACCTGCTTTCCATGCAGTATTCAGACGATAATCATAGCTGCAGGTATTGTTATTGGAGTCCTCGTTTTCTCCATCAGCCATGTACAGTTTGGAAGCACCACTCATGGTCAGGTCGTAATATACTGGCGAATTCAAGTAGGCACCGATGCGGAATGGAGAATCATTCACAGGACGGAAGATAACACCGGCCTTTACATCAAAACCAGTTCCATCAATCTTGAGACTCTCATAATGGTCGGAAATCGCTCCGCCAGGATTATCAGATTTCATGTTTTCAGAGTACATGGAGTTGCTCTTATAGTTGACATCATGCAAACCAATGGTAAGACCAAGCCAAACACGATTGTTGATGGAACCGCTGATGTTGAAATCATACTGTCCTATGTATCCTTTCTGAGTCTGACCATAGAGAAACTCATTGCCATCATAATAATTCATATTTTTATCTTGGTCAAAGCCCATCATCTTTTCATAATTAGCATCAACACCGGTCCATACCATATCTCCGCCTGTCTGACCATGAAAAGCAGCATATTTAATAGCAGTCAACTTGCTTTGAGAAGCCCCATTCAGATTGTTGGCTGCATTCAGAATCTGATTGAAATCAGCACTCTTGTGATAGTTAAATGCCAAATTGATGTAGCTTTTTCTGCCGCGTGTAGGCGACCAGACTATACCTACCTGATCAAGGCTTACATGTGATTTGCTTCCATCAAAATCAATAGTCGTATTATTGAACTTTGTATAGTTCTCTGCGTCAGTCTGCGCCATAACACCGGCAGAAAGACTAACCTGATTCTTTCTGAACAAACCGATACCAGCAGGGTTAGATCCGATGGTAGAAATATCTGCACCGAGGGCTTCCATGGCGCCACCCATACCTACATAACGTGCAGTACCATTCAGACTGTTCTCTGCAAATTTAGTATCCTGGTAAGTTTCCTGAGCCAAGGCTGGGGCTGCCATGAGTCCCAGCGCAGCTAACAAGAAATATTTAGAATTCTTCATCATGATTTCCAAACTTTAAATAAATTACTTATATTACATTTTTTATCTTCTGCCACCAAAGCTGCCGCCTCCGCCGGAACGTGAGCCTCCTCCAAAGCTACCGCCGCCGAAGCTGCCGCCAGAATGACTTCCACCGAAACTACCTCCTCCAAAGTTACCACTTCTGTTGCCAAAGCCACTGAAGTTGGAATTACCATTGTTAGAGCGGTTGGAATTGCCGAAACTATTGTTGTAATCACGGTTGGAACGATTGCCGAAGTTACGATTGCCATACGAGTTATCATCCCTTCTGCCATTATAGCGGCCAGAATTATTACCCGGACCATTCCAACTGCGGTTGCCAGCATACCCCTTTGGATTTCCGCTATAGTGAACATGTCCTATCATCGGACCACCCCAGTACCAAGGATTGTAATATCCACCCCATCCATACCAAGGAGAATACCAACCTCCATACCAGCCAGCATATCCGTAATACCAAGGATCATAGAATGGATCAAACCATGGGTCGTACCAACCTGCGTAATAACCATAGCGCCAAGGATTTCTCCAGCCCCAGTAGCCACTACGCCAGTAGTAAGGTCCTACTCCATAATAATCATAGAACCACGGATTATAATAACCATCCCAACGACTTAAATCTCGTGTGTATTCGAAATCCTCATCCTGATTGATGAATTTCTGAGCGAAAGCCTCATCGTCGTAAATAGAGTCTGGTTTGACACCTTTCTCAAGACGGAATGAAATAATGTCATTACCCAAGGAATCTGTAGTGATACCTTGATAATGACTCAATATTCTACCATTACGATTGTATTCGTCAACGGAACGTGGACTGCCCGACCAATGAATAGCATAAAGACTATCACGAACGGCACGTACTCTGGCATAAGCCTTCGCTCTCTGTTCACGGAGTGCAGCTTCTTTCTTGGCCTCCTGTTTCGGATTGAAATAGAGGTCATCGTCCTGAGCCATCGTTGTCAATGGCATCGCTGCTACAAGGACTGCAAGAAGAACAAATTTTTTCATTATATGACTCCTTTTATTTATTCTCTAACCAACTTTCTATACCAATATAATTAATTACATGCAAAAATATTGCTTATTCTCATGCAAAATTAAAGAAAAACCCTAAATAATGATAGGTTTTTCCCTATTTTTTATAATTTTGCAGTAGTTTTTTAGATTTAAATAAGAATTGAAGAATTGATATGAAATATTTAGTAGCAAAATTTAAGATTAAAGCCAGCGAGGATTTGATGCAAGTTTGCAAGGATCTGTTGGCTGACAGTGCAGCTGAAGCCGGATTTGAATCGTTTGAAGAAACTGAAGAAGGCATGGAGGCGTATGTGCAGAAAGAATTGTTTGATAAGGAAATACTCGATCAGAATATTAAAGAATTTCCTATTGATGGAACTGAAATCTCTTACGAGGTAGAAGAAGCTGAAGATAAAGACTGGAATCAAGAATGGGAAGATCAGGGATTTGAACCGATTTGTATTGATGACCAGATTCTCATCTATGACGCCAAACATCCGGATCTCCACCCTACTACATCTCCAGACCATATTGAGATTGGAATCGAAGCTAAACTCGCCTTCGGTACAGGTAACCACGAAACGACACGCATGATTGTTTCTTCGCTCATGAACATGAATCTGTACAAGAAGCGTGTTCTTGATTGTGGTTGCGGTACTGGAATCTTAGGGATTGTGGCCTCTAAGTTGGGAGCAGGCGATGTGGTCGGTTATGATATAGATGAATGGAGCGTAGAAAATTCCAAGCATAATGCCCAGCTTAACGGCGTGAATAATATGAGCGTATATTTCGGCAATGCATCAGTCATCAATCATATCAGTGGTATGTTTGACGTGGTTCTTGCCAATATCAACAGAAACATTCTCTTGGAAGACATGAATGTTTTCAGAAGTGTAATGAATGATGGCTGTTATCTGATTCTCAGCGGTTTCTACGTGGAAGACATTCCTGTGTTGCTGGAGAAAGCAAAGGAATTGGGATTGTCGGAAATCGAAAGAAAAAGCGATAACAACTGGGCTTGTCTCATTCTCAAAAACTAATCAACTTCTGTATCTTTTAATGACAATTTCAGAGGTTTTTAAGGAAAATTTTGGATGCAGTAAATAAAGGGCTGCATCCAACTATATACTAAATCATAAAATCCTTTCTTTTAGGCAGATTTGCTAAAAGAAAGGATTTATTCTTCGTCATATTCTTCTTCATATTCTTCATCTCCAAAAAGACTTTCGCCTTTTGAACCAATACAGAGTTTTCGTAGGTCATAATAACTTCCGTTGTAGATATTGAAATCCACGTAGCCCTTAATGCCTGGTAGTTTACCTGCATCCGTATGCTGCCAGAACTTCCACTTTCCCTTGTACTGCACCTTATCTACATAATAATGCGCTATCCAATACGGATAGTCATCAAAGACAGGAGCGCTCAGATACTTCTCCTTAAATTTATAATAGGTGTAGATAATCGGCTTGGCATGATACTTATCTTCTACGATATGCAGCCAGGTAAGTACATCACGCTGAAAATCTTCAACAGACTTATCTGCAGGCTTGTGCTCTATATCCAGAACTGGTGGCAGATCTCCATCTGTAAGATGTATCTTCTCCAGGAAGAAATATGCCTGATCGCGAGCAGAAGACTTATTACTCCAAAAATGATAAACACCACGGATAAAACCATAATCCCGCGCCTGATTAAAATTCTCTCTGAAATTATCATCCAGACGTGAGGAACCTTCTGTTCCCTTAATGATGATAAAGCGAACAGGACAGCCTTTTATCATCGCATTCTTGAGCTGTTCCCAATCAATCGTACCCTGATAATGCGAAATATCTATACCATGAATCTCATAACCTTCAGGATATTCTGCATCACCATACAAAGCACGCCACCGGAAACCAGTAGGACTTACGAAGAAATAATAAAAAGCCCAGATGTAAAGAAAAACAATCAATAATCCTCCTATCCACCATGCCCAACGGGGATATGAACGGAGGAAACGTGGTAAAAAAGAAGACGAACGCCTTCTTGCACGAGTATTACCACGTCGAGTCGTTTTCTTTCTCGGCATGCTATGTTTTTTCTGTGAAGAAGCCGTTCGTCTTGTTGACATATACTATAAAAATATAATACGATATTACTTAGCCTGCTCCAACTGGAGAGTCTTGGTGGTCTGGTCGCAAACCTCTGTAGGACCCCAGTACTGGATAGGACCTGGATATACATAAGAAGTCTCCTTAGCCCACTGCTCACGCTTAGAAGCGAAGAACTTGAATGGAGCACCGT
>ERZ1034678.752-NODE-752-length-17337-cov-40.315878_pt1 | contig 17337 bp, 10 predicted proteins | sample MGYA00520640_ERZ1034678 | MGnify/ENA primary metagenome ERZ1034678 (study PRJEB33766, sample SAMN09781767) | gut metagenome | biome: gut microbiome | host: Homo sapiens | place: Madagascar | study: EMG produced TPA metagenomics assembly of the PRJNA485056 data...
CATATTACTTTGGCTATTCCTAATTCCTTTTTTAGAGAAAACATTAATGTTAAAACAAAGCGCGAAGCGCGCCTTAATGTTCATTTCTGTCGAAAGTTGCGATGAAAAGGCGCTTTTTTGGAGTTAATCAGCTTTTCATTTCATGTTATTTGTGTTAATAAGAGTGTCCGATTGGTACCAATCGGACAACTAATTGGGGGCAATCGGACACATAGTACAAGCAATCGGACACTTTAAACGTTAGTGATGATATACTTTTGCAAATAATTTTAACGAAAACATGTTTAATATGAAAAAGAAACGACTTCAATTTTTGGCAAGGGCAGCAATGACGTTGCTACTTGTCATGTTCGCCACCATTGGTGCGAGGGCGGACGAGGGGACGCTTTCGGGTAGCGGAACTGCTGCCGACCCCTATTTAATTGGCAGTGATGCTGATTGGGAAACCTTTGTCAGCTATATTAACGACAAAGGAGGCAGCTATCGCTACAAAAACTATAAGCTTACTGCCGACATTCATGTTACCTCAATGGCCGGAAAGAATAATGACGACAATGCTTTTAAAGGTGTCTTTGATGGTAATGGTCATACGATGACGCTCAATCTGACAACTGATGGTAGCTCGTACTGCGCTCCATTTCGTTATGTAGGTGGAAGTACTTTCAAACGATTACACATTGCGGGTAAGATTACTTCGAATAGTTATTACGTAGCAAGTCTTGTGGGTTATCACAGATGGGGTACACTGAATATCTACAATTGTTGGAGCAGTGTGGATATTGTATGCACTAAAAAAAGCTCTTATTCATGCAATGCAGGATTTGTAGGCTATAGTTATGATAGTAATATCAACATCAACAATTGCCGCTTTGATGGTAGTTTGCAAGGAGCTGATGCTGACGGGTGTTCTGGATTTGTTGGCCAACGTAATTCTAACAGCAGTTCGATGAAAATCAGCAATTGTCTCTTTGCCCCAACACAGCTGACAGTTGCTACTGATAATAGCTATACCTTTGCATACAAAAGTGATGTCAATACCAATAATTATTATACTACGCCTTTAGGTAAAGAACAAGGCACTGCTATTGGCAATATGACAGATAGTGAGCTACTAAATAAACTTGGTAAGGGTTGGGAAAAGAAGGGAGATAAAGTAGTCCCCGTCTTTGACATCAAAAACCTAAGTACTGGTAGCATTGAGTGCAACACATTCTGGGCCTATACAGGCGAAGACATCACTGTGACTCCCACGGTGAAGGATATGGACGGCAACACGGTGCCGTCTGAAAATTACAGCGTTAGTTTCTCGCCCAGTCCAGTAAAGGAAGTGGGCCGATACACAATGACCGTAACAAGCAATACCGCCAATGGCTATAGCGGTACGCTGACTCATCAGTTTGAAGTTGCTCAGAATATAAGCGGTACGGGAACGAAAGATGAACCCTACCTTATCAATACTACTGACGATTGGAATCTCTTTGCAAAATCGGTAGAAGGTGGTATCGATTATTATAAAAAGTACGTTAAACTAACCAACGATATTACCATTTCAACCATGGTGGGCGTTTGTGATGAAAGTGGTGACAGATCCTTTAGAGGTATCTTCGAAGGCGATAATCACACGCTTACCGCCAATATCACAAGCACAGCCACCGATGATAATAAAAACAATCAAGGTGTGGCTCCGTTCCATCTTATAAAACAAGCAACTATTCAAAACCTAACCGTTGCAGGTCAAATTACATCTGCAAGCAAATATGCTGCAGGTTTGGTAGGTTGGGTAGATGGTGATTATAACAGTTCATACATCAAAAATTGTGTAGTTAAAGCAACCATTACCACCAGTGCTGACTGGGCTGGAGGTTTTGTTGGTAACATTTGCTATAGCGATCGAAATAACTTATATTTTACCAATAGTGTATTTGCTGGTAAAATCATCAACACGAGTAGCGACGATCGTCGCAGCGCGGGCGGTTTTTGTGGATATGGTTATGGTTATAGTTACTTTGAAAACTGTCTGGAGAATGGTTCCTATACCAATATTACTTACATGAATCCAAGGAATGCTTATGGTATTTTTTCTAATGAGAGAGTTAATAGCCTTTATTACGTCAACAAAATAGCAGTAAATAATAAGTACATCGCTAAAGAATATGGTTGCTACCAAGTGGCGAATACGGCTCCAGCTGATGAATTATATTTGAAACGCGAAATTAAGGGCTATCAATTTTATCAGTCTGTTTGGATTACAGGGCTAAACGATAGCTATCCATATAATAATGGCGAAGAAGTGAGCTTGGCCTATGAGCTGAAGACGAATAGCGGCAAATTGACCAAGGATACAGACTATACGGTGACGCTTTCGTCCAACGCACCAGCAGCTGCTGGCGATTATACGATTAGCTTTACGGCTAAAGAGGGTAATAGTGGTGGTTACGCGGGAACCACAACACGCACTTTCAGTGTCATGGAAGGTGAAGATTTGGATGGCTATGTATTTAAAACAGAAGGCGAAGGTGAGAGTAAGGTGTACCTCATCAATGATGAGCGCGACTTAGAGCGTTTGGCTGCCTATGTGAATAGTGGCCACGATGCTTTAGGCAAAACCTTTAAACAGAATACCGATATTACTTTAACCGCTGCGCATACATCTATCGGTGGATACTTTGAAGGTATTTCCAGATATTTTAAGGGTACTTATGATGGCAATAACAAGACAATTAGCAAATTAATTGTCAACGCGCCTAATAGTAACTATCAAGGTCTCTTTGGATATGCTTATAATGCAGTGATTAAGAATGTGATACTCGCTAATTGTAATATTACGGGCAAACAATATACGGGTGGTATTGTAGGTTATGCGTCGACGTCCACTGCCATTGAGAATTGCCATGTTAGGGGTAATATCAGTGCAACGGAAAGCGATGCAAGCGGACATGGTGGTATTGCTGGATCTGCCACATCAACAAGTATCACGAATTGTACCGTAACCGGAACCATTTCAACCTCAGTCAGCAATGACAATTATGGTGGTATCGTAGGCGCTGCGAATTCTGATGTTGTCATAACTTCGTGCGAAAATGCTGCCAATATATCAGGTGACGGACAAAATCATGGTGGTATCGTAGGTCGGGATAACAGTCGTAGTAATAAATTTAAGTACTGTTTAAATACAGGTGTGGTTAATGGCAATCAATTCGTGGGTGCCATTGCTGGTGAGGTGTATTCTGTATACAATTATGACCATTGCTATTATCCAAATGGAAGTACTATAAAGGCGCTCGGCACTTCTTCAAGCTCTAATGACTACAGAGGATATGGAGAAGTAGCGTACGCTGTCACTACAGGTGAGCATATCAATAAAATTGATATTGCAGAAGGAACTGTTGTCACCAGTGCAATCAGTGGTAAAAAGTATTGTACAAAAGGTGACTGGACATTGACCTTGACACCTGATCAAACCGATGTAACATTTGTATCGTATGCTTGTGAGGGTGGTACGCTTTCTGACTTAACAACTGCTGACGGTACACACAAGTTGACTATAACGGACAAAGATGTGACTATCTCAGCTCTTGTAAGCAACAATGATGCTACTGACGTCAATGGCGTTACGATTGCTGCCATACCCGACATGCGTTGGTTGGGTAATGTGGGTGTTGTCCCCACTCTCAAGGTGACCAACGGTGAAACTTCGCTTGTTTTAGGCACTGACTATATTGTAGAGGGTAGCAATAACACGGCTATTGGCGAGGCTACAATCACAATAAAGGGTATCAACAACTACAAGGGTACGACAACTAAAAAATTCAATATCGTTGACTTCCCACTTCAGGATGCTTCAGCAGCTAATAGTGCTACAAACCCCTATTTGATTACAACCGCTGAGGATTTGGAGGCATTAGCAAGCATTGTCAATACAGGTTCACGTCTGGATGGATACTACAAGCAGACTGCTGATATCACTCTGTCCGATGAACATATAGCTATCGGAAATAGTAGTAATACACCATTCAAGGGTATCTACGACGGTGACAATAAAGTCATCAAAGGCTTGTTGATCAACCAAGCAGAGGGAACATACCAAGGTTTGTTTGGCAGAGCATATAAAGCAACTATTCAAAATGTAATTATCGAAAATTGCGATATTACTGCAAAAGATTATGTAGGAGGCATCTGTGGACATGCAAGTGAAACGACTATATCTAATTGTAAAGTTAGTGGAGCTATTAAGACAGCAGATGGGGTTGATGGAATGTATCATGGCGGTATTGCTGGGTACATCAATGATAAATCCATAAGCAGTTGCGTTAACACGGCCAGCGTTAAGGGTAATAATTCCAAAAGCCAATATTATGGTGGCATTGTTGGCTTTTCAAGTTATACAAGAGTAACCGATTGTTTTAATGCTGGAATTGTACAAGGTACTTCGTTTGTAGGCTCTATTGTAGGAAAGAATAATTCTACTTCAACATTAAGAGATAACTATCACACTACAACTACGACTGGTGGCGTCGGTGCTAATGGTGTTGCTACGGGTACAGACCAAACGGGTGCTACAACAGTAGCAAAGATAACGGCTACAGAGGGTGTAACATTAACACTGCCTACTACACCTACTTACGTATGGAACAATGAAAATCTATACGAAAGTGGCGTTGTTGTAACACTTGATTGCACCGTACCCGAAGGTAAATATTGGGATCACTATACAGTAAATAATGGTAAGATTAGCAATGCTGGTGTCAAAGGTGGTGAACATACTTTGACGGACTTCACTGCTGATGTCGTTATTTCTGCTACGTTTGCCAGTGAACTTACTGACATAGCTACCGCAGGTGCCATTATTGCTGATATAGAGGATTTGACCTATAATGGCAAAGAGCAACATCCAAGCCCCGTTGTTACATTGAATTCGAATGTACTTGAGGCGGGATCTAACTATCAGGTAACCTATAGCGAAGGTTGTACCAATGTTGGCACTTATACAATCACGGTTGAAGGTATTGGCCGTTACAGTGGAAGGTTAACTAAGACCTTTAAGATTGTGCCTTATGATATCAGTGGTTGCGATATAAAAGTTGAAAACAAGCCCTATACAGGCGATGTTATCAATGTGACACCTACCGTAAAGTATGGGTCTATTACGTTGGCGCAAGGTGAGGATAAGGATTATACCTTTGTGACCAACCCCACCACTGTGCAGGAAGCTGGTGATTATACGTTGACAGTTACGGGTAAGGGCAACTATACCGGTACGAAGGAGGTGTCATTCAATGTGTACTATTCAACGCCTACTGAATTGAGTTGCACAAATGTAACGGCGACAACCGCTACTGTAACGTGGAAAGATACTTATGCTGCGAAATGGACAGTAGCGTACAGCACCGACAAGACCTTTGAAAGTGCAGCGCATATCGACGTCGAAAACGCAAAAACTGCTTCACTTGAAAATCTCTCAGCAGATCAAGTATATTACGTTCGTGTGAAGGCCGTCTATGGAAGCCAAGAGAGCGATTGGAGTAACGTTTGCAGCTTTGAACCCACTACCAAGTTGTTGATTGGTTCGGGCAATAATACAAGTGAAAGTTTGCCTTTCCATAATTGGTACTATTATAATCTGACGCAACAAATTTACACGGCCGAAGAACTGGGAAAGAAGGCTGGTACTATTATGAGCCTTGACTTCTTCAAAACTGATGACAATGAATGCGATAATGCGATTGAAATTTATCTGGTTAAGACCGATAAGACTAAATTCGAGGGTGCTAAAGATTGGATTTCAGTAACAGAGGCAGACAAAGTGTATGATGGTAAGAAGCTATTCGAAAATAACCAATGGACTACCATTGAACTTTCTAAGCCATTTGACTATGATGGCGTTAGCAATCTTGCTTTAATCGTTTACGATAAAGAAGTGAGTGGAGATAGCTATGGAGGTGGTCGCAATTTCAGGGTCTATCAAGGCAATGACTCTCAGACATTGCAATACAACAATGACTCGTATATGCCTTTCCCAAGTGAAGCAGAAAATGCTACTCTCACTCCTTCTGTTAGTGGAAGTCTCCTTCGCACAAAGAATCAACTGCGCATTCGCATGGCCGATAAGGTTACGATGAATGGTTTGGGTATTATGTCATACGCAAGTGACAACGTGCTCGACTTCTCTAACATCAGCGACCTTACGGCTCACTACGCAAGTAGCTTTGCTGCTACGGCTAACAATGCTGGCGTGCTGACAATGAAGCAAACGGAGACAACACCTGCTGGTGAGGGCTTAATGTTGAAGGGTACTGCTAACGAGACCTTCTATGTGCCCGCTCTCTTTAATCTTACTCCTGAGGCACTGACTGGTAACAGCCTTAAGGGCCTCACGAAGATTACTGAAGTTGAGACGACTGAGGGTGATAAAACCAACTTCATTCTCTCTCAACAGAAGGGTGTGATAGCTTGGTATCCTTTGGCTGCTAAGTATGCTTTGAAGGCTCATAGTGCTTACTTGCAATTGCTTACCAACGATGTCTTTACGGGTGACGGTACACGCGCTATCAGCATGGATTTTGAAGACGGTGTAACGACCGGCTTCATTCAGATAGCAACTGACGACGTTGAAGACGGTGACTGGTATGGCATCGACGGCATTAAGTTCAATCAAAAGCCTACTCAGAGAGGTGTTTACATTAATAATGGCCGCAAGGTAATCGTTAAGTAACAAATGAATATGAAGAAAAGATATATAAGTCCTACCTCTCAGGTAGTATTGCTCGATATGCAGCAGATGTTGGCTTTAAGTCCTGGTAGTGGAGTAGATGGCAGTGTAACTGCCCCAGGCGAAAGTCAACTCTCACGTGAGTCTGACGACTTTGGTGCCAGTGAATACTGGGATACTTCGGAGGATTATTAATCCTTGTGTATAAATAAGAAGAGTGTGTGTCGTAAACAAGCATTTTGTTTGACACACACTCTTTTTTGTTTGTAATATAAGAAATCTAATGGATAAATTGCAGCTTGTCAGCCTAATTGGGGGGCGCATCCTCACTTGGGGGCGACGCGTCCCCGCGTCGGCATTGCCAACTTGGGGCTCGAGGCCCCAAATTGGCAATACTTGAAATATGGATATTTATGTATTTGCTTGTCAAGGCATCGAGCCTTGTCAAGCAAATGCCGACGCGGGGACGCGTCGCCCCCAGGTGAGGATGCGCCCCCCAATTAGGCTATTTAATCATTCTCCACACATCGTCTTCCGTTTGGCAGAAAGGCCCAGTGTGTTCAAGTTTGAGGGTCGACATGGCAGAGGCGAATTGACCTGCCTCGTCGGGTGAAGCTCCACGCGAACGCATATAAAGGTAGCCCGTAGAGTAAGTGTCGCCACAACCTGTGGCATCGATTACGGCTGTAGGCTTATAAGGACGAATGTCGTAGAAGTGATTGTTCTCAAGTATGACCGAACCTAAGTCGCCTAAGGTGACACACACCTCGTTTACACCCCATTCTGCAAGCTGAAGGGCGGCATCATGTGGTTCGTTCTGCCCCGTGAGCACTTCCATTTCGTACTCGTTGACCTTCAGTACGTCGATGTACTTCAGTGCCTCCAACTTATTGGCCCAATCGACGGCATATACCTTTTCGCCACGCACCTCACGTAGGTAGCCCTGTGAGTCGACGCTCACTACACCACGGCCGTTGAGAGAACGAATCACGTCGGTAGAGAAGTCGTCGGCAAGGAGTGAACCGAGGTGGTAGGTGCTGGCCTTTACGTGGCTGAGGCTTTCGACGGTGAAAGGATCAGCCTTGGCGAGTACGCGCTGGGTGCGATTGTTCTGATTTTCACCATATTTATTTTCAAAGTATACGGTGTTGCGCGAAGGAATTACCTCCACGTGAATACCCATTTGACGCAGTTCGTCGACGGCAGCCATGTCAGTGGGAGCGAGAGACGTAATGAGCTGAAAGTTCTTGCCCCCATTGAGGTGATACATTGCGTGGGCAAAGTAGTAGGATGTGCCGCCAGGCAGGTCGGCCTCGGTATGAGGTGTGATAATTTTATCGTGTGTGATATGTCCGATGCAACAAATGTTGTTCATAGGGTTGTCGTGTAATTTTGAATGTAGCGTGCAAAGTTACACTTTTTAAACCAAACGTTGCAAACTTTAAGGGCGTAACGGCAAACTTTAGGGAGTTTTAGCACACGGCCTCACCCCCTAACCCCCTCTCCTTGAGGAGAGGGGGGACAAGTTACCTTTTCTTGCTGGGTTTATAACTGAGAACCAGCAGAGAGTTCAAAAAGTAAAAGTAACCTGTTCCCCTCCCCGGTCGGGGAGGGGGTAGGGGGAGAGGCTTCTTAATGTGCCTCCAACCAGTTTTGTCCTTTCCCGCAGTCGGCGAGGAGGGGGACACTGAGGGTGAAGGCATGTTCCATTTCGTCGATGACGATTTGTTTCACGCGGTCGAACTCCTCAGGAAGGACAGAAAAGTTAAGTTCATCGTGCACTTGAAGAATCATTTTCGACTGAATGCCTTCACGTTCAAAACGCTCGTCGATGCGAATCATTGCCACTTTGATGATGTCCGCCGCAGTGCCCTGAATAGGAGCGTTGATAGCATTGCGCTCGGCATAACCCCGTACAACGGCATTGCGCGAATTGATGTCAGAGAGGTAACGACGGCGACCAAACTCCGTGACGATGTAGCCACGTTGACGCGCCAGTTCTACGCTCTTCTCCATGTACTCCTTCACCTTCGGATAAGTAGCAAAGTAGTTGTCAATCAACTCTTTCGCCTCCGTACGCGACACTTCCATGCGTTCGGCTAAACCAAAGGCTGAGATGCCATAGATGATGCCGAAGTTAGCCGTTTTGGCCTTGCGACGCTCATCGCGTGATACCTCTTCCAACTCCTTATGGAATACGCGTGCAGCTGTGGCAGCGTGAATGTCGCGTCCTTCGCGGAAGTCGTTGACCAAGTGTTCGTCTTGACTCAAGTGAGCCATGATGCGCAACTCTATCTGTGAGTAATCCGCTGAGAAGAAGATGCAACCAGGTTCGGGTACAAAAGCTTTGCGAATCTCGCGGCCGTCGTCCCCTCTCACGGGAATGTTTTGGAGGTTTGGATTGGACGAAGAGAGGCGTCCTGTAGCCGTAACGGCTTGATTGAATGACGTGTGAATGTGGCCCGTCGTGGGGTTAATCAACTTGGGGAGGGCGTCAATGTAGGTGCTGATGAGCTTCTTCAAGGCACGGTGCGCTAAGATTTTGCCTACAATAGGGTGTTTGTCGCGCAAGCCTTCGAGCACTTCTTCTCCCGTAGAGTATTGTCCACTTTTGGTCTTCTTCGCCTTCTCGTTGAGCTTGAGTTCTTCAAACAAGACTTCGCCCACCTGTCGGGGTGAGGTGAGCAAGAAGGGGTGTCCCGCGAGTTCGTACACCTCGCGTTCCAATTGCTCCATGCGTTGGCGGAAGTGGTTGCCCGTTTCGGCCAGCGCCTTTGTGTCGAGTACTACACCGTTGCGCTCCATTTTAGCCAACACGGGCATCAACGGCATTTCGATGTCGTAGAACACGCGGGTGAGTTCATTCTTCTGCATCTCCTCTTCGAGAGGTTGCTTGAGGCGGAGCGTCACGTCGGCGTCTTCACAAGCGTAGTCGCGAATGTCGATAGGGGCGAGGTCGGCCATGTTCTTTTGGCTGCGTCCCTTCGGCCCAATGAGTTCGTCGATGTGAATCGTGCGATAGTTGAGGTAGACCTCGGCCATGTAGTCCATGTTGTGGCGCAACTCGGGTTGTACGAGGTAATGGGCTAACATCGTGTCAAACATTGGCGCGTGAAGCTTGATGCCATAGTTGCCCAACACGGTGAGGTCGTACTTAATGTTTTGTCCCACTTTCAGAATGGTGTCACTCTCGTAAAAAGAGCGGAAGATGTCGACCATGCGTTGTGCAGCTTCCGTTTCACGTGGAACGGCAACGTACCAAGCCTTGCCGCCAGCTACTGCGAAGCTCAAACCGACCAGTCGAGCGCTGATAGCGTCGACGGAGGTCGTCTCTGTGTCAAAACTGACTTCTTGAAATGTCATGATTTCTTCACAAAGCTTAGCCGCATCTTTCTCATTATCAATAAGAACGTATTCGTGTTCGACGTCGGAAAGCGTTTTGTGAGGCGTTTGTACTTCGTTGCTAAACAAACTATTCGGCTCTGCGTCAAAGAGAGCGCCTAAAGAATTAGCTTTATTTTGCTTTTCGGCATTGTTGTCGTCCATTTTCTTCAAGAACGAACGGAACTCCAATTCTTCGTAGATTTTGCGCAATGCCTCTTGGTTGGGTGGGGTAGTGTGCAGTTGGTCGAGGTCGAGTTGGATAGGCACGTCCGTCTTGATCGTGACGAGGAACTTTGAGAAGCGGATTTGTTCTACATTCTCTTCTACCTTCTTCTTCATCGCCCCCTTGAGTTGGTCGGTGTGAGTGAGGAGGTTGTCAATCGAGCCGAATTGGTTGATGAGTTTGACAGCTGTCTTTTCACCCACGCCAGGGCAGCCCGGCACGTTGTCGGCCGTGTCGCCCATAAGGCCTAAGAGGTCGATCACTTGTTCCGTGCTCTCGATGCCATACTTCGCACATACTTCGGCTGGGCCCAACTTCTCCATGCCCGCAGCGCCATGACCTGGGCGGCGCATAAACACGCCGGGGCGCACTAACTGTGCGTAGTCCTTATCAGGCGTGACCATGTGTACTTCCAATCCTTCGCTCACGCCCTTGACGGCCAACGTGCCGATTACGTCGTCGGCCTCGTAGTCCGCCACTTCAAGTAGGGGAATATTGTAGGCTTTGATGATGTCTTTAATAACGGGTACGGCCCACTTGATGTCCTCAGGCGTAGCCTCACGTTGTGCCTTGTATTTTGGATACTCGCGGTGGCGGAAGGTGCCGCCCGCGGGGTCGAAGGCGATGCCGATAAAATCGGGCTTTTCGGTGTTCAACACATCGTTGAGCGTATTGACAAAGCCGTAAACGGCAGAGGTATTTTGTCCCTTAGAGTTGATGCGCGGAGAGTGTATTAGGGCATAATAGGCACGATAGATGAGTGCGTATGCGTCGAGCAGATAGAGCGTTTTCATGCGTGTAGTTGTTTATTTTGTTCACAAAAATACATAAATACTCTCGTAAACACGGCCTTTTTCGTACTTTTGTACCCCAAAAGCCCCTTGGGGCTTACAAGTTAACGAGTTGACAGGTTAACGAGTTAACAGGTAAGTTATCTTTTTATCATGAGGTAAACAAAGACAAACTTAATCGTCAACTTGTCAACTCGTTAACTCGTCAACCCAAAAAACGATATGGACAAATTAACTGCTATACGCCGACCTGTAGAACAGGAATTAACCGCTTACAAAGAATTGTTTGATGCTGCTCTGGCTCATGAAGATGATTTTCTGGGTCAGGCGCTTGACTATGTGCGCCGTCGTCAAGGTAAGATGATGCGTCCCTTGTTGGTAGTGTTGATGGCTAAGGAGTTGGGCAAGGTGTCGGTCAATTCGCTGCGCTCGGCTGTTACGCTCGAACTCTTACACACGGCTTCGTTGGTACACGATGATGTGGTGGACGAGAGTGGTGAACGCCGTGGTCAGCGTTCGGTTAATGCCGTTTACGACAATAAAGTGGCTGTGTTGGTGGGCGATTATTTGCTCTCTACTTCCTTGCTTCAAGCGGCTCAGACGAGCAACATTCACGTGGTCGAAATCATTTCACGTTTGGGTGGTACACTGTCTGAGGGGGAGGTGTATCAGTTGGCAAATATTCGCAAGGAGCACATCTCTGAGGAGGCTTATTTCCATATCATTTATCATAAGACGGCGGCCCTCTTTGCGGCTTGCGCGGAGTTGGGGGCGATCTCAGCTGGAGGCAATGCGGATTACGTGGCACGCGCCAAACGTTTTGGCGAGTTGGTAGGGCTTTGTTTCCAAATTCGTGATGATATTTTTGACTATTACGAAGACAGTAAGATTGGTAAACCTACAGGCAACGATATGCTTGAAGGTAAACTCACGCTACCTGTTATTTATGCTATACAACACGCTGATAATGAACACGTTACGCAATTAGCTGCGCGTGTGAAGAGTGGGGAAGCTACGGCTGCAGAGATTGCAGAATTAGTAGATTACACCAAGTCACACGGTGGCATAGAATACGCTGAACGTCGTATGCGTGAGTTGCACAATGAGGCACTTCAATTGCTCGATGCGTGGCAGAACGCTGAGGTGCGAGAATCATTGCGTGGCTACATTGACTTTGTGGTAGACCGCGATCTGTAATATTCGTCTACATGTCTACATATAATAAACGCGAAGCGCGAAACCAATGGGATGGTTTCGCGCTTCGTGTTTTACTTTGATGTTATGAGTTTGGCGCGCTTCGCGCGTTGGGGGAACATTAATTGATCATTAATTTCTTCGTTAATTTCTTCATTAATTTCTTCATTAATTATTTCATTAATGGTCATTAATTTTTTCTTTTTGTTTTATTGTTGCGAGTAAAATTAACGAAATAATTAATGAAGAAATTAATGAAATAATTAATGATCAATTAATGATAATTAATGTTCCCTCCAAGCGTGAAGCGCGCCAAGCTTAATGTTCGTAGGCGTTAGAAGGGTTTAACGTCCTCGCCGAGAATGTCACTCACCAAGAGGTTGGCCAAGCGGCTTGTGCCGATGCGGAAGAGGCCCTGCTTAATGTAGTCCTCGCCTAAGAGTTCGCGTACAACCGTGTAGAAGTCGATAGCTTCGGCAGTGGTCTTAATGCCACCCGCAGCTTTAAAGCCTATATATTGACCTGTAAGCGCGTGATATTCCTTAATGGCACTGCACATCACGTAAGCGGCTTCGAGCGTCGCAGCGACCTCTATTTTGCCCGTAGAGGTCTTAATAAAGTCGGCACCTGCATACATAGAAAGGATTGAGGCTTTCTTAATGGCTTCAGCCGTCTTGAGAGCACCTGTCTCGAGGATAACTTTGAGAGGCTTTTCGTTGCAGGCAGCCTTGATTTCTGCTATCTCGTCGGCACAAGTTTCGTAGTCGCCGCTTTGGAATGTACCTACGCTGAGTACCATGTCGCACTCATCAGCACCGTCGTGTACGGCGAGGGCCGTCTCAGCGGTTTTGATTTCGATAAAGGTCTGTGAAGAGGGGAAACCGCCTACCACACAGGCTACCTTCACACCATCAGCTTCGAGGCTTTCGCTCACGATTTTGGCAAAGTTGGGGTAGACGCAGATAGTGGCGAGAGGGGGGAGTTCGGGGTGTTCGTCGGCAAAGCGGTTAACGTTCTCAGTAAAGCGGAGCACGCTCTCTTGTGAGTCGGTCACCTTGAGTGTGGTGAGTTCGACGGTAGAAAGGAGTTGCTTGAGTACCTCTGCGTTATCGTATTTGTCGCGGTTGTTGGCCACGAGTTGGCGCACGGCGGCACTTACTTGTTCGTCAGTTTGACTCAGATCGAACTTCTCAAAAGCTTGTTCGTATTTGCTCTCTTGAGGAGCATCGTTGCGGTTGATCTTTAATTCCATAAGGGATAATGTGCTAATATGCTAATGTGTTAATATGCTAATGTGTTAATGTGCTAATGTGTTAATGTGCTAATGTGTTAATGTGCTAATGTGCTAATATGCTAATGTGTTAATATGCTAATGTGCAAATGTGAGAATGTGCAAATGTGCAAATGGTCGCCTTTTGTGTATGCTATGCAAGTTCTTAGTCGTACAAAGGTAACAATTTGCACATTTGCACATTCTCACATTCTCACATTCTCATATTTGCACATTAATCCTTGAGCTTTTTATTATTCAGATGCCGTGTGGCATCGCGTTTTGTCTTTTTTTCAAAGCTGCGTCGTATGGCTTCGTCGAGGTTGACACCCGTTTGATTGGCTAAGCAAACGAGCACCCACAGAATGTCGGCCATTTCTTCAGAAGGATCGTCACTCTCGCCTTTCTTGAATGATTGTTCACCATATTTGCGGGCCATGACGCGTGCTAATTCGCCCACTTCTTCGGTAAGGCAAGCCATGTTGGTAAGCTCGTTGAAGTAACGTACACCATATTGGTGTATCCATTCGTCAACGCGCGCTTGCAGTTCGTTGAGCGTGAATGTTGAGTCTTTGTTTTCCATAAAGGTATCACTCTTTGTTCTTCGTGTCCATACAGATTGTTACAGGTCCGTCGTTGAGGAGTTCCACCTTCATGTCGGCGCCAAAAGTGCCTGTTTGAACGTCCTTGCCAAGCATTGTGCTGAGCGTTTGGCAAAAGTATTCGTAAAGTGGAATGGCGTGTTCGTGTCCTGCGGCACGTATATAAGAGGGGCGGTTGCCTTTCTTATACGAAGCCATGAGCGTGAATTGGCTCACTACGAGCACTTCTCCGTTAATATCAGTGATGCTGCGGTTCATTACTCCGTCTGCATCGTCAAAGACGCGTAGACCAGTTATTTTACGACACAGCCAATCGGCATCATCGTGCGTGTCGGCCTCTTCGATGCCCAAAAGGATAAGGTATCCTTGTTGGATAGCTGACTTTAATTGTCCGTCAATGGTGACAGAAGCGTGTTTTACACGCTGAATTACTACTCTCATAGGGCAAATTTACGATTATTTATGGCAAGCCCGTTACTTAACGTGTAAGTTTTTTGATAAACTGCCTAATTGGGGGGCGGGTTTGTAACCCGCGGCAGCAGCATGTTGTAGATATTCAAAGCATGCTGCTACCGCGGGTTACAAACCCGCCCCCCCAATTAACGTTATTCTGTTTTATGTAGATTATTGTAAATCTTCTCGCCACGGGCGTTGCCGAGTAAGGTTTGGAGTGCTGGGAGAGAAGCTTCTTTAATGCGTTTAACGCTCTTGAATTGCTGTAAAAGCACCTTTTTAGTGGCTGGACCAATGCCTGTGATTGCATCGAGTTCGGAGGCAATTTGGCGTTTTGAACGCTTGTCGCGGTGGAAAGTGATCGCAAAGCGGTGAACCTCGTCTTGCATCATCGTGAGTGTGCGGAAAAGTTGACTTTCGGGTTTGATACCAATCACAGCGGGCGGAAAACCGTAAAGCATCTCGCGGGTGCGGTGACGATCATCTTTCGCCAAGCCTGCAATGGGAATGCTCAACCCCAATTCGTCCTCTACCACCTCACGAATCATCTCCATTTGTCCGCGTCCACCGTCGGCAATGATAAGGTCGGGCAGAGGCTTCCCTTCCTCTTTTAATCGACTGTAACGGCGGCGTACCACCTCCTTCATCGAAGCGTAATCATCTGGGCCAACGACTGTCTTGATATTGTACTTACGATACTCCTTTTTGGCAGGTTTGAGCCGTTCGAACACAACGCAAGCCGCCACGGCATCATCGCCACTGATGTTAGAATTATCGAAAAGTTCAATGTGAAGGGGAAGTTTGGGCAGTCCGAGATCGGTCTGTATCTCCTTCATCAGGCGCGTCTGCTTTTGCTCAGGATTGAGCTTCTCGGCCTGTTTCAGACGGTCGAACTTATATTGCTTCACGTTGAGCTTAGAGAGGTCGAGCAACTTCTTCTTATCCCCCTTCTGTGGAATCGTCTGTTCGACCATTTCATCGGGTAGGTCGACATGAAAGGGCACTACAATCTCTTTCGACTGACTGGCATAACGTTCGCGCATCTCGATGATGCCGAGTGTAAGCAATTCTTCGTCCGTTTCGTCCAACTTCTTCTTATATTCAAAGGTGAAAGCTTGATTGATGCAGCCATTGGCTACATGTAGGTAATTAACATAAGCCACTTTTTCTTCGCTTTCGATGTTGAAAACGTCGATATTGTGCAATACGTTCGATACGACTTCGCTTTTGGCACGATAATTCTCGATTATGTCGTACTGCTGCTTAATCACCTGCGCTTCCTCAAATCGTAATTCTGCGGCCAAGGAAATCATTCTTTCTCGCATCTGTCGTGCTACTTCAGAGGTGTTTCCTTTCAATATTTCCTTACATGCCTCAATATTGCGCATATAGTCCTCGTGACTTTGTTTGCCCACACAGGGGGCTTGACAACGATGAATATGATAGTCGAGACAAACGTCGTATTTGCCGCTTTCAACGCCTTCGCGGGTCATAGCCGTATGGCACGGACGTGGCTGATAGAGTTCGCGACAAAGGTCAAGTAAAGCATACATCGTCGGCACGTGGCTATAAGGACCAAAATACGTGGCTCCTCGTTTGCCGCGTTGACGCGTCTTGAAGATACGTGGCAAGTATTCGTTCGAAATAGCGATGGAAGGGTACGTTTTATCATCTTTCAGCAGTACGTTATAATGCGGCTTGTAACGTTTGATAAGATTGTTCTCTAATAGGAGTGCGTCTTCTTCCGTTTTTACCACCACGTAACGTATGTCGCGAATGTGCTTAACGAGCATTTGCGTCTTGCGCGTTTGTTGGTCCTTATTAAAATAAGAGCTAACGCGACGTTTAAGGTTTTTGGCCTTTCCAACGTAAATAATCGTGCCCGAATCATCGAGGTACTGATAGCACCCCGGTGTTTCGGGCAGATTATTAACGATGCCTTTTAAGTAGGCTTGTAGATCGTTCATTCGTTAATGGTAAGAAGTGTCGTGATGTCTAAATCCTTGCCAAGGAACTTACGTCCTTCGAGTCCTTCCATTTGAAGTTCGATGAGGAAGTTGATGTACGTTTTCTTCGGTTTGAACGCTTGTACAAGGTCGTAAGCAGCTTGCATAGAACCACCTGTAGCGAGCAAGTCGTCGTGAATGAGTACGATGTCGTTGGCTTCGATAGCGTCAGCGTGGATTTCGATGGTGTCGTAGCCATACTCTTTTAAGTAGGTTGCCTTGCGTGTTTCAGCGGGAAGCTTTCCAGGCTTGCGTGCCATGATGAAGCCAGCGCCGAGCTTTTGTGCCAAGATAGCGCCCATTACGAAGCCGCGACTTTCGATACCTACCACTTTGGTGATGCCTTTATCCTTATAAAGTTCGACCAATTCTTGCGTCATTTCGTCGATGCAAGCGGGATTTTTGAAGAGGGTGGTAACGTCTTTGAAGTGAATGCCAGGCTTTGGGAAGTCGTAGACGGTACGCAAATTGTCTAATAACAACTTTTTATTCATAAAACATTTGATTTTGATATACTTTAGATAGGCTTGTTTCACGTGGAACGTGAACGAAAACGCTCGTTTTTGCCCCAAATTCTCGCCTTTTTGCCCCTTTCTATCGTATTATTAAAGTTTTACTTTAAGTAATAATTAAAAGCGATAGAAGGATACTGAGCAATGAAAGGTAACTTATTCCCCCTCTCCGGTCGGAGAGGGGGTTAGGGGG
>ERZ1034678.758-NODE-758-length-17275-cov-35.412485_pt1 | contig 17275 bp, 14 predicted proteins | sample MGYA00520640_ERZ1034678 | MGnify/ENA primary metagenome ERZ1034678 (study PRJEB33766, sample SAMN09781767) | gut metagenome | biome: gut microbiome | host: Homo sapiens | place: Madagascar | study: EMG produced TPA metagenomics assembly of the PRJNA485056 data...
TCGTATATATCAAGATACTTGCTGCGGAAGTCCATAAACTGTTGTTCTGTCATTCCGAGGTCGGGAGCATCCTCCTCAAACTCATCATACACTTGTATCTCTGCGTGTTTCTTGATAATGTCACGGAAAGCGAGGATAAACAGCTTCTTGTCGTTCTCACTTTGCAAATAGTCCACAAAATGAGGTTCGGGATAATGCTCCAAGAAGTCCTTTGTCAATTCTTGATAGCTCTTCTTGACATCATCAAATGGTGGGCGCACAATATCTTCAAGATTATTGCTGTTGCTGAAAAGTTTGATGGACTCGTCCACCTTGCTTTTCAAGTCACGGAAGCAAACCACCTTACCGAAACGCTTCTTCTCGTTCAACACACGGTTGGTACGGCTGAACGCCTGCAACAAACCATGATACTCCATGTTTTTGTCAACATAGAGCGTGTTGAGCTTCTTGCTGTCAAAGCCAGTAAGGAACATACCGACAACCAAGCAGAGGTCAAGTGGCTTCATGTCCGCCTTCTTTTTCTTCATGCGAAGGTTGATGTCATCGTAATATGCACGGAAGTTCTCGGTTGTGAAACTTGTTCCATACATATTATTATAGTCATCCATGATGGCTTGCAGCTCATCTGCCTCGCCTGTGCTGTCGCTTACATAACCGCCAGTGTTCATACCGGTCTGCTCATCGTCTTGACTACTATTGGCAGCGTATGTGAAAACAGCTCCAATCCTTATCTTCGGATTGAGGCTCTTGAATATCTTGTAATAGCGGATAAGCATCGGTACAGACTGCACGGCAAACAACGCGTCAAACTCACCGTCGAATGTTGACTTATTGAAATTATTAAGGATGAATTTGGCAATCTCCGTCATGCGGTCTTGGTCGGCATTATCCACATCCTCATTGCCGTGGTAATACTCCACCAGGAAACCAAGCACGTTTTCATCGGCAATGGCATCCTTGACGAGATACTTGTGAAGACAGTTGCCGAAGATTTCCTTTGTGGTATGTCCGTCCACCGCATTCTCAACAAATATAGGAGTGCCAGTAAAACCGAATATCTGCGTGTTGTCGAAGAACTTCACGATATTCTTGTGGCATTCTCCGAAATGGCTTCTATGACACTCATCGAATATCATCACGATGCGAGAATGACGTATTTCTTCAATACGACTGCTATACCACTGCTTGCTGACAGCTGCATTAAGTTTCTGAATGGTGGTAATGATAATCTTTGAATTACTGTGCAGACGCTTCACCAATTCGTCTGTGTTGTCGGTACTGTCAACGGCACCAGGCTCAAAAGCCTCGTATTCGGCTTGTGTCTGCGTGTCAAGGTCGTGGCGGTCAACCACAAACATCACCTTATCCACATCGTCCAACTCTGATACGAGTTGGGCTGCCTTGAATGATGTCAAGGTCTTTCCTGCACCAGTTGTATGCCATATATAACCGTTATCGTTGGAGTTTTCCACACGGTCGAGTATCTTCTCCACCGCATAGAACTGATAAGGGCGAAGCACCATCAGACATTTGTCACCCTCATGCAAGACGATATACTTACCGATAATCTTGCCCAACGTACACTTGTCGAAGAACACTGTGGCAAACTTCTCCAAGTCGTTGAAAGGCACATTGGCTGCATCCGTCCAGTTGAATGTGAACTTATAGCCACTATTCGGGTTGTTGGCGAAATAGCGAGTGTTCACACCATTGGATATGACAAACAACTGGATGTAATCAAACAGTCCATGGAAAGAAGTCTTGTGATAGCGTTGTATCTGGTTGTATGCCTGTTTCAGTTCCACACCTCTGCGCTTCAGTTCTATTTGAACCAAAGGCAGACCATTGATAAGTATCGTCACATCGTAACGGCATTTCTTTCTGCCCTCAACCGTGATTTGATTGGAAACTTGAAACTCGTTCTGACACCAGTGAGTGCGGTTCAAGAACTCCACCCATAGGCGTTCACCGCTTTCCAGTTCAAGAGGAAAGAGGTCTCGCAGTTTCTTTGCCTTTTCAAAGCGAGTGCCACCTTCAAGATAGATAAGTATCTTTTCAAACTCAGACTCTGTAAATTCGGTACGACCCAATTCTTCCAATTTCTTCTTGTTGTGTTTCTCCAACTGTTTCTTGAAATTGGCAGACAGGTTCTTCTCCTCTTCAATATGAACATACTCGTAGTTCATCTTTTGAAGAGTATCTATAAGTCCGTTTTCGAGGGCAGCTTCACTTTGTACTGACATATCTTATCTTTTTTATCGTTACACTTATAAGAAGGTTTTCGTTAAGCCAGATGAGCAGAGCTAAGTTTACTTAAGCTCTGCCATGGCGAGAAAACGTGCCATAAAATGGAACATGGCTATTCATTCATTTGTAGAAAATGAATATCCAAGGCATTCTCTATTTTGCTTATGGCTTCAAGCGAAAGATTCTCACGCCCTTTTAAGATTTTTGAAATGTACTGTTGGGTGCAATTCATTTTCTCTGCCAACATCTTTTGAGTCATTCCAAGTTCCTTCATTCTTGCTGACATGATATTGGCTATCATCTGCGAATGGTTAAACCACGGTTTTTCTTCTTGGCTCATTTGTGCTCCCTTATTTTGAACAGGAGATATTGTTTCCTTTATCATCTTAGACGTATTTCGCTTTGTACCATTTATATTTGGTTATTGCCATTTCGCCTACAAAGATAACTGATTTTAATGTGAAAGCACAACTGTAGGGTTGTCTCTCTATGTAAATGAGACAAAATTATGCAATTGACTTGTGTTTGTAGTCTATTATACTTCAAGATGAAACCTATAACTCCAAATAACGCTTCACTCATTGTACGGTACTTACCCCTTTACCACAGAACTTCACCGCCTCCCTTATGGAATAGCCTTTACGGAGTAGACTTATTACTTCCCTATATTCGATTTTCATCTGTTCTGCCGTTTTTACAGAGCCTACCTTGCGTCCGAGTTTTCCACCTTTCTCTATATACCGCTTCCTTCCTGACTGCAATCGGAATGAGATATTGTCACGTTCCAATTGCGCACAGGTCGAAAGCGTGGCTATCATTATAGGAGCAAAGAGGAACGGATGTCCTTCATCATCCAATAATGTAAGTTGTTCCCAATCGGCTAATTTAGGAAAGAATAACGAACCCATCCAAGATCAGCTTTTATTCCTAATAGGCTGTAAATCAGTGATATTACATCACCTTACTATCCTTTCGTTTCCGATGGTTAGACCCGCTTGGGATAATTGTAGAGGCTTTCAAATTGCAGTTTGTTTAATTATTCTTTTAAGAACTCACTGACGATACGAACGAATTCGTTGAAGGCCGTGGGCTGACCGGGGACGGTGATGAAGAGGTGAGTGGCGGTGGGGAATACGTGATACGAAAGCGGGTGATCTAAGGATTGTAAGCGCTTGGCCCAAGCAGCGGTTTGGTCGAACAAAATGTCGTGACCTGCTGATATGAGCAACACGGGAGGTAATTGCTGCAAGGTATCGTCGGTGGCTAAACCTACAGAGACGAGTGGACTTTGCTGTTGGCCTGCAGCGTAAGCTTCGTTAAAGGCTTCGAGTAGCTCGGCATCGTCACCATAACCTTGGGCGTAGGTGCGCCACGAAGGAGTGGAGCGGGTGAAGAGTTCCGTTACGGGATAGATGGGGATAAGGCTATATACACTGCTCTTGCCGCCTACGGTCATGGCAGTGGCTATGGCCAAGTTGCCGCCAGCACTGTCGCCTCCAATGCTAACACGCGTGGTGTCGCCTCCAAATTCTGCGGCATGGCCTTTGAGATAATTGAAAGCCATGCGGCAGTCATCGAGCGGAGCGGGGTAAGCATGTTCGGGTGCTAAACGATAGTTGAGTGCTACGACGCAAATGTTGGCCCTCTTGGCTACGGCAGCACAAAAGCGCATGCAACTATTAATGCTACCAAAGCACCAGCCGCCCCCATGTAGATAGAGCAAGACGGGGCGTGGCTTTGAGGTGGGTTGCGTTGATCGAAATAAAGTCATAGTGGGAGTGAGCGTAACGGCTTTTACTCCTTCGGGCAGCGTAGGCGCAACGTTGCGTCTCTCGCGAATTTGTTGCAACGCGCGTGCATCTCCTTGTATGGCCATACGCACGGCCAAAGCCTGCGTATGTTGCAATGTGGGCGACATTGACTGCAAGAAGGCGGTCTCGTCACGCTGCATGGCTTGTTGTAAGGCTTCGCTTGGGACTGTTTGGGCGCAGCAGGGCGAGAGCAATGCGGTAATAGATAAGAAGATGGGAAAAAGACGTTTCATGGAAATGGGTAGATATAGAAAGAGCTGAGAAGCGTGATACTTCTCAACTCTTTATTTATTAGAAGATAACTTTTCGTCCTTTACTGACGTAAACGCTGCCTTTCGCTGGAGCGGTGACACAGCGGCCACTTATGTCGTAAAGTAGAGCGTTTTTACCCGCTCGAATCGTTACAGAGCCATGTAAGCTTTAAGAATCACCTATATGGATTAGTCATCAAGTTTGCGGTAGCGAATGCGCTTAGGCTCTTCAAGGCCGAAGCGCTTGGCTTTGTTGATCTCGTAGTCCGTATATGAACCTTCGAAGAAGAACACATTGCCATTGCCCTCGAAGGCAAGAATGTGGGTACAAATACGATCAAGGAACCAACGGTCGTGGCTAATCACAACGGCACAACCGGCAAAGGCTTCCAAGCCCTCTTCGAGTGCACGAAGCGTGTTTACGTCGATGTCGTTGGTAGGCTCATCGAGCAACAATACGTTGCCCTCCTGCTTCAAGGCTAAGGCCAACTGCAAGCGGTTGCGCTCACCACCTGAAAGTACACCACACTTCTTCTCTTGGTCAGCACCAGCAAAGTTGAAGCGGCTGAGGTAGGCACGCGCGTTGATGTCGCGACCGCCCATGCGCATAAGTTCGCTGCCACCGCTGATTACTTCGTAAACCGTCTTTTCGGGGTCAATGTCTTTGTGTTGTTGGTCAACGTAGGCCAACTTAACCGTTTCACCCATTTCGAACGTACCTGCATCGGGCTTATCAAGTCCCATAATAAGGCGGAAGAGCGTAGTCTTACCCACACCATTCGGACCGATTACGCCGACAATGCCTGCAGGGGGAAGCGTGAAGTCAAGGTCTTTGTAAAGCACCTTATCACCAAAGGCTTTTGATACACCATGTGCTTCGATTACTTTGTTGCCCAAGCGTGGGCCATTCGGTATGAAGATTTCGAGTTTCTGCTCCTTCTCCTTTTGGTCTTCGTTCAGCAACTTGTCGTAAGAGTTCAAACGTGCCTTACCCTTCGCTTGACGCGCCTTAGGAGCCATGCGCACCCATTCCAACTCACGTTCGAGCGTCTTGCGGCGCTTGCTGGCCACTTTCTCTTCTTGCTCCATGCGTTTGCTCTTTTGTTCGAGCCATGAAGAGTAGTTGCCCTTCCAAGGAATGCCTTCGCCACGGTCGAGTTCGAGTATCCAGCCTGCTACGTCGTCAAGGAAGTAGCGGTCGTGGGTCACAGCGATGACCGTACCCTCGTATTGGTTGAGGTGTTGTTCCAGCCAGTCAATACTTTCGGCATCAAGGTGGTTGGTAGGTTCGTCGAGCAGTAGCACATCAGGCTTTTGGAGCAACAAACGGCAGAGCGCAACACGACGACGCTCACCTCCTGAGAGGTGTTCAGCCTTTTGGTCGGCAGGCGGAAGGCGAAGCGCGTCCATAGCACGCTCGAGTCGGCTGTCGAGGTTCCAAGCGTCAGTGGCATCGAGTATATCTTGCAATTCACCTTGACGTGCAAAGAGTTGGTTCATCTTGTCCTCGTTCTCATAATACTCTGGCAAGCCAAACTTTTGGTTAATCTCTTCGTACTCAGCCAAGGCGTCAACAACGCTTTGAACACCCTCCTGTACGATTTCTTTCACCGTCTTTTGATCGTCGAGGTGAGGGTCCTGTGGCAGATAGCCCACGGTGTAACCTGGTGAGAACACTACTTCACCTTGATAGTCGTTGTCAAGGCCTGCGATGATCTTCATCAACGTTGACTTACCCGCACCATTCAGACCGATAATACCGATCTTAGCTCCGTAAAAGAAACTGAGGTAAATATTTTTAAGTACCTGCTTGTTATTTTGTTTGATGGTCTTTGACAGACCTACCATAGAGAAGATAATCTTCTTGTCGTCTACTGTGGCCATAGGAGGTTAATGTGCAAATGTGAGAATGTGAGAATGTGAGATTGTGAGAATGATTGATTAATGCGTAAATGCTACGCCTTTCAACGAATGTTCACATTGATAATTATTTCTTCTTCAATGTTATGATTACGTTGCCGTTGGCATCTTTGAGCAACATCTCGTCGCCCTTTACTTCAGAGGATTTTACCTTGCTGAGTGCATCCATGAAGCGGCTCTCGTAAGTATCGTCGGGGCAGAGCATACGCGTCATGCCCATCTTAGAGAAGTTGGGTTTGCCGTTAGCAAAGTCCTTTAAGTTGATTTCGCCCGTTAGGCGATTGCAACCTGTGAAACCATAGACGTGGCCTTTAGAGGTGTCGAAACCTAAGAAAGGCGTTTCATCACTGGGCGTAATATTCTGACCATTCAAGTTCGTTACGCTCCATTCGCCAGCTACGGTGTAGGCTGACTTACTTGTAGCACACGATGCTAAGAGCAGCATGGTGGCGGGAATGATATAAAGTATCTTTTTCATATCGTATGTATATGTAATTATAGTGTTTTATTCAATCACCCAATCAGTGATATTGCCCTTTTCACTGTCAAAGTTTACGCCTACTTTCGTTACGGGCAAGGAACTAAGGCTAAAGCGCTCGCGATAATGCTTTAGGTTAATTTGTTGCATAGCCGTTTGAGCGTCTTTGTTAAGTTTGAGTTCAAGTAAGTAAATGCGCGTTCGCGTCATCAATACCATGTCGATACGGCCATGCGGGGTATGCACCTCAACGTCGACCATGTATTCTGTCAGTAAGGTAAAGATAACGTAAAGCATTTGTTGATAATGCCCTTCGTAATTCTTTACGTTGCAGTAAGGCACAGTGTTAAGAAAACTTTGCAATAGTTGCAGCGCGCCATTCATATCGTCGTTGCGGATAAAACGTGCTATCTTGGCTATGGTCACAGCCCCCGATTGTCCGAAAGCCAAATAGTTGGGGAGTAGGTTTTGGAAGAGTCCAATGCGAATTTCGCGGTTGGGAAGGTCGAGCGTGTACACTTCAAAGTCCGCATCATAGTCCTTAATCGTCAAATAACCGCTTTGGTAAAGCAACGGGGTTAGTGATGTCATGTTTTCAGTAGGAGCATCAAACTCAAACTTCCTTGCTTCAATTTTGCTTAAATCGCTTGGCAGCACATTGAACTTACGCATCATTTCGAGCAGGTAAGTGGGTGTGCCAGTTGAAAACCAGTAAGGGTCTAAATTGCCATTCGTAAAGGCGGCGAGTAGACTAAAGGGGTTGAACACGTCGGGCGAGGGCCAGGTGAAGTGATAACCGTCGTAATTGGTAGTAATGGCCTCAAGCGTTTCGTCATAAGTCTTGCCCAAACGTTCGGCCAAGGAGGCTATGTCTACTTGCAGTTGATTTTCCACCTCTTCCTTCGTGATACCACAAAGTCCAGCATATTCGGGTTGCATGCTGATGTTGTTGATGTTGTTCAGCTCGCTGAATATGCTCACTTGTGAGAACTTTGTGATGCCCGTTATGAAGACAAAACGCAGATAAGGGTCAGCATCCTTAATCGGACTATAGAAGTTGCGCATCACCTGACGCAGTTGAGTAAGGTTCTCCTCCTCATGCACAACATCAAGCAGTGGCGCATCGTATTCGTCAATCAGTAACACCACTTGTTTGCCTGTTTGTTGGTAGGCGGCTTGAATGAGGGCCGTAAGACGATCGTTCGAATCAATAGAAGAGGCTTTGATGCCATATTTATCTTCTTGCTCTTTAAGACGTTGACTTAAAAATCTTTCAAGAGTCTCCTTCTCCATGTGCTTTCCCCCAGCCATGCTGAAGTGCAATACAGGATAGGCAGTCCATTCCTTTTCTAACTTTTCGATAGCAAGACCTTCGAAGAGTTCTTTCTTACCCTCAAAGTAACTCTTTAAGGTTGACACCAACAATGATTTACCAAAACGACGCGGACGACTAAGGAATACGTTCTTACCACCAGTATGTGTCATGTGGTAAATATATTCCGTTTTGTCAAGATATAGTAAATTTTTCTCTCTTATTTCAGAGAAAGTCTGAATGCCCAAAGGGTAAAGTCGTGGTATTTGGTTTATCATAATGCCAAAGTTTTATTTTTATTGCATCGGGTTCCACCCTTGTGCTTTGAGGTCGAACTCGTTGCCGTCGCGTGTGATGAGCTTTGCGCCCAGTTCGGGACGCGTGATGTGGCCAATCACCTTGATGTCATCCAATTGTTCCACCTTCTCATGGTCAGTCAACGGAACGGTGAAGAGCAATTCATAATCCTCACCTCCATTGAGCGCAGCGGTGTAGACGTTCATATTAAACTCCTCAGCCGTAACGGCCGTTTGGTAGTCGATAGGAATGCGCTCTTCATAGATGCGACAGCCCGTATGGCTTTGTTTGCAGATGTGCATGGCCTCAGACGATAGTCCGTCGCTAATGTCCATCATTGATGTAGGACGAATGCCCGCTTCGTGGAGGCGTTGGATAATGTCGCGACGCGCCTCAGGCTTGAGCAATCGCTCAATGAGATATTCGCGACCAGAGAAGTCAGGTTGTGCAGCCGTCTCAGGGTTCGACTTTTGTGACTCAAAGATTCGCTTCTCGCGTTCCATGAGTTGTAGCCCCATATAAGCAGCTCCCAAGTTGCCGCTCACGCAGATGAGGTCGGTATCTTTTGCTCCCGAACGATAAACAATATCCTCTGCTTGTGCTTCGCCAATGCAAGTAATGCTGATGGCTAATCCCGTAAGCGAAGTAGTCGTATCACCTCCTACGATGTCTACTCCGTGACGCTCGCAAGCTAATCGAATGCCTGCATAAAGTTCGTCAAGATGTTCCACCTTAAAGCGTCGCCCCACGGCGATGCTTACTAAGAGCTGACGGGGCGTACCATTCATGGCATAAACGTCAGAAAGGTTGACCATAGCCGCTTTGTAGCCCAAGTGTTTGAGAGGCGTGTAGGTGAGGTCGAAGTGAATGCCCTCCATGAGCATGTCGGTCGTGACCAAAAGTCGTCGAGGGTCGGCAGCCTCAGAGCTATATTGCAGTACGGCACAATCATCGCCCACGCCACGCAGCGTAGAAGCATTGCGAAGTTCAAGTCCTTCCGTCATGCGGTCAATCAGACCAAATTCACCTAATGTAGAGATATCTGTCATTTTGCTTACGTGTCCTTTCTTAATGCTTTCTTAATGCTTTAGAAGTAGAAACCCAATCCAATGCGTGCGCCCACTGTGCTCTTCTTAGAGAAAGAGTCGAGTGACATCTTGTAGTATAGAGAAGGCTCAATGGTGATGTAGCGGTTAACGAAGAAGGCATACCCCACTTCTAAGGGAATTTGTACATCGTTGTCAGAGGGCGTGTAGTGTACATAGTCAGCGCCAGCACCTAAGTAAACGCCACATTGGTCGAAGTAATATCTAACGCCCGCACCAATTGAAACGTCATCGATTTGTTTCGTATGATCGTATGTTACCGTTCCGCGTAACATAAAGCAGTCACCCATAAAGTAGCCTGCAGTGGCATCTAAGCCAAAGCGGAACTTTTGATCGCTGCTATAAGATAGTCCGAGTCCTGACAAAGAGGCGCCTACATATTTCGTGCCTTTAGCAAATTGAGCATTGGCTGTGTTTACTCCTACGATGAGCAGAAGAAGTGCAAAGAGTATCTTTTTCATATTGAGTATTGTTTGTTAGCTGTAAAGAATATAATAACGAGTATAATTCTATCCCTTCCTTCCCTTCTTATTTTCTTATTTTGCAAAGATAGTGCAAGGCGAATGCAGAACGTCAAGCTTGCTTGAACGTTATGCTGAGCCGCAGCCTATCTTATGCAAAGATAGTGCAAGGCGAATGCAGAACGTCAAGCTTGCTTGAACGCTATGCTGAGCCGCAGCCTATCTTATGCAAAGATAGTGCAAGGCGAGAGAAGTACAAAACGAAAACCTAAAAGTTTTCATTTTGTACTTCCGAGCCGCTTATTTTATGTAAAGACAGCACAAGGTACGAATTTAGACAAACTGCAATTTAATTTCCTAATTGGGGGGCGGGTTTGTAACCCGCGGCAGCAGCATGTATGTTCTCGCGCTAAGCGACTATAAGTAGATGCTCAAAAACTGCTGCTGTCGCGGGTTACAAACCCGCCCCCCAATTAGGCAGACTATTTGCTGTTTCCAAACTTTCTGCAGAATCTTATTCAAAGATACGCGGCGGCTCGGCAATGCAAAATGAAAGTTTTCCGACTTTCATTTTGCATTGCGCTCGCCTTGCAGTATCTTTGCAGACAAAATCATAAAAAAATAAAATAAATGAACGTTTTAGAACTCAGCGAACAAGAGATACAACGCCGCAACTCACTTGAGGAATTGCGCAACTTGGGCATTAATCCCTACCCCGCTGCCGAATATGAAGTGACAGCGTATAGCGACGATATTAAAGACAACTTTAATGAAGACGAAAAGCGCGAAGTGTGCATCGCTGGACGCTTAATGGGACGCCGCGTTATGGGTAAGGCCAGCTTTGCCGAGTTGATGGACTCTAAAGGCCGCATTCAGGTGTACGTTACACGTGACGATGTTTGCCCAGGCGATGACAAGACGCTCTACAACACAGTATTTAAGAAGTTACTCGACTTGGGCGACTTTATCGGTGTGAAAGGTTTCGTTTTCCGCACACAGACAGGCGAAATCTCTGTACACGCACAAGAGTTGGTACTCCTCTCTAAGAGCCTCAAGCCGCTACCCGTCGTAAAGGAGAAGGATGGTGTTACTTACGATGCCTTCAACGACCCCGAACTTCGCTATCGTCAGCGCTACGTTGACCTTTTGGTCAACCCTGAAGTGAAGGACATCTTCTTGAAACGCTCGTTAGTAGTCAAGACCATGCGCGAATACTTCGACGAGGCTGGCTACACAGAGGTTGAAACACCGATTCTGCAACCCATTCCTGGTGGCGCTAGCGCACGTCCGTTCATTACTCACCACAACTCACTCGACATCGACCTCTACCTTCGTATCGCTACCGAGCTTTACTTGAAGCGCCTTATCGTTGGCGGCTTTGAGGGCGTTTACGAAATTGGCAAGAACTTCCGCAACGAGGGTATGGACCGCAACCACAACCCTGAGTTCACGTGTATGGAACTTTACGTTCAGTACAAGGACTACAACTGGATGATGTCATTCACCGAGAAGTTGTTGGAGCGCATCTGCGTAGCCGTTAATGGTAAACCCGAAAGCGTTATTGACGGTAAGACAATCAGCTTCAAGGCTCCTTTCCGCCGCTTGCCTATCTTGGAAGCTATCAAGGAAAAGACAGGTTACGACCTCAATGGCAAGAGCGAAGACGAAATTCGCGACATCTGCAAGAAGTTGAACATGGAGATTGACGATACCATGGGTAAGGGTAAGTTGATCGATGAGATGTTTGGCGAGTTCTGCGAAGGCACTTACATTCAGCCTACCTTCATCACCGACTATCCTATCGAGATGTCACCGCTCACAAAGAAGCACCGCGACAATCCTGCTTTGACCGAACGCTTTGAGTTAATGGTAAATGGTAAGGAGTTGGCCAATGCTTACTCAGAGTTGAACGACCCCATTGACCAAGAAGAACGTTTCCAAGATCAGCTCCGCCTCTCTGAGAAGGGTGACGACGAAGCGATGTTCATTGACCAAGACTTCCTCCGCGCTCTTCAGTATGGTATGCCTCCTACATCAGGTATTGGTATTGGCATTGACCGTTTGGTCATGTTGATGACTGGTCAGACTCAGATTCAGGAAGTTCTCTTCTTCCCACAAATGCGCCCTGAGAAGAAGGCTCCTCGCGACAAGGCCGACAAGTACGTTACCGCAGGCATTGCTGAAGAGTTAGTTCCCATCCTCCAGAAGGTGGGTTACTACTTAGTAACTGATCTCAAGGACGTAAAGGCTCAAAAGATCCAACAGCAGATTGGCGAGATAATCAAGAAGTATAAACTTGATATCGAGAAGCCCAGCGTACAGGACATTGAGGGCTGGAACGTGTAGTGAATGTGCAAATGTGAGAATGGGTAAATGTGCAAATGGTTTATAGATTTTCAAATTATCTGCACATCCCCCCGACCTGTACATTTACACATTTCCCAATTTGCACATTCCCCAATTTGTACATTCACACATTTACACATTTGCACATTAACTAAGTACCGTGTACGATTTAGGAAACATAGCCGTTATGGGAAGTGGCTCGTGGGCCACAGCCATTGCAAAGATGCTACTCGAAAGGGTGGAGCATCTGCATTGGTATATCCGTAGGCAAGATGCCATTGATGACTTCGTGCGCACTGAGCATAACCCTTCTTACTTGACCAGTGTACACTTTGACACGAGCCGCATCACCTTCTCGACGGACATCAACGAAATTGTACGCTCTTGCCGCACCTTGGTGTTTGTCACACCGTCTCCTTACTTAAAGAACCACCTGCGCAAACTCAAGGTGAAGCTTCACGATAAGTTTATCATCACTGCCATTAAGGGCATTGTAGCAGATGAGAATTTGGTTTGTTCGGAGTTTTTCCGTGTGGTGTACAATGTGCCTGATGAGAACTTAGCCGTGCTTGGTGGCCCTAGTCATGCCGAAGAGGTTGCCTTAGGACGCCTTACCTACCTCACGGTAGGATGTGCTGACAACGAGAAGGCAACGGCCTTTGCCGAGACGATAGCATCGAGCTATGTGAAGACCAAAACTTCGGCCGACGTCATTGGCATTGAATATGCTTCCGTTCTGAAGAACGTCTACGCCATAGCAGCAGGCATTTGTAATGGACTAAAGTATGGCGACAACTTTCAGAGTGTACTAATGTCCAATGCCGTACAAGAGATGAATCGCTTCTTACGCGCTGTTTACCCTATCGACCGCTGCGTATATGATAGCGTTTACTTAGGCGACCTCTTAGTGACGGGGTATTCTAACTTCTCGCGCAACCGCGTGTTTGGCACCATGATAGGTAAGGGCTATAGCGTTAAATCGGCACAGATCGAAATGGAAATGATTGCCGAAGGCTATTACGGCACGAAGTGTATGAAGGACATCAACAAACACTATCACGTCAATATGCCCATTCTCGATGCAGTATATAATATTCTATACGAGCGCATATCGCCTACTATTGAGATTAAGCTCTTAACGGATTCGTTTAGATAACAGATTCATTTAAATAAAAAAGGTCTCTTCCTCACTTAGAGGAAGAGACTTTTTTTTGGGGGGGAGTTCATCGAATATATCCCGTATGAAACGGGAATATTCTAAAAAAGGTCTAAGAAAAAGTCTAAGAATAAAAATAATAAATTATTGTTTCTTCTCAACGAAGCCTCATGTCAACTTTGACTATGAGATTCCCCCTCCTGACGAACAGCTTGTAATTTGGCAATAAAATAACTTTTTGGACATTTCTTACCGGTGATCATTTTATGGTCACCCTTTGGAGGTTGGAAACGCATATGGTTTCTTATTTATGGAAATATTATCCCGAACTCACGTTATTAGCTGAAAAACAACTGTTTAGAACGAATTTTACTGCTTAGAATACGTACATATATTCCGTACAAGTGTTCTCAATAAACTGCAATTTATCGTTATCACATTCAACTTTTCCGTTCAATCGCCCACCATGCATAAACAATGTAGGCTAAGACGAAGGGGATGAGCAGACTTACCACTGCCATAACACTGAGCGTAAACTCACTCGAACAACTATTGGCTAAGCAGAGCGATGACTGAATGTCCGTAACAGACGGATAATAGGCCGTATTGTTCAGACCTGATATTAATAACAATGTCATTACTGCTAAGACAGTACCTATGCCTACCCACCAGATTCCACACTTTTTCTGTTTATTCATTAAAGTGATAGCGATGCCTATCAACACCAAGACTACACCTAATATAAACATAACAGACACAAGAGGCAAAGCCATGAAATTATGCCAATACTTGCTACTCTCGACTACGAACTGCTGTTGGGCGAGCTGATATGTCAATCCATCAACAAAGAGCAAACGAACCACAAAAGCTACGAAAAGCACAAGGAAAGGAATTGCATTCACCAACACATGTTTGTGCAGACGAGAAGTTAGTTCGTCATTCTGATTGCGATTGAGTAAGTAAAGTGCTCCCAATACACGCGATAAGAAAAGTACGGCAAGTCCTAATACCCAATTCCAAGGATTTGCTAAAGCTTCTAATCCATGCCAACCACTGTCCCACTGGCTAATAACAGGCGAAGCCATACCTTCTCCGCTGACCACACCTAATGCATTGTGGTCAACGTGGAATGCTGAACCCGTAAAGAACGTAGCCACTGCTGCTCCCAACACAAAGGGGCCAACCAATCCATTAAACACTAAGAAATAGCGGTAAGTAGCTTGTCCTAAAAGATTGTTCGGCTTATTTTGATATTCATAAGCCACAGCTTGCAACACGAAGCTCACCAAGAGAAGCATCCATATCCAATAAGCCCCTCCAAAACTGGTACTATAGAACAGAGGGAAAGAAGCAAAAAAGGCGCCACCGAAGGTGACGAGCGTAGTAAACGTGAGTTCCCACTTACGCCCTGTTATGCTAATAATGTACGAGCGCTCTTCTTTCGTGCGTCCGACACAATATAGAAGAGAATTAGCACCTTGCACAAACTGCAATAACACCAATAGGCCTGCTAATAACGACACTAACAGCCACCAATATTGTTGAAGAAATGTATACATGATTTTTACGCTATTATTTTGTACACTAACTTAACTTTCGTGTTCCTCGTCCGACGACGTTTGCGGCCCTTGACTAATCGCCTTGCACATAATGCGCACCTCTGCGGCTAATAATAAGGTGAAAAGCACTACAAAGAGGAAGAACGTAATCATTACATTCATGGGAGAGAGTTGCGACACGGCAACACCCACAGGCAACAAGTCTTGAATAGTCCAAGGCTGACGTCCCACTTCAGCCACGATCCAACCCGCTTGCCCTGCTACATAAACCATCGGAACAGCCCACACGCCTAACCACAACAGCCAACGATAGTTAGCTAAAGTGCCTCTACGGGCTAACCACCCCACTACCAATAAGATGACAAAGAGCAAAGAACCCAAGCCCACCATGAAGCGAAACGACCAATAAACCAATGGTACGGACGGCACTAAATCAGTCTTTTGCTTTAAATAGCCATAACCCATATAGGCTTCATGAGCGCGTAAGGTGTCGAGTGCGACTTGAGCAGCAACCTTGTTAGCAGTGCGTTGTTGGCGATAGGCTGCAAAAGCTGCAATGGCTTTACGACCACGCTCCATTTTTTCATCAGCAGAAGGCACACGAGTGCCGTCGGGCAACGTATAGCCATCGAGCAAATCGTTGATACCTGGCACATAACCTTCTATATTGTGCGTCGCTAAAATGGATAGTACTCCAGGCACTTCTATGCCTGGCACGATACTAAAGGGGGCACGCACGCCGCCCTGCTCCAATCCTTCGGCTGCTGCCAACTTCATAGGCTGCTCGCGAGCGATAGAAAGGCCACTCTGATCGCCTGTACCCATTACGATGAGCGTAGAAATGATACCAACCACGCTGGCCACCTTTACGGAACGCAGTGCCAATTCACTATGACGCTTCCGGAGCAAGAACCAACAACATACGCCTATCACAAATACGGCTCCCGTCATCCAACCACTCGAAACGGTATGGAAGAACTTTACCACCGCTGTTGGCGAGAGAGCCACACTCATGAAGTCGGTCATCTCATTGCGCACCGTGTCAGGATTGAAGGTCATACCTACGGGGTGTTGCATCCAAGCATTGGCCACCAATATCCACCAGGCCGAGAGCGTAGCCCCAAGTCCTGTCAACCATGTAGAAGCAAGATGAAAGCCTCGACTCACTTTATTCCAGCCAAAGAACATCACGGCTATGAACGTGGCTTCCATAAAGAAAGCTACAATGCCCTCAATGGCAAGGGGGGCTCCAAAGATGTCGCCCACGAACCATGAGTAATTGCTCCAATTGGTGCCAAACTCAAATTCAAGAATCAAGCCCGTGGCCACTCCAATGGCAAAGTTGATGCCAAAGAGTTTCATCCAAAACTGAGCGGTACGTTTCCACCTTTCGTCTTTGGTGGTGTAATAAAGGGTTTCCATCACGCCTTGTATCAAGGCCAAACCCAACGTCAACGGCACAAACAGCCAATGATAGCAAGCTGTCAGTGCAAACTGCGCACGCGACCAATCTATGGTGCATGTCTCAAGCGCTGTTAGTAATGTCATAATGGTATAGATTTAGTTATCAGTTACAAATGAAGGGGAAATATGCAAACGTGAGAAGATTTCTCAATTACAAAATTATCAGGGGGGGGGTAAAAATTTTGTTTTTAGAATGTTCTAATTCTGTCGGTTGATTTGCACATTTTTTAATCTTCTTCCAACTTGTTCGCTCTTTTGTGCATCGTCAAGCCCTTTCAGCATTGGCTGAAAGAAGAAGATGCGAAGCACAACAAATATCACGAATAGCTTAAGCAGAATAATAATCCATAGTGTACGTCCCCACGTCATCTGTCGAAAACCGTCACGATAAAAGGTCCACACACGATGAATAGCATTTAAGGGTGTATAATTCATGTAGCAAATATAGCGCTCTATTGTAATCATTACAAAATGAAAACTATTTTGTTTTACACTTTTGTGTTGCAAAACATAAGCTGAAGCAGAAGCTATGGGATTTTTAGAAAGGTATAAACTGCAATTAGGCAGACAAATTGTAGTTTATATGAATGCTTCTGCCTTGCTCTACATCATATAGCCATACTCATGCATGATTTTGATTACCTCTGAATACATTTTCTTATTGCCAAGTTGGGGGATCGAACCCTCACCTGGGGGCATCACGTCCTCACCTGGGGGCGACGCGTCCCCGCGTCGGCATTTGCTTGGCAAGGCTCGATGCCCTGACAAGCAAATACAATACATTTTCTCATTGCCAAATTGGGGTATCGAACCCTCACCTGGGGGCGACGCGTCCCCGCGTCGGCATTTGCTTGGCAAGGCTCGATG
>ERZ1034678.764-NODE-764-length-17210-cov-54.075605_pt1 | contig 17210 bp, 8 predicted proteins | sample MGYA00520640_ERZ1034678 | MGnify/ENA primary metagenome ERZ1034678 (study PRJEB33766, sample SAMN09781767) | gut metagenome | biome: gut microbiome | host: Homo sapiens | place: Madagascar | study: EMG produced TPA metagenomics assembly of the PRJNA485056 data set...
GCTATGTGCAGAACGAGCAGGAGGCTGAGGCGCTGCTGAAGAATTTCTGGCTGCGTGGCATCACGTCGGTGGTGGTGAACGAGCACCTGAAGGGCGACCTCATCAAGTTCTACGGCGTATCGGGTACCGATTTCTTCTATTGGTTCTATCCATCGAAATGCGGTCATCGTTCCAAGTTCGGACTGGAGGTGATCAATGGCGAGGCTCGGGGCATCGCCTTCGATGCCGAGGCTCTGAAGGCTGAGGCTGACAAGGCTGCCGACATGCTGAATGTGCCGGTATATGGCGGCGACTGTGTGGTCAGCGAGGATGGCAGCATCCGCATCATCGATTTCAACGACTGGCCTAGCTTTGCGCCATGCCGTGATGAGGCTGCGTTCTATATAGCAACAAAAATGGTTTGCACGCCCTGAAAGGGCAGAAGCTCCTAGCCCAGGGTAACACCCTGGGTTTATAGATAGATAATAGTCTGGCGCCCTGAAAGGGCAAAAGCTTTAAAATAAACAATAATTTAAAAAAAAAAGATGAATCAGGAATTTAAGGCTTCTCTGAAATCAGCGGATACCGAGGAGCACATTGATATTTATTTCTATCGTCCTATTGGTTACCAGTGGGCGCGATTCTTCCGCATGCTTCACGTCACCCCAAACGTGGTGACCATTCTTTCCATCTTCCTCGGCGTAGGAGCGGGCATCTGCTTCTATTTCGACGATTTGGCAATCAACATCTTGGGCATCTTCTTGCTCATTTGGGCAAACGTATATGACAGTTGCGACGGTCAGCTGGCACGACTCACTAACCAGAAGAGTGCCCTGGGCAGAATCCTGGATGGTGCTGCTGGCGACTTCTGGTTTGTCAGCATCTACTTCGCCATCTCCTTCCGTCTGATGCCGGAGTGGGGCTGGAAAATCTGGGCACTCTGCATTGTTGCCGGTTTCGGATGCCATGCCATTCAGAGCCGTCTTGCCGACTACTACCGTCAGATTCACCTCTTCTTCCTGAAAGGCAAGGAGGGTAGCGAACTGGACGATGCCAGCAAGCAGGTAGAGCTGTGGAAGCAGATGAAATGGAAGAAGGAGCCAGTGCAGAAACTCTTCCAGTTCTTCTACAAGAACTATACCTTGGGACAGGAGCGGGATACTCCTATCTTCCAGATATTCAAGAGAAATCTGCGCGAAAGATATCCGCAACAGTTGCCTGAGCAGTTGCGTGCCGACTTCCGTGCGGGTAGTCTTCCACTGATGAAATATGCCAATATCCTTACCTTCAACTGGCGCAGCATCACGCTGTTCATCTCTATCCTGATAGGTCTTCCATGGCTTTATCCGGCTATCGAGATTACCGTGTTCAGCCTGATTTTCTTCTATATGAGAGGAACCCACGAGCGTCTTTGTCTGAAGCTCAACCAGAAGCTTCTGAAGGGAGAGTACGAGGTATAAACGAATAACAAGTTCATTTATGAATAACAAGTTCAGAAATATATTCATGGCGTTCGGTATCATCGCCATCATCATCATGCTCTGCACGATGGATATGGACTATACCGATATCTGGCGCTATCTGAAGCAGGCGGGCATCTATTTCCCGCTGATTCTCGGTCTGTGGCTCGTGGTTTATTGGGTGAACACCGTTTCCTGGTGGCTCATCATCAACGACGAGGGTAGGGTGAAGGGACTCTCGTTCTGGCGAGTATATAAGCTCACCGTGAGCGGATTTGCCTTGAACTACACCACTCCCTGCGGATTGATGGGCGGCGAACCTTACCGCATTATGGAGCTGAAGCCTTTTACGGGTGTGAGCAAGGCTACATCATCGGTCATTCTCTATGTGATGATGCACATCTTCTCCCATTTCTGGTTCTGGTTCCTGTCGGTATTTCTCTATATCGCCCTGTATCCGATAGGTGTCCCTATGGGCATCATGCTGGGCTTCATCGCAGCCTTCTGCCTGCTCGGCATCTACTTCTTCGCCCGCGGTTACAAGACGGGAATGGCGCAGAAGGGCATCCGTCTGCTCACCCATATTCCTTTCGTGAAGAGCTGGGCTAAGCGGTTTGAGCAGGAGAAGCAGGAGACCCTGGAGCAGATAGATTCGCAGATAGCCCTGTTGCATGGTCAGCACAAGAGCACTTTCTACAGTTCCCTCTTCTTCGAGGTGATGGCGAGAGTGCTCCAGAGCCTGGAGATTTATCTTATCCTGAAGGCTTTTGCGGCGGATATTAGCATCGCCGACAGCATTCTGATTCTTGCCTTCTCATCGCTTTTCAGCAATCTCATCTTCTTCTCTCCTATGCAGTTGGGAGCCCGTGAGGGTGGTCTTGCCTTGGCGGTGGATGGCCTGCATCTTACGGGTGCCCTGGGTGTATATACCGGTCTCATCACCCGAATCCGTGAGCTAGTATGGATAGCCATCGGCATTCTGCTCATCAAGGTGGGAAACAAGGACCTGAAGAAGATTCAGGAAGAATACGAGGCTGATCAGAAGAGCCAGCAGCAAACAATTAATAAAGGAAAATAATGAAAGTACTGGATATAAAAGGAATCATTTTTGATTATGGTGGCACGCTCGATACCAGGGGCGACCACTGGTCGGAAGTGCTGTGGCAGGGCTACGAGCACTTCGGCATCGGCGTGGCTGATGACGAGGAAGTTGAGCCAGGAGTAAGTATCCACAAGCAGGCGTTTCGCGATGCCTACGTGTATGGTGAGCGAGCACTGGCTGTGAATCCCATCGTGACTCCCGATTTCCATTTCGAGGATATTCTCAGAGAAAAACTGATCCTGGAATTGAATTTCCTGGCAGGAAAGGAATTGCTGGAGACAGGAAAGGATGATTCTGAGAAACAGACGAAGCTTGGGAATCCCGGAAAAGATTCTGATGCTTCATCAGAAAGCCTTTTCCTCTCCCTTTCTGATTCAGAAATCCGGCAGATTGCTGTGGATATGGCCCGTTACATCAATGCCAAGACCCTTGCCCTTCTGAAAGAGAACAAGCTGGTGCTGGAGCATCTGAAGCAGAAGGGTTATCCGATGGTGCTGGTTTCCAATTTCTACGGCAACATCAATCAGGTATTGAAGGATGCAGGAATCGATGGCTATTTCGAGGACGTGATAGAATCGGCAGTAGTGGGGGTGCGCAAGCCTAACCCAGCCATCTTCGCCCTCGGAGTCTGTGCCCTCGATCTTCCTGCCTCTCAGGTGCTGGTAGTGGGCGATACCTATGGCAAGGATATCATTCCTGCCCATAAGCTGGGTTGCCACACCCTATGGATCAAGGGATTGCAGTGGGAAGAGAAGAAGGTGGATGAATCCATCCCCGATGGCATCATCAAGAAACTCTCTGAGATGGAGGAATTTCTGAAAATCTCATAAAAAACTGAAATATATAATAGGTTTTTGCAGCTATTTACGAATAATGTTATAACTTTGCAGCCTGAAAGTAGAGAATGATTAATAATGGGCGCAAGGCCCCTATATATATATAATAAGGTAATGAAAGGTATAAGAAAATTGTATTTGGTGCTCGTCCTCCTGGTGGTTTCTACACTCCAGATGATGGCGCAGCAGAAGATAACAGGTCGTGTCATCGACGATGACGGCTTTGCCGTATCGTATGCAAGCGTGCAGTACAAGGGACACAAGATTGCCGTTTCCAGTGATGGAGAAGGTAAGTTTACCATCGAAAAGAAGCCGGGACTGATGCTTACCGTCAGCGCTCTGAGCTACAAGACCACAACGGTCAAGGTAGATGAGAAAACCAGCTTCCTCGAAATCAAGCTCAAGGACGATTCCCACAAGCTGGGAGAAGTCGTGGTGAAATCGAAGAAGGGAAGATACAAGCGCAAGGATAACCCTGCCGTGGAACTCATGCGACGTGTCATCGCTGCCAAGAAGAAGAGCGACCTCAGCAACTATGATTATTATCAGTATGATAAATATCAGAAGATCACCCTCGCACTCAATGATATCACCAAGGAACAGATGGAGGGCAAGTTCTTCAGCAAGCGACAGTATCTCCTCGACCAGGTAGAGCTTTCGCCTTACAACGGCAAGCTCACTCTGCCGGTAAGCATCGATGAGACCGTTTCGCAGCACGTTTACCGCAAGGACCCGAAGAGCGAAAAGGATATCATCAAGGGTCAGCAGAGCAATGGTATCGGACAGGTGATCCAGACCGGAGAAATCCTGAATACAGCCATCAAGGATGTCTTCACAGATGTGGATATCTACGATGACTACGTGCGATTGCTCCAGTATCCGTTCCCATCTCCGCTCGGCAGAACTGCCATCAGCTTCTATCATTATTATATAGAAGATACGGTGTATGTGAACCGCGACCTCTGCTATCATCTGCAGTTTATCCCAGCCAACAGTCAGGACTTCGGATTCCGAGGCGAGCTCTATGTGCTTGCCGACAGTACCCTGCACGTCAAGAAATGTAATCTCTACATGCCTCACAACTCAGCCGTCAACTGGGTGAAGGACATGAAGATTGAGCAGGAATACACCAAGCTCGACAATGGCGAGTGGGTGCTCACCAAGGATGATATGATAGCAGAGATGCACATGAACAAGCTGCTGCAGGACCTGCTGGTGGTGCGAAACACCCGAATCACCGATTACGCCTTCGACCCTTTGCCGAAGATTCTCTTCAAGGGCAAGGCGAAGGTAAGGCATGATATGGATGCGATGAACCGTGATGAGGCTTACTGGAACAAGTACCGACAGGTGGATCTCACCAAGAGTGAGTCTTCGATGGACAGTTTCATCCACCGTATGGAGAATTCCAAGGGATTCAAGTACATCATCTTCGGCGTCAAGGCGCTCATGGAGAACTATGTAGAGATAGGAAGCGGAGGAAAGGATGGCAGAAAGAGCCTCTTCGACCTCGGACCTATCAACACCTTCCTCTCCAACAACTACGTGGATGGCGTGCGCCTGCGTCTGGCAGCCCGTACCATGGCGGCACTCAACCCTCACTTCTTCTGGGATGGATATGGTGCCTACGGTACGAAGAGCCACAACTGGTACTATGGTCATCTCTTCACCTATTCGCTCAACAAGAAAAAGAACAGTCCGTTCGAATTCCCGATGCGCAAGTTCGTCTTCGAGATTGGTCACGATATCACTTCTCCATCCGATGACAACCTGCTGCACAACAAGGATAACTTCTTCATGACCATCCGTGCCGCTACGCAGGACCAGATGTATCTCTACCAGCGACAGAAGTTCAGCTTCGTCTATGAGACCGACTGGGGACTCCGCTTCGATGCGGGAATGAGATGGCAGAGCAACCGCACCGTGGGCAACCTGCATTATTTCAAGGTGAACACGGGCGAGGAAGTAAAGAAGATACGCACCACCGAGGCATCTGTGGGCATCGACTACAACCCGGGTGTTACCTATGTCAACACCAAGCAGCAGCGATTGCCTATCAATCTCGACAGTCCTGAGCTCACCCTCCGCCATTCCATGGGTCTGGACGGATTCATGGGCGGTCAGTATCAGAGCAACCTCACCACGCTGGGCATCTATAAGCGCCAGTGGCTGGGCAGCTTCGGATATGTGGACTTCAACATCGTGGGCAAGATGCAGTGGAACAAGGTTCCATTCACCATGCTCGTACAGCCACCAGTCAACCTCTCCATCTTCGAGCAGGAGGCAACCATCAGTATGATGAAAGACTGGGAGTTCCTGAGCGACCGCCAGCTCTTCTGGTCGGTAGCCTGGGATATGAACGGCAAGCTTCTCAACCGCATTCCGCTCATCAAGAAGCTGAAGTGGCGCGAGTATGTAGCCGTGAAGGGAGTATGGGGACAGCTCACCGACAAGAACAATCCGGTGAAGAATACATCGGATGACGTGATCTTCAAGTTCCCTAACAACTCCTATACCTTTGGCAACACGCCATATTGGGAGGTGGTAGCCGGTGTGCACAACATCTTCAAGTTCTTCGGAATCGATTATGTGCGCCGTATCAACTACCTGGATCATGCCAATGTAGATAAGTGGGGCATCCGAATGGGATTCCTCATGTCATTCTAGGAAAGATAAAACAGGGAGAACATAGCAAAAGGTTATGTTCTCCCTTCATAAAAGTTTGGTCATAAAAGAGTATATATCAACATAAAAGAAGGAGATTGGCTTATGAAGATTCTATTGGCAGATAAGCAGGATATCACGCGTGCCGGACTGATATACGTGATAGAGAAAATGGAAGGATTTGAAACCAAGTATGTGGAAGACAAGACAGAGCTGATGCTTGCCTTGCGGGAAAACGAAGATACGGTGGTGATACTCGATTACACGCTTTTCGATATCAATGATTCCGCCGAACTGCTCATTCTCAACCAGCGCTTTCCCTATACCCGATGGCTGCTGTTCAGCGAAGACCTGAGTGCCGATTTCGTACGTGTGCTCATCGCCAGCAGCAGTATGTTCAGCGTGCTCCTGAAGGAGAGTTCGCTGATGGAAATCAAGGAGGCGATACGCTTCTGCGTGGACAGCAAGCGTTTTGTCTGCCAGCGAATGATGGAGGTGCTCCTTACTCCGCCGCAGGAAGCAGAAGAAAAGGTGAATCTCACCAAGACCGAAACCGAGATTCTCAAGGATATCGCCCTGGGTATGACAACCAAGGAAATCGCCGAGAAGCGTTTCTCCAGTTTCCATACCGTGAATACCCACCGGAAGAATATCTTCAGAAAGCTCGGTGTGAACAACGTGCACGAAGCAACAAAGTATGCACTTCGCGCCGGACTGGTAGATTCTGCGGAATATTACATCTAGAAGAAATTCATCACATAACTAACTTATTATACATGAAACAGCGTAGAACGTCATTAAAGGACCTTGCAGATAAGCTTGGTGTCGAGAAAATCTACAAGGAGGTGGTGCCGATGATTCTCAAGATACGTGAAAGTTCTGAAAAAATACAATGAAACTAATAAGAAGAAACCTTTTCAGATGCATCCTGATGCTCGTCTGCTGGATGCTCTCCATCGCTTCTGCCAGTGCCTTCGGTACGTATGGTTCGATGGAATTCAATCGCCTGACCAATCGTGACGGATTGAGCAATACACAGGTGAATGCCATACTGAAAGACAGTCATGGCTATGTATGGTTGGGAACCCAGTCGGGACTCAACCGCTTCGACGGCTTCCGCATGAAGACCTTCTTCTGCGATGCCAACAATCCCCATTCCATTCCCAACAATCTGGTAGATGAGATTCAGGAAGATATCCATGGCGATCTGTGGATACATACCTCTGTGGGTTATTGTGTCTTCAGATATGATACCGAGCAGTTCGACCGCAAGCCCGAGGGTCTGCTCCAGAAGATAGGCGTGGAGGGGGCTCCCCAGAAGGTCTTCATAGATTCTAAAAAGAATATGTGGATCAGCGTGTATGGCAAGGGTATCTATTTCGTAGATGCCCAGCATCAGACTGCCTATCTTTTTCCTTCCTCCCCGAAGGCTTCCCGGAAAACTTCCCCGAAGGCTTCCCGGAAAACGTCCCGAAACAGCTTGCCTGATACCCAGGTAAGCTGCATCCGTGAGCATGGGGGGCAGGCGCTGGTCTCCTTTGTTGATGGCAGCATCTACCGCCTCGACGGCTATGCACAGGAGGTGGTATGGAAGGATCGCTTCATCGCCTCTCATCATCTTTCTACCGATCAGCTTCCTTTTACCTTTGTAGATAACAAGGGCAACTACTGGGTAGCTTCCAATGTGGGTACCTATGTCTATGGTCAGGCTCAGAAGAAATGGTTTATGAGCGGAGCCAGCTTCCTGGCTTCCGTGGGCATCGTGGTGCCTCCGTCGGTGGGCAAGGTGCTGCTCAAGGATGTGGCCTTCGATTCCAGGGGCAGGGTGTGGTTTGCCACCGATCATAATGGTCTGTTCCTCGTAGATTACGGCAGGAAAATCTTCCGCCAGTTTCTATACGATCCGAACAACCGTACTTCCATCTCCGACAATTCGCTCCTGCGTGTCTATGTAGATGACAGGGATGCCCTCTGGGTGGGATCCTATAAGAATGGCGTGAGCTATTATTCGGCGGCAGCCACCAAGTTCTATACCATTCCGATAGGAGATGTATGTACCATCACACAGGACCGGAACGGAGTTCTGTGGTGCGGAACCAATGATGCGGGCATCGTGGCGTATCATCTGGGCACCGGTCAGACCACCCGTTTCCATTCTTCTGAAACGGGACTGGGCTCCGAGGTGGTGGTCAGCAGTACTACCATGCACGATGGCTCCCTCTATTTCGGAACCTATAATGGCGGACTGGCCTGCTATGCCCATGGTGTGTGGAAATCCTATCATGCCGGCACCAGCGGACTCTGCAGCAACAGTGTATGGTGTCTCGCCGAAACACCCGATCATCGCCTGCTGATAGGTACGCTGGGTGGAGGTTTCCAGATCTTCGATCCTGCCACAGGGAAGTTTGCTACCTATCATACCGGCAACTCCAAGCTGTCTTCCAATTATATCAGCTCCGTCTTCATGCAGAATGCCCATCAGGCGCTGCTGGGCCATTCCCAGTATATGTCGGTCTTCGATTTCCGAAATGGCAAGATTCAGAACCTGGACCATTCCTTGGGGGGAAAGCCGTTTATCAGTCCGTCGGTCAACTATGCCATGCTCGACAGTCGCGGACTTCTCTGGGTAGCCACCCCTTCCGGCATTGCCATGTATGATACCCATTCCGACCAGATGGAGTCTATCAATGAACTGAATGGTACGCCGGGGGCCGTGGGCTGTGCCGTCATCGAGGATAAGCAGCACAACATCTGGCTGGTTTCCGAATACGGGGTTACCCATGTCAATGTAGAGAAGGGCAAGGATGGAAGGTGGAACCTGAAGATGACCAATTACAATTCACTCGACGGGTTGCAGGAGAGGCAGTTCAACTATCGCTCTGCCTGTCTGCTGCATAGTGGCGATATCGCCATAGGTGGTCTGGATGGTGTGAATATCATCAGTCCACGGGTGGCACAGACCCGGAAGACGCATATCCGTGCGCTCTTCAGCGGACTGGTGCTCTTCGATCATGCCCTTACGGCAGGCGAGGAGTACGAGGGCAGGGTAGTGATGGAGAAGTCGCTGGATGCCAGCCGTGAAATCTACCTGAACTACAAGGATCATGCCTTCACCATCCAGTTGGCTGCAAGCGAGGTGACGGTGCCTGCACGCTGCCGCTTCCTCTACCGCATGAAGGGAGTAAGCGATAAGTGGCTCCTCACTCCGGTGGGTAGTCCGGAGGTTACCTTCACCAATCTTTCTTCGGGCAGCTATACCCTGCAAGTGAAGGTGGTGAATGGCGATGGCTCTGTGAATGATGAAATCAGCGAACTGCAGATCCATATGGCGCCTCCGTTCTATCTCTCCCTTTGGGCATTTATCGTCTATATCCTGCTCATCGTGGCTGCTCTCTACCTCTATCGCCGTAGAATGATGGAGCGCCAGCGCCTGCAGTTTGAGCGCAGAAGCATGGAAGATAACATGAAGAAGACGAAGGAGCTGAACGAGCTGAAGCTGAATTTCTTCACCAATGTGAGCCATGAGCTCCGCACCCCGCTCACCCTCATCCTCTCTCCGCTGGAGTCGATGATACGTGAGGAGGCGAATAACGGCAAGCGCCGCAAGCTGGAACTCATCCACCGCAACGCCACCCGACTGCTCTACCTGGTGAATCAGATTCTCGACTTCCGCAAGTTCGACCAGAACAAGGAGAAGCTCAATCTGGCTCCTACCGAGATGGTCAGCTTCATCGACAATATCTGCTCATCCTTCCGTATCCTTGCCAACAACAAGGTGACGCTCATCTTCGAGTCGCAGCTGCCTCGCTTTACGATGAACATCGACCCCGACAAGGTGGGAAAGATCCTGAATAATCTCCTGAGCAATGCCTATAAGTTCACTCCCGATGGCGGCACGATTACCGTCTCGGTGTTTGCCAAGACCCGACAGGAGATGAAGGGCGGCGACCACGACTGGCTCTGCCTCTCGGTAGCCGATACCGGCAAGGGCATCAGCGATGAAGAGAAGAAACTGGTCTTCGACCGCTTCTATCAGATCAACGGTACGGAGATGCAGCCAGCCGGCGGCAGTGGCATCGGATTGAATCTCGTCAAGAAGTTTGCAGCCCTGCATGGGGGTAATGTCATGGTGCGCGACAATGCGGGCGGCGGTTCCGTGTTTGTGGTAGAGCTGCCTATTCCAGAGGATAAGACGGCGAATGCCAGTGCTACAGAAGATGATGATGCACTCTATGGAATGGGCTATGAGGCACCTCAGGCAAAGGATAGCCAACTGGCATCGCAGAAACCGGTCTTGCTGCTGGTAGATGACAGTGATGATTTCCGGGAGTTCATGCGCGAACTCCTCTCCGATTACCAGGTAGTAGAGGCGGTGAACGGCAAGGATGCCTGGGATAAGATCATAGAACAGCGGCCTGACATCATACTCAGTGATGTGATGATGCCGGTGATGGATGGCAACGAACTCTGCCGACAGGTGAAGGAAAATGACGAGACGGCTTCCATTCCTTTCGTCATGCTCACAGCCCGTCTTGCCGATGAGCATCGCAAGGAGGGACTGGCGAGCGGGGCTGATGAATACATCACCAAACCATTCAATATCGATATGCTCAACCTCCGGCTCCGCAATCTCCTGAATCTCGTGAAGCGCTCGGGTGGAGCTATGCCGCAGCGCAAGGATGAACCGGTGAAGGAGAAGCAGCTCAACAACGGACGGTTTGCATTGAATGCCTCCGACCAGCGCTTCCTCGACCAGCTCAACACCTATCTGCAGGAGAACATGTGCGATCCGGATACCTCGGTGGAGTCTATCAGCGAACATCTCGGCATCTCGCGCGTACAATTATATAAGAAGCTCATTTCGCTCAAGGGCATCACGCCTTCAGAATATCTCCGCTCCATGCGTATCAGATATGCTGAGGAACTGATGCGCCAGGGAAATCTGAACGTAAGCGAGATTGCCTATAAGGTGGGATTCAACAATCCACGCTATTTCTCCAAGTACTTCCAGGATGCCTATGGCGTAACTCCTTCTCAGTACCGGAAACAGATGAACGGGGAACCTGTCTAGGAGTTAAATCCTGTTTTTTTTGATAACAAGAGGGTATAAAATGAAGTAGGAAACATTTTATACCCTCTTTGTTTACATAACAGAACCTGATTACCAATAAAAAAATGTATTTTTGCAGCAGAATTTAATAATCGCAGTAAAGAATAAGCAAAAATCAATAAATAAAACTAAATAATATCAAGTATGAAACTGACTAAATCGTTATTCGTATCAGCAGTATTGTTCTTGAGCGCCACAGGTGCCCAGGCTGCTGGCTTCGTACAGAATGGTAATTATCTTACCGTACAGTTGAAACAGCATCAGAACTATGGTCCGTCGCAAATCCGCCTCCAGGTGGTCAGCGACCGCATCATCCGTGTGCAGGCTACTGCCGAGCAGAGCTTCCGCAACAAGCAGAGTCTTATCATCGTGCCTCAGAAGGGCAAGGCAAATTACAAGGTGGAGGAGCAGGGCGATGACCTCATCATCACCACCGCTGCCATGCGTGCCGTGCTGAACGAGGCTACCGGACAGATTACCTTCTACGATCTCAAGGATCAGGTACTGTTGAAAGAGGTGGCACAGGGCGGAAAGACCTTCAAGCCTTTCACCGTGCCCGACCGTGAAATCGGTGTTGATATAGCAAAGGTACCTGAGGCACAGAAGCACGGATGGTCATGGCGTGCCCTCTTTGATTCGCCAGACAATGAAGCCTTCTATGGCCTCGGTCAGCACCAGAGCGAAGAGCTCAACATGAAGGGCAAGAACGAAGACCTCTTCCAGTATAATACCAAGGTGAGCGTGCCTTTCGTCATCTCCAACAAGAACTACGGCATCCTCTGGGATTCCTATTCCTACAGCCGATGGGGTAATCCGGACGATTATCTCCAGCTGAACCATGCTTTCAAGCTCTACGACAAGGACGGAAAGGAAGGACAGCTTACCGGTACCTACGTGGCTAAGAACGGGCAGAAGATTGTTCGTGGCGAGGACAGCATCTACTTTGAATATGCCATGCCTGAGACTTCAGAAATCTGCAACAAGACTGATAAGGGCGGCATACAGAACCTGCCTAAGGGCTTTGCGCTGAATGGCTCCAAGGTGGTTTACGAGGGATATGTAGAGGCGCCAACCAGCAGCTTCTATCAGTTTATCCTCTACTATGCCGGCTATATGAAGATCTATATCGACGGCAAGCTGGTGGTGCCTGAGCGCTGGCGTACCGCCTGGAATCCGAATTCCTATAAGTTTGAGACAGCCATTCAGAAGGGCAAGAAGACCCCAATCCGCATCGAATGGCAGCCGGATGGCGATGTTTCCTACTGCGGTCTCCGTGTGGCTGCCCCACGTTCTGAGGCTGAGAAGAACCAGCTGAGCATCTGGAGCGAGATGTCGCCGGATATGGATTACTACTTCATCGCCGGAAAGAATATGGACGAGGTAATCTCAGGCTATCGCACCCTTACCGGCAAGGCACCGGTATATCCTAAGTGGGTGCTCGGCTTCTGGCAGAGCCGCGAGCGCTATCAGAGCAGCAAGGATATCGAGGAGAACATGAAGAAGTTCCGTGATCTGAAGATTCCGGTGGATAACATCGTTCAGGACTGGAACTACTGGAAGCTGGATTCATGGGGAAGCCACGAGTTTGAGGCGGCACGCTATCCGAACCCTCAGGCGATGCTCGACAGTGTGCACGCCCTGCATGGAAGATTCATGATTTCGGTTTGGCCGAAGTTCTATGATACCGTGAAGAATTACAAGGAACTGGATGCCAAGGGCTGGATGTATCACCAGGCTATTAAGGATGATATCCACGACTGGCTCGGTTTCCGCGGCTCCTTCTATGATGCCTATGATGCCGGAGCCAGAAAGATGTTCTGGCGACAGATGGATGAGAATCTCTATACCAAGTATAAGTTCGGTATCGATGCCTGGTGGATGGATGCTTCTGAGCCGAATGTGCGTGACTGCACGCCGATGTGGTACCGCAAGGCGCTCTCCGGTCCTACCGCCCTGGGTACGGCTACCGAGTATTTCAATGCCTACAGCATCGTGAATGCCGACGCCATCTACAATGGTCAGCGTAGCGTGAACCCTAACCAGCGCGTCTTCCTCCTCACCCGTTCGGGCTTTGCAGGCGAACAGCGTTACAGCACGGCTACCTGGTCGGGCGACATCGCAACCCGCTGGGAAGATATGCGTGCGCAGATGACTGCCGGACTGAACTATTCCATGGCAGGTCTTCCTTTCTGGGGAATGGACCAGGGTGGTTTCTGTGTAGAAAACCGCTATGTGGCAGCCCAGCAGGAGTTTGACAAGACCGGTAAGGAGAATGCCGATTTGAAGGAGTGGCGTGAGTTGCAGGCTCGCTGGAACCAGTTTGGCTGTTTCGTTCCGCTCTATCGTGCCCACGGTCAGTGGCCATTGCGTGAGGTATGGAACATCGCTCCGGCCGATCATCCTGCCTACAAGACCATCGTAGCCTACGACAAGCTCCGCTATCGCCTGATGCCTTACCTCTACAGCATGGCGGGAATGGTGCATCTCAAGGATTACACCATGATGCGCGGACTGGTGATGGATTTCAATGGCGATGAGAAGGTGTTGGATATCAAGGACCAGTGGATGTTCGGTTCTGCCCTGATGGCTTGTCCGGTGGGCGAGTATCAGAAGTATTCACGCGAAGTCTATCTGCCAAAGCAGAAGGGCTGGTATGATTTCTATACCGGAGCATATCATGCAGGCGGTCAGACCATCGTGGCTGATGCACCATACGATAAGATTCCTGTCTTCATCCCAGAGGGCGCCATCCTTCCGATAGGTCCTGAGATGCAGTGGAGTGATGAGAAGAAACCGGAGTTGATCGACCTCTATGTCTATGCCGGCAAGGATGGCTCTTATACCTTGTACGAGGATGAGGGCACGAACTATAACTACGAGAAGGGCAAGTATGCTGTAATCGATTTCAAGTATAATGATGCCTTGAAGCAGGTTACCATCGGTGCCCGCAAGGGTAGTTTTGACGGCATGCTCCAGAAGCGCCGCTTCAACATCATCCTGGTAGATCAGAAGAAGCAGCAGGGCGTGAATCTCGCCAAGTCGCCTAAGGGCAAGGTAGTGAAGTATTCCGGTCAGGCAATGACTGTAAAATTGAAATAATATGAAGAAGATATTTGCTTTAGCAATTCTACTATTGGGCGCTCAGTCTTTGAGCGCCCGCGATCGCCAGTCTTTTGATAAAGACTGGCTTTTCGTTTTGGCTGATAGTGCCGGTATGCAGAATTCGGAGTATTCCGACGGGCATTGGCGTCGCCTGAATCTCCCTCACGACTGGGCGATAGAGGGCGATTTCTCTCCATCGAATCCTTCGGGAGCCAGCGGTGGTGCTCTTCCGGGCGGCATCGGATGGTATCGCAAGCACTTCTCCCTTTCGCCAGACGAGAAGTACGACCGCTTCACCATCACCTTCGATGGCGTGTATATGAACTCCACCGTCTATATCAACGGTCACAAGCTCGGCACCCGTCCCTACGGCTACAGCACCTTCGAGTACGATCTTACACCTTATATATATAAGAAGGGTGACAACGTCATAGCCGTGAAGGTGGATAACAGCGACCAACCCAACAGCCGCTGGTATTCGGGCTGCGGCATCTACCGCCATGTCTGGTTTACCAAGACCCTGAAGAAGGCATACATCCCACAGTGGGGGCAGTATGTGGCTACCACGCCGAAGGGTAATGTCAAGGTAAAGGTGGATTTCCATGCCGAAGGCAGCAGGATGAAACTATCCATCCGCAATACCATCTACGATGCGGCTGGCAAGGTGGTGGCAAGGAGCCAGGGCACCCAGAGCCAGCAGCTCAAGGTAAGGAAACCTCATCTCTGGTCTATCGGCAAGGGCTATCTCTATACCGTGAAGAGCGAACTGGTGGTGAATGGCAAGGTGGTGGATACCGCCACTACGCAGACCGCCTTCCGTGATGTGAGGTTTGATGCCCGGAAGGGTTTCTTTCTCAATGGCGAGAATATGAAGATCAATGGCGTGTGCGAGCATCACGATTTTGGATGTCTCGGTGCCGCCCTCAACGAGGATGCGCTTCATCGCAAGCTCACCATCCTCAGGGATATGGGTGTGAATGCCATCCGAAGCAGTCATAATCCTCCGGCTCCCGAGCTTCTGAATATGTGTGATTCCATGGGAATCATGGTGATGGACGAGAGCTTTGACATGTGGCGCCGCAAGAAATCGAATGGCGATTATGCCCGTTTCTTCGATGAATGGCACCAGCGTGATCTCTCTGATCTGGTGAAGCGCGACAGGAATCATCCTTGCATCATCATGTGGAGCATCGGCAACGAGGTGCTCGAACAGTGGTCGGATGCCGCTGCCGATACCCTGAGTCTGGAGCAGGCGAATCTCATCCTGAATGCGGGGCATGATGCCTCTACCCTGGCGCATGGCGATGAGCTGAGCGTGAATTCGCTTCTCACCCGTCATCTGGCAGATATCGTGAAGAAGTATGATCCGTGGGGCGCCCGTCCGGTTACTGCCGGATGCAACGAGCCTGATCCTAAGAATCATCTCTTCAAGAGTGGAGCCATCGATGTCATCGGATTCAATTATCATCATCAGTGGGCGAAGGATGTTCCTAGAAACTTCCCGGACAAGCCGTTCATTTTCTCCGAGAGTGTTTCGGCTCTCCAGACGCGCGGTTATTACCGGATGCCGAGCGACAGCATCTATACGGCTCCGGTGGAGTGGTGGCTGCCATATACCGATCCATCCTTCAAGTGTTCGGCGTATGACAATATGCATGCCTCCTGGAGCAGTACGCACGAGGAGACCTGGGATGTGGTGAAGCACAATGATTTCGTGGGCGGACAGTTTATCTGGACAGGTTTCGACTATATCGGCGAACCGACTCCGTATGCCTATCCGGCACGCAGCAGTTATTTTGGCATCATCGACCTGGCTGGTCTTCCTAAGGACAGCTATTATATGTATCAGAGTGAGTGGACGAAGAAGCCTGTTCTCCATCTCTTCCCTCACTGGAACTGGCTTCCTGGTCAGCAGATAGATATGTGGTGCTATTACAACCAGGCAGATGAGGTAGAGCTGTTCATCAATGGCAAGAGCCAGGGCATCCGGAAGAAGAAGGTGCATGGAGAGGGAAATGGTGCCGCAGCCAATGCTGTTTCTGCTGAAACCGATGCCAATGCTGGCGCCTTTGATCGCAGCACCGAGTACCACGTGATGTGGCGAGTAACTTTCGAGCCGGGTGAAGTAAAGGTCGTAGCGAGAAAGCAGGGCAGGGAGATTTCATCCCAGACCATCAAGACAGCCGGTCCTCCTCATCATCTCGTCTTGAAGAAGACCTATCAGAACACCCTTGCATCCGCTGTCCAAACCCCGTCAGGCGTTCCTGGGGATTTGCAACCGTGCACTCCGACCCCGTCAGGCGTTCCTGCGGATTTGCAATCCGCAGTCAAAAAAGGTTCGACCTCTCTCCCTGGGGATTTGCAATCCCCATCCTCCCCTACAACCTTCGTAGAAGTAAATGTAGTGGATAAGGATGGCAATCTCTGTCCGAATGCCGAGAACGAGATTTATTTCTCTTCCACCGCCGAGATTCTAGGCACGGATAACGGCAATCAGACCTCCCTGGAGCGTTTCACCGATCCAAAGAGGAAGGCATTCTTCGGCAAGTGCATCATCGTCTTGCGAGGTCACGGCACGCTCCGTGCCGAATCCATAGACTTACAACAAGCTACTATCAAATTATAAAAACAAAAAAAAGCATGCCAAAGTCATTTCGACTTTGGCATGCTCATTTAAGTTACATACAGCTCGTCACGCCCAGAGAGCAATATACAAAGTGCAGCCTTTCTTCTTTTGACGATGCAAAGGTACGGCTTTTTTAGGGAACCACCAAAAAACAGGGTGTGACAAGCCCCGATTTCAGCAGCCACAGAATACGAATCCCGTTAATAATTCTAACTCATAATTTTGATAAAGAGAAACCATAGCTTTGCAGATCACAAACCATAGCTTTCCACAAAGAGCTATCACAATAACAGTTATCACAGTTTCTCGAAACACTTTTCTTTTTCTCATT
>ERZ1034678.765-NODE-765-length-17203-cov-7.188185_pt1 | contig 17203 bp, 10 predicted proteins | sample MGYA00520640_ERZ1034678 | MGnify/ENA primary metagenome ERZ1034678 (study PRJEB33766, sample SAMN09781767) | gut metagenome | biome: gut microbiome | host: Homo sapiens | place: Madagascar | study: EMG produced TPA metagenomics assembly of the PRJNA485056 data set...
CTTTTATCAGCCCAGCTTCTCTATTTCTTCTTTAGAAAGTCCGGTGTAAGTGGCTATCTTGTCAACAGACTCTCCCATTCCGAGCATCATTTTAGCGAGGCGTTGTCTTTCTTCGTTAACACCTTGCGCTTTTCCTTGTTTTATTCCTTGTTCTATTCCTTGTTCCAGTCCAAGTCTCATTCCTTCATCGCGTGCATTACCGAGCACGTCGTTTTGTATCATCACGGCGTTGATATGCTCGTCATAGGCATAGCGTTCTGCGTCCGTCATCGAGTAGTATAGTAGTTTCTTTCTTGCTTCCTGCAGTCCGGGTGCGGTGGTGTCGTCTTTTATGATGCCATTCTTCAGATACGCCACCCATTCCTCGAGTGGTGTAACAGCCACCTTGTTAAATTCATTTACACGCACGAGGATATACTCAGGGAAGATTTCCGAAGGACTTTTTCTCACGATGGTTCCTTTCTCCTTACTGCTCACCATCAGCTGGTCGTGTGTATGTACGCCGATAAACTTGTTTTGTCCGACGTACAGATAGTCAGCACCCTTTCCGAGGTCGAAATATAGAATGCTGATGGAGTATACCTTCTTCACCTCCTTGTATGTATCTCCGAGATTTATATGCTCCGTGATGGCCTTTGCCACCCCGTAGAGTATTCGCTCTAAATAATAAAGCTCGCTCGTGTTCTGTACCTCCACGATTATAATCTCGCCCTTCGAGTTCTTCGCTTTGATATCCACGCGGTTGAACTTGTCGTCCTCAGCCTTCTGGTTGCCTTCGCTTTCGAGAATCTCCAGTATCTCCACCTTCTCGTTCAGGAACACGGTAAGAAATCCTTCGAGTACGTCGAAGTTGGCCTTTTGTCGTAGCAGACGTTTGATAGCCCAGTCAAAGCGTATGTATTTATCATTCAGTGTACCCATATCTCATATATATGTTATGTTCAGAGTTTCTTCTGCAAACTTACATAAAATAGTTTAGAAAACATCCATATAATTCGTCTTTTTTGTGTAAGTTTGCATTCAGAAATACAACATAAGCCGTTAAAGCCTAATTGTTTAGCTAACACTATTACAAATCATTGAATAATTATACTTATCATTTTCGTTTATGAAAAAAAAACATCTACACATGCTGCACTCTTCCGTTGTTGCCCTCGCCGTTGCGATGACAGCAGGAAATGCGCAGGCAGCGACGTCCGAAAGCAAGCCGGGAATGGCACAGCCGGGCGCTAACGCCGCACGGACTGCCACGGCAAACTTCCTCAGTCCGTTGAAGGCAGCGGCACGCGCCGCATCGCGCGACCTTTGGGGCTATATGTATTATGCCAATGCTTGGCCGACGGCAAGCCAGGAGTACGGATTCATGGCATTTGATGCCGCAACAGCTTCAAACTTCCGCGACCTGCGTACAGAAGAGGAACGCAACATGCTTCCTAACGGAGGTTCTTCTCTCTATAACGGTAAGTATAATCTTATCAACTATAAGAAGAACGGCAATTCGCTCGTAATCACTCACTATTGCCTCGACACCGAGAGCAATTGGCACTCCGAGTTCGCCCCCGAGCAGGTGACGTCAATGTCGCTCCTTGCCACGGAGACCGCCACAAGCCAGCTGACGGGAAAGGTGTACGGACAGTTCTACACCAGCGACATGAGCAGCTTCGAGTTTGGCGTTATCGACTATGACAAGATGGAGCGCACAGCCATTGCGCCGTCCACACACAAGTATGTGGCTATGGGTGTCAGTTCAGAAGAGCGCGTTTATGCCGTTGCCACAGACGGATTCTTTTACGAGATAGACACCAAGACGGGCGAGGAGACCAAGATTGGTCCCACTGGAGTCTACGTAGCGCCTTCGTCAGAGAAGAGTTTCGGACAGAGTGGCGAGATTGATCAGGACGACGACACCTTCTATTGGGCTTCGTTTGACGCCAATAAGCACGGTGCTCTCTACACCGTCGACCTCAAGACCGGACTTGCCACACTCGTGGCAGACTTCCCTCACAACGAGCTGTTCTACGGTCTGGCTGTTCCAGAAGCCACACCGGACGCAGCAGCACCTGCCGCACCGACCATCTCTGTAAGCTTTAACGGCGCTTCCACGACCGGACAGATATCCATCGTGGCTCCTTCCAAGACATACGGCGGATCTGCACTTACGGGCAATGTGGACTACGTGGTTCACGCCGGAACACAGCAGGTTCTCAATGGAACGATGAAGGCTGGATCGACTTCCTCGTATGACATCACCGTGCCGGAGGGCATGAACTACATCACCGTGACGCTCTCTAACGCCGCAGGCAAGAGCAAGAAGGCTTCCACGTCCGTATTCGTGGGCTACGACCAGCCCAAGCAGGTGTCGTTCGCACGTCTCAAGATTGACGAATCGACGGGCAAGTCCACTGTTACTTGGGGAGCGCCCAGCGGAACGCTCAACGGAGGCTATCTCGGAACGCTCAAGTATGACGTCGTTCGCTATCCTGACGGCACGACTGTAGCAAGCGGAACAAGCGTCACGACATTCTCTGAGACCTTTACAGACCGTCAGCTGCGCAACTACTACTACGGCATTACGCCCGTAAACGGTACGAAGCGCGGTGAGGAGCGCCGCACTCCTGCCGTGCGTTTCGGCGACAACATCGAGCCTCCTTACCACGAATCGTTCGACACGGAGAACGACTTCGACCTCTATACCGTACTTGATGCCAACAGCGACAAATACACTTGGTCATGGCATGAGAAGAATATGTGCGCACAGTACGAGTCGACCGACGCCAAGAAGACAGCCGACGACTGGCTCTTCACTCCTCCCGTACAGCTGCGCGCCAACCATTCTTACACCGTCCGCTTCAAGGCACGCAACTCAATGTCGCTCTATGCAGAGTACGTTGAGGCCAAGTGGGGCAACGCTGCCACTGTGGCAGGAATGACCAACGTGGTGGCTCCTGAGACAAAGCTCACAGACAGCAACAACGCAAAGACGCTGGAGACAACGTTCAACGTATCAAAGGACCAGATATTCTATCTCGGCATCCACGCCATCAGCAAGGCAGGAACCGGCAAGATCTTCGTTGACGATATAGAGATTCTCGACAACGGCGTGCTCAACGGACCTGCTGCTGTGGAGGACTTCACCGTCACTCCAGACCCGAACGCAGCACTCCGCGCCACCGTTTCGTTCCGTCTCCCTGAGAAGAACGTGGCTGGCAACACCGTCGGCGCCATCACCAAGACCATCGTAACACGCGACGGACAGACCGTTAAGGAGTTCGGTGCTGGCAAGGCTGGTCAGACTCTAACGTGCGAGGATGCATCGCCCGTAGCCGGATTCAACAACTACACCGTTACAGCGTACACATCCGCAGGAGCCGGCACACCTAAGATTGTTTCGCAGTACGTCGGTCTTGACGTTCCCGCTGTGCCCACCGGACTGAAGGTTAATGACAAGCAAAGCTCCGTAAACCTCACATGGGACAAGGCTTCCGCACGTGGCACCAATGGTGGCGCAGTCATCACGGACGACGTAACGTTCAACGTTTATCGTGCCCGCTCCAACGGTGGCGTGACCAACCTGCAGCTCCTCCATTCGCCGAAGGACAACACCTACAGCGACAACATCTCCACAACGGAGGGCGCTCAGCAGCTCCGTCTCTATGCTGTCTCTGCAAAGAACGACAAGGGAGAGAGCACACCGCTTCTCTCACCGGCTGTCATCACCGGTGCTGCTTACCAGCTCCCGTTCCGTTCAGGCTTCACCACAGAGGAAGGCGCACCGCTCTGGTGGTCGCTTACCGCTGACGAAGAGAACGGCTTGGGATTCCTTCAGAACACGCAGACATCTTCTGACGGCGACAACAACTGCCTCGCCTTCACGTCATACAAGAACGGAGGCACAGCCGATATCAGCTCGGGCAAGATTGATCTCGGTGGCGTTGCAAAGCCCATCGTGACGTTCAATCACAGCGGAACAGCCGACAAGGACATCGTTCTCGACGTATATGCTTCCACACCCGACGGCACACAGACCCTCCTCGGAACCGTTGACTATAACAATGTGTCTGGTAAGGCAGACGATTGGCACCGCACATCATTCAGCATTCCTGCTGCAATGGCGTCAGAGCCTTACGTAATCATCACCTTCAAGGCCACCGCTTCCCTCTACGGCATTCTCAAACTGGACGACGTTTGCGTGCGCAATACTTACACCAACGATCTCTCCGTGGCTCTTTCTGCACCTTCAGAAATCCATCGTGGCGTAAAGACTCCGGTAAGCGTAATCGTCACCAACAGCGGCGAAAAGGCTGCTTCAGGTTACACCGTCACCCTGACTTCAGGCAATAAGGAGCTGTTCTCGCAGAAGGTAAGCGAGGCATTGCAGCCTCTTGCTGAGAAGACGTTCAAGGCAGACATCGTCAGTCCGGTGACAAGCAGCTTGGAGAAGATGACTCTCAAGGCCACTGTTACCTACGACGCTGACGAATATAAGGCTGACAATACGGCTTACGCTGAGGCCAAGGTCATCGATTCCAACGTGCCGATGCCCGCATCGTTCAGCTCTTCAAAGGACGCTGCTGCCAACAAGCTCTCCATGACATGGAGCACACCGAAGGCTGTCAACAAGCGCGTGACAGAAGACTTCGAGCAGTACGACAGCTGGGCCATCAATCAGTTCGGCGATTGGACCACATACACCGGCAAGAAGGGCAACACCACGGGCGGTTGGTGGGCAACATACGGTATGCCGTTCCCGCACGAGGGTGAGAACTATACGTACATCGTATTCAATCCTGAGGCCATCCAGCCGGGCATCACTTCGCAGAACTCGTCCATCGCTCCCCGCAGTGGCGAGAAGTGCCTGATGTCTATGTATAGCCGTGACGGCAGAACCTATTACGATACTGACGACTGGCTGATTTCTCCGATGCTCTCAGGTGAGGCACAGACCATACTCTTCTGGGCCAACAACGGACAGCCCGACATGACCAACGTGCGCTATCCGCAGACCATAGAGGTGCTCTATTCGGACAAGACTGCCGACCATGCCGACTTCAAGAAGTTGTCTACGTTCACGCAGTCAGGCGGCAAGTGGAACTCGTTCACAGCCGAACTCCCCGACGGTGCCAACTACTTCGCCATCCGCTGCACCACGAAGGAGGCTGACGCATTCTGTATGCTCCTTGACGACGTCTATTATTATGCCGGATACGGCAAGCTGAAGGGATATAATGTATATCGTAACGACGAGCTTATTGCCACATTGCCAGCCGATGCCACATCCACAACCGTGACCTTCGACCCCAATGCTGAGGCTACACGTTACAGTGTTTCTGCCGTATACGCAGGTGGTGAGTCTACCGCAGCTTACGACGAAGCTTGCCAGACCGACATCCATAACGTCACCATTGATGCCCAGCATCCTGCCGATGTCTACACAGTGGACGGACGTCTTGTTCGCAAGAACGCCACATCACTCGCACAGCTCCCGAAGGGCATCTATGTAGTTAACGGCAAGAAGATTGTAAAGAAGTAAAAAAAGCAAATGCAAATATCGTACAGGCGGTAAAAACATGTTACAAAATAAAAATCGGTTTTAGAGATTTGTCTTGCCGTTTTTGTACGGTTTTGCTTCGCTGTTGACCCTATAATGTATAAGAAAAGCCTCTTTTCCGCTCCAATACAGCCACTATTGGAATGGAAAAGAGGCTTTTTTGTATGACAACAGAGGCTGTATTGTAGTGCAAAAGTGGCTCTATAGCGCCCCTATAATGCTTGTTTAGCTCCGTCATTCATTGCACATTTCTTTTCTTTACTGTATAACATGCTGTGCGTCAGTATGCTATAGCTGCACGCTCAAAACTCAAGAATTTCGCACAAGAGATTTCATAGTGCGCTGAACGAGGAGTATTGAGCGTTAGAAATGCAAATATATTCTATCTGATCATCATTCTTGTAAGGTTTTCCTCGCTGAAAGTCTCCATTGCCACAGCCTGAATCTCCTCTGCCGTGAGCGTGTCAATGCGTTCGCAGAGCGCCGTCACGTCCTTCAGCCAGCCGTAATGTAGGTATGTCTTGGCGAAGTCGAGCGCGAAAGCCTCCCTCGAATCGCACGCTATGCCAATCTGTCCGCGTATCTGCTTCTTCGCAGCTCTCAGCACAGCGTTGCTCAGCGGCTTCTCCATCACCTTGTCAAGCTCGCGGCGGACAAGGCGCAGACAGCGGCGGACGTTCTTCGGATCGCAACCGAAGTAGACCGCCCACAGTCCTGTGTCAGAATAGCTCTGCGTCATGCTCTCCACCGTATAGACTAAGGCGTTCCTCTCTCGCAGCGATACGTTGAGCCTTGCCGTCATTCCCGGTCCGCCGAGGATGTTGTTAAGGAAGTAGAGAGCTATGCGGCGCTTGTCCCTGATGCCGTACGAACGGGTGCCGAGCATCACGTGAGCGAGGTGCGTGTCCATGTGCTTCTCCAAGGTTTGCGCCACGTAGGGTGGGAGAGTGGCGCCCTCGGCAGCCTCCTTTATGCGGCGTTCCACGATGGGCAAAACCGGTGCTGTGCCCGCCGGCAATGGGCAGGCACGCTCCAACAGCTTCACCAGTCGACCGAAGTCTACGTCGCCATACGCGAAGAACACGCAGTTCTCCGGGCGGTAATAACGTGCGGTGAAGCGCTTTGCGTCCGCCGTAGTGTATGTTCGCAGCTGGTCAGCCGACCCTAAAATGTTGTGTCCGAGGGGATGTCCTTTGTATATGGCGTTCTCGAAGAGGTCATAGACGAGTTCGGAAGGCGAGTCGTTGTAGCTCTCAATCTCGTCGATTATCACCTCCACCTCCTTGTCAATCTCCGCTTGAGGATACGTACTGTTAAAGACGATGTCGGTAAGCAGATCCACGGCACGGTCGATGTCGTCCTTAAGCACGGCGGCATGATAGACCGTCTCCTCCTTGTTGGTGAAGGCGTTGAGGTCGCCGCCCACACTCTCCAGATAGCCGAGAATCTTCATCGAGCCACGTCGCTCGGTGCCCTTGAAGGTCATGTGTTCGCAGAAGTGCGCCATTCCCTCCTCCCGTCCCGCCATTTCGTCTCGCGTTCCGGCTGCCACGGCATACCCGCAGTATACCACGGGTGAGCTGCTTGGAAGATGTATTACACGCAGACCACACGGCAGCGTGTGTGTATTGTATTTCGTCATGCTGCAAAGTTACACTTTTCGGTAGACACCCGAGCAAGACTAATGCAGTTTTATCAACTTTCAACTCTCAATTCTCAACTTGATTGTTGTTTGATGTTACGTATTTACCCATTTTTGGTCAATAAGTCATATTTAAGATATATTGTCTTATTAATGTCTAAAAACAGGAAACTTTAGTGTTTTAAAAAGTTTCGCAACCGCATTTTTTATATAACTTTGCGCCATCGACAACATGTAATTATTATTAAAATTGTATTAAGATGATGACACTAATAAGAAAGGCTGCCATTGCAGCCATCGCCCTATTGCTCATGCCGCTGACGGCAAGTGCAGACGGCAACTTCGTGCTTTTCAAGTACGGCAACTTCGACACATGGGTAACACGTCAGATACATGAGTCGGCTGTGATAGGCGGAAACAAGAAGACGCTCTACGAGATAGGCCCCTCACGCGCCCTTACCGGCAACAATCCGTACACCAATCTCGGCGGTTCGCCGTGGGGAACCAGCAACGTCATGGCTAAGGTGATGGGCGTTGTCAAGACCAACAACTCCGTTTATCGCGACAATCACGGCTCGGGACATTGCGCCAAGATGGTGACCCACATCGAGACTTGCCGCGTCCTTGGCATGATGAACATAAAGGTGTTGGCGGCTGGAAGCATATTCCTCGGCGACATGAAAGAGCCTATCACAGGAACGAAGGACGGCCCCAAGGCGCTCAACTTCGGCATTCCCTTCACGCATCGTCCCAAGGCGCTGCGCTATGACTATCGTGTGCAGGTGCCCGGAAACGCCAACCGCATAAAGCAGACCGGCTTCTCCAAGCCAACTACGGTGGCAGGAAAGGACTGCTGCATAACCGTGCTCTTCCTCCAGAAGCGCCACGAGGACGCCCATGGCAACATCACAGCCAAGCGTGTCGGAACGCTTGTCGTGAAGTATAGCAAGACCACGGGCAAGTGGATAGACGGTGCCACGTACGAAATACATTACGGCAACATCACGCACAAGCCTTTCTACGACGCTTCCACCATGGGACTGCGCTCCACGGATTACGCCCGAAACTCCAAGGGCAAGAGCGTTCTCGTGAGAGAAACGGGCTGGGCTGACGCTGGCGAAACGCCCTCGCACCTCGTATTGCAGTTCTCTTCCAGCCACGGCGGAGCCTATGTCGGCACCGTGGGCAACACCTTCTGGGTGGACAACGTAGGACTGGTGTATTAACTAAACTATTCTTTAGACAATGAAGCCAATCATACCCCTGCTTCTCTCCCTGCTTTTCCCAACGGGAATGTTGGCGCAGCAGAAAGACATACACGTCGACACTATGGCTACGGCAACGTCCATGACGCTTGCCGCAGCCGATACAGTCGTGCATGCGCAGCCCGCAGCTGAACTGCTGCCGCAGAAGAAGCGCAGTCTGATGACTCGATTTCTCGACTATTTCAACGACGCCAACAAGGAGAAGAAGAACCGTCGGTTCGACTTCAGTATTATCGGCGGACCGCATTACAGCACGGACACCAAGCTCGGCATAGGTCTGGTGGCTGCCGGACTCTATCGTTCCAACCCGCAGGACACGCTCCAGCCGCCAAGCAACGTGTCGCTCTTCGGCGACGTGTCTACCGTCGGATTCTATATGCTCGGCATCCGTGGCACGCATATCTTCCCCGGCGACAAGCAGCGCATCGACTACACCACTTACTTCTATTCCTTCCCCACCGACTTCTGGGGAATGGGATATGCCAACGGCGACAACGATGACAACTGCAGCGACATGAAACGATGGCAGGCGCAGATGAAGGCGAGCTGGCTGTTCCAGACCGCCGACCGGCTGTTTATAGGTCCGACGCTCTCCATCGACTACATCGAAGGCAGAAACATAGAGCGCCCCGAGCTGTTAGAAGGCCAGCGCACGAAGACGTTCAATCTGGGCGTGGGCGTGACGCTCCTCTACGATACGCGTGACAATCTCACGGCTCCACATTCGGGAGTTTATCTCTCGCTTATGGAGTTGGCTCGTCCGCATTTCCTCGGCAATCATTATGCCTTCTCCACCACCGACCTCCGTGCAAGCGGATACATCCCCGTGTGGAAGGGAGCGACTCTCGCTGCCGACTGCCGCGCCACCATCAACATCGGCAATCCCTCGTGGGGAATGATGGCACTCCTCGGCAACAGCTATTCCATGCGAGGCTATTACGAGGGACGTTATCGCGACAAGAACAAGATAGAGGCCACCATCGAACTCCGTCAGCACGTATGGCGACGCAACGGCGTCGTGGCGTGGGCTGGAGCAGGTACGGTGTTCCCCAAGTTTGCAGACCTCAGAATGAAGCATGTCCTGCCCAACTTCGGTGTGGGCTATCGTTGGGAATTCAAGAAGAACGTGAATGTCCGACTCGACTACGGATTCGGAAAGCACGGACAGAAAGGATTCATATTCAATATCAACGAGGCTTTTTAAGACTCTCAACTCTCAAATAGTATGACCCAATCCCACAATAACAGGCTCACGACCTATCTCCGTCGTCTGCTTTCGCCCCGCTTTCTTTATTTCTATGCGGTGCTCTCCCTTGCCGTGCCCAACGTGGCGCTGTGCTTCACGGAGCGCATGCCGTTCATGGCTTGCCTCGCCAACGTGCTGCTGCCGTTGGGTGTTTACGGCGTGCTGATGGCGCTGTCGCGTAAGACGGGATGCCAGGTGTGGCGCGTCTTTCTGCTTATCTTCTTCGCCGCTTTCCAGCTGGTGCTTATTTATCTTTACGGACGAGGAGTGATAGCCGTGGACATGTTCCTTAATCTTGTGACGTCCAATCCTGGCGAGATGCTCGAACTGCTTGACAATCTGGTGCCTGCCGTGGCTGGCGTTGTGGTGCTTTACGTGCCTCTTCTCATCCTTGCCTCCTTCTCATGGGCGCGTCATCTCAAGGCAGAGACGGCGTTCTGCCGTGCCATGCGCCGTGCTGCGCTGTGGTGTATGGCGGCTGGAGCCGTGGTGGCAGGACTCTCTTACGTGATGTATCCGAAGGGTGAAGACCGTCCTTTCACATATCGTGCAGAGGACCACATGTTCCCCGTCAACGTGTTTTATAATCTCGGACTTGCCGTGGAGCAGAGCAGTCTGTCTGCCAATTATAAGGAACGCGTGGCTGACTTCCGCTTTGATGCCAAGTCAGACCATCCCGCCGACTCAGCCGAAGTGTATGTCCTCGTCATCGGCGAGACCGCACGTGCCGCCAACTTCCAGCTCTATGGCTATCACAGACCCACCAATCCGCTTCTCTCACGTACGGACGGACTGACGGTTTTCTCGCATACCATGTCACAGTCGAACACCACTCACAAGAGTGTTCCGATGCTTCTCTCTGCCGCTTCCGCTGCCGACCACGATAGGTTGTACGACGAGAAGAGCATCATTACGGCGTTCCGTGAGGCTGGATTCCACACCACGTTCGTCTCCAATCAGTTGCCCAACCATTCTTACATCGACTTCTTCGGCAGCGAAGCGGACGACTGTATCTTCATTCGTGAGGACGAGACGGAGGCAAAGGAAGGCTCTGAGGATGTGGTGAAAGCCACGAGTGACGAGCAACTCCTCCCTTACGTGAAGCGTATTCTGGCAAAGAAGCGCACCAAGGAACTCATTGTGCTTCATACATACGGTTCGCACTTCAACTATCGCGACCGCTATCCGCAGAGCGAAGCCCGCTTCCTTCCCGACACTCCGACGGAGGCAAAGGCGAAGAATCGTACTTCTCTCATAAACGCTTATGACAACACCATACTGCAGACCGACCGCCTTCTGGCTTCCATCATCGGTATGTTGCGTGATCGTGGTTGCGCTGCTGCAATGATCTACACCTCCGACCACGGCGAGAACATCTTCGACGACCAGCGCCTACGCTTCCTCCATGCCTCGCCCGTGCCCTCAGCTTACGACCTCAACGTGCCGCTTCTCGTATGGACATCGGAGCAGTACAGTCGTGACTACAGCACCATAACCGCCGCCCTCCACGCCAATCGTGACAAGGACGTGGAGACCAGCGTAAGCCTTTTCCCCACTTTGATGTCGATGGCTGGCATATCATCGCCGCGCACCGCTGCTCTGACGCCGCGCTCCCTGACCGACGCTGGCTATAAAGCGCCGCGCCACCGCCTCTATCTCGACGACCATAACCGCGCCGTGACCCTGCGCCAGGCAGGAATGGATAAGTTTGACTTCGGTAAGATGAAGGAATGGGGGATGGCGGACGGCGGCTGCCGTCCGAATTAGGAGTTTTGAATTAGGATTTAGGAATTGTGCGCCAAGGCGCATCTTGAATTGATAGGTGCCCAGAACATGTGGAAAAGCAAACTTAGGAGGTACGGCTTGTATTGCTAATTATGGTATTTTCCTTGTGTTTTTATATGTCTTTCCGCTTATGGGCGCGTGCTATGCACAAATAAAAGGCTTTACATTAGGTTGTCGAGAACTGGTTCTCGTAAAACCTAATGTAAAGCCTTTTATTTAAATCCGATAGGATTTGCGCTAATAAATTCCTGTTTCCGCGTCTGAGCGCAATGCTAAGCTTACCGCATTATTCTGCCAGTTTCTTCGCTATTTCCTTGCCGAGCTGCTCGCATTGCTGGCGAGTTTCCTCGCTGAGGCTCTGCTTTATCTCCACGGTGTTGCCCACAAGCTCCAGCTTCAGCTTCCCCTCGTTGTATGCGAGAATCTTCTTAACGGTCTGACCTGCCCATGTGAACGAGCCGAAGACGGAGAGGAAGCGGTCCTTGAGGTTGCGTCCTGCAAGCTCAGAGAGCAATGATGCCATCGGCGGATAAATCTCGTTGTTGTATGTGGGGGCGCCGAGGGCTATGGCCTTGTAGCGGAAGATGTCGCGGATGATGAACGAGTGGTTCTCGCGCGATACGTCGTGCATGACGATGTTCTTGACGCCAGCCTCACTTGCGGCTGCTGCAATCATCTCTGCCGCACGCTCCGTGTTGCCGTACATCGAACCGTAGCAGACCACCAGACCCGGCTCTGCCTCGTAACGGCTCATGCTGTCATACATGCTTACCACGCGCTCGATGTGCTTATGCCATACGGGTCCGTGTGTAGAGCAGATATAGTCGAGCTTCACGCCAGCGAGTTTCTTCAGCGCCTGCTGCACCTGCACACCGTACTTGCCAACGATGTTAGAGTAATAGCGGCGCATCTCGTCCCAGAAGACATCGCAGCACATGTCCTCGTCAATCACAGCACCCGAGAGAGCGCCGAAGCATCCGAAGGCATCGCCAGAGAAGAGGGTGGCGGCTGTGGTGTCGAGCGTCACCATTGTTTCGGGCCAATGCACCATCGGTACCATAGTGAACGCCAGCTCGTGATGTCCCAGCGAGAGCGTATCGCCCTGCTTCACCTCGAGGATGTCGCCCTTGTTGCCCACGCCATAGTAGCCGCCGAGCATGTCGAAGGTCTTCTTGTTGCCCACGATTATTGCCTCGGGATAATACTTCTTGATGAGAGCGATGCTGCCGCTGTGGTCAGGCTCCACGTGGTTCACGATGATATAGTCGATCTGACGGTCGCCGATGACGCGGCGGATGTTGTCGAGGAATTGCGGGAAGAAGTCCACCTCCACGGTGTCGACAAGCGCAATCTTGTCGTCAAGGATTATATACGAGTTGTAGCTCACGCCGTAAGGCAGAGGCCATAGACCCTCGAAGAGAGTCTTGTGGCGGTCGTTGACGCCAACGTAATGGATGGACGAAGTGATTTCTGTCTTCATTGTTGATATGTTTTGGGTTGTTTAAATAGTATTGTCATTTATTTATTCTGCAGCTGCTGACCGAATTCCTTTGAGATATAGTTGAAGATATCCTTGCAGCAGTCAGCAGAGAAAGCCGTGGCTGTGGCGATGAGCTTGTCCCATACCTCCTCGGAAAGGCCCTGCTCCACGTCGTCGCGCGTCACGCCGTACTTTATCATACCGTAGATGAATCCAGCATTGAAGTTGTCGCCGGCTCCGATGGTGCTCACCGTCTCGGTCTTGGGCATGGCATACTCCTTGTGGAAGCCGTTGTTGGAGAAGACGCTTACGGGATTTGGTCCGTCGGTATAGATGAATCGCTTGCAGTAGAACGATGTCTCGGCACGATATACGCGCTCAGCCGAGTCCTTCTTATAGAGCACCTCGAAGTCCTCCTTCGAGCCTCTTACGATGTCGGCATACTCAAGGTTGTCGATGAGATTAGGCGTAATCTTCATCACGTCAGCCTGGTGAGCCTTGCGGAAATTCACGTCATAATAGATGATGGCACCTCGCTGGCGTGCGTATTCGAGCAGTCCCGAAACCTGCGGACGCAGCGCCGGATTGACGGCATAGAACGATCCGAACACCACGATGTCGTCCTTCTGGATGTCAGGATAGGCAAAGTCCATGTGGTCATGCTTCTGGTCGCGATAGAATATATAGTCAGCATTGTTGTCCTTGTCGAGGAATGCGAGCGACACCGGCGACTTAGTTTCCTGAAATACGTTAATGGCAGATGTGTCGACGTTATTGTCTCGGAGAAAATCACGGACGTATTCGCCCACTCTGTCATTGCCCGTCTCGCTGACGAACACGGTCTTGACGCCCGCCCTTCCGAGCGATACGATGCCGTTAAAGGTGGAGCCTCCCGGCACAGCCTCGATGGGCTTGCCGTTCTTGAAGATGATGTCGAGCATTGTCTCGCCGATACCTATTACTTTTCGCATGGTGGAATATATTGGTTATTGATATGATTCTCTATGTATGTATGAGGATGCAAATTTCTTAAAAAATATGGAAATAAGCAAGTTTTGCGCAATAATTTCACTAACTTTGCACATTCTTAGATAACCCCATTTTTAATGACTAAAACAAGTCAATCCACAATGAAAGATATATGTTGTATCGGTCATATCACTAAAGATAAGATCATCACTCCGCGCAAGACTGTCTACATGGCAGGAGGCACATCGTTTTATTTCTCTTATGCGTTCAATCATCTCCCGAAGGACGTCACTTTCCAGCTTGTCACAAAGCTCGGCGAAAGCGAGATGGAGTCGGCAGAGGCAATGCGCCGCGTAGGCATTGACGTGCTGACCTTCCCCAGCCGCCACACCGTCTACTTCGAGAACAAGTATGGTGAGAACCAGAACGAACGCACACAGCGAGTGCTTGAGCGTGCCGACCCCTTCACCATTGAGGAGATGAGCACCCTTGATGCCAAGGTGTTCCATCTCGGTTCGTTGCTCAGCGACGACTTCTCGCCGGAGGTGATAAAGTATCTCTCTTCCAAAGGACGCATCTCCATCGACGCTCAGGGATTTCTTCGTGAGGTGCGTGGTGAGCAGGTCTTTGCCATCGACTGGGCTGACAAGCTCCAGATTCTCGCTCATACCGACATCATAAAGGTGAACGAGCACGAGATGGAGGTGATAACCGGACTCACCGACCCGCGCAAGGCTGCCGAGAGACTGGCAGAGTGGGGCGTGAAGGAAGTGGTGGTGACGTTGGGAAGCTACGGTTCTCTGATTCTCGCCGAAGGAAAGTTCTACGAGATTCCCGCTTACGAACCGCACGACATAGTGGACGCCACGGGATGTGGCGATACATATTCAGCAGGTTATCTCTGGTGTCGTTCACAGGGCAAAGGATATGACGAGTCGGGACGATTCGCCGCTGCCATGTGCACACTGAAGCTCGAGCACACAGGTCCGTTTGACCGTACCATAGAGGATGTGCTTGAGATTGTAAACAAGTAAACATAGTAAAGCAATTGAAGACATTTGAAGAACTTGGCGTAAACGGCGACATCCGCCGCGCCATTGAAGAACTTGGATTTGAGCATCCGATGCCCGTCCAGGAAGAAGTAATACCCTATTTGCTCGGCGATGGCAACGAGGTCATCGCCCTCGCACAGACAGGAACAGGAAAGACCGCCGCTTTCGGCATTCCGCTCCTGCAACGTACAGACCCCACAAACCGCGCCACACAAGCCATCGTAATCTCGCCGACACGTGAATTGTGTCTGCAAATTGCCGACGACCTCAAGTCGTTCGCAAAGTATATCAAGGGCATCAACGTTGTGGCAGTATACGGAGGAACATCCATTATCGACCAGATGCATGCCCTGAAGCGTGGCGCACAGATTATCGTAGCCACACCGGGACGACTCATCGACCTCGTAGGACGCGGCGCTGCCAAGCTGGAAGCCGTGCGTAACGTGGTGCTTGACGAGGCTGACGAGATGCTTAACATGGGTTTCTCCGACAGTATCAATGAGATTTTCGAGAATGTTCCGCAGGATCGCAATACGCTGCTCTTCTCAGCTACGATGAGTAAGGAGATAGAGAAGATTGCGCGTGGCTACCTGCATGACTACAAGGAAATAGTGGTTGGCTCGCGCAATGAGGGCGCAGAGAACGTCAACCACATATATTATATGGTGAATGCCAAGGACAAATACCTGGCATTGAAGCGCATCGTCGACTATTATCCACGCATCTACGGCATCATATTCTGTCGCACCAAGGCTGAAACGCAGGAGGTGGCAGACAAGCTCATCCGCGACGGATATAACGCAGAGCCGCTGCACGGCGACCTCTCGCAGCAGCAGCGCGACATCACCATGCAGAAGTTCCGCCAGCATCTCACGCAGTTGCTCGTCGCTACGGACGTGGCAGCGCGAGGACTGGATGTGGACGACCTTACGCATGTCATCAACTACGGCATGCCAGGCGACATAGAGAGCTATACTCACCGCTCAGGACGTACCGGTCGTGCCGGCAAGAAGGGCACGTCCATCTCCATCATACATACCAAGGAGAAGGGCAAGGTAAGAGCCATCGAGAAGGTTATAGGCAAGGAATTTGTGGACGGAACGTTGCCCACACCGCAGGAAATCTGCTCCAAGCAGCTCTTCAAGGCCATTGACGAGATAGAGAAGGTGGACGTGGACGAGGATCAGATTGCTCCGTTCATGGAGGATATCAACCGTCACTTCGAGTATTTCGACAAGGAGGACATCCTCAAGAAGATTGTTTCGCTGGAGTTCGGCCGCTTCCTCAAGTATTACGCCAACGCCCCCGAGATTGTCAAGCCGTCCACATCGCATGACCGCAAGGAGCGTGGTGAGGGTCGTGACGGCAAGAAGCGCGAGAAGCGCATGCCGGAGAAGGGCTACCGCCGCCTCTTCATCAATCTCGGAAAGGACGACGGATTCTATCCGGGCGAGGTGATGCAGTTCATCAATCGCAACGTTCACGGTCGTCAGGACGTAGGCCACATCGACCTGCTTGCCCGCATCTCGTACATCGAAGTGCCGGAGGAGGACGCCCAGAAGGTTATGCGTGCTCTCAACGGAGCCTCATACCGTGGTCGTACGGTTCGCTGTAACGATGCCGACGACACGCCTTCTGACAACAACGGCGGACGTCAGCAGCGCCGTTCAGGTTCGGATCGTGGAGCAAGAGGTGACCGCTGCTCGTCACGTCGCGACGATGGCAGTCAGTATGAGAAGCGCTCGAAGCGTCGCAACGACGGTGAAGGACGAGGCCGTTCGCAGCGTGGAGCCGCCCGTTTCGAGAGCGGACGTCAGGACGACTGGCGCCAGTTCATCGACAATCCCGACATCAAGCTCGTAGGCGAAGAGCCCGACTTCTCAGAGGAAGGATGGGCACGCCGCAGACCAAAGAAGAAGTAAGAAAATATAAACGCTAATAATGGGCGCAGTCAATGCAGACTGCGCCCATTATGCTAATGTATTGATAATAAGTATGTTGCTGATATTCTCTCACATTTTATGAGGGAATGTTGGCACTTTCATACACATTTTAAGGGGGAATAATTGTCATTCCGTACACATTTTATGAGGGAATGTGCCTTTTTTAACTGATTTTAGCTATAAAAATTGAGCTTTTACGTCCTGCTGCCTCCGCTTAATTGTAAGCGTATCCGCGATGCTAGTATATACATGTCAAAAAAATATCGCTCAAGC
>ERZ1034678.767-NODE-767-length-17132-cov-50.707267_pt1 | contig 17132 bp, 16 predicted proteins | sample MGYA00520640_ERZ1034678 | MGnify/ENA primary metagenome ERZ1034678 (study PRJEB33766, sample SAMN09781767) | gut metagenome | biome: gut microbiome | host: Homo sapiens | place: Madagascar | study: EMG produced TPA metagenomics assembly of the PRJNA485056 data...
GGCGACTTTACTTTTTGCCAACATTACCCAGGGCGATGCCCTGGGCTAGGAGCTTCTGCCCTTTCAGGGCGTGTGGGGCTTACTTGCGAAACTAGGAGGATAACTCCTACAGGACTTTTCCCAGGAACTCCTGGAGTCTTGGAGACTTCGGATGATTGAAGACTTCTTCTGGGGTGCCATCCTCCGTGATATAGCCATCACTGAAGAAGAGCACACGGTTGGCAACTTCACGGGCAAAGCCCATTTCGTGGGTTACAACCACCATCGTCATGCCTTCAGCAGCCACATCCTTCATCAACTGCAATACTTCTCCTACCATCTCCGGGTCGAGCGCAGAAGTAGGTTCATCGAAAAGAAGAACCTCCGGATTCATAGCCAGGGCACGGACGATGGCTACACGCTGCTTCTGTCCGCCCGAAAGACTATCCGGGTAACAGTCTGCCTTGTCCAGCAATCCGATGCGGGAGAGAAGCTCTGTAGCCTTCTCATCCGCCTCTTCACGGGTCATCTTTCCCAACTCTACCGGTGCCAGCATGATGTTGCGGCGGATGGTCATGTTCGGGAAGAGATTAAACTGCTGGAACACCATACCCACCCGCTGACGCATCTTGTTGATATCTACATCCCAGGAGGTGAGGTCTATGCCATCGATCAGAATCTTTCCCTCCGTAGGTTCCTCCAAGAGATTGATGGAACGCAGGAAGGTACTCTTGCCACAGCCCGACGGGCCGATAATGGCAACCACTTCGCCCTGTTTGACGGAAGTGGTAATGCCTTTCAGGACTTCGTTGTCGCCGAAGTGCTTGCGAAGTCCTTCTATCTTGATTATCTCGTTTTTGTCCATATCATTTGAAGCTTTTGCCCTTTCAGGGCGCATTTCTAACTGCAATTATACCCAGGGCGATGCCCTGGGCTAGGTGCTTCTGCCCTTTCAGGGCGTGCTATTTCTTTTCGCTCTTTCTCAAACGCTTTTCCAACTTTCTCACTCCGGCATTCAGTCCGAGGACGATGATGAGATACAGGCAGGCAACTACACCCAATGGCATCATTGCCTCGTAGGTGATGCTGCGGATGATATCGGAACCCTTGGTAAGATCCACGAGACCGATGTAACCGCTGATGGAAGTCTCCTTGAGCAGAGTGATGAGCTCATTACCCATCGCCGGCAGCACATTCTTGAAGGCTTGTGGCAGGATGATAAGTCGCATGGTCTTGCCATAAGAAAGACCGAGACTTCTACCCGCTTCCATCTGTCCCTCATCTACCGACATAATACCCGAACGGATGACCTCGGCAATATATGCCGCAGAGTTCAAACCGAAGGCTATGACGGCTACCAGGATCTTGTTGACATCGGCTGAGGCGAAGACCACATAATAGATGATGAGCAACTGCACCATGGTAGGGGTGCCACGCATGACGGTGAGATACAACTGGCAGAGCATATTCGGAATGCGCCAACCACCCCGACGTTCGTGGCGGGCACGGACAATGGCTATCAGCGTACCGAGAATCACGGAGAGGATGATGGCGAAGAAGGTGATGATGAGCGTATTGCCCAATCCCTGCAAGAGATACTGATAGCGGTTGTCATCTATGAAGCAAGACTTGAACTTATCCAGAAATCCATGCTGTACACCAGCCACTTCTGCATTTTCGGAATTTACCATGATGACCTGTCGCACATCGGCGTAGGAATCGGTGAATCCGATGTTCTTCTCCCGCTCGGGGGTGACGGTAATACCGGCGATACCGGCATCAGCCTTACCAGCCTGTACGGAAGTGATGATGGCATCAAACTCCATATCAAGAATCTCGACATCCACGCCCATCACATCGCCGATGGCATTCGCCACATCGACATCGATACCCACAATCTTACCATCCTGGTAGTACTCGAATGGTTCGAAGGTGGCGTTGGTGGCAAAGCGGAGACTCTTCTTCAGTCCGAGCTTCAGCAGCGCTTCCGGTCCTACCTTCTTCACATCCGAAGTCTTAGGCGTATAAGCCACGGCAATACCCCGTTCCAGATGGCGGTTGACGATGGAATCGATGACGCCATTCGCCTTCAGGATACGGATGGCATGATTGATGGACTGCTGCAATTCAGCATGATCCTTTGCCACACAGATGGCGAAAGAGGAGGCATCGAAGGTTTCCGGCAGAATGCGGAGAGAAGGATTCACCCGCTGGAATGCCTTGGCTGGTGCCTCATCGGTCACCATACAGTCAATCTTACCCTGGAGGAGCGCCTGAATGGCATCGGCTCCCTTGTTGTATCGTTCTACCTTGGTGCCATCTCCTTTCTTTTCCAACTCTGTGGCAAGGCCGTCGCTGGTGGTACCTAACTGTACGCCGATAACGGCGCCCTGCAAATCAGCCTTCGCCTTCAACTGCTTCTTCGCATCGGAAGAATCCGAGCCGCAGGAAGACAGGAGAAGACAGACTGCTATTACTAAAGTACTTAAACTAAATCGTTTTAATCTGTTATAAATCATCTAATTAATAAAAAGCTTTTGCCCTTTCAGGGCGCATTGCTAACTGCTATTTTTACCCAGGGTGTTACCCTGGGCTAAGAGCTTCTGCCCTTTCAGGGCGTGCCGGGAAGTCTGAGTATTCTACTTCAGGGCGTGCCGGGAAGTCAGGGTATTTGACTTCGGGCGTGCCGGAAAGTCTGAGTATTCTACTTCAGGGCGACTATTATCCTTTAAAGCCTTTTGCCAAACCACCCTCGCTGGTTTCCTTATAGAGCGAAGGGAGATCGTGACCGGTCTGTCGCATCACCTCTACTACTCTATCGAATGATACGCTGTGATGACCATCCGAGAAGGAAGCGTAGAGATCAGCATCCAGGGCACGGGCAGCCGCAAAGGCATTGCGCTCGATGCAAGGAATCTGTACCAATCCGCAAACCGGGTCACAGGTCATACCCAGGTGATGCTCCAATCCCATTTCGGCAGCATACTCTACCTGGGCAGGACTACCACCGAAGAGCTGGCATGCCGCAGCTGAAGCCATCGCACAGGCTACACCTACCTCACCCTGGCAACCCACATCAGCACCACTGATAGAAGCATTGTGCTTGACGATGTTACCCACCAGTCCGGCAGTAGCCAAGGCACGGAGGATGCGCTCCTCGCTCATTTCATGAGCGGTATGCATGTGATAGAGTACGGCAGGAAGTACACCACAGGCACCACAGGTAGGAGCCGTAACGATGGTACCGCCCGATGCATTCTCCTCACTCACCGCCAGTGCATAGGAATAAATCAGTCCGCGGCTCTGCAAGGAAGCACGATAGCCCTTTGCCTTGATATGATAGACAGCAGCCTTGCGCTGGAGTTTCAGCGGTCCAGGCAAGACACCCTCATGACTGAGACCATTGTGGATAGACTGCTTCATGGTATCCCAGACCTTACGGAGATAATCCCAGATATCCTTATCCTCGCATTTCTCCACGTATTCCCAGAAAGAGCGGCCGTTGTCGTAGCACCATTTCTGGATTTCCGCCATCGTCTTCAGGTCATAGACATCTTCAGCGCCCAACTCCGACTGTCCATCAGAACCATCCGAGATGGCACCGCCACCGATACTATAAACAATCCACTCATCAATCACGTCGCCATTCAGGTCCTTGCCCACAAACTTCATTCCGTTAGGATGGAAAGGCAGGAAGACCTGAGGCTCCCAGATGATATGAACAACATGCTTCTTGAGCACTTCCTCGATAGCCACATCGGTCATGTGACCCTTGCCGGTAGCAGCCAGGGCACCATACAATGTTACTTCGTAGGACGAAGCATTAGCACAACGCTCCAGGAAGAGCTTAGCTGCGCGCTGAGGTCCCATCGTATGACTGCTCGATGGTCCCTTGCCAATTCGGTATAACTCCTTTAAAGATTTCATTTTTCCCGTATTATAATGTTATTGTTTTCATTTCAGGTATTTTCCCATTGCTGGTCTATTTCACCTGGGTGGCCCTGGTGATGACAATGTCTTCCAGCGGGCGGTCATTGTTGTCCTTGTTGGTAGCCACATTCTGGATCTTATCTACCACATCCATACCTTCCAGCACCTCGCCGAACACGGTATATCCATTGTCCAGATGAGGCACTCCACCATGCTTGATGTAACCCTGCTGCAACTGCTCGGATGGCAGAGCGTAGGATTTCGCACCCTCTCTCTTCTCCTTCTCTACATAGTATTCCATCTGTCGGGGTGAGAAGTTTCTGCCCCAGGTGATATAGAAATCGGTAGAGGCTGATGCCTTGGTTGGATTCTCATCATCCCCCTCACGGGCTGCACAGAGCTGACCGCGCTTGTGGTAATATTTAGGATAGATGATTTCGGCTGGTACCGTATAGTTGACATCAAACTTCTCCACCTTTCCGGGAGTAACCTTGCGACAGGAGTAATCACCACCCTGGATCATGAAGTTCTTGATGACACGCTGAAAGATACAGCCGTTGTAATATCCGCTGTTCACGAGCTTGAGGAAGTTGTCACGGTGATGCGGTGTATCGTTATAAAGAGCCACACGGATATTGCCCATCGTAGTTTCCAACAGTACCTCGTGGCAGGTGGTATCACGAGGTGTCTCCCAAGGGAGCAGCTCGTTATCGAAAGCCGGACGGGCAGTCTGCTGAGCTGGCTGAGTCTGTTCCTGCGCCATTGCCTGAGGAGCAAAAGCAGCCAGCAAAAGGGCAGATATCGTTATTATCTTTTTCATTTTCTTAATACTTAAATCTGTTTTTTATGTTATTGATTGCAAAGATAATGATTTTATTCTAAAAAGTTATGCTTTTCTCAAACTTTCTTTATATCTTTGCGTGCAAAATGACAGAAACGGGCAAAATGATGCTCGAAAATTGGTGAATAACATAAAAAGCTTCGAAAATGAGGCTACATAAACGATTTGATATGATGACAACAAAAAGATTATATCTTCTTCTCCTGGGCTTCGCACTGATAGGAATGAAAGCCCAGGCACAGCACGTGAGCTTCGGACCTCTGCACAGTCAGGATAGTCCGAGGGAAGACTGGCTGTTGCCAGGCGATACGGTTTATCAGGACGGGAAGACCGTGGTATATGGCGGCAAACCCGTAAAAAATACCTATACCCCTATCCGGCATATCGATTCCAACAGTGACGAACTCTACAAGATGGGCAGTTATCTGAAGAATCCTCAGGATAGTGATTATTATAATAATCCTATTTCTAACCTGGTCAATTCGGGAGGATTGGGCAACAGCTATGACTATTGGGGAAATGACTGGGGCAAATATGGCTGGAACCGATATGGCTGGGGACTCCATAAGGGACTGAACCTCTCGGTAGATCTTTCCGTCTTCGCCACTTTCGGCAAGCATGCGCCACACTGGGGCGGTTTTACCCAGACCATCAATGCTACGTATCTCACGCCGCTCACCAAGGACAACAAGCTGTGGATGGCTTTAGGTACCTATCTCAACAACATCAATTACGGAGGCGACAATTTCCGGGATGGTGGTGTGTATGGCATTCTGGGCTATCAGTTTGATGAGCACTGGGAAGCATACGTATATGGACAGGTAAGTGTTGCCAACAACTACAATTCCATCTACAACCGTTATGCCGGATATGGTCCTTATGGATTTGGCAGATATGGTATGTATCCCGGCATCTGGGGAATGGGCGTGATGCCTGGAGGATATGGCATGGGTGCTGCCGGTGCCAATGTATTAGGTGCCGGAGTAAGATACACCAACAAGAACTTCTCCATCGGAGTAAGCGTAGAAGGAAACTGGTATAACAACCCAAAGACTCCTACCTATTACAAGCAGTATGATTATCCGGTGAAATAAACGAAAGCCCCACACGGGCTGAAAGCCCAGAAGCTCCTAGCCCAGGGCAACACCCTGGGTTTACAAGGTATATAGCAAAATCGCCCTGTAAGGGCAAAAGCTTCTCATACACAAAGCTTTTGCCCTTACAGGGCGACAAACTTGCGCTCATGATTACCCAGGGTGTTGCCCTGGGCTAGGAGCTTCTGCCCTTTCAGGGCGTCTGGATTTACTTATTCCCCACAGATAATCTGAACGATGCGTTCTGCAGACCGTCCATCCCATCTATCAGGAATGCCACCCTTCTTCCATTCACCCTTCACAATCTTCTCCATCGCCTGCTGAAGTTTCTCTGGATCTTCAGCAACGAGCTCGTTGGTTCCTACGGTTACGGTTTCCTGATGCTCGGTATAGCTATTCAGGGTGATGCATGGCACTCCATTGAAGGTAGCCTCTTCTGCCACATTACCCGAATCGGTGATTACACCCATAGCGTGGGCTGAGAGATAAGAGAAATCGAGATAACCCTGAGGCTGTACAACCATGATACCCGACTGATGATCAGCCACATCCTGGTAAGCCTTGAAGGCAAGCACGAATCCCAATGCCTTGCCACGCAAAGGAGCCAGAACCTTGATGCCTGCCTGGCGAGCCACACTGTCGATCGTTGAGATCAAGGTCTTCATCTCATCGATATTGTTGACGATTGCCTTGCGGTTCAAGGTAAGCACCATATACTTGCCATCCTCCAAATGCTGCTCGTCCATCACCTGAGGACGCTTCATACGCTGCTGCAGGAACCGGATGTTATCAATGAGTACATTACCCACCATATAGACCTTAGAGAGTTCGGCACCCTCCTTGTTGGCAATACTGTTGTTGGAGATACCTGCGGTGAAGAGGATATCAGAGAGTCCATCAATCACCAGACGGTTGATTTCCTTTGGCATGGTGATATCGAAGCTACGGGTACCTGCTGCGATGTGAGCCAACTGAACGCCCTGCTTCTTGGTGACGATAGCCACAGCCATGGTAGAAGCCAGATCATCCACCACAATCACCACATCCGTAGGATTCTGCTGGAGATAGCGCTCAAACTGTGCCATCACCATACCGGTCAGCTCATTCATATTCTCACATTCCACGCCCAGATAAACATCCGGCTTGCGGATACCCAAGTCAGAGAAAAGAGAATCTTCAAGGGTCTCATCGTCTTCACGACCAGTATAGACCAGCTTGCACTCCATCTCCCCGCCCGCATTCCGGGCATTCTCTATCGCTCTCATCACAGGAGCCACCTTGATGAAGTTAGGTCTCGCTCCAGCAACAATACAAATTTTCTTACTCATATTTTTTAGTTTACTTACTGTTAAACAAATCCTTGATGCCACCGATGGATCCCAGGAGGTTGGTAGCCTCGTATGGCAGATAAACCACCTTATTATCCTTACCCTGAGCCACTTCCTGCATCATGGTAATGTATTTCTGTGCCAGCAGATAGTTGGCAGGATTGGTACTCTGTCCTACGGCTTCGGTAATCTTCTGGATGGCAATGGCCTCAGCCTCAGCCTTGCGGATGCGGGCGGTAGCCTCACCTTCAGCTCTCAGGATAGCCTGCTGCTTGGCAGCCTCAGCCTTGTTGACGATCGCCGCCTTTTCACCTTCGGAGAGCAGACGCTGCTTCTCCTTCTCACCTTCTGAAGTAAGGATGGTAGCTCGCTTGTTACGCTCTGCCTGCATCTGCTTCTCCATCGCCTGGAGCACACTCTCAGGAGGAGTAATATCCTGCAACTCTACACGGTTTACCTTGATTCCCCACTTGTTGGTGGCATCGTCGAGCACCGCACGGAGCTTGGTGTTGATGGTGTCACGGGAGGTAAGTGTCTGGTCGAGCTCCATCTCACCGATGATGTTACGCAGGGTAGTCTGAGTCAACTTCTCTATCGCATTAGGCAGATTGTTGATTTCATAAACACTCTTGAAAGGATCTACAATCTGGAAATAAAGCAGTGCATTGATCTGCATCTGAATATTATCCTTGGTAATCACATTCTGACGGTCGAAATCATAAACCTGTTCACGAAGGTCGATGCAGCTGGTATAAGTATAGCTTCCTCTACGCATCGCCACGATGGTCTTGGCCTGGTCGATGAAAGGAATGATAATGTTGATACCTGGCTTCAGGGTAGCATAATAGCGACCCAACCGCTCGATGATTCTGGTCTCACTCTGAGGAATGATCACGATGGTTTTCTTTACCACTACCAGTGCAAGCAGCACTAGAGCAATCAATACATAAAGTCCTATTTCCATGATGTTTATAATTAAAAGTTAATACTTCTCTACCTGGAGAATGATAGACTGGTGACCCATCACTCTTACACGGGTACCCTTGGCGATATCACCAGCAGCGCCCGGAGCTTCTGCCTTCCAGTCATCACCATCGAGCTTCACTCTTCCATACCCACCGGCAACGATGGTTTCACTCACCTCGCCTATCTGTCCGGCAAGGGCATCGGAATTGCTCTTCCGATGATCGGCTCCCTTATGGATAGCCTTTACCAGATGCGGACGGATCAACAGGATACTGAGTACGGAACATACCGCCCAGACCACTACCTGCAACCAGAACGGAGCATCCATCACAGCCACTGGTATGCTGATGAGCGCACCGATGGCAAAACAAGTCACGTAAAAGTCGCCGGAAGACAACTCCAGGATGAGGCAGATGAACATAATGACAGTCCAAAACAGCCAGAGGTTTTGAGAGATATATTCCATCATATCGTTATTTTTTAGTTGATTTCTTCATCAGCGAGCTAGCCTTGATGGTCTTGACGCCCGTTTTGGTTGTGGTAGTAACGGAAGTCTTTCCCTGAGGCTTGTAATACTTCAGCGCAGTAGGCATCGCCGCCTTCAAGGCAGCAATACGCTTGGCATCGGAAGGGTGATCGCTGAAGATATCACTCTTGCCCTGATTGCCTGAAGCCTCAGCCATACGTTCCCAGAAAGGTATCGCCTGCTGAGGATCGTAGCCTGCCATCGCAGCAAAGATCAAGCCCATATAATCGGCTTCTGTTTCGTTTTCACGCGAATACTTCAGATTACGGAAGGAGAAGTACTGTCCGGCTACGGCACCCGCCAGATCTCCGACTCCATTACCTACTGCCTGATTCAGCACACCACTCAGAATGCTGGTACCTACCTGCTGGTTCTGAGCCTTGGAAAGCTGCTCGGCACTATGCTTAGCCACGGCGTGTGCGATCTCATGTCCCAGTACGATGGCGAGCGAATTATCGCTGGAAGCCACCGGGAGCAAGCCTTCATATACCACAATCTTTCCGCCAGGCATGCAGAAGGCATTCACACTGTTGTCCTGAACGAGGTTGAATTCCCAGGAATAGTTCTGCAGATCATTGGCGTATCCGTTCTCCTTGAGATAAGTTTCCACGGCAGCAGCCAGTCGCTTTCCTACTCTTACCACCTGCGCAGTCTTCGCTGCATTGGTAGATTTCTTTGCCGAAGCCATGTACTTGGTATATTCCTGATTAGACAAGCTCAACACCTGTGCATCTGAGACAGAGATGCGATGGGTGCGACCCGTAAGAGGCACCTTCTGCGTTGTACCGCAAGATGCAAGCATCATAGCAGCCAACATACTAAAAACTAAAACCTTAATCCGTTTCATTTTCTATCTTCTCTTAAGTTATATATTCTATTTACAAGAAATAGCTATCTTATGATTTGCAAATATACATCAAATACACGAAACAACCAAGTTTTTCCGAGAATTTAACAAAAAATTAAGAGGTGTGTCATAAGTCCAGATAATGGCAGCCGAGGACGGGCTGAAAGCCCAAAAGCTCCTAGCCCAGGGCATCGCCCTGGGTAATGTTGGCAAAAAGTAAAGTCGCCCTGAAAGGGCAAAAGCTTTGAAATTGAAAGCTTTTGCCCTTTCAGGGCGACTTTTTTGTATCTGTTCTAAAACCCAGGGCGATGCCCTGGGCTAGGAGCTTCTGCCCTTTCAGGGCGTATTGGCTGTGACTTATGACACACCCTCTTGATTTTTTATGGGGAATTAGAGGAGTTAAATTCCTGCTATTATTTTCTGGCATTCATTGCCTTCTTGGCAGCAGCTACAGCCTTGTTGTACTTAGCAGTAGCCGACTTCAAAGCCTTGGCATTGTTAGCCTTCTTGGCAGCAGCTACAGCATCATAAAGATTCCACAACTTGAACTTAGCAGTAGCCTCCTTCTGTGACTTGGTATAAGCAGCAGCGGCAGCCTCTGTAGCAGCCTCAGCCTCAGGTGCAGCATACTGATGCTTGTAACCATCCTGCTTGTTCCAGAAACCACGGGTGAAATCTGGGAAGGTAACGGCAGCGCTGTTGTTGTCCATAGAAAGAGCACCCAACTCTGCCAAAGAACACCACTCTGCCAAATCATAAACATCCATATCCAATGGCAAGCCATTCTGCAAGCAGTAAACCAGACGTGAGTCCATGATGAAGTCCATACCACCGTGACCCATCTGACGGCCCAGTTCACCATACTTCTTCAAGATTGGGTGATAATACTTCTTGATCAAAGCTTCCTTCTGCTCCTTGTTCATGAAACCATGAGCATTGAGGTTATCCATCTGAGGAGCGCCTGTACCCTTGAGCGCCTCGCCAGAGAGTGCAAACTCCTCGGTAGGATACTTGGTAGCGTAACCCTTGGTACCTGTGAGCTTGAACAAGCGGTTGTATGGCTGAGGAGTCATCACGTTGTGCTGGATCTCCACCACCTTACCCTTGGCTGTACGCATCAAGGTAGTAGTATGATCACCATTGCGGAACTTCTTGCACTCCTTGCCGCTCTTGTTCTTCACCCAGTCCTTACCCACGAAAGACTCTGTATCCATGGCAACGAGCGTAGTGAAGCGGTCGCCACGGTGAATATTCAGGCACTGAGCAACAGGACCCAAGCCATGAGTAGGATAAACATCACCACGGTTTTCCATATTATACTTCATACGCCAGTGGAGGTTGTCCTTGTCATTGTCAGCCGGATTCTTCCAGTAAGCATCCCAGAAGTCCTCGAGACAGTGGATATAAGCACCCTCAGCACGGATGATGTCACCGAAAACGCCATCCTGAGCCATAGCCAGCGCATTCATCTCATAGTAGTCGTAGCAGCAGTTCTCCAAGATGAAGCAATGCTTGCGAGTCTGCTCGCTCAAGTTGATCAGGCTCCAGCACTGATCCAGATTCATAGCACTAGGAACCTCGATGGCTGTATGCTTGCCATTCTCCATCGCAAACTTGGCAACTGGGAAATGGTGATTCCAGTCGGCTGCGATATAAACCAGGTCGATGTCAGAACGCTTGCACAAAGCCTCATAACCCTTCTCGCCGCTATAGATGTCAGCAGGCTTCAAGCCCTGCTTGCGCAAGTACTCCTGTGATTTCTCTGCACGAGCCTCCTCGTAATCGCACAAGGCAACGATCTCTACACCCGGAATGTGGCAGAAACGCATGACTGCCCAAGGACCACGCATACCGAGACCGACAAAGCCCACACGTACTGTCTTCAACTTAGGAGCCGTCAATCCCAAAACATTCTGCTGTCCTGCAGGACGCTCTGGTGTCTCCACTACGATTGTACCCTTGTCCCAATGCCACTTGGTGCCTGGAGACAAAGACTGAGCACTAGCCGACAAAGAAAATGCCGCCAAGGCTGCCATTAAAAAACTCTTAATTTTCATCCCTAAAGTTAGCAACACTTACAGTTAGTAATTTTAATTAATAGGTTCTGATCAACATCTAGGTTTCTCAGCAATTCTCTCAAATCAGCACTCCATTCATCTTAGTGTTGCATTAGAAAACAAATGGAACGCTGAAATGACTCTGCAAAAGTACAAATAAAATTTGAGATACTGAATCTTTTTAGTGTTTTTTTATGGATAAAGGTACAATTCCAGGCTTTTAACAAGAAAAAACGCTCTAATCAGAATGACAGAAACAAGAAAAACCGCTTCGCCTAAAGCGAAACGGTTTTCTTCTTACCCTTACTCTCGTTACCTACGCGATCGAGCGCTGTAACGACATAGGTATATTTCTGATCCTTTACGTATGGTATCGGATAGGTGGTATCGTAAACAACAGCCTGGAGAGCGGTGACATCATTGAGATTCACAGGCGCTCCCTTTTCAAAACGGTAGATGGCAAAGCGGTTGGCTACATCGCCCCATTTCTTCTTCTTTGCCTTTGGAGCCTTCCAGGTAAGCAGTGGTCCCTTCTCTGTCCACTCCATCTTCAGACTCTTCACACCCTTTGGCGCCTTATCGTCGAGGAACGGCATCAATGGAGGAAGCGAAGGATATTTCCAGTAATAATCGCGCAGAGTATGTCCGATGTTGCCAACATTATCAGCTGCAGTCTTGGCATACCAGAGCACGGTGCCCTGTACATTATTCATCTGCTGGTGAAGGCGATGCTTGGCAGGCAGCTGATGACTCTTCGGATTCGTAGGATCAGCAAACTTCGCCGTACGCTCGATATCCTCACCTATATAAAGAGGACGGTTGCCAGCATACTTGTTCCACCACTCGATGAGGGTCTTGTAATCTGCCGCCTTGTTACCGATCTCCCAATAAATCTGAGGCACACAGTAATCGATGAAGCCATTGTTAACCCAGAGGAGAACATCTGCATAGAGATCATCGTAGTTCTGAAGACCGAAAGTCTGTGATCCGATCGGAGAGTTTTTCCGATTGCGATAGATACCGAAAGGAGAAACGCCGAACTTCACCCAAGGCTTGACACGATGGATGGTTTCACCCAACTGCTTGACGAACCGGCTCACATTATCTCTTCTCCAATCGCCGATATTACGGAATCCACGAGGATTGGCTGCATACATCTGCTGATCAGGAATCTGCTTGCCAGCTACCGGATAAGGATAGAAGTAGTCGTCGATATGAAAACCATCGATATCATAACGGCTCACGATATCAGCAGCCACCTGACAGGTATAATCTGCAGCCTCCTGAAGTGCCGGATTGAGAAGCACGAGATTATCATAGTTGAAACAGAGGTCCGGATGCTTCTTCACCACGCTCTGGGATGACACCTGGGAAAGCGAGGTAGAACCATGCTTGGCACGGTAAGGATTGATCCAGGCATGAATCTCCATTCCACGCTGATGACACTGCTCAACCATCCACTCCAGCGGATCCCAATAAGGCGATGGAGCCTTGCCCTGGACACCGGTGAGGAACTTGCTCCAAGGTTCGAGATCACTCTGATAAAGGGCATCACATTCGGCACGTACCTGGAAGATGATGGCATTCACGCCATCCTTCTGCAATTCGTCAAGTTGCTTGGTGAGCATCGACTGGATCTGCTGGGTTGATTTACCCAAATACTGTCCGTTGACACACTGGATCCAGGCGCCACGGAATTCACGTTTGTTCTGTGCCATCAGGGATGAAGTCTGAAACATCAGCATCATCGCCAAAATCAGCATCCCTAAGATTTTCTCTCTTCTCATTAATTAGTGTTTATCGTTTAATGTTATTGTTTCATTCTAAATTATTCTTTCTTATCCTCCTCATCACGCAGCGTAGGCAGCGAGATATGGTATTTCACGGCGAGCAGGCGGATGATGCAGACGGTGAGGAAGGAGGCAATCACTGTCACATAGAGGCTCAAGCCCAGATAGCTGAATGCCCAGTAAACCAGGCCGCCCAACACACAAGCCATCGCATAGATTTCCTTGCGGAAGATAACCGGTTCCTCGTTGAGAAGCACATCGCGGATTACTCCTCCAAAGGAGCCCGTGATACATCCCATAATGATAGCAACCCAGAATGGGAAGCCACAATCGAGGGTCTTCTGGATTCCGGCGATATTGAAAAGCGCCAAACCGAGGGTATCGAAAAGAAACCAGGTGTTGTCCAGACGCTTCAGATAATGATGGCACACTATCACCACCAGTTGGGCCAAGAACGTAAACAGAAGATAGATAGGACTCGACATCCAGAAAGGATTCAAGCCCAGCATCACGTCGCGGATGGTTCCGCCTCCGATAGCTACAGCCACACCACACACAAATCCGCCCAGCCAATCATAATGCTTGCTGGCGGCAAGTCTGATGCCCGAAAGGGCAAATGCAAAGGTTCCAATGAACTCGATGACGCTCTGGAGTGTCATCACTAGTTCCGGGTCTTGATGAATAGTCATTTTCTCGTAATAAATTATTTGATGTGGGGGATTTCAAATCCCCCGGTTTTAAAAGGTCGAACATTTTTTAACGACGGATTGCAAATCCGTCGGAACGCCTAGCGGTTCTTGAATCTTTCTCCCCAGCAGGTAACCATCCAGTTATAGAGTCGTTCTTCTGAAGGAGAATGCTGCGGCTGCCAGAATCTGGTGTCTTTCAGCTCATCAGGTAGATATTGCTGCTCTGTGAAATGTCCCGGATAATCATGAGGATATTTATAGCCATCATGATAGCCCAGGTCTTTCATCAGTTTGGTAGGCGCATTGCGGATATGCAGCGGCACAGGCAGATTACCGGTCTGCTTCACCGTGGCAATGGCGTCATTGATGCCCAGATATGCACTGTTGCTCTTCGGACTGGTAGCCAGATACACCACCGCTTCGGCAAGTGCAATCCTTGCCTCAGGCCAGCCTATCTTCATCACCGTATCGAAGGCAGCATTCGCCAGCAGGAGGGCATTCGGATTCGCCAGCCCCACATCCTCGCTTGCACTGATCACCACTCTCCGGGCGATAAACTGCGGATCTTCGCCGCCCTCTATCATACGCGCCATCCAGTAGAGCGCCGCATCAGGGTCACTGCCTCGAATACTCTTGATGAAGGCTGAGATGATGTCATAATGCATCTCGCCCTGCTTATCATAAGCCAGCGGATTCTGCTGCAACTGTTCCTCTACCATCTTATCGGTGATAACCACTTCATCGCTGCCAGCAGATTCCACCACCAGTTCCAGGATATTGAGCAGTTTCCGGGCATCACCACCACTGAAGCGGAGCATGGCTGCGGTTTCCTTCAACTCAATCTTCTTCTTCTGCTTGAGTTCCACATCCTCGGTGACGGCTCGCTGCAGGAGTCCCTCCAAGTCTTCCTTCTCCAACGGTTTGAGCACATAGAGCTGGCAACGGGAAAGGAGCGGACGGATTACCTCGAAAGAGGGATTTTCCGTGGTAGCACCAATCAGGGTGACAATGCCCTTCTCCACTGCCCCCAGCAGAGAGTCCTGCTGGCTCTTGGAGAAGCGATGAATCTCATCAATAAATAAGATAGGAGAAGCAGAATTGAAGAATCTGCCACTCTTCGCTCTCTCTATCACCTCGCGCACATCCTTTACGCCACTGGTAACGGCAGAAAGGGTGTAGAAAGGAACCTTCAGGGTCTGGGCTACGATTTGAGCCAAAGTAGTCTTGCCCACTCCCGGAGGTCCCCAGAGAATAAAAGAGGATATGCGCCCTGCGTCTATCATCTTGCGCAGTACGGCACCCTCGCCTACCAGATGCTTCTGTCCGACATAATCGGCGAGCGAGCGAGGTCTCATTCTTTCAGCTAACGGTTCACTCATATCAATTATTTTTTCGCCACAAAGGTAATGAAAAAAAACGAAACACGCATAAGTTTTTAGGATAAAAGAAAAAAAAATGCATAAAAGCAAAAAAATAAGCTAGAAAATTTGGATATATAAAAAGAAGTACTTACTTTTGCAATCAAAATACGTACAACAATGAGAAATGAAAAAAATATCACCCTCAAGACATTGACCAAGAGCAGTGTCTGGGATCTCCAGGAGAATGATGTTTTCCGTCTCTGGGAAGCTGCCGAGAAAGACAACGACCTGAAAGATAATCAGCGTAGATACCTCGACATCATTCGTAGTGCTTTCGAGATTGAGCCAGTCAAGATTGACCGTACTGAAGTGCTCGACAAGTTGATAGACCGTGGCTTCAAGATCGGTACCTTCCGTATCGACGACAAGAACGAGAAGTATGCCATCAAGAAGCGTCCTATCATGCGTGTGACTGACCTCACCTATGAGAACATCGGCCATATAACTGCTACCAAGCTCATCGAAGTGCTGGAGCGTAACTTTGGCGGTGGCTGGGACAGTCTGTCTCAGAGCATCAAGGACATCATCGAGAGCGGTTTTGACATCAGTACCACTACCCTCCCAAAGGATCGCCTCAAGAAACCAGGTGGTCTCTATGAGAAGAAGCTCGCTGATGACTACGAAGTACTCGTAGTACCAAAGGGCACCTGGGTAGAGGCTATCTTCGCCAAGGAGAAGCCAAAGCAGGAGAAGATCCGCATGAAGTTTATGGATGACGACATGGATCGCGATGAGGACTTGCTGGACCGTGACAACGATGAAGATGAAGATGAGGATGCACCAGAGATTGAGGATCACTACAATGATCCCGATGAGGACGATGATGCATTCGATGACGACAAGCTCACCGAGGAAAGCTACCGTACTACCTTCGAGGATCCAGAGAACCTGGGACTCGATGATGCAGAGGACGTAGCTGATGACGATTATTAAAATATACATTATTATATAATAAGGAGAAAGAAATGAACGCAGTAGTAGGATTATTCGCATTAATCGTGGTAGCACTCGTAGGTTGGGCTATCGCAGAATTTAAGTACAAGACCTTCACCTTTACCCGTTCCGAGAAGGATATCGAGGAAGAGGAAGAGTTGGAGGAGCAGAAGCGTGCCGAGGGTTTCAAGGAGATGAACATCCGCGACATTATGCGTAAGAACTCTACCAATGGCTACAATGCCGTAGGTTAAAGAGGAATTTTTAAACTCTAAAAGAAAATGATGATACAATACACCATCATTGCAACGATACTGGCGGCATGCATCCTGTATGCCGCCTTTCGTATTTATAAATCGTTGCAACAGGCAAACAAATGCAAGGATGGCAACTACCGGTGCAGTGGTTGCGCTTTTTATGAACAGTGCAAGAAGAAAGGAAAGCTGGACAATACAAACAAGAAGTTGGATCCTACAGATAAGAAGTTGGATCCTACAGATAAGAAGTTGGATTCTACAAAAAGAAAGTTGGATCCTACAGATAATCACTAGAAATGGACTCCGAAAATGAATATTTTTGAAAAAATCGAATATTTTTCGAAAAAAAGATGCGGAAAGATTTGGTGGATTCAAAAAAAAGTAGTACCTTTGCACTCGCTTATCAGAAATGGTAACAGAAAACTCTACAAGGTGTCTTAACCGAGCGGTTAGGTAACGGTCTGCAAAACCGTG
>ERZ1034678.768-NODE-768-length-17128-cov-76.226615_pt1 | contig 17128 bp, 8 predicted proteins | sample MGYA00520640_ERZ1034678 | MGnify/ENA primary metagenome ERZ1034678 (study PRJEB33766, sample SAMN09781767) | gut metagenome | biome: gut microbiome | host: Homo sapiens | place: Madagascar | study: EMG produced TPA metagenomics assembly of the PRJNA485056 data set...
AAAAATATAAATAATTAATAATCATTTTTTGTGTCCACTTTGGGGAGCTGCTACATTATTATGAATGAGTGACAGAACCACTTGCGAAACTTGCCTGTTATTTCTCGGATTTGGATATTTTAGCGCGAATTATTTCTCGGATTTGAATATTTTAGCGCAAATTATTTCTCGGATTTGAATATTTTAATTATCTTTGCTGCTGATATTCAAATAATTATAGATATGACAGAATATATAAAAAGAAATATAGATACTCAGCTTATAGCATGGAAAGAAGATTCCATGCGAAAACCGCTGTTGCTTCGTGGTGCCCGACAGGTAGGAAAATCATCTGCAGTTAAACATTTTGGAAAGCAGTTTAAGTATTTTGCAGAAGTGAACTTTGAGCGCAGCAAAGCTATTAAAACCTTTTTCCATGGTGATCTTGATGTGCGTTCAATAGCTGAAAAGATCAGCAGTTACATCAATGTCCCTGTAGAAGCAGGCAAGACGCTCCTCTTCCTTGACGAAATACAGGAATGCCCAGAGGCCATTATGGCTCTTCGGTTTTTCAAGGAAGATTATCCTGAGCTGCATGTCATCGCCGCAGGCTCACTTCTTGAATTCACACTTCAGGAACTTCCCACTTTTGGAGTAGGAAGAATTCATTCTCTCTTTATGTACCCGATGACATTCGATGAATTCTTGTATGCCAATAATGAAGAGGGGCTAGTAAAAATGCGAAATGAAGCTTGTGGAAATCGTCCCCTAGAACAGGCTTTCCATGATAAACTCGTGGAATACTTCCGTATTTACCTGCTTGTTGGAGGTATGCCGGAATCTGTGCTTGCCTGGACACGTACTCATGACTTCAACCGATGCAGGAACATTCTGGAAGATATTGTGCTGACGTACGAAGATGATTTCAGTAAATATAAGAAGAGAGTCAATTCTGATCTGTTGCGCACTACGATGCGTGGTGTCTGCCATCAGGCAGGTGAAAAGTTGACATTCAAGCAAATATCAGCCGACTATCAAAGTTCGCAGATTAGGGAGGCACTCCGTTTATTGACCCTGGCAGGTATCGTAACTCCTGTAGTCTCTACCTCGGGCAATGGTATTCCTCTGGATGCAGAGGCAGATGAGAAGAGCATGAAGGTACTGTTTCTGGATTCCGGATTACTGCTGGCCGTGCTTCAGTTGGAAGGCAACCTGGCGCAGCAACTTATAGAACTCATTTTGGCTGGTACTCCTCAGGAACTTGTCAACAAAGGTGGACTTACGGAGATGGTTGCAGGACTTGAGATTTTGCGAAACAAACCGTGTATCCAACGTCAGAAGATGTTCTTCTGGGAACAGAAGGGGAAAAGTGTGGCAGAGATAGACTATCTGGAGATTCATAAAATGAAGATTACTCCTATTGAAATCAAATCTGGAACACAAGGCGGCATGAAGAGTCTCTGGCTATTCATGAGAGAGAAGAAACTCACCAATGCCTTCCGGTGCTCTCTAGAGAATTTTGGAGCGTTTGATTATATAGACAAGGAGGATCACGATGCAGTAAGGCATGTTACCATTCTACCTCTCTATGCATTATCATTATTGTAAATAAGTGAGACTTGCGAAACTCCCTTGTAAAGTTTCGCAAGTAAAGTATAAAGCTAAAAAAAGGGGGAAGCCAACGCTTTGGCTCCCCCTTTTGGGTTCTTTATAATTCCCTATTGATATTAAAAAACTAGAATATACTATCTTACGGCAATCTTCTGACCCTTAGCCTGAGCACAGGACTGGGTAGATGCCTTCACTATGTAAATGCCGGATGGAACTCGCAGAATCATTCTCTGCTTGTCAGGCAACTGATAACTGTGAACCATCTTGCCATCCAACGTAAATACCTGAACCCTGTCGAGCTTCTCACCACCCAAGGCAGAAACAACGATCATGCCTGCAGCAGGTGAGTAAACCTTCACCGGTGCGCTCTGCTCTTCAGCCTCCATGCGGTCGATGCCGGTTGAGGTACGGGTCTGGGTGAGGAAGTATCTTCCGTGGTCACCCGCCTTCACCTTCACAGCCTCGCCATCATGAAGTTCGGTAAAGCTTGCCGATGCAGCATCGTAGAGATAAACCGGAGCATCGAGCTTGTTCACACCCTTCAGGGTAAGTGAAACCTCTTCAGCCTGCTGGCTCACGATGCCGAGCGGAATCCAGGACAACTCAGGAACTGCATTCACAGCCACCGCCTCGTTACCGGCAACGGTATAAACCTGCGGAATATCCTTGAGGTTCTGATCATACAGCAGATCCACATCCTCCTGATCATCATAGTCGGCAGAAGCCTCCGGACGCAAGGCGATGCGTGCCCTAGAAGTCTGGCCGTTTGAATTCTCTGTCGTTGCTTCAATGCTCTTTACATAGTCAGATGCCATCAGCAGACCAGGAGTAATGGTGCGGTCAACACACATCGTAGAAGTGAACCTTACATTTTCTACCATTTTGCCTTCTTTCTTCTTAACAAAGAACGACTGGGTAGGCTGGATAGCATAGTTCTCTGTAGAAGAAATTGCCTTTGCCTCACCATTCTCTACAATCCAAATAGCGTTCTGCAAACCTGTATTGGCCTCGAAGAATTTCTTCAGAGAGATAGAACAGGTATATGGATTGGCCACGAGATAGTAACCGCTGTTGTTATCAGTTCCCAAGTTCTGAGTCATCTCTGCGAGATGCTTCTCATCGTTATTGAAAGCAACGAGAAGTTTGCCATGGCCAGTGCTATTCTTATCTGAAGAAACGATAGCAGATACATCCGGCTTGGTTACATCTCCATTCTTACTGCCAGAAGTCGTTGATCCATCATAATCGAAGTACTGATAGCTGGTATCAGCCTTTGGCAAACGGAGAATCGCATTTGGCAATGGAGTACCATCTGTAGGTCTCTTCGGCAAGAGCGCATTACCCGCCTTGATTGAGAAACCACCGAAGGTTCCGTCTGCGGCATAGCTCTCATCCACCTTATTATATACGTGACTCCAGTAGCCGAGATTCATATCAACATCACCTGGAGCTGCTCCATCCGGATAATGCAATGCAGAATAATCTCCCTTAGGAGAGATTTCCTCTACTCCGCTCTTCATCCAGGCTCTCTGATAAACCGGATACTTGCTTCGGCTATACGTAGCAGTACCATCAGCAGCCTTATCATCAAACTTGATTTCCGTAAACGCCTTAGTTTCCTGTCGTCCATCCTTTGCCGGTACATACATATCACCGGCGTAGATATACTGCAGAGGCGAAGCCATGGTGTACCACTTGTTAGGCTCCAGCTCTTTCTCTACCCAAGCCTTGTCATATACCAGATAGCACTGGTCACGAAGCTCGCCCTGAGGCTTGAAGTAAATCTGATGGCAGGTATTGCCATAGAACTTCTCGCACTTCATATTACCTGCTTCCAATCCCTTATTGGCATCTGCCTCATTCCAGAACGCCATGATGTCATACCGGATATACTTCGTTGCCTCATTACCCTTGCCATTGGTCAGCTTGGTAGCGATGGCATTGGTGCTACGGTAAACGATGTTACCGAGGTCAGGGAATGGCAAACCATTCAGATTACCGATAGTTACCTTGGTAAACTTCATTGGCACATAGCTATTCAGCGTAGGAATCTCCTTTTCAGAAGTTGGTGTACCCGTCATACTGCTTCCATAAGCCAGATAATCTTTATACTCATTATCATACAATTCTGTAGATGATGAGCGATGCCAGTTATCATCATTATTCCAGTTGGCATTCATACCGCCATCGGCAGTAGGAGTCCAGGTAATGAACTCTGGTACAATCTTCACCTTGAGATAAGACTCGCCTGGACAGTTGGTAGTTGCCGCAGAAGCAGTTCTCTTCTCGTAAACGAATCGGAGAACATAGTAATATCCCTCGTGGAAATCAGCAACTGCATCATTTTCAAACTTGAGGTTGAGAGTAGCCTGAGTCGTTTTACCAAAAGCAGGCAACTCTGCTTTCTCCAATGTGGCAACCTTTGTATTCAGCTTCTTTTCCCATAAAGGATCATTTGTAGATGCAACATACACCTTTGTCGAAGCGTCAGCAGAAGTACCATTGTCATCAATGAAAGTAAGATGTTCAGTAATTGCTGTTCCATCTCTCATCGTAGCACTATGAAGAGGTACCTTCAAATATCCCTTAGAAGCCTTCAACTTCTCCAGCTGTGGCAAACCGATACGAAGCGAAGCCTCATAACTGCCATCATTGAATGGATAATCCACATCATTGAAACCGAAGTTAAGCTGCGGTCCATCCTTCATTACACGCAATGGGACAGGTATGGCACTAGGACACAACAGATAGGTTGTACCATTGATTTTGTATGGAATATAGCCATCAGCATTCTCAGTTCCCTCAGGCTTCATATAGATTTTATGAGTTTCACCCAAAGGAAGCTTATCCTTGCTGATGGTGATTTCATTACTTGCTGTTACGTTCAACTTATTTGCCTCAGTTGTACCATCAAGATACCAGAAGAACTTAACATTATTCAATGTTATCTTACCACCTGTATTAGGGTCTGTTGTAGTCAATTGTCCCTTGATTTTCACATCATAGTTGCCAGCTTGATCGCAAGGAATCTTATAATCTGTTACGATATTGCCATCAGTATCAGTAATGATTGGATGCTGGCTAACCATTTCGAACCAGTTACTGTACAACGAGCAGACCTCAGCAGGTGTACCCCAATTAGCATTTCCCTTGGCAGGATCCTCTGTAGATACAGATACATAATACTTCTTACCAGTAGTCAAAGGATAGTCTTTATTGCTGATCACAATATAGGTTTCACCTTCGCTGTCTACTTCTATCATATTAGTACCATCGATTTCAAAGTTCTTACAGTTTTCCTCTGAATCGTATACGTCTACAGTACCATATTCTGTACCATCAACATTCTTCGTTGTTCCATCCGTTAAATTCTTTAAGGTATATGAATAAAGTCCCTCAGCAGTAACAGGTTTACCATCTTCATCCACAAAACGGAAATATATCTTGGTATCTTGATGACCCAAAATTGCATTCAATGTCTCGTGGATAGCACGTATCTTCAGCTTGATGGTTCCTGTTGTAGCACCGCCACATGCCGGCTTCTCCTGGAGCACTTGCACCTTGGCTGGTTCGATATATATACGGATATCATCTACGGCATAGTCAGCACCTTCAGTATTTTTACAATAGTTATCAATTACTACTCTAAAATCAGTATAATTCTCTACCCCCGATTCCCTTTGGAGAACAATCTTGCCATAAACCTGATACCATTCAGCTTTAAGACAAGGATTATCTTGTACATTATTAGCAAAATTTCCCGAAGAAAAAGAATGAAGCAGTTTTTGACTCAGTATATTTCCTTCAGTATCATAATTCACTCCATAAAGTTTAAACATAACCTGAGGGAGTTCATTGGCTTGAGTCATATCTGCGACATTAGCAGAAAATATCATCTGCATACCTGTACAGAGATTTGCCTTAAAATCAGCAGCTGCTATCTGACGACTCTCATCAGAAGCATCCACATAAAGGAAGTGTCCGTACTGAGACCCATTCGTCATTTCATACGTGCGATCATACAAGGTTTTATCTGTCCACCAAACATAATTATCCGTACCACCAGAATGATTTCCAGAAATACCAGAAATATTAGCAGTTTTATAAAGTCCATAATCTCCATGAAGTGGTGAATGTCCAATACCAGGATAACCACTAATACCAGCATCATAGTCTATCAAATCACGATATACGAAACTATAAGCACGGCGATCCCATCTTGATGGCAATCGATCTTGGTTGTCATCTGGAGTTGTTGGGGCTGCCACCGTTTGCTCAACATCATCATCATCAAATGATATAGGTTTGGTTGCCATTTTATAATGTTCATCAAGATATGATATGGTTCTGTTATTATAGCCTGCAGCAGTTATCTGATCATGCGTCATTGGATGGAAATCCATAAAACGAACATCAAAGTTAGCTACAGGACACATCTGTGTATCTGAAGCTTTCAAATAAGCTACAACAAATACAGGAATACCTTTATCTATAACCGGCTTATCTTTATCATCAATAGCCGAGCCTTCTAAATTATACCATGTAGCATCATTCAATTTTTTTTCACTTAAATCAAGAAAGCGACTATTACTACTTACCTCACAATATTTCTTTTTCGTAATATCATAAATTCGCCATACAACATTACCTCCCCATTTCGGAACAGAGACATAATTTGACTTATCAAAATCAGCATCAGTTATATCATTATTATATACAACCTTTTTCAAGCCATCAGATGTCATCGGATGAAATGAGTATCGGGAAATATCATTCAATTGCAAACGCAATGTTGTTTCTGAGTTTTCATCCTTATAACCAAATGTTACCTTTTTATTATCTTCATAAGTATAGGCACCATCATCATGATTACATAATGCAGCCATGATATCATCAGCACTCTTCTTTTTGGGCAGAATATGGAAAATGTAACGAATAGACAAAGTAGGTTCATGGAGAAGATAAGTCCTTGACTCATCCATTCCGTCAATATATCTACTTACATCACAGGCTATAGTCTCCCCTTCCCATGAAGCGTCAACATGGGAAGTACTATAATTAACACCTATCCGGTCTTTAGTAGGATGTGCACCGATATTATTGGCGAACAATCCCCAAGTTCCCTTCTTGAATAATTTTGTTTGTGTCTCATCACCACAAACTATTAGATGATCTGATTCTTGATCAGTATTATAATCATACCAACGGAAATAGCCACGAGGTTCTAGGTTATTACCAGAAGCTTCATACCACTGGAAAGGCAGGGATAAGAGAATCTGCTGTTTGTCTTCAGTTCCATCAACATAGTAATAATACTCCCATTCATGGGTCTTCTGATAGGTATGGCCATTCACCATATCCCAATCCCCCTTCTTATTGGCGATACCTTCGTAATGCTTAAATGGAAGATTATCTGGAGAATAGAGCTTTACATTTATCTTGCTCTTGAAAGCAGATGGTTCTTTTGTAATAACCCCATATTGAGCCTCATATCCTGTAAGGTCATTGCTCAACAAACAATATACCTTCATATCAGAAGACCATGAAGAACCGGAAGGCAACTCGAAAGTTACATTCAATCCATTAGGCAATAAAGAAGAACCCTCTTTTGACAACAAGGTATAATACCCCACACCATCAGAAGTTTTACGCAAAGCTAAAGCGCTATTACTTGAATTAGCGCTAATGATTTTGCCATCCTTATCAGCCAATACCCAACGCATATAGAAGTCGCTGACATCTTTCTTATCAGCAACGCCGAAATCAGAAAGAATCTCAGGAACTACATCTTTCAAACTTACCTCAAGTTTATTGTCTTTATATATCGCATCTACATCATGACTTGCTGCTGCAGCTCCATTGTCGGCAGAAAGCTCCAAAGAAAGCGCATCAAGTGTTTCCTGCTTTACAAACTTAAAGGAATATTCTCCATTAAGAGTTGGCTCTTGAAGAATATAAGTGCTTCCATTATATGTTACCACCTTAGCATCATCATCGCCATTATTTGCCCAGGTACACTTCAAGACATAATTCTCTACATTTGCACCTGTTGCAAGTTTTGAGAAATCAAAGGTCACAGTACGAGCTGCCTCATTGGCTATATCGGTTGCATTAAAGAAAATCAAATCAGAACCTTTAACTGCTGATGAAGAATTACTCAATATATCTGTTATGTGAGGAACAGGAGTTGTTGATGTCTCAGAATCAAACAACTGCCAACGCAAATACTTGGCATTGAAGTCAGGCAAAGTTACATTGGTAGATGTCGCTGCTTTTGGAATAATAGAAGTACTTTCTGCTTTTGAAAAGTCAGCAGAGTTACTGCCATGCTTAACCGCAGAAGACTTCAAGCCATCTTCTGTATAAAGATCGAACTCCATCTTCTTGACGCCGGCAAGATTCTCTTTCTGGTTTAAGAGTTCGGCATCATTAGAAAGGAGGAGAACGAGTTTTGCATTATGAATATCCGTACTCTTTGGATCTATTTTATACTGAAAAAGTTGAGGATAAGTTTCAAAACCTAACTTTGTTTTATCATAATACACATAATTCTTATCTTTCTCGTGAGCAGACCAATCAAGATTCTTTATTTCGTGACCGAACAAATAGTTATTACTAATCACCCAACTTGATATATCAAGCTTAGCTCCATCTTTCTCAAAATAGAAACATGCATAATTGTAATAATCTTTAATATAATCACTCCATTGCAACTCTACAGCTGTACCCTTTACATAGTAGCCATCACTAGCCCATCCTTTCACTGGCATTAAAACCAATGAAAGGAGGAGGATGAGAGTGCGATATATGTTTTTAATCTTATTCATAGCGATAGTATTTACGTGTATAATGTTTACGAGCAGCATAACTGCTTAAATCCTTGGTGAAAAGTATCTTGTATGTTAGAGACTTGCCGGTTTCGCCAGGCACAGGAACTGTGACCTGATAGAGGGCACTCTGCTTGTCGGCTTTGTCATCATTGAAGATACCTTCGAAATAGCCTGTGGTTGCATCCCATTTTGGAAGGGTTTTAAAAACCAGCTTGGCATTCGTTTCGGCAGCAGTGGCATCTGCCATACCATCTTCGGGGATTAACTCCCATTTTACTTTGGTATAGTCGATGGTTCCAGACACATCGGTGTCATCACCCTTTACAACCTTTGGCTGGATATGGAATTCCTCTTCCGGGTAATAACAGGTGTAGGAAAGAGTGGTTCCGTAATCTGTTATGGATGGATAGAGACCGATGGCTGTGAAGGACTGAACATCAAACTTCAACTTGTAATCATCTAATGAGATTGGAAGAATGTGATGGTCGTTTCGAGCTATCGTTGTCCAATCCTTGAACAAGGCGTAACGCTTGACTCCTGTTGAAGTATTCAGGTTGATGATGAAATACTTGGAAGTATTGCCCGCTGCACTTTCATTCACATAGAACGAAATCTCATTCTCTGATGTATAAGCATCAGTTTTTGAAGGTATCGTCTTTGCAGAAGGCAACGTATAAGTATAATTCTGCGTAGCAGCCTGCCCTACAAGATTTGGAATGCATGTAACCTCATCCTTATCTGCACCAGATGAAGCATCAGAATGCTTTGGCAGCAACATGATGTTATCAGCATCTGCATTATCTTTGCTGTTCTTAGTAATATCGCTGATGGTAATATCATTGATTACCAAAGGAGTAGCACTTGGATTCTTAAACTGAAGTGTAATCTTTGCCAGCATTCTTACTACCCAAAGCTTATTCTTATCAGTTGTTCCATCTTGGTATACAGTAAGCGTCTGCTCATTACTCATAGGAATACCAGAAATAGTGGCATCGAAGCCATTGCCATTCATCTTATATTTCATGTTCTTAAAATCAACAGCAAAGCCGTTGGTCAATGTACCCAACTGCGTTTTATCAATATTGGCAAAAGAATAAACCAGATAGGTGCCTGGGGCTACATTCTCCAGAGTAACTTCGTCTTCCTCTGCATGCTGAGCATCAACTTGAGTTTTCTCTACAGTCTGTACCACCTTACCTTTTTGAGTAAGAACAATAAACCAACTCTTCATATTCTCTGCATCGGAACCAGACTCCCACTCAGGGGTAAGAGCACGGCTATGAGGTGCAGCCTGACCATTAGAGCCAGACGCAGCAGTAGAGAGCTTGAGATGAATGGTAAAACCATTCTTGCTTCCTCCATCAGGATTATCAGACATAGTACTATCGTCTGACGAGCAAGCCGTAAAGGTGGCAAGCATCATCAGAATCAACAGCGCCATTATCGTTTTTATCTTATTCATATCTATTACTCATTATTTTCCGTCTTATTACATGGAAGTCTCTGCATGGGTATACTTTGCCCATTTCTTGACAGCAATCGTGAGAACCATACCCTTTTTCTCACCCACGACTCCTTCTATCTTGATACGATAGATGTTATTGCGGACAATGCCATAATACATAGGAGTTGTTTTAGGACCAGTACCTGTTGGATCACTATGGCGAATGGTGTAGGTATAGTATTTATCTGTACCAAGTTTACCCGCTTTAGGCTGCTTATTGGTTGTATCCCAATCAGAAAGCTCATAATACTTACCTTTAAACACTAATCCTGTAGCATACTCTTCAGAATTATCAAAAGTAGTATTCTCCATTGCATAATCAAGAATGAAGAAAGAAGAAGAGCTTGTTGACCCTAAAACTTTCCTGACAGGAAGATATCCTGTTTCAGAAGGCCAACTTGCATCATTTAACTTGCGAACATTATATGTAAGACCGCTTGGCGTAGAACCAGTATTCTTACCGGAAGTCCATGGATCTATCACATAGTTTGTAGCAGTCTTGTCGGTTTCCGAAGTTGTTGTCTCATCACCCAAATAAGTCAGGGTTGTTCCCGTTTTATCCCCCACACGCTTAATGCAAAACTCACCGGAAGTAAGTTTGTTGTAAGGGAGAATAGACTCCAAAACGAAACCGCCGACTAATGCGTTTGAAGCATCCTTCACATCAAAAGCATAAGTTCCGGTACCAGGAGTTGTTGGAGAATCAACATACTTACCATCACCTGGATCTATATCAATACGAGCAGCCAGACGCTCAATATCAACATTTACAGTAAGCGGATTAGCCTCTGTTCCATCACCTGTTGCATTACCGCCAGCAGAAGTCAACTCGGTAGTAGCATCCTCCTCAGATGTCATGATAAAGTTTTTCGAAGCATCAAATGCCTGAAGATGAGCATCTCTAAGGTCACTCAATTTCTTGTTCAAGTAAGTTAGAGTGATGTTACCGGCATTCGCTACTACCAAAACATGATATGCCTTGGAAACGACGATTGGCAAACATTGTTTTTTCTCGAACGTATATACCTTATCATATTTTGCATTACCTGGCTTCTCTATTGGCTTCTCAAAATAGAAAGCCTGCTCTATTTTTGCTTCGCCATCGCTTATGCCTGTAGTGCTAGAATAAAGAAATACACAGACATTATTCACCTTATATTCGTTTTCAAAAGCCGTTTCTCTACCATCACCTTCTTCACCTCCTTGAGGACCAGCTGCGCGAGACGTGGCTTTGGTATCACCAGCCACAGCTACCTGCACAGTAAAGTAAGCCTCTCCTTTGAAGGCATCAGGCTTGCCGTCATCATCGTCGGTGCTGCCAGCGCAGGATGCGAATGCACCGATGACAAGAACTGAAAGCAGAAGCAGATATATTGATTTCAACTTCTTCATAATCCTCTTAGTTGTTAAGTACTTCAAATTGTATTCTCTGACTCCAGCTCAGCGCATTCACGCTGATAGTAATGTAAGCGTATTTCAACTTACCATTTTGAAGGAAGAACTGTAACTTATAGTCATAAGCTCTATCCAAGAACTCTTGTGGAGTATACATATATTCCTCACTGGTGCGAACTCGGCTCAAGAGGTCAGGCAAATCTACATCTACCACGGTCTTGCCTGTTTCCTTGTTGGCGATGATCAATTTTCCATCGTCCTTCGCCTTATCGTGATAAATCAGACGGGAAGTCATAAAGTCGGCATGAGCTATCTTGCCTACTCCTTCCAATTCATTACCATTGACATCACCTGCAGTAGAGCCTTCACGGTCTTCTGTATTCCAAACAGCATGTGGAGTATAGATAACTTGATTAGTCTCATCAAGTGAATTGTCACAGAGGATGCGGGAGTTATGGTCTTGAATGATAAAACTATAGTCTTTTACATCCATTGTGGTTGGATCGTTGAGTTCACGCAAGGTAACATTAATCTTCTTGGTATCACGTACCAGCGAAACGGTGGTATAGTTAGGACGGGTAGCGGAATACTCTACCAGCGCATCTGTCTTACCATGCCACAGGGTATCGAGTGGCAAGTTGTGGTTATCTATGATATAATAACCATTGCGCTGAACCTTATCAAGGTTTACCTCCAATTTATCCATCTTATCGCCCACAGCAGGTTCTGTACGAACGAACTTTGCACGCTGGGTATTCAACTGATCGGCATAAGCATTCTGTCCAGCCAAAGCTATGAACTGATACTTGCCTGGTTGAAGATCGGTAATATGCATTTTATAGTCTACATTTTTCAAAGGCAGCGCAGATAAAGAGTTTGCCTCTTCGAATTTCTTCACAAAATTTCCATTTTCATCATAGACATAAAGGGTTACCGCCCCAACATGATCATTGAACATGTCAGCACGCTGCAAGTTATAGTCATACTTAAACTTGACATAAATCCCTGTAGGACAATCGTCGGTGTCGGTATGCCACATATCACAAGAGGCAACCATCAAGAGTGTAGCAATCGCCAGCACTCCTCTTTTCACCAAGCTAAAAATCTGCGCTTTCATATATTTCTTCGTTTTATATATATTGAATCTAATTATTATCACATGAAGTGTCGGACAGAATCCGAATATCACCATCTCTTTGCATCTGGCGATGCGATGCCTTGTTGTACAACAAGCTGTTTATCAGATTATTTCTGATGTAGTTTTTTGTTTATTATATATGCCCCCACCTGAAAAAGGTGGGTGGGGGCATGAAAAATGTTGTATCAATAAATAATCAGAAATTACTTACCCAAAACTGTGCTCTGTGTACGCTTAGCCCAAGAGAGGACATTGATCTTTACAGAGATATACTCCTTCAGATCATCATCATCATCGGTATTATTCTTCAAATCAGGAATTGTAGCTGATCCAAAGCCTTCGATACCAGATACATTGATAACATACCAGTTATTACGAAGCACACCATATCGACCTAACCAGTTTTGTTCTGCCTTACCATCTGCATTAGGATAAGATGTTGTTTTACCATCAGCACTCCAAGGAGTTTCTGTATCATCAAAATGACGGATAGGAACATAGTAGTAATTAACACCACCCTTTGCATGCTCTAAATCAGTAACATTAACTCCAGCCTTCCAACTTTCCAACTCTGCATCTGAAGGAATTTTACTTGTAAGCCAATGTGTACTTGGTTTTGCAGTTACTGTATATGATACAACTCCGGCTACAGTAGAATTTTCAGTTACCTTCAACAAATCCTGTGCACTTACAGTTCCATCTATACGTGATGTCAATTCAGTAGAGTTTGCTGCAACATATCTACCAAGAATCAATTTCTCGATAGTTGATTTATCATATACAACTGTAGGATCAGAATCTACTGTATAAAAATCAGTCATTGGAGTATACTTGGTTGGGGCAGCATCATCATCAGCTGTAAAGAACTGAACACCAACTATAGCACAAGTAGTACTTTGAATCTTCTGATTTGCAACATTAAATGTATTCTCTAAGCAATATTTTATTGTATTCCGATCGGTGGAAGCAGCTTGAGAGTTTTCTAAAGCACCAGCTGTAAATGCATCATAATTAGGGTCGATAGCCCAATAGGTACGATACAATTCAGAAGTAGGAATAGCGGTATCATCATTTAAACTCTTTGTACCAATAAATCGGAATGAAGTCGAACCTGCTGCCTGATAACCTGCCCAGGTATTTGTATTGGCCCAAGTGCGAGAGAAATAAGTCTTTGAATTGGTATTCGCCAACTCCCAACCCGTAACAGTATAATAAAGTTTCTTACCTGCTGTTTTTACCCCTGTTACTTCAGTAACTGTACCGGCATAATCAGTTGTCTGTACTGGTGTCATGGCTGTTCCCATTTCAACCTTGGCCAAAGCACGCTCTACAGAGATATCTACAGCCTTTGTTTTTGCAGCTTCCGGAGTCTTCTGAATATTTTCTGGCTTAATAGGAACCAAAGTATTAACTTCACCATCAAAAGTAGCAGCACCGAGCTTTGTTGCTAAAGGAGCATTGGTCATCAAAAAGCCAGAACCTTTAAGAGTTGAAGAACTAACTGTTAAAACCTTAGACAATTTATCACCTACTGTATAGTTCTGACCATTGTCATTCAAAACTACCAAAGCATAGATATTATTTGTAAGACCAGAACTACTAATCTTAACTGTTTGCTCATAATGAGTTGTAATTTGCTTATCAGCATCACCAGCAACACCAGAATTTAATGTGAGAGGATACGCCTGCACAAAGGTTGCACTAGCTTCATCAGTACCATTGAAAAGCAAAAGCTTAGCATTTTTTACTTCATACTCATCAGCAGTTCCATCTTTGAAATCATCATTGACACGTGAAGGTGTACTCTTCGTTGTTGGAAGATTAATGGCAACGGCAACGAAACCATCACCATTCTCATTGAAGCCAGTGTTGTTACCACCACCATTCAGATCATCACTACTTGAACAAGAACCGAGCATCAGCCCCGCCAATGCAACGGAAAATAATAAAGTTTTCTTCATCTTGTAAGTTATTATAGTTGTTATTAATAATTATTTCTTTACTTATAAACGCTCTTAAAAATCTAATTGTATTACATTTTTATATATTTGGTTTACAATTCATCTAATACGTTATATTTGAGTTTCTTTCTATATTTATACTTAGAAAAGATATGCCTGAGCTAGGAGCCTGTCCCAGGCCAGGACAGTGCCCTGGCTCTAAGGAATAGCTATATTGTCCTAAACAGACAGTATGTATAACTTTATAGATTCTGTAAATTTTCTTTTGCAGAAGCAACACCTGCCTTGGCTGCCTGCTCCAGATAATAACGAGCTTGCTTCTCGTTGCCCTTCAGCATCTCATAGACCCCTCGGGCATTCTGGGCATCGGCACTGGTTCCTGCCTTGTCGAGATATTCTTTCGCACCATCTGCATCACCGGCATTCAAACGGGTAATGGCTGCATTCAGATTCGCAGTCTCGTTCTCTGGGAACATGCGGACGGCTATCTCCATCACATCATTAAACTCCTTGCTGCCTGGCTCGTAAGTCTGGGCTACCATGAACATCTCCTCCTGGCTCAACTGCTGTGGCTTGGTCTTGATGATCTCCTTTGCCTCTTCCACATCGAAAGGTTTTACCTTATAAGTAATGTGGTAGTCGGAATGGCGGAGGGCTGGATACCAGGTGTCGAGCATAAAGCGATACTCTGAAGGATACTGCTTCTTAATCTTCAACTCGCGGGCATCCGGATTCAGACTCTTGTCTGCAATAATCGCCAGAATGGCATCCTTATGCTCCAGGTTGCTACCTTTAATATAAGCTATCAGTCCATCCCAATCCTCCGGAGTAGAAGAAACCGTGAAGAGATTGTTTGGCAACTTCACCATCCGGCGCACATATTCGGTCAGCGTCTTGGCACGGTTCTTTGCCAGATAATCATTATGGGTGTAAGGACTCTCAGGTGATGCATAACCATGAATGTTGATGCCGCTCACTTCGAGGTTCCTGTCTTCCTTCAATGCATTGATGGTGCGGATGATGCTATCCAACTGTTCCGGATTACGGCGGTAATCAGGATGCAGCTCTATACGGTCTACCGGGAAATCGATATAAGCGCGCTTATCCAGATGACGGACCTTGATAGCCTCTACCTCCGGACGGACGAAAGAAGCTACCGGCTGGCGACGGCGAGAAACCGTGAAATCATTGCCATCCTGCAGATCACCACAACCGCAGAGGTCTTCGTGAATATCCAAATCGTAGTTTCTTTCCTTAGAAGAGAGAGGAACGGAGGCAAGATACTTCACGGTCTGCTGCTTCTTGTTGTCTCGCTTCACCACCAAAGCCTGAGGTGAAAGCTGCAACTGTTTCTTCCCTACTCCACGGTCATACATAATCTGCTGTCTTCTGCCGTTGATAACAATCTCCGGCATCTTGAGCAGCTCACCCTTATGCTTGATCATCGGAGTATAGACAAGCTGGTTGTTGGTAGGGAGATCCAGGGAATCGAGATTCAGATCCATCGCAACCGTAACCAGGTCATTATGATGAGACATCTGTACATTAGATACCTGAATCTTATCGGCAGCCAACTTGAGACTCTTGCAATCCTGGGCTGCAAGAGGCATAGCCATCAAAAGAGAGCTGAATAATAATATGTAGTTCTTAAAATCTTTCATACTCATAGATTATGTTTAATGAGTTACAACATATAAATAAGAGAAATGGCTGCCTTGGTAGGACCCACGTAGTTGTCATGAGATGACTTCTCCTTCTCGCCACAGGCACCGCACTTGAACTTGTCGTACTGGATATAATCATATCCGAAACCTACAGAGGTTTCCAGGTTCCAGTGCTTGGAAAGAGGCCATTGATAACCAGCGGTCACACCACCACCTACATACCATCCTTCATAGCGATGGTCGCGTAGAGATTTGAAAAAGCCAAGGGGTAACTTCACTCCTCCTGCATTAAACTGTCCGCCCATGGCATGAACACCCAAGAACCAGCCATTGAAGCTCTGACAGAACCAGTAACGGTATTCTGGTTGCAAAAGCCAATGACGAAGGCTTGACTGGTCGCCACCGGACTGTTTCCAAGGATTGAAGCCAAAGAATACCTGAGCGGTATGCTTCTTGCCTAAGGCAGTCTCGACACCGAGATTAGGAGTTGTGGTAGCCCAATATAAGAGGTTGGACTTGACTCCCGTGTTTTGCGCATAATTAGCTAGCGATACAAATAAGAGTAACACTGTAGCTAAAATCAATCGTTTCACCATCTATTAAAAGAGTTTAGTTTATTCTATTTTTTTCGTTCTTACTATATAAATAGGTAATTATATAAATTAACCGTTTACATGATAGTTCGCATTTTCTGGGGGCAAAAGTAAGAAAAAAAAATGAATGGGGGGGGGAATTTTCGAAACTTTTTTTGCGCTATGAAACATTTTAGTACGTAATTTTTCTAATTTTTTAAATGAAAACCTACAATCCGTTAACATTTTATACATAAACATCACTCAAGAAGATTCACCATCATTTTTGAGAGAAAATGATAGTGTAGACTATGAGAATACATATAAAGGTAAAAAAGTAAAAGGGTAAAAAGGTAAAAGGAGCTGCGCCCATCTATCTGTGGGAAAAAGCTGGGAGATAAGAAAGGAAAACTATAGGAAAACAGAAAAGCCCCGACTACTTTCGTAATCGAGGCTTCTGAAATTGAAAGGAGG
>ERZ1034678.775-NODE-775-length-17069-cov-48.650699_pt1 | contig 17069 bp, 16 predicted proteins | sample MGYA00520640_ERZ1034678 | MGnify/ENA primary metagenome ERZ1034678 (study PRJEB33766, sample SAMN09781767) | gut metagenome | biome: gut microbiome | host: Homo sapiens | place: Madagascar | study: EMG produced TPA metagenomics assembly of the PRJNA485056 data...
GCTTATACTCCAGATAAGTAGCATCCGATCCGATACCCACATACAGGTCACCATACCGTGATGCCTGCTGGAAAAACTCCACATGACCAGAATGTAGCAGGTCATAACACCCGCTCACAAAAACTTTCTTTGCCATAAACTTTATGAAAAATTAATGGTTTACAGTTAACAGTTAATATCAACCTGCTAACCGTAAACCATAATATATTAATTGAAAATTATTAACTGAAATTCGTAATCTATAAATTGTAACCAGCAATCTATAAACTATTAATTGTAAATTACAAACTTCCCTCTCCTGGCGGTCACATCAGCAAGCTGTCCCCAGGCGGTCCCATCCCGCACAATATGGCGAAGGGCTTTGATGCCCCGCCAACCTTAGAGCGAAGCGGTTCTGAGCACCGGAGGGCGGTTGCATCCTTCCTTCTGAGGTTTCTGTCCCCTACAAGGGGAACCGAAGGGGTCGTAAAGACTATTGAAAAGGCTTGGTTAGAGGTGGAGCTCCCTTTGGCTAAAGGGAGACGGAGGGATTCGAAAAGACTTCTTCAACGGTAAGGAAGGTTTCTGTCCTATGTGAGGGGGGAAATCAAAGAATATCTGATGTTGCTTCTCCACCCTATTCCTTCGTCATATTCCAAAGGAACAAGCTATTACCGATGATATATCTGCGCCACATATCCAAAGGAATTTCACCTTTTATGATGGATATGCATGTCTTTACATCATCACTATTAGTATTTTCTAAGATTTTGTCGATGATAGCATTACCTTGATAAGATTTGTCCTCTGGTATCCCAAAGACCAAATCATTATAGAAGAGATACGGCTCAAAACAATATTGTTCATATCTTTCTCAAAAAAATGGGAGAGGGAGCCGTTCGCCATATATTGCTATTCTTTATTTGTTTCCATTGCAAGGACGAACAAGTACCTGCCGAACTCATCGGTTAGTTGTATTTTGTCATTACCAAGCATCAGGCCGTTCAAGTTATACCCACCACGTTGAGTGACAGGTAGTTTGTATCTCTCGGCATACTCTCTAGCTATGTCCATAACCTTCAGGTTCTTCTTTGTCCAAGTCTTACCTAAATTTGTCGTCAGGTTATTCACCTCCACAAACCAAGGCCAACGGTCATTTGGTATATTGGTATGTTTGGGAGAACTCATTACTTTGAAAACCGAGATGATTTTTCTTGCACCAACAGCGTAGGTAATGAGTATATCTCCAACACGCACAGCTTTTGGCAATCTATTCGCAAAATGTTGTTTTTGAAACTTTTCAGAGTAGTCGCCATCAAAAATTTTGTGATTGTTAGAACCAATAGGCTTGATGAAGAATCTTGTTCCGTTTGGTATTTGAGGTAGGCTGAGTATGTCAGCTATCTGTATCTCTTGCTGTTTCACTTTCTTCCAACCTTCTTCACGAGTCTTGTCCGCTCTTTTCTTTATCAGCTCCAACTTATCACTTGTCAGTTCAATATTTGCATCGACAAGCAACTGCTTTTCCATACAGCCAATGGCTTTGGCATCTTCAACCAGACATCCCCATTCATGATTTTGCTTTAATCCATGTTGTGTAAGATTGGCAGACGTTATGATGGCCGCAAATGGAACTTCATTATTCTTGAATATATACACTTTGCCATGCAGCATATTGTCAATGCGTATCTGCCAATTAATACCATGCTCTTTCGTCGCTTTGCGAAACGACAATAATGAATCTATCTTTTCAACTGCCTCATCGTTTTTCATCGTAGTGATGAACGTGATTTTTCTGGTAGAGCCCTTCTTTGATACGTTGGAAACAAACGTTTCAAAGTTTGGGAAGCAGAAAGGACTTGCTATCAATAATTCATCAGCTTGCTTGCATAAGGCAAGTAAGCAGTCATAATGATTGTGACAAGAAAAGTTCTCTATGATTTGCATGATGTTTACTCTTCAAATTTAACTCCTTTTATTCTTCATCCTCCAAAAGAAATGCCATGTTCTGAAGATTGGCTCACTCAATGCCTCAGCAGGATAGAATCTAACGAAATGCTGTCCGAAGTTGCCGCCATTCAGTATCTCTGCCAGCAACAACTTTCCTCGCTTTTCATCCATCGGAGCTATCATCTTCTCCTCTGATAATCCCAAAGCCTCATGCAGCACATACATCATCGCCCCGGCAAACTTCCACAATCCCAAATACTTCAATCCTCTCTGCACCAAATCTAAAGCTGTAGAGGCAGAAGAACCAGAAGCAGAAGAACAGGAAACAGAACTCGTATCCCCACTAACCCCCCGGCGGTTACATCGTAAACCACCAATACAGCGTCCCCACTATTTATCAGCGGATTAGCCGTACCAGTATTTTTGAATAAAGTTTTGATTTTCTAAAATTTAACAATCAAGCGACGGCTTGGGATGTCTTCGTTACCTCCGCATCCGTACCATCTTCAAAATGGCGAACATAGTCACATGGCAGGAACAAGGCATCAACCTCCTCGCCACAAAGTATGCGAGTAAGGATTGGCAAACAACAATAGTTAGATCACGTCAAACTCGTTCAACGCCTCTCCCCATCTGCGCTTTACTTCCTTGAATTCATCTTCGTCAACAAACTCTCGGAAGGCAAGTAACACTTGCTGATAGTAACCCAGGGGATAGGCACTGGTTCCTACACCCTTTTCAAATCTGAGAAAGCCCTTGCGCTCGATGATAGAGCTTCTGAAGAACTTCTGCCGCGACTATCCCGAAGCCGAAGTCATCGGCCATCGTGACCTCCCATGGGTCAGAAAATCCTGCCCATGCTTTGATGTAAAGAAGTGGTTGAAAGAAGTAAACTTCCACATTTAGAAGACATCATTATGAGAACCAGTATTAGTCATAATTAATACAAGTTCATCATCATGCTGTTCCCAAATCAACAACCAGTCAGGCAAAATATGGCATTCCCATTTTCCAGCATATTGTCCTGACAATTTATGCGGTCTATATTCAGAAGGTAATTTGCCTGTTTCTTCAAGCAGTCGAATTACCTTCTTGAATTTTTCCATAGGGAGACCACGTTTTACGCAACGCTTCACATCTTTTTCAAAGCGTTTTGTCAGTATGAGTCTGTATTTCATATTCCTAACTTTTCAAACATGTCATCAGCACTCTTATATTCTGTCACTCTACCATGGCGAATATCATCCATAGCTTCCTCTATCCCAGTTTTTTTCTGGTGATTAGGAACTATCACGACACCTTTCATTGACTCAAGTACCTTCTTAAGTCCCGCCATAACACTTTTGTCCTCCACTTGTATAGTTAATGTTGCCATAACCTTTTATTTTAGATGATCAATATTCTGCTGCCAAAATTACTCTTTTTTCTCGAAACCACCAAGAAAATCGAAAGAAATCTGCAACTCATCAGCAAATTACTACAAAAAACAGTAAACTATAAACTGCTATTTCCAGGCGGTCCCATCCCGCATAATCTGGCGAAGACCGCTTTGGTCAGCCAACCCTATAGCGTAGCGGTTCTGAGCACCGGAGGGCGGTTACATTCTCTCGTCCCTGAGGGTTTCTGTCCCATAGAAGGGGAACCGAAGGGGTCGTAAAGACTATTGAAGAGAGGCTTGGTGAGAAAGGTGGAGCCTTCCTTAAGGGTAAGGAAGGACGGGTAGGTTTTCGAAAAATCAGTATCCAAAAATACATTTTTTGAGAAATCATTGACTACAAGAAAATAATCAATGATTTGCCTCATTCCAATCCCTTCATCAAAGAAATGGTGATACAGATGCGTCAGCTGATAAATCACATTGAATGCCGTCGTTGGTATAGCGATGTCTCCAATGCCATCTGGCAAGCTAACAACATTTGAGCATTGCAAAAGAGATTGCTTGCTACCATATTCACCTTCATGTTTTGTCGATGAATTTGTTGCGCCACTCCCATCCAAGTCATCAGCAGTTTCCTCTCAATCGGTTTCAGCCTCAACTCCTCAGGATACTCTTCTCCAAGCCTTTCGATACCATCAAAGCAAAGCCCCAGTATCGCGCAGGACAGATACCCATTGGTGAACCAAGAAGCATGGAAGCTCTTGCCATAGGCATGATTACCCAGTTAGGAATATCAGGAACAAACTGAGTCAAACCTGTTACCTTCTTCATAGCCTCAACAATATGCTGGATAGTATAAGCAGGCTCAAAGCAACAGTTATACAACTCAACACCATGTTCATGATGTTCCAAGCGATACAGCATGAAGCGAACCAATTCCTTTACATAGATACAAGCCTTGATGGTATCCTTTCTGCCTGGGTAAACAAACTTATGACCACGAATAGCCCAATACAATCTGGTGAAATTACCATTCTCACCCTTTCCGAATACCACACCTGGACGAACAATAGTGAGCTGACGATGAGTCGCATCGCCATTCTGCCACTTCTCATGAATTTTCTCTGCTACCAACTTAGAGATACCGTATGCAGTATTAGGAGTAGGCAAAGTTGTCTCCTTCTTCAACTCCTCAGCAGCTCCGTATGGTGCAATACTTGAAGTAAACACAATCTTCTTGATATTCCACTTCTCTGCAAACGCCACCACATTCTCAGCACCACGGATATTCGTCTCGAAATACTCATGATCTTCATGACCAGAAGTACGATGAACTGCAGCAAAGTTAAAGATCACATTGTCCTATGAAATTTCATCTAGGCGGATAATACAGATTTCACCGAACCGTTACTCCTTAATCGTCATCATACCGCGTGCTCCCTCAAAAGAACAACTTAATGCACCTATTTTCTGAGCTTCAGACAACCCTTCTTTAACCAAGGATTCACTTATTGCAGCTATATTGAGAGCGTTGTGAACCTTCAGGTAGTTCAAAAAAGTAGCAGTCGTCCAATCTCCAGCTCCGGAAGTATCTACAATGTTATCATTTTTAAATGCTCCCAAGATGTTCCATTCACTACCATTCAAGGAATATTTAAGTCCTTGCTTTCCAAGAGTTTGGATGAATAACTTGTCTTTATATTTATTAGCAAAAGATGTATCCAATATTCTTTGGTCTGCAAATTTTATAATATCAGCTAATTCAACACACTCCGAAAATCCTTTAGTGGATGGCTTCATTGAAGGTTCAAAAAACACCAGCACCCCATTATCTTTAAAATGTTTGGCAAGCATCAATATTGCAGGAGAAACTCTGTCTATAAAAAAAACTTCAGGCAGGAAATCTAATTTATCTAAAATGATTGCACCTTGCTTCTTTGTAATGGATTTATAAGTAAGAAAAAATCTACCACTATGACTATTTAACAACTCGAACTTATGTGAAGGATTTCCATATTTATCTACAATATTTCTCTGTACGATAACAGGTGTCGTCCCATCGTTCGTAGTTATAAAGTCTTTACGTACATGACATTTATCAACATCTTCCAATAACAACTTTCCATAGTCAGTATTGTCCAATCTAGCAATTGGAAACGTTTCCCAGCCATAGTACGCTAAAATAGCCATAACATTACCACAAGTTCCTCCCAACTTATAAGAAACTTGCAGATTGCTACACCCTCGCATAAGTATGTCAAGACTGACAAGACCAGCTCCTATACATTTAGTTTTTTTATTCATATGCATCTCCAGAAATCCAAACCAAATATGGTTCGCTTAATTTGTTTTTATCTATAAACGTATTAATGGGCTCCTTTATTGTGTACTCACTAGCATTTACATTAAAAATAGTAACTTCATTTCTATATATAGGATCTAATGCGACTAATAAAGCTCCTAAAGATAAAAGTTTACTAGCCATAACAGATATTCCGAAGCACAATACCCCTGCTAATGGTTTCAGGGACTTATGATAATCTTGAATAATTTGATTTATGATTGCATAAAGTTCAAAAGGATTCTTCTCATCAACATATAAAATATTATGTGCCTCTATCATTAGTACATTAGTAAATATATCACAATATTCCCATAAGAGATTATCAGAACGTCTAAGGTCACACGAAGGAAATGGCAAAATAGGACAAATATCATCTGCATCAAAGCCATTGATAATTTTTTTAAATGATTCTGTCTTTCCTTCACCAATTAGGGGTATAGATATGTTTATTGGTTTTAGCAGACTGGCTCTTCCTATTTTTCCTTTAAAACCAAAAATAGGATTCATCTCACTAATATCCCTTTCACTTATATCTATATCCATGGAAACATTCTCTGAGACAAATACCATCATGTTTTTTCCAAGTTGCAAATCAAAAATAGTTTTGATTATATTAAAGAATATGGAACGAGGAATGGCACTAATATCTATAATAATGTCTGTATATTTATCAAAATTACATTTTGCCAACTTTTGATCTAACTGTCTAAGTGCCAAATCAAAGTTTGTTGAAAAATCTACACTCACCTCACTATGCTCTGTAACCTCATATTTACTATAAAGTCCCAAAAGTTCTTTCATATTATCATCTATCAATTCTTGGTAAGGAGGTGTATTTGTAGAAGGAAAATCAATTAACAAGCAGTCGATTTGACCAGATTTTACTTTAGGTAAAAAATATCTTAATCCGTTTGTCATCCTCGGATCAAACCCTTTTCCCAACAAATAGATGATTTTACGCTGAGGGTTACTTTGATAATAATCAAATAGAAATTTAGACAAATCGTTCCCTTCAGAAAAGATAACATTATTTTTCCATTTATATTCCATAAACCTAAATCCATTTATTTAAATTTATCAAGGTGATTTTTCTCCACCCTCCATAATCGAAAGGAATATTGATGTATGCACATAACCAACGATTCAAATAATAAACTAACCAGCGTTCTCCTTTTCCACCTTGTGTAATGGGGTGAGGAATTAACAGATTATTAGCTAGACAAATTCGAATAACTTCAGCTAAATCTGAAAATTTCTCATCTTTATACCAATCATCATAATTCATATATTTACCAACATTCTTGGATACAGCAAAACCTGTAACAACACCATATGAAGCGCTTCCGCTAGTTGTTTGTTTCCTGCAAAAATCGACCATTTTTTTTAAAAATTTTTGGATTTTACTCCCTTTTGGCAAATACACAAGTTCTTCAAATAATTCTTCACAACGTTTTTTTATGATGTTATTTTGTTCTTTTGCATCTAATCTTACAGAGTCTCTATTGAGTATTGATTTTGCGATGAGTTCATCATATAATCTTGAAGAAAAATCAATAAATTGTTCTATATTATAAGACCCCAATACTATTAGCTTATCAAATCCATAATACTGCGGAATGTTATATTTAATACAGATTAAGATATAAGCCAAACGCTTTAAGTCCTCGGAAATTAACCTATTGAAATCCTCTACACAAAAAGGGAACAAAGGAATCTCACCTTTATTCTTGATTCTTTGATAGAATATGTTTATAGCATAATAATTGACAGCCTTTTCTTTCAAACTATCAAAAGAATCAATTAATTCAAACCAAGTTTGAAATCTGTCACGAAAAGGGAAATCAATAAATTCCAAAGCATCATTTATGACTTTTTGAAATATGGATTCATAATCACTATCCAAGACTCCTGCCAAACATGATTTCAGATTTAGTTGATACCGTGACATATCTGATCTTTTATCAGCTATCTCTCCTGTAATCTTTTCAAATGTAGCATTTTCATAAGGTTCGCGCAACTGATAATCTCTACCTTTCTTATTATCTTTTCCTATTATATCTTGAATAGTCAAGACCTCTGTTCTTTCTGCCAGCCAAACAGATATATCCGAACGGGTTTCTACGATTTGACTTATAAAGAAAGTTCGTTGTTGTTCTGATAATTTATGGATATCATCAAATTGAAAAATAAACTCTTCACATATTTGTTTACCCATATATTTAAAATATTCTGCCTTAAGAATCTTTATCGAGAACAAAGAGGTATGATTTATAGGATTATTACCAGTAAATATTTGCTCCAAGGAATCACAAATATTATTTTCTATACCAGCAGCCCAATCAAACAAATCCTTACCCGTGCATGGGAATTTCAAGAAGGGAAACTCCATTTGAACAGAAGCAGGAGGACAAAACAATATTTCATCCAAATCATTGATTTCAATATCATTCATTTCTATGATAGTTTTCAATGTGGATAGAACTATTCTAGAATTTAACAATGCACAGAACACTCCTATGGCATACTTGTTTTTATTTTCTCCATCCTCAACGCTCATAAAGTCTCTATTCATTAGTAGATATACTGCACATTTTTTTATTGAGACATCATCACAAACTCCAATACTCTTCAATCTTTTAAAGATTTCTTTCCGATTAGAGTCTGATTTATACCTCATAATGTTCCTTAAAACCCGAGGAGAAAATAATCTCAACAAAGTCGTCTTTCCGCCTCCTGGTGGTGCTTGAAAACAAACAACTTGTTTCCATAGACCAAACTCCTTGAAAAAACTTTCTATACCTTTTAGAGAATCTGGAGAAAACAAGCGAACAAATATATCATCCGTAGCTATCTTTTCAGAAGCTCTTAATGCAAAAGGATTTCTATAAAATGTTGTATCCATATCAATGTCTGTTTATACGAGGAAAAAGACTAGGGTAGCTGTCATCGTCATCTTGCCATAAAACCAAAATAGAATTATTTGGTGTATTATGAGAAAGTACTAAAGGTAAAGCACCATCGCCATAACCAAAGTATTCTTGTTCTCCATGCCCTACCTTATAGCTTTTTGTACCCACATTCTTCTTATTGATATATTTTTCTTTCTTTATTATATCAACTAAAGTTGTATCATTTTTGATTTCATCTGCTACCCTGTTTGGTATAGTCTGAACACATTTAATGTCTAAATTTATATATTCATCTAATCCCAAACTTTTAATATATTCGCGAAGTAATTTATTAATATGATAGATTGCAAATTCTGTAGCCAAACAAAAGACGACATGAACATCTACATTCTGAAAAAATAATTCACGACATGCATCTTTATCATTGGGTTTAAAAAACTTATCGATAATTTTGGTTAACTTGCCTTTATACTGATCAATATCTTTTCGTATGAAACTTGTTCCACTTGCAGTAAAATCATCAATCAAATAAAGTGAATTAAACTTTCTATCTGACTCATCGAGCTCTTTTAACAAAGAATCATTCAAAAGTTCCTTTCTCATATCCTCCAATTTATCTTTATCTGGATAATAATTTGTAAGAACTTGCTCATTACTTAGCCCACCAACACGTCTAACCACATCCATATGGGCACCATCACTCAGTCCAATAAACAATGCTAAGCGCTTTTCTCTTTTATAAGTTTCTGATTTTTTGATTCCATTAATTTTATATGGTGGTATTCTCATTTCTTCTGCTGTCTTATGAGCCAAAGCAGAAGATATACATGTTCTATATAATAACGTTATCAAATATGTCATTTGACTTGAAGATATAAAAATAAGTTTATTCTTTACAAAATCAAACATAACATTTCTGTCTTCTTCTTCAAAATTACTCAACCATTTAGAAAGACTTCCTAAAAACCGAGTACCAGGCATAAACTGATCATAATGGTCATATTTCATTTCTGCCATAAATTGAATTTTAGGAAGTTCTTCTACGATTTTATTATCCTCCCATTTCATTATTCTCGAAAGCAACTGTTCTACTAGTGATTCCTTCATAACTTAAATTTTATTTTAAATTTACCATCATAAAATTTAATTTGCCTCAAGTACCAAAGCGTAGCATCAACTCCCGTTTTACCATAAGGAGCTAGATTCCAACATGAATCTCCTTGTCTGGAAACAGTACCTACACTTAAAGAATAAGGTGTTGACAACAATTCAAAATCATTACCATCAACATCACCCCGATCACCTATACATAATAGATTTTTTCCTGAAGTAATAATATTCGTTTTACTGACTTCAGTTTGAATGACAACATCCATAGAATGACTAGATTGCCAAACCTTAACATTATGTTTTCCTTGTTTTACTATAATTTCACGACAAAGTTCACATATTTCACTAGAATAAAAGTTAGACTTTATTGTAACCTGCTTTTTTCTACAGTCTATCTGAACCACATCTTTTTTTTCAAGAGAGATAGAGTAAGGACTTTGTTTTCTAAGCTCAGCAATAATTTCACTCAAATTTTCATCAAGTCCTTCTTTATAAGAATCCCAATCTATATCTTCCTCACCATGACTTATAACCATACCATTATAATATGCGAAAGAAAGCAAGTTAGGATATTTATGGGCAAGTTTCTTAAATACTGGAACAATAGAACGCCCTCTTCCTGTAGCGATACAAACATTTATACCATGGTTCAACAAGTTTTCAAGTGCTGCAGAAATCTCCTCTTGCAAACTATTTTTCCATCTATATTCTCTGCTGCATATCGTACCATCATAATCAAAAACGATTCCATCAAATAAAGTCGAATTGATTCTTTTTACGAATTTTTCTAATGCTTTTTCATAAAATGCAAATTGAGAATCATTTATTAGAAATTTTGATTGAACCCTACATTTTTCCAAAATCGGAAAATCATTATTCACTTTCTTTTTAGAACGCTTTAAAATTGAAGCGAAATTTAAATTATATAATAATGAACCATATGAAGGAACACCAGGTCTACCAGGATCTATTGCTCTAACTTCCCCTACGTCTTGAATTAAGTTAAAGGACTTTAACAATAAATCTATACTACCTAATGCACCATCAAGCTTACTTTTCAAGTATATAACAGGGATATCATCAGGCATTAAAGATATTGTTTTATTGGCAAGCTCTTCATCTTCAGGAGTCGTTAGCACAAGCAAACAAGACCCTTCTCCTCTTTTGGCAAACCAATGATGACGCCCATGACCAAAATTTCTGAAATCTGCAAGTTGCACAGTACCTAATGCCGCCTCAGACATTTTAGATTCTATATCATAAGCAACAGGTTCACCAAATCTGCCATATAAAATAGAAAAATTCTGAATGCTTTCTAACCCAATATGATTTTTTAATTCATAATTTCGCTCTGAATTCCATAATGGTGCTAAGCTATGGTTGCTATAGAAACACTTAAATAAAATACAATATAAAGCTACAAGAGAATTTGTTGCCAAAAATCCATCTTTACCAGAAGGAATATCAATATTATATGAAATAACATCCCTATTCCCATGCACTATTTTAGCTAAAGGATTGTCTGCTTTCAAACAGATATTAGCCATATTTGAGGATAAAGAAGTAGCTTTTTTGAACACATATTTAATATCATTATTTTTCCCACTAGCACTTATAAACAACAATTTTGACCTTTTCCAGATATACTCATTACAATTTTGCAACTGCAAAGGGGTATAAGGTACGGCCATAGAACAATGTTCCTTATATAACAAAGAAGCATAATGACAAGCACTTAATGAACCACCAGATCCTATACAAATAAGCAACCTGTCAGGATCATTCGATAAGAATGCATAAATGTCATCAACCTTAATCGTTTCAACAAATTTAATTGTGTCATTCAATTTTAACAATTCATTTTTAAAAGGTTTTCCCATTGTATTTATAAATCATTAATATTCTAAAATTTCAGGTAATCAGCCCCCTATGAACATGAGTAATTACACGCAACATCTAAAAAGCAAAAAAATGTATACTTTACAATTAGGCACAATATATACCAATCATAACTCTTTCTCACCAGGCGGTTACATCCCGCACAACATGGCGAGGACTTTGATACCCCGCCAACCTTATAGCGAAGCGGTTCCGAGCACCGGAGGACGGTTACATACCTCTCTTCTGAGGAGAGAGGGCTTGGGCGAGAGGTGGAGTCTTCTTTGGAAAGAGGGACGGGGTGATTCGAAAAACTCCATACTACTTCACACTACACTAAAGCCTCATAATCACCTATCAAACATCCACTTACACGAGTGTAGTATCACTCCAGCCACTACACTACCACTACACCCCACTACACTGTTTTAAAAATTACGCAAGGCATAAACGCAACGCCACATACGCTTCTATCGGATGAACATAAAAGAAATCGAACTGAGCCACTTTTGAATTTGAAGTGAGGCTCAAACAAACTTCAATAGAGCCTTACGTAAACTTTATCTAAGCCTCAAAACAATTTGAAATAAAGCTTACTTCAAAGGGAAATGAAGCCAGTTTCAATCGCAAAAAAGCCTTTTTGCTTAACAGCATTAGCAAAATCGTGAGGGATAAAGCCCAAATCGTGAGGATGCGTGAGGGATAAATTCCCGCTTTTAGGTATCAGTCACGCATATTGTTCCTTTGATTACCAACAGCTTATCCGATTTCTTCCAGAAAATCGTGATGGGTGATAGATGAGCTGCAAAAAAATCTGCATCATCTGCGTAATCCCAGCCCGCATAGGGCAAAAATCTGTGGAATCTGTGGGACTAATAAACAGCAAAGAAGAAAATCTGCGTCATCTGCGAAATCTGCGTGACCAAACTCCAGCCCAAATAGGGCTTCAAGAAAAGAAGATTCCGAAAGATTACCTCCTGTGTTTAAGTCTCCAGAAGAAGTGCCATGTTCTGAAGATTGGCTCGCATAGAGCCTCAGCAGGAAAATACCTCACGAGTCTTATATCCCGATACACCCTTTGGAGATTATGCCCGAGCTTTGATCTCCCAAACCGATTCCTTTCATCATGCTTTCCGAAGTTACCGGCTTCCAGCACTTCATTCAGCACAAACTTACCACACTTCTCATTCGGAGGAACGATAAGGCGAGAGGCAGGCATGCCGAACACCTCCTGCATGATATACATGATACCCCCGGCAAACTTCCACAATCCCAACTCCTTCAATTCCTTCTGTACTCTATCCCTAATCAATAATAAATCATCACTAATCAATACATAGTAGTAATCCAGAAGCTGCCTCAGCCCAATCCCCTCATTCATAAGATGAGCATAGATATGCGTCAACTGGAAGATGAGATTGAATTCCACCGTCGGAATCGCAATCTCCCCTTGCTCTCCCAACATCACCCGATGCGAGAACTGCTCCTCCTTCACCCTCACATAATATTTCTGAAGCTTTCTGTTATGCCAGAAGCACAACAGGAAGCTAGGGCGATAATGCACTTCAACTTCCACACCCTTATACGATGGGAACTCGATATGGTGATAGCACGCCTTTTCATGTGGCGAGATAGAGCGGACAAAGGAGATGACCCGTTTATCTCCACCTTCCACCCAGATATCAATATCGCCAGGCGTACGGGAATAAGGATTCGGATACATCAATGCATTCCCCTGCCCTTTCAGAATGCAGGTTCTGAATCCCTTTTTCCTGAACCAGTCAGAAACTTGGATGGCAGCATCGTTCAGCCGCACATTCGCTTTCTCCAACATTTGGTTTTCCGCCATCCATTGGAACAACAACTCCTTCTCCATCCCTACATGTTCAGCAGGCAGTTTCTTGATACCATCAAAAAGAACACCTAACAAACATTGCTTCTTGGCTATAGCATATAACTCCTTCCAATCCGCTTCCTTCAAGGAATCAGGTATTTCCTAGGCAAAAACCTATACAGAATCGCAAGAAATCAAAGAAAATAGCACGTTGTCTTTTCATGTTGTTTGCAACTGTTTTCAGTCATTCGGCTGTATAGTTTTACCAACATTGGGATTAAAACTACCATTATTTATGTGTACCATAGTTACTGAAGGTTTATTATTCAACTTGATCTTATCGATTTCCCTATTCAGCTTATCTAACGTTTTTTCAAAGTTGACCATTTTCGATTCTGATTCATCACATAAATGCTGCAGAGAATCTACTTGGCTAGAAAGATAATTCATTCTCTTATCACGTTTTTCCATATAATCAAGAAAAGGAAAACTTGAAATAAACTCAAGCATCAGAAGAATAACGCACATAAATATCAAAAAATTTAATGGACTTATTCCCCAAACCTTAACAATTTTCGAAGTTTCATCATCTGAGATGGCATTTCTACGAACTAAAGTCACATATACAAAAACACCAGATAAGACAATTATAAAGAAAATAATTGAAATTACTACTTTAATCATTTCATTTATCTTTTGAGTCCTTTATTTAAAAGCAAAATAAGACCTTGCTCATTATTCAAGATTCTAGAAGCAACATCTGTATCTTTTGTTACATCTTCATAAGATTCCACAAGTTCTGTACAAATATCTTGCAAATCCAATTCTATATCAATAATTCTTATCCACATAGCATCATCATAAGACTTAACAAGTGGTTTAAGATTATCAAAGAACTCCTGAACCTTATTTAATTCTATAGTCTTATAATTTCCCATTCTACCCAAAATAAAAGGAGGTGCTCCATGCAGTGACCTTAAATTAGTTCTGTGTTTTAACATATTCTTACTTAAAGCCTTATAAAAACCTTTAATTTCGGATAATTGAGGTAAAACAATAACATTTAGGAACCATGTTTCTTTTTGAGTATCAACATGTTCTTGTCTAGATAGAGCCATTTGTTTTCTAAACTGATAGATAGCAAACAAGATGGACAATGTTGCTATTATATCTCCTACAGATATGGAACAATCTGTTTTTACACTCATCAAGAAGTTTTGCAGATAGTAAAAATAGGGGGAAAAAAAACGTTCTATCATACTTTTTTATAAATAACTATCAAGACCAGTCATACCACTCAAGTCTTTTTTAGCTCTTGTGATACTAAGGTCAATATTGTTTTTTATGACTTTTTTCAACGATTCATACAAATTATCGTAAGAGAAAATATACTTCTTTTGAAATTCATCGATACCAAGATTTTTTATACTCTGAAAAAATAACCCTAGAAAAAACGATGGATTAAAAGATGTAGTATCTTGAGGCATAGATACTATATAGCTATTATCATCCTTATCCTTTGCATCTAAGTTATGTTTTTTTCTGACTTCTCGTCCTTCTCTTCGACCTGAAAAAGAAGTACTTCTTGCTCCTCCTCTATCTTCAATGCTTAAAATCAATTTGCTCATCACTAAATTCCAATTAATATTGTTCATTATTATTCAAGAAATCCTTATTGAGATACAATTTGCATTCCAATATCGTACCAGGAAAATTCTCATTGTGGCTACAAAGGTAATTAGAATTTGGCAAAACATCAAAAGTTTCATCATTATTTAATGTTAGGACCTCTAAACCACTTTTATTTTTAAAAGGTTTAACGTTTCCGTCACATGTAAGCACAGAATTTCCAGAAATAAGATTCATATGAGGATTAAAATGCACATGCTCTATTCCATAACGTCCAAGATAAAGGAAACTCCTCATAAAAGTTACAGTTCCAGTACCACGAGCTTGATTTTGAAATTTCAATCGGCTGATTCCAGAATTGAGCATATAAAGCATAAACAAAGCTTCTCGGCTAAAACTTACATTTCTTGTAAACAATTGAGCTTGTTTAAGATATAGTTTTTGTAGCTTTGCATAGTTTTCTTTATTTTCTTTTCTTGTACTTTCAAAACTTTCGTACATTGTTGATCCAAAATTTAAAATGGACAAGTTAAGTTCAACTACAGATGCATCATGTTGGGTTTCTTCGAACGAAATACCATTTACATACCATTCTGTTCCGAATAGGCTATGTTCTTCAGCATTGTCTAAAACTTCAGTAACAAGACATTCTATAGCATTACTCATCTGTACATCCATTTCATTCTTTGCCTGCTTGAGAGACTTCTCTACAAAGGTCACTACATCACGAGCTACACCTCCTTTAGAATTTTCATTATATGCACGTTTCCATCCTTTCTTTAATCCTAAAGGCAAAAACATTTCATCCCCATCTACATTATCAACATCTGTCATTTTCAGATAACCATAGGCTAGAAGGTATTTATTAACCTTATCGTCTTTCTTTGAACCTTCTGAAACTACAATATTTTTAGTACATATAGAATGTACAGAAAGATTAGCATTATAGTGTTGCAATGTATATTTTAGTTGTTCCACAATTAAATCGAACAACATGAAATTAGCTATATTTAGATGTTGGCAGTCTTGAAAAGAAATTTCCACCCTTTTTCTTTCCCCTAGAAGAAAAGTTGAAATTAATCGTTTTAAAAAGAGTATAGAACCTTCAAAATCTTCTTTGAACGAAAAATTTTCTGGTGCAGGAATTTTCGTACATACATATATTTCATTCTTGTAGCCTTTATTTGAAAGTAAACTTATCAATGGAGTGCAATCATGGCTCAACTTGTTTTTTAACAAGAAGGAATAATGCTCACGAGATTGTTTTCTCTTACGAATAATCTTTCTGCGCTGTCTATAAACCTTAAGCTCCAAAAGACGCTCACGAAAAAATCCCATAACAAAAAATATTTAAATAGCCACTTTCACTCTACTCTTTCGTCATGTTCCAAAGGAACAGGCTATTACCGATGATATATCTGCGCCACATACGCTTAGGTTCCTTGATCAAGCGATAGAGCCATTCCAAGCCATGGTCCTGCCACCAGATAGGGGCACGCTCCACGGTACCAGCGAAGAAGTCAAAGACGGCACCGATGGTACCCACATGACAATGAATGTTCAACTCATTCCAATGAGAGTACGTCCACTTCTCCTGCTTAGGAGCCGTCATGCCAATCCAAAGCAAATCGGGGTTGGCAGCATTGATGGCATCAATGATAGCCTTATTGTCCTCATCCGAGAACTCAGGCTTATACGGAGGCGAATAAGTCACCACCTTAAGATGAGGATACACCTCAGCAGCACGCTTCACAATCAAGTCGAGAACCTTCTGCGAACTACCCATAAACATCACAATCTTGGATTCTTCACTCTTCGTTCTTAACTCTTCACTTTCTCTTTCGAGTTTTTCCATCTCGAAAGAGAATAAATCCCAGCCAGCTATTCTTTCCTTAGGCTGACTCTTTGCCTTAATCCACTTGCACGCCTTCACGATACTCACTCCATCCGGAATCAGCACATCACCATTAGTCAGAGCCTCAGCAAAAAGCTGATCCTTCTTTGCGGTGTTAAAAGAATGCGCATTTATTGTGTTAATGAGCAATTTGCCCTCTGGTA
>ERZ1034678.778-NODE-778-length-17037-cov-6.790720_pt1 | contig 17037 bp, 27 predicted proteins | sample MGYA00520640_ERZ1034678 | MGnify/ENA primary metagenome ERZ1034678 (study PRJEB33766, sample SAMN09781767) | gut metagenome | biome: gut microbiome | host: Homo sapiens | place: Madagascar | study: EMG produced TPA metagenomics assembly of the PRJNA485056 data set...
CTGTAAATATGGAGACAACACAGGCTACTTATTGGTCAAAACAAAAAGAACAAATTGGAAGAATTGTTAAAAAAGATGGAATTGTTATTAGTTGCGGATGGAATAGCGGAGGAATTGGTAAGAAATATGGCTTTAAAATTCAAGAAATTTTACTAGTCCCTCATGGTGGAGCACATAACGACACAATTGTTGTTGTTGATAAGAAAATAAAATAGCTGATAAAAGAAACATTTCATTCAGAGAATATACAAGAAAGGTGAAGATATATGAATTATAGAGAAGTGGAATTTGATTGTGGAGTTAGGTGATTAAATGAAGAGAGAATATGTAATTGTATCAAATAGACATAAATCGATGTTCTCAGGATGCATGTTATTTTGGGGACATCATACGGAAGATGATGAAAAAAGATCTTTTGGTGGATATACTTCTGGATTAGATAAATGTGAAAGATATACATTGGAAGATATCCATAAGCATGGATTTAAATTTCCTCTTTATAACGGTGAAGATGAATACGAATTCAATAAGATTGATGACGTAATTGTTAAGATTGATGATTTGTTAGCTTGTGATTGGCTAAAAACAATGACTGTTGTATACAGACCATAATGAGGTGAAACGATGGAAGTAAAAGGAAATTTAATACAAAATATTAAAGTTGATATTTCTGAGATTGAAATTTTTAAAGCTTTAACAAAAGTATTCGATGTCTATGAATACTTTTCAGGTTCTTCTTGTCTTGAAGGTTATTGGGAGTTAGAAAAAAAGGATAATATAGAAGTGCTAAACAAATATATAGATACTTCGTATCACGGATCTCCGGATTATGAATGTGTTGAAACAATAACTGATGTTAAGAAAATAAAAGCATATAAATTAATAAAAGATTTGATTGAACTCTATGGTATAGATTTAAAAAAATATTGTTTTTAACAATAAAGATACGTTTCTTTCGAGAATTGAGGTGAAGAACAGTATGATGGATTTAGATAATTTAAGTTATGGAATGTTTATTGATGGAGAATATATGAAAGTAGAAACAGTGGACAAATGTATGAAAATGCTTCGATATAGATTTGATGATCAGAAGAAGACAATTGATAATTTACGAAATCAAATCAAAGAACTTACAGATTCTCAGTATAAAGACAAGAAACTTCAAAAAATGAAAGCTGAATTAGAGAAAATGCAGCGAGAATATAATAGAGGATTTTCAATCACAGACGATGAATGGAAGGCTATTGAAACTTGGAAAGAAAAACATGACAGAGAAGTTCATGGTCTGACTGAGTGCAATGAGAGAGTTGGTGGAGCAATTGGCGGTCGTTATACATTTGAATTTATCCCAACGACCATCGGAATTATTGGAACTATAAAGTGTGGAAGCTGTGGAGAAAAATTTACATTCAGAGAACTAAAGTAAGGAGAATATAACTATGAGAAAACGTCAACGTAAGAAATGGTTAAAGAAACATGGCAAGTATGTCCCATATAGTGATTTGTGGAATCTTGATATTACGATTGCAAATTTTGTTCTTCCAAGACTTAAAAAATTTAAAGAAGAAGATGACGGATATCCTGAAAGAGAAGAAATGAATACGCCTGAAAAGTGGGACGAAGCTTTAGACAAAATGATTCTTGCTTTTGAATATGTGATCCATCAGTTTGATAAGAAATCACATTTTGATGAAGATAAAAGAAGACAGGCTGTGATTGATGAAGGACTGCAATTATTCGCAAAATGGTTCCGATATTTGTGGATTTAAAAGGAGAATATAATCGTGAGTGATATTGTACATTATTGTGGAAGATTAGAAGAAATACAACCAAAGGATAATGAATCGTTTGATGAAATGTGTCATCGTATTCTTGTGCGAGAAGGTGTAATTGAAGATGGAACTATTGTAAGTTTAGATTATGATCTCTATGATGCATGGTATGAAATGTTAGAAGACAATTTAAATAATTACTCTATCATAGTCACATCAGATGGATGGCGATTATTTAGAGCTAAGAGTAGACGAGAAATTCCGTGTAATGATTCCGTTTTTAATATGCAAAGAGAAGAAAATGGAGAATACAGGTATGAAGTCCTTTATTACAATGGATCATGTAGTTTTTCTGAAGCCTTGCAAGAGGCATATGAGAACATGGAGAATGATGAAATATGAGTTTTATAAGTAAAGAAAGACTTGAAAATCAGTTCTATAACGAGACATTGGGCACTGGCATATGTGAAATTAAATATGTCAATGAATTAATAGATGAACAGCCGGAAGTGGAGAATATATTAGCGTTTCCGCAAACAATTGCCGGTATTAATTTTTATGATTTTGATGAACTTGAGAATTATATAAAAACATTAAGATACGTAATAACTGGTTAGGTGGTGATACAAATAGGAACATTAAATACTTTGATGGACAAACTCTATAAGATGGAAGATTTGAAAAAAGATATCCATAATCTTGATAATGAAATTAGACTGCTTGAAGAGAAATTGACTCCGGAAGAAGTGGAGAATATGTCTTATGAAAAGTTTAAATGGCTGTGGGACAGAGTTAAATATAGAATTGAACTTCCACAAGAATCTAAATTTGAAGAAATTCTTGAAAGAAAACGTGAAGAAAAATATCCAGAATTGAAGAGAGCTGTATTTTTCTCTGACATTAATCAGCTTGATATTCCAGATGAAGACAAGAAAAGAATTGATAGAGCTTTGGCTGATAATTATAGATGTGTGATTAATGAAGATCGTATTAGGAGTGGTGCAATTGCCGGATTAAAAGTAGAAGAGTTAGAAACATTGCATAAGATTGGTGTACTTGAAAAATTCGTTTCCTTTTATATTTTTGGAGAATGTTGTTGCACTTATTCAGAAAATGAACTCAAAAAATATTTTAAATTTTGGGAATTGGATAAAAGCTTCCAGAAGTTAGATAAAAAAGAAAAGTATGAATGGTCTACTTTACTGGATGAATATGAGTCTATTTATTTTGAAAACACCGAAGGAGAATTTGAAGAATTAATGAATAGAACAGAATATAATTTGTATGATGAAAAAGAAATTATCTATAAAGTGAATTTAGAAAAGATGGATAAACATTGGGATAATGTTTAGAAAATATAGAGGTAGGAGGTAGTTAAAAGTATGTATTGTGCTTATATTACAACGTTAAAAGGTCTTAGGAAACATAGCAATGCAGATAGATTGCAATGCGTAGAAGTATTTGGTCAGAATGTAATTGTGGATTTAGGTTATAAAGAAGGTCAGAAAGTTATTTTCTTTCCGTCTGATGGACAGTTATCATCCGAATATGCAACAGAGAATAATCTTGTAAGAGTTAAAGATGAAAATGGTAATAATATAGGTGGATATATGGATGCAGAGAAAAGAAATGTAACTGCAATCAGGCTTCGAGGAGAAAAGTCTGAGGGCTTAGTATTACCAATTGAGACGCTTTCAAAATACACAGATATTTCTAAATTAAAAGATGGAGATCAAATTACTGTTCTTGGTGGTCATGAAATTTGCAGAAAATATATTCCGAGAGGCAAGAAACGATTGTCAAACAATAATCAGACAGGCAAGAAAAATAGAGTAGCAAAAGAATCAGTATCTTATCCATTTTTTGAGGAGCATAAAGATACTGCACAGTTGGCATATAATATGTCTGCTTTTAAACCGGGAGATACAATTTACATCACAAGAAAACTACATGGCACTTCTGCAAGAACAATGAAGACAATTAAAGTTACAAAGAAAAATACAAAATTAAGAAGATTTTTACATATGAAACCAAAGACTACAAGAGAAATTTCTGTGATTTCTGGAAGTAGACGTGTTGTATTAAAAGACGTGACTAAAAATGATGGATATTATTCTGACAATGGATTTAGGAAGAAATATCATGATTTATTAAAAGACAGGCTACCAGAAGGTATGGAAGTGTTTTATGAAATTGTCGGATATGTAAATGAAACAACTCCAATTATGGGGTCAGTGTCAAATAATGGCGTTAAAGAAAAAGAATTCACCAAAAAGTTTGGAAAAACTACAACATTTTCATATGGATGTGAGCCTGGAGAAAACGAAATGTATGTTTATCGCATGACTATGACAACAGCAGATGGAACTGTGGTAGAACTTCCGTGGGAAACTGTAGAAGTATGGTGTGACAAATTAGGTGTTAAACATGTGCCCGATCTTGAGAAATTCATCTTTACCACTCCAGAAGATCTTAGAGAGAGAGTAAATAAGTATCTGGAAGGAATGCCAGCGGATGAAATTGGAAAGACACATATTGCAGAAGGTGTGGTAGTTCGTATTGATAATAGAGAATCATTTACTGCATATAAGGATAAAGTATTTGAATTCAAAGTAATTGAAGGAATTGCAAAAGATACATCTGAGGTTCCAGATATGGAAGAAGCAGAAGAATTGTTTGAGGAAACATTAAATGAATAAACCTAAATTATATATTATGGTAGGTTTATCAGGAAGTGGCAAGTCTACCATCGCAAAAGAAATCGTAGAAACAGAAGAGAATACTATTATAGTATCTTCAGATGCGATTAGGGAAGAATTAACTGGAAAAGTAGAAGATCAATCTAAAAATGAAGAAGTATTTAAAATCTTTCATAATAGAATCCGTAAAGGATTAGAGAATAAACATAATGTAATTGCTGATGCAACGAACATTACAATGAAAGCACGTAGAGCAATTATGATGAAAATTAATGGTTTGGATGTATGCAAGATTGCTTATGTAATTCCAAAACCATTTGAGCGATGTAAGAAAGATAATTTACTTAGAGAGCATTCTGTTCCTGAATGGGTGTTAGATAAACAGATTAGAAAATTTCAAGTACCATTCGCAGAAGAAGGTTTCGACCAATACACAATTTACACATTCCATAAAGAGAATAGATTAAATGAGATTAACATGTTTGATCAGATGGAAGATTATGACCAACAGAATCCACATCATACCATGACTTTAGATAATCATTGCAAAAATACATATGAATTATTTTGCAGATTTGGATATCAAACAAAGTTCAATATTGCTGCATTATTACATGATTATGGGAAGTTATTCTGTAAGACGGTTGATGAAAACGGTGTAGCACATTTCTATTCTCATGATTCTATTGGCTCGTATTTGGTGTTAGAAAACATGGCTGAATTATATTGTAAAGATATAATGGATGTTTGCTTCTTGATTAACTATCACATAATGCCATTTCAATGGACGAGTGAAAAAGTTAGAGAAAGATGGAAGAAAAGGTTTGGAGAATATAAATATGAACTACTTATGAACTTCAACGAATGTGATAGAGCGAGGTAAATAATTTCATCTATACAGATGATTTAAAAGCAATAAAACGACCTTATTTTGGATCTTGTAAATCCAGACACACAATTGAGAGAGCTGGTTAGATTTAGGATGAAAATGGTACGATTTGGTGCAAATAAACAGGCTGTATAGAGACAAAAAGAAATCGGGATTTCAACCGGGAAGGAGAATAAGATAATGCATGATTCGTTATTAAACTTTATGAATCAAATTGATGCAGATGGCATTGACTTTGTAGAACTCAATTTCCCAGCTAATGATAAAATTATTGCTTCATTTACAAAAGACGAATTTGCAAAAAATGGTCTTATTTACAAAACCAATAGGATATATTGGAGAACAATTAATGGTGTGAAAAATTATTATTGCGGAGAAAATAAATCTGGATATGTAATTTGGAAAGATTTGGATACTTTGAAAAAAGATGCAAAGTTTGAAGATGGCTTATCTAAGATTTGGAGAATACAGAAATGAAGAAAATTTATAGACTTAGATTATGTCAAAAATTCAATACTATAAATGTATTATTGCCGTTTCTTAAATCAAAGGATGAAACATTGGGAGAAATAGAATTTATTTATGCATCGAATAAACAAGAAGCGATGGATATTTATGATAGACTTCATCCTATAAATAAAGAATGTTAATAAAATGATTGTTATAACGCAATACACTTTCCGAAGGTATTAAATAAAAAGAATCCAGATTTTAAATATTCGTTTTATATTAACGAACCAACGATAGATGAATTAAAAGCATATATGTCATCCAATAAATTTATCGAATATTGTGCAAAAGAAATGTATGACATATTTCGTGAAGAATATTCAAAAGATTTGCAAAAGGAATCAATGGAGAGGAAATATAGTAATGAACAAAATATACAAAGTGACATTGATGCAAGGGTTCAATGCACATAAAAGAAAAGAAAAGTCTTTCATAGATATATTTCTTAATAGAACAAGATATGAAAATGAAATTTGCTATCATCATGTGACAGGAAGAGAAAAGTATATATATGCAGAAACAGAGAAACAAGCGAAATTATTATATGAAAAAAGATATCCTGTCTCAAAAATAGATTATGTTGTTGATCCGTATTATGGGATATCGTTTGAATTATACAAAGAAAATCCATGTTTTTCATATTCGTTAGATACAGAGGTTGTAGAGAATATGTCTTTAAATGAAATGAAGAAATATTTAACGGCAGATGATTTCCTTGAATATTACAAAGACCGTTTATATCCAATAAATGTTGTTGTAGACGGAGAATAAATAAGTATGACTAAGATGGTCATTATTATTTTTGACTCATCTTTGTTATAGATATTATAAAACAGGTATAACAGAAAGGAAGAAAATATGAAAGGTTTAACAAACGAAGAAGTTCTAAAAAGTAGAGAACTTCATGGGAGTAATAAACTTCCAGAACCAAGAATGAAAAAATGGTACGAATTTGCAAAAGAAGCATTAACTGAAAAAATTACAATGATTCTTATCGCTATTGCGGTATTACAGTTAGTTCTTGGATTTATGGGAGTCATGGATTTAACCGATTCAATCATGATTCTTATTGTATTAGCAATTGTAACATTTATTAATGTTAAAACTGGTCTTGGTGTGCAGAAGTCAGCAGCAGAACTAAGAGCAAAAACGGCAGTCAGGTATTGCGATGTTATTCGTGATGGCAAGGTGCAGACAATTAATAAAGATGAATTAGTAGTAGGAGATATCATCAGCGTAGGAATGGGACAAGAAATTTTCGCAGATGGGTATTTAGTAGAAGGAAAGATTTCTGTAAACAATGCTGCTATTAATGGGGAAACGAAAGAATGTAAGAAGACACCTGTGGAAGGATATAAACATGTAAAAACAACATCGACAGATGCTTACACCAATCAAAATTGTTTATTTGCAGGTACAACTGTAATGTCTGGAGAAGGCAAGATGGTTGTTACAGATGTTGGCTTGAATACAGTAAATGGCGATACGCTTGTAAAAATGCAAACGCTTGAAGCTCCTAAAACAGCATTAGATATTGCGCTTGATGATTTTAGTGATCTAATTTCTAAATGGGGAACTATTGCAGCAGCAATCACATTTATAATCTTACTTGCTACAGGCATTTTAAAAGTAGGATTTGGAGAATATTTCAGCGGAGGAATTTTGAATGTTATTCAGAAGATCGCACAGAATATCTCAATTGCATTAACAATTATTGTAGCAGCGGTTCCAGAAGGACTTCCTCTTATTATTAAGTTAGTCACAAAACAAAATGTAAAGACAATGGAGAAATTTAATATTCTTGCCAAGAATCCGGGCAAGATTCCAGAATTAGCTTATGTAGATATTATTTGTACAGATAAGACTGGTACATTGACTACTGGAATTATGACTCCAAAAAAGATTATTGATGGATTTGGTAATGATATCGATAAGAGTTCTGTCCTGTGGAACAAAATTGAAGCAAATATTTGTTTGAACAATAGTGCAACTTTTGATTCAGAGAATAATATTACAGGCGGTAATTCAATCGATAGAGCAGTTCTTGGACTTGTAGATGTTATTAAATATCTTGACGTAAAAGGAAAGTATCCAATTAAGTTAAAGCAGGTCTTCAATAGTAGTAATAAATATTCTGCTTGTAGGTCTGGGGAGGTTACATATTATAAAGGCGCACCAGAAAAACTTATTGAGCATTGTTCAAAAGTGTTAAACGACACAGAAGTATCGTTCACAAAAGAACATAAAGATAAGCTAAAATCTATTATCAAATCGATGACAGAGAAATCAATGAGATGTATTGCATTAACCATGTCAAATGGCGATTTGGTAGAGAATACATTACCAGATAATATGACATTCCTTGGGATTATTGGTGTGATTGACCCAGTAAGACAGGAAGTTCCAGATGCGGTTAAAACAGCTCGCGCAGCAGGTATTCAGGTAATTGAAATTACTGGTGATTGTATTGAAACGGCAGTTGCAGTCGCAACAGAATGTGGAATTTATAAGGATGGAGATTTAGCAATTGCGAATGATGACTTTGAAGCGATGTCAGATGATGAAGTAAAAAGCATTATTCCAAAATTGAGAGTAATTTCTAGATGCTCGCCGAATACAAAATTAAGACTTGTTACATTAGCTCAGGAGCTTGGTAAATCAGTTGCTATGACTGGAGATGGAGTAAATGATTCTCCGGCATTAAAGAAGGCTGATGTTGGATTCGGTATGCAGAGCGGATCGGACGTTGCAAAAGAAGCTTCAGATATTATCCTTACAGATGATAATTTTGCAAGTGTTGTAAAAGCAGTAGAACTTGGTAGAACATTTATGCATAACATTATGATGTTCCTTGAGTTCCAGTTACCAATTAACTTTGCGCTTCTTATCTTAAGCGTAGTCTATCCGATTATTGCAACAGGTGCGCTACTTGCTTCAGTACAGATTTTAATAATTAACATTATTATGGATTCTTTGAATTCATTATCATTTGGTGGTGAGCCTCCGAAAGAAGAATATATGACAGAAAAACCTATTAGAAAAGGATCTGGTTTATTTATCAGGGGAGCAAAGAAACGTATTGCAATTAGTACAACAGCATTCGTCGTACTTTATGGAATTCTTACTTTTAGTCCAATTGCAAATATGTTTGTATCTGAGACAGAAGCAATGACAGCGAGATTTGCACTGTTATGTTTCATGGCTATATTTAACGGCTTTAATATTCGTACTGAGCATATCAATTTATTTAATGGCATTGAGAAGAATAAAATATTTTCAGTTATTGCAGTAGGAATTTGGGTAATGACATTTATTCTTTGCAATTTTACTGAGAACCTTGTAAAAGCGTCTACAATGGATTTGAAACAGTGGTTAGCAGTTGTTGTATTAGCATTTATGATTATTCCAGTTGATCTTGCTAGAAAACTTATTGAAAGAAAAGAGAATAGATAATTAAGGAGGATATACATATGGGACTTTTTAATAAATTATTTGGAGGAAATAGTGTGGCAGAAAATAAATCTGTCACACCAGAAATTCAGAATGCAGTGATTGATATGTCAAAATCAGCGGAGCATCTAAACAATGTGCTTATTGATATGTCAAAGAGTAGTAAGATTGATATGACAAAGCATGTTGCAAGGGTTGCATTGGCAATGGATTATTCCGGAAGTATGAGTAACTTATTTCAGAATGGATCAGTACAGGATGTGATTACAAGATTACTTCCAATCTCACTAAAATTTGATGATAATGGGGAACTTGAATCATGGCTTTTCTCTAACGGTCAGGAGAGATTAAAACCGGTTACAATTAATAATTATAAAAACTATGTAAAGAAAGTAATGATGAAGGCAGATATGAGCATGGGAGGTACTGAATATGCTCCTGTATTAGAGGATATTGTTACATATTATAAAGACGTAGAACCTAGTGAAATTCCAGCATTTATTATTTTCATTACAGATGGTGAAAATTGGGATACTTCAGAAACAAACAAAATTGTTAAGGAGCTTTCTAATTACAACATGTTTGTGCAGTTTATTGGAATTGGTGATGAAAACTTTAAGTATCTTAGATCTCTTGATGATATGAAAGGCAGAAAGCATGACAATACAGGATTTACAGCGGTAAAAGATATGAACAAGATGACAGATGAAGAATTATATACAGAAATTCTTAGACAATATAAAGATTGGCTTAATACAAAATAGAGAATATATGAGAGAACAGTAAGAAAGAAGAGGTATTTAATATGGCAGAAGTAATTAACATGAGTAAAAATCAAAAGATTAGTATGACAAAAGATGATGGAACAGCAATTAAGAATTTCTTTATTGGAGTGAACTGGGATCAGAATAGGTACGCTGATGAATCTGATATTGATTTTGATATTAATGGATTTTTAACAAATACTGATAGAAAAGTTGCATATCCTAAAGACATTGTGAATTACAACACATATGGTGATGGTTCCGCATATCCATGGGTGGAATATTCTGGAGATAATTTAACTGGTGATGATTCTCAGGGAATTATGTTTGATGGCAAGCATTATGATGAATATTTTGTTATTCATGCAGATTCATTCCCTAAAGATAGAACGGATTTTACTGTTTGTTTAACTATCTTTAGAGCCGTTCAGAGACTTCAGAATTTTGGTATGGTCAACAACGCTGTCATGATGATTTGCGACTATGATAATCCAACTACAAAATGGGAATATGATCTTTCGGAGAACGAAAAGTTTGAAAAACTTAACGCAGTTGAAATGGGAAGACTTTACCGATACGGGGACGGATTTAAATTCCAGGCACTTGGTTCAGGATATGTAGGTGGAATGACAGAACTTTTTAAGAACTTTGGACTTGATATTGACGAGGGAAGGGACTAAATATGTTTAATATTTTGTTATTAATTATCGTAGTGGTGGTTGTAGTTGGTTTCTTTTTCTTTACCAAAACTGGGAAAAGAATTCGTCTTAGAGCTTCTGGGACATCAGACCAGATGTTTGATGAGGATGCATCTACACCACAAGGGGCAGCCGCTTATTACAATACTGCTATTGCTAAGAAAGAAGAAGAATATAGAAACGTAAGTAGTACATATGCAAAAACTCTTGGAAAAATTAGTGATTACGAAGATCAGTTAAGAAAATTGAAAAAAGATGATATGCAGTTAAATCTTAATATTAATTCATGTATTGACAAGAATGATGATAATGGTGCAAAAGTATATCTTACAAAACAACAGGAAGTAACTGAGAAAATTGAAATTATTAAAAGTACTCTCGATCAAATGAGAAAAGATGTGAAATTTCATGAAGAACGAAAAGACAAAATTTTCGAAGAATTGAATAAATTGAAATCGGAAAAGAGTACAAATATTTTAAAACTTGAAGCTGCTCAGGATGCAGAATCATTAAAAGCTCCGGGTGTGTCTTCAAACGAAGAAGATAAAATGCTTGAAAAAGTACGAGAAGCTGTTAAGAAAAAACAGGAAGAAGCGACCGGAAATAGAATTGCATATGATAATTCTGCTGAAGTACAACAGGAACGTCTTGACAAACAGATGAAAGAAGACGAAATTCAGAGAAAACTGGAGCAGTTAAAAGCTGCAAAGAAATAATATTCAACCATGCAGAGCCTCAAAACTCTGTGTGGTAATCAAAAGAAAGAAGAAAGGAAAATATACAATTATGAAATCTGTTGATCAAAAACTTATTGAATCAATTAAATATTTCCAGAGAAAAAAGAATATATCAACAGATGGATGTATTGGCAAATTAACATTAAAAGCTTATGGGTATTCAGACGATGATGTGGAATTATTAACAAGAATATATTGCTGTTATTATAGCAACGCAGGATTCTTTTCTATAAAAAACGAATACTTAATTGGTTTTTACAAATACATGAAAAGATTAATGATAGGAGAATAAGTAATTGCTAAGAAGGATAGACAGAATCAGGAAAATGTCGCTAGACGAATTATCTCCATATTTAGTACATAAAGCTTCACTTACAGATAAGTGGTTATCGCCAAGTGGAAGATCGTATGAATATTATGATAATGCATTAACTGATTGTGAAGAGTGGCTAGATGGAGAATATAGAAAAGAGGAGGATGAAAAATATGACTTTGGAAGAGATAAAGAAGAAGCTTTGTAGTTCGGAATATAATTTTCTTAGAACAAATGAACATCTTGGAAAGAATATTATATTGCTTGGACTTGGTGGTAGTTATGCATATGGTACTAATATAGACTCAAGTGATGTTGATTGCAGAGGCGTGGCATTAAACTCAAAAAGAGAAATTCTGTTAGGGAATGGATTTGAGCAGGTAGAGAACAAAGAAACAGATACTGTGATTTATTCATTTGTAAAAATAGTAAGTCTCTTGTCTAATTGTAATCCAAATGTAATTGAAATGCTTGGACTTAAGCCAGAACATTACTTATACATATCACCAATAGGGAAAGAACTTTTAGAAAATAAAAAAATGTTCTTATCTAAGAAGGCAGTAAATTCTTTCGGTGGTTATGCCAATTCTCAACTGCGACGTTTGGATAACAAGGCAGTAAGACTTGTGGGACAAGAACAACGAGAGAGACATATTTTGAATAGTATCAATAATGCTTCTGTGAATTTTAAAGAAAGATATTTTCAATATCCAGATGATGCAATCAAATTGTACATTGACAAATCTGATAGTGAGGATCTAGATTCAGAAATCTATATGGATGTAAAACTTACAAAATATCCTCTTAGAGATTATAAAGCAATGTGGTCTGAAATGAATAATGTAGTAAAAGATTATTCCAAGATTGGTAAAAGGAATAAACATGCAATTGAGCATGGAAAGCTTGGAAAACACATGACGCATCTGATTCGTCTTTATATGATGTGTTTGGATATTTTGGAGAATAAAGAAATAGTGACATACAGAGAAAAAGAACACGATCTTCTGATGTCTATTCGAAATGGTGATTATCTTGATAATAACAGACAACCTATTCCGGAGTTTTTCGAAATGGTAGATGATTTTGAAAAGAAAATGAAATATGCAAAAGAAAATACAGATCTACCAGATAAACCGAATTACAAAGCCATTCAAGAATTTATGATGAGTGTGAATGAGAGAATTGTAAAAGGTGAGATTTAATGGAGAAGTAGCAAAGAAAGGAGAATATATAAATGAATTTCATTGAAGCAATTGATGTGATGAAAGACGGAAAGATGTGCTTTAGAGAGCAAAACCCGGATATGCTTTTCAGAATTAAGGATAGACACTTTCAGTTTAAAGAAAAGGGATATGAGTGGTGTCCAGAAAATGTATTGGAATTGCAAGATTTTGATGCGACTGATTGGGAAATTTCTTCTAAAAAATATGCAAAATTGGCATCTGCTGGAGACATTCTTTTGGATGGTGAAGAAGATATATTAATGATTGTACTTGATAATGACGGTGATTATCTTACAACAATTGATGAAGATGGTTGTATAAAAACAATTGATCTTGATGCTAATTGTTATGAAAAAGTAGGGCTTTATGCGTTAGTAGATGAAGTAATTGAGATATTAAATACATGTAGAAAAGAAATGAACCAATAGAGAATAAATAAGTGTAAAGTTAAAATTCAAAGATAAAAAAGGAGAAATTATTATGACAAAAGAGACAATGACAATTCATCAGGGATTAGCAGAACTTAAGATTCTTGATAGTAGAATCTATAACACAGTGGCAACATCTACATTCTGCAAAGAGAATATCCATTCAAATCAGAAGATTAATGGAGTAAGTATTGAAGAATTCAAGAAAACAATCGTTTCTGGATATGATAAATCCAATGACTTAATCAAACGAGCAATTGCAATTAAGAGAGCAATTACAAATTCCAATGCAAAAAAGCATCTTGAAGGAGAATATAAAGAATATACAGTTGCGGAAGCTATCTATATGAAACAGCATGGTATTGCGTTAAAAGAGACACTTTTACAGGAATTGAAAGATCAGTATGCAAAAGCTTGCAACAAGATTAATAAAGAAAATGGTGACAAGCTTGCTGAAGCTGCTGAAAAATACGTCACAGGAATGTTTGGTTCAAAAGAAGGAAAACAGAATACCGACGAGTATGAGAAAGCAAGAAAAGCCTACATTGATTCCCATACATATGAGATGGTTGATCCAATTGGTATCAAGGATAAAATCGATGAACTGGAAGATGAGATTTCTAAATTCAAAGCAGGGATTGATGCTGCTCTTAGTGTAAGTAACGCAACGACAGATATCACTATTGAGTATTAATTCAATAGAGAATATATAAATAGGTAATTATTCATTGTTTACTGAAAACTTTCAACTATGACTCATCTGAGTTTTGTCAGTTACTCCGATGTAAAAGGATAAACAAACTGATACATAAAAAATATAATTTTTACAAAACAGATGGCTTACTATGCTAAAGTAAATACCAAATATTAAGATGATATGAATCCTCCGGTATGAGTTGTGAAACTGCCATAAAGCTAAAAGTTATAAATCTTAAAGAGTAAAGTTAAAGATTCAAAGTTTTTCATTAGTACAAAGTTCAAACAGTAAAGATAAAAGATATAAAGATTTACAAAATCCCAGACAAAAGGTTGCGAGTATAGTTGTAATTGACTTTGAGTTGTCCTCTGGGCTGGTAAATGGTGAATATATTATAAATACTTTTATCCGTATGATTTTATATATGGAAGTACAAATTTTTTCATACTAAATATGTGAGAGGGAGTATAACTTTCGCATCAAAATCCAATTAATTAAGCAGTGGGTTGGAATTGGCATCAATATAGAGAATATAGAGGTGAAGCAACTACTGTAAGTTACAATGGGCTGTGGCGAAGTGGTTTAACGCAGGCGACTTTGAATCGTCTATCTTTCGTGGGTTCAAACCCCACCAGCCTAGTTTGTCTGAATTATCAATCAGACACTCCTTTCTAAATTTGATGTTTTATCACAAACAGGTTGGCAACTTACCTCATAAAAGTTGCAAGTTTCTGGAGCGTTAGCATAGTTGGTTAATGCATGTGCCTCATAAGCATAAGATCACCCGTTCAAGTCGGGTACGCTCCATGAGAGATACTTGACCTTATACTTTTCCAAAGCACTCTGGAACAAAGGTTAGCGAAAAGTGCGCTTAAGACATTGCGTATTAGTCATGTGCGAAAACATGGGTGCGCTTATAATACGGTGGATGACAGCAACGGAACGAATTTTGTTGTGCATGACAGATTCTAGTATGAGTAGGAACGCTGTGGTTGTAAGTGAAATTATCGAGAAGATGCACCTTTGAGGTAATGAATCTTATAAAGGTGGTTCGAATCCACCATCCATCTTCGTCAGACAAGACATTATAAAATCCATCTGAACAGCGAGAGCGAAAGGATGTAAAAGTGCTGTACTTGTAGGATAAGGATAATGCTTGCAAGAGTAAATGATGCGGAAAGAATCAGCAGAACAAAGAGATTATACAATGATCGTCATATATGAAAGAAACGTAGGTCGAGTAGTAAATGTGTAAGTATCTGTATAATTTTTCACTGGCATGAAAAGACCGTAGGCTGAGTAGTGGTAGACATAGCAAGTTTTCCGGAAGACAAAAAAGTTGGTCGGTTGTTGGTGTAATGGCAACACATCTTATATAAGGAGAAACAGGTTCGATTCCTGTACAGCCACTTAAAAATAAGCAAAAAAGGAGTGAAAAATAAAGATGAAATTTGAATTTCAAATGGAACAAGATGAGCAGATGATTCATGGAAAAATCGAAGCGGATAGTGAAGAAATTGCTACAGAAATGGTAAAGAATGGCGAATATACAGATAAGGATATTATTAGTAGAAAGTCGTATAACAAGCACGATTCGTACTTTGCTATTTGGTCTGTGTAGGAGGTGGATATGTGTCAAAAGCAATTAACGCAGATAGAGATCTGCAAGATATTATTATTGATTATTTAGAGATAGTAGAACTAAGACTGTCTGAACTGGAAGAAGAACTTCACAAGAAAATGATATCTGATGAAATTAATAATCTGAATCTCAATATTTCTCAGTTAAAAAAGAGAATAAAATATTGTAGAAATTTATTAGAAAAATAATCTCTACAGAGGGAATTAAATACATTATATAAGAAAAGAAAGAGAGATGCTTGTAATGGTTTCAGATCAGATTATTAAAGTTCTTGATAATTTATGTGATAAGTTTGGACTTGCTATTGATTGGTCAAGTAAAAATGTACAGCCATATTTAAAAGAATTAATGGCTAAATGTGTAAATTATACATTTGCGATTGATGTCGTGTGGCTATGTGTTGCCATATTGTTGTTAGTCGCAGGAATTATCCTTTTAACAATGGGATTAAAAATAAGAAAAAAACATAATTATTGGGATGATACAGAAATTGCTTTTGTAATATTTTCTGTTTTGGCATTTGGTGCAATTATATTAATTTGTATATTTGCTATCCCAGAAATGATTGCCTGTAAAACGTTCCCGGAAAAAGTAATTATAGATATGGCTCGGTCATATTTGCAATAAAAGAAAAGGAGAATAAAAATTATGAGAACACATTATGGAAAGATGAAAAGTATTTTTGCAAAGCTGGATAATCAGTTAGGAGCTAACAAAGCTGCAATGGCAAAGAAGAAACATGACAAAGAAAAGAAGGAGAATAAATAATATGGATACAATGACAAAAATAGCACTTAGAAAAATGCTTTCAGAGGGATTAGATACAGAAGAACCAAAGGATACATCATTGGATGATATGATTAAAGAATATATCAACAAATATAAGCCTACTGTATATATGGTATGTAAAGAAATGCTTGAAATTATGAAGGACTTTGTGAAGAACGATGACTATTACAAAGTAGTCGCAGAGAATAAAAGAAATATGTATGATGCATATGTAAAAACAGGATTCTCGGAAGATCAAGCAATGGCATTAGTTCTTAATGACAACCTTCAGCTTATGAAATCCATTCAGAATGCTAAAACAACGACGAATTCAAAGAATAAATAACCGGATGAAAGTGACATTTCGAGAGGAGATAGAATATGAATTTTGGTAAAGCGATTGAAGCATTAAAAGAAGGTAAGAAAGTAACAAGATCAGGATGGAAT
>ERZ1034678.792-NODE-792-length-16772-cov-8.616498_pt1 | contig 16772 bp, 15 predicted proteins | sample MGYA00520640_ERZ1034678 | MGnify/ENA primary metagenome ERZ1034678 (study PRJEB33766, sample SAMN09781767) | gut metagenome | biome: gut microbiome | host: Homo sapiens | place: Madagascar | study: EMG produced TPA metagenomics assembly of the PRJNA485056 data set...
TCATCATGGAGCCAGCATGTCCTTCGGTTGCGCATACTGCGACAGTCTTTTCGGTCACACCTACGTACAAGATGCCTATGACAACCTTGTCTTTTGTGTGAAGACACTGCCAAAAGCGCGCATAATAATCAATAAAGACTTTGTTGTACCAGCAAAGCGTTGGTATAAAAGAGACTAAACGCGTCGACTGATACGAACATTCGTACCAATCGACGCAGATTACTTATACAATGTTGTTATGCCCAAAAGCATAACCTTTTAGGAAAGCAAGTCGTGAACCGATTCCACCACACCTGCGTATCTGATAATCAATGTCAAGCAAAGCGCATAGAAACCAGCCAACGCATCGTCGAGCATACACCCCCAGCCTCCGTGTATATGTCGGTCTACCCAACGGCAACCAAGCGGCTTGGTGATGTCGATGATACGGAAGAGGACAAATCCAATTGTAGCAAACGATATTGCTACATATGACGGACCGTCAACGAACAAGGCTGCAAGCGTAGCCACCCATGTGCCGAAATACTCGTCTATAATAACGGTGCGAGGGTCCTCACCCCAATACCGTTCCATCACATTATCTGTCCATACACCTACAAGGAGTGTTGTCAGAACCAGCAGCACTGTGGCAACTGCAAGCCATATGGGTGAGAGGGTGAAGTAGAGTGCTATCCAGATAAGTAACGCAACGAAACCTCCAAGTGTTCCTGGCCCCCAAGGCCAAAAACCAACACCGAATCCGGTTGATATAACGACGTGCAACCAAGGTGCCTCGCCAAGTTGATGATTGTTATTATTGCTCATTTTCTATTCCAAATTATTTTGTTTCAGAGGATGAGTCTTTAAAAGTGACCTTTAGTTTGTCGCCCTCATCAACATCTATTGTAATGGTGCTGCTTAGCTTTTTCTCGTCGTCGAGCAGCAGTTCGCATAGCACATCCTCGATGTATGTTTGTATGGCGCGTTTCAGTGGGCGTGCTCCATACTGCGGACTATAGCCCTTCTGTGCGAGCATCTCCTTGGCTTCTTCACTAATCTCAACCGCATAGCCCATATCGTTTATACGTTTGAACAAACGCGACAACTCGATGTCTACAATCTTACGTATTGCAGTATTGTCAAGTTGGTCAAACGTGATTATCTCGTCGAGACGGTTGAGGAATTCTGGAGCAAACTGATGTGACAGACTTTTCTGTATGACAGAGCGTGCATGTTCCTTTGCTTTCTCGCTTGAAGAACTTATCAGTGAAGCATTGAAACCTATGCCATTTCCGAAGTCAACCAACTGGCGTGTGCCCGTGTTGGATGTCATAATGATGATTGTATTGCGGAAGTCGACCATTCTGCCATTACCATCGGTCATACGTCCTTCGTCAAGCACCTGCAGCAGGAGGTTGAACACGTCGCCGTGCGCTTTTTCCACCTCGTCAAGCAATACAATAGAGTAGGGGTGACGGCGCACTTTCTCCGTTAGCTGTCCACCTTCACCGTAACCAACGTATCCCGGAGGTGCTCCAACGAGTCGTGAGGTGTTGAACTTCTCTGAGTATTCGCTCATGTCTATACGTATGAGGGCATCCTTTGTACCAAACATCAATTCTGCCAGTGTCTGTGCCAGATAGGTCTTGCCGACACCCGTAGAGCCGAGGAACATGAACACTCCGATAGGGCGATTGGGATCCTTCAAGCCAAGTCGGTTGCGCTGTATGCTACGAACGATTTTGCCGATGGCATCGTCTTGAGCCACAACAACAGATTTTAGTCTGTTGCCAAGGTTATTTAGTACACAACCTTCCGATTCGGATATGCGCTGTACAGGTATGCCCGACATTATTGATACAACATTAGCTACATCAGCCTCAGTGATTGTCTCACGATGTCCGTCGTCAGAAGTCACCCACTTGTCGTTGAGTTCTTTCAGTTCGCCTTCAAGTTGTGTCTCACGATCGCGATAGGTGGCTGCAAGTTCAAAGTTCTGGTCGCCTGCTGCTGCAATCTTCAACTGATGTATGTTGGACAGTTCTTTTTCCTTTTCTATGATTGAAGGTGGTATCTCGGCATGTTGCAAATGTACTTTTGCTCCGACCTCGTCCATTGCATCGATGGCCTTATCAGGGAATGCACGCTCAGAAACATATCTGCTTGTAAGTTTCACACATGCCTCCAGTGCTTCGTCGGTATAACGAACATGGTGGTAGTCTTCATAGCGCTCCTTTATATTCTTCAGAATGTCAAGCGTTTCTGTTTCTGTGGATGGTTCTATCATGACACGCTGGAAACGGCGTTCAAGTGCTCCGTCTTTCTCTATAGAGTTGCGATACTCATCAAGAGTTGTTGCACCGATGCACTGAACCAATCCACGGGCAAGTGCAGGCTTCATTATATTGGCAGCATCCATTGAGCCTGGTGTACTACCAGCACCTATTATGGTATGTATCTCGTCAATGAATACGATAATGTCAGGGTTCTGCTCCAACTCATGCAAGAGGGCTTGGATGCGCTCCTCAAACTGACCACGATATTTAGTGCCAGCAACTATAGCAGTCATATCAAGCCTAAAAATGCGCTTGTTGAACAACAGAGGCGAAGTGCGACGGCGAGCGATAAGCTGCGCAAGTCCTTCTGCAATAGCACTCTTGCCTACGCCTGGTTCGCCGATAAGAATAGGGTTGTTTTTCTTTCGGCGACACAGAATTTCAGTGACACGCTGTATCTCCTTGTCGCGTCCGATGACAAGGTCAAGTTTACCTTGTGCTGCTGCAAGGGTAAGGTCGGTGGAGAACTTGTCAAGTACGGGTGTCTTGTCTGTTCCGCTACCCATCGGTTTGCTTGTAGTATCAGAAGTGGAATTTTTACTCTTCCCGTTATTACGAGAAGCAAAATTGTCCTGCGACATTAAGTTGTCATCATCTTCGGACAATCCAACGCCATTCTTTATGTTTGAATTTGTTTGCATAAGAAAATTCATAGCTTTCTCGTAAGTTAAACCATTCTCTAAAAGTACATTCTTTGCACCACTTGCCATTTTGTCATGCAAAATAGCAAGAATTATGTGCTCCACGTCTACCTCCTTTGAATGTTGAAGTCGGGCTTCAAGTATTGATAGTTTGAGAATATTATTAGCATGTTCATCGAGTGAGATGCTACCATTGTTTGGCTCTGCCATTGTTGTGTTGTCAGCCTGAGCATTCTGCTCAAGTTGCAATTTTACTTTTTCAACATCAATATTAGCACCCATGAGAAGTGCTTTCAATGGGCTATGTTTGTCTCTCAACATACCAAGCACAATATGTTCGGGACGTATTACGCCAGAAGATAGCCTTATTGCTTCCTCTCTGCTGAAAGATAGGTTTTCAGAAACTCTTAGTGAAAACGAATTTGTCATTTATATTATCCTTGATAAATTATGTTCATTAATATTACTTTATGCCTTATATGTAGGCAATATTGTATATGCAAAATACATGCCATTAATTATCGGTACTGCGTTCTAACTCTCGTTCTATATATTTTAATCGGTCTGTATCATTATAACGACGGAAGTAAGCCAAGGCTTCAACAAAATACTCTTGAGCGATTTCGATGTCGCCTAAGCATCTATAGCAAATGCCTATACGAAAAAGCGAATCGCCTTTCTCGTTGTTGTAACAAAGCAATGTGTGCTTCTCGTAAAATGGAACTGCGTCGATATATTTGTTCAGGCGAAAATAGCTATCAGCGACACTATAATAATATACAGCCAATTCGTGCGGGGCAAAGGCTTTGAGCTTAGGAAGAATAGGTTCTAAAGCCTCTATTGCACGTTTGTATTCGCCATCATAATAACAACATACTCCCATGTATGCTTGAAAGCGAGGGTTAAGCTTGTATTTCTTATCAAGTTTAGAGAACCATATCAGTGCCTCATGATACTTGCCGCTTTGGAAGTATTCAACAGCTCTTGAAAGTTTTTCAGCATCAGTATAATCTGATGTATTCTCTAAAATAGCGGCATATGCGCCACTATGTCTGTGAGCAATACATGGGAGAGCGATGAAACATACCAATAAAAAAAACGTGATTCTTTTTGATATATTCATGTTATGAGTTATTCTGTATAGAAATCAATCAGTTCGTTGATTGCTTTTTGACAAGCTGCACAGAAGTTGGGATTGGCATTGCTTCGCATACGACAATCGAACGAAGGTCGGTATACACCTTTGAGGCTATAACCTGCACCTTCATACACACCGATAGAATGTGTATTAACAATCTTTTTTTTGTTATTTGTCTTTTTGCCCAAGTCTGTTGGGGTAGGGATAGGAGTTGCTGGCGCAATAAGGCTTTCCCATTTATCATGGAAATTAACGAGTGTGGTGATATTCTTTTCCCAAGGCTCTACGTCATGTGGATACATCGGTATGGCTTCTTGCTCGTAAGCATATTCGTCTGCCAATCCAGCGAAGCTATGACCGAACTCATGTACAACGACCTGCTTGTAAAGTGGATGGTGCGTCATGCTAAGGTTGTAAGAATTCAGTATGCCACCGCCTCCGTATTCCGAAGTGTTTACCAGCACAATGATGTGTTCGTATGGAGTTCCGGCAAGCGCATCGTGTAAATTCTTCTGATTGAGGGTTGTTAGATAGCGATTGGAGTAGAATGTGTCAAAATGACTGCCTAAAACCGTCTTCTTCCATACTCCTTGCGAAGGTATGCTTGTTCCAGTATCCATTGATACCGACTTTACAGCAATGATATTAAAGCGGTTACGCTTTGTCTTGAATGGTTCATGCTCGAAAAGGGCTTCTGTTGCAATGCGAGCATCCTCTAAGAATATAGGCATTTCCTCTGCTGTATATCCTTCGGCAACGTATGCGATATGAATACATTTTGTGGTATCCTCAGCTGTCTGTAATGTGGCGTAAGGCGTTACATAGCTAAAGCCAGTATGACGAATTAAAATGTCATTCGGGGCTATAACATGTGTCATTGATGTGACTATTTCGTGACGATTATTGCGTAAATCGACAGTTACATCTACAATGTCTTTCGGCATTGGTACAAGAAAAACATTCTCAAACGACTTGCTTATAGTCTTCGCCTCATCGTATGTTAACCATTCTTGGAACAATGTTGAGAAAGAGTTGATGTATATAATTTCCTTTGTGTGATGGTCCCGCACGGTAATCTGTCCATTTCCTTGGACTGGAAGAATATTTAAATTGTTCTTTTTGCCATACCAACGAGGCATTAAGTTGCACTTGTCAAGTGAAATTTGCTGCGATTGAGCGTTTCCGGAGAATATATAATCAATGCGTAATGTACTATCGCAGAAATGTTCATTAAAGTCTACCGACTTGTTTTGTGCCTTGCCTGATGTAATAGCACACATGCAAATCATGAATATTATTAGTCTAAACATGTTCTTCATATTCAATTCATATTGTTTTAAACCTATTTGTCAAAATGTTTCATTAGCTTTACGATGTAATCTCTTGTCCAATCGCTTTCATGAAAACGTTGATTGTCATACTTCAGTAAATCTATGTCCATCGCTATTTTTCCCTCGTCGCGTAAGAACTTTGTGTTGCCACATTGGGTTTCTATCAGCTTTAATATAGAAACAAATTGTTCGACTCTCTTCTCAGTGGAACCATAAACAAGGAAGTTGAGAAATTTTCCATTGCTTTTGATTTCTCCTATGGGTTCGGTAAGCAGATTTTCTGAGAATTGTATTTCGTTTATTTCCTCTGTAAGTTTTTCTTTCACGAGTTTCGCGTTCTGCTCGTAGTTAAAATTTGTGCCTACTGATAATATTATTTTGTGCATATTATAAGCGTCTTCTAAATTCTGCGCAGACAATAGATGTGGCTATTGCTACATTCAAACTGTCTGCCGTCTCGCGACCTTTAGGATAATTCGGTATGCGCAAAGCGCGATTTATAAGTTGGCGAATGGCTGGCGAAATGCCTTTTCCTTCATTTCCCATTACAATCAAACCGGTGTCAGAAAGCTCCTGTTCGTAGAGGTTTTCGCCTTCAAGAAGGGTCCCATATATGGGGAAGTTGGCAGGGAGTGAATTAAACAACTCTGAAAGATACATATATGCTACATTCACACGCGCTATGCTACCCATTGTTGCCTGGACAACTTTGGGGTTGTAAACATCTGCTGTGTCGCGGCTGCAGATTATATTTTCAATGCCGAACCAATCGGCAATACGAATAATAGTTCCAAGATTGCCAGGATCCTGCACTCCATCAAGCGCAATAGTTAGTTTGCTTGTAAGCATGGTTGTATTAACAGGAGTCTTGAGTTTCTTAAAAACGCCTAATACTTGTTGCGGATGACATAAGAAGCTTGCTTTAGCGAGCTCTTCTGTAGTAACTTCGATAATCTCACAATTTGCAGATGCAGACACTTTCTTGCCATCACCATTGAGCCATTTGGATGTTGCAACGAGTAATGTCAAATTGGACGGATGGCTTGCAAAAATGTCACCAACAACCTTTGGACCTTCGGCAACAAAGACACCTTCTACGTCACGAGATTTCTTTGTATTAAGCGAATGTAAATATTTAATTTTATTTTTACTTAACATCTTCTTAATTAAAACTATCAAAATACGTTATGAATTCTATCTTTGAGTAAAAGACCTTGCAAAGGTAGTAATATTTATCGTTTTTTTTGTACCTTTGCAAGGTTTTTCAAGCATATTGTGTATTAATTAAGTACTATTAATAAAGATGTTGTCTAAGGTAAAGTATAAGTTCGTTTTAATAACATTTGGGATGGTGTGTGTATTGGCCCTTATCTCGTCATGTTCATCAACGAAATTTATTACTGAAGACAATTGTCTTTTGAAAAGTTGCGCAATTAATTGTGAGGACCAGTCTTTCAATACAAAATCACTCGAATCATATTACGCGCAACGTCCAAACTCTAAATGGTTTTCCCTGATGAAACTACCATTGGGAATATATAATATGTCTGGACGTGATTCAACAAAGTGGATAAACCGTACATTAAGAAGAATAGGGGAGGAACCTGTTGTTTTTGACTCAGTAAAAACAAAAAAGTCTTGCGATAATATGATTTCTGCAATGAAATCAATGGGCTACTTAAAAGCCAATGCATCTTATACAGTTGCGAAAAAAAATAAAAGAGCAATAGTCAACTATGAAGTAAATCCGGGTACATTATATTTTATAGATTCTGTCAAGTATGTGATTGAAGACGAGACACTTTTACCTTTATTAGAATCAAAAGCAATAAAAGGAAAAATGTTAAAGAAAGGTTTGCCATTTTCAACATCAAATCTTGATGCTGAACGCAAGCGCATCGCCCAATACCTTCTTAATAATGGTTATTATAAGTTCAATAAGGATTTCATACACTATGTGGTTGATACAATAGGGAAGAGCAATAGGGTAGACGTGGAACTTCACCTTATAAAGTATCGAAGTTCTAACAATAGTCCAGAAACACCACATAAACACTATAGTATAAATAATATTTATTTTCGCTCTGGAGATGGCAAGAAATTGCCATTGCGCAGTCGTGTACTTGTTAATAATGTAGCGATAACCTCAAATTCGCAGTTTTGCTCAGAAGATGTTCAAAATACTTACAATAATTTTGCACGTCTTCAGGCCGTGCGTTTCACAAATATTCATTTCGAAGAATTACCCGATACAAACTTGTTGGATTGTAATATACAAATTAGTACAAGAAAACCCAACTCTATATCATTTCAACCAGAAGGAACAAATACAGCCGGTGATTTTGGTGCAGCAGCTTCGTTAACATACACTAATAACAATCTGTTTCGAGGAAGTGAAACGTTCAGTGTGCAGTTGCGCGGTGCCTATGAAGCAATCAAGGGACTCGAAGGCTATCAAAATGAAAATTATATAGAGTATAATGTTGAAACCAAACTGGCTTTTCCACGCATTATTGCGCCATTTCTTTCAGATGGATTTCGTAAAAGAAATCGTATGAAATCAGAGCTGTTATTTAGCTATAATCTACAGAATAGACCCGAATTTCATCGGCGCGTCCTTACTGCAGCATGGCGATACCATTGGAGTATGAGCAAAAAGAAATCATCATTCAGATACGATTTCTTAGACATCAACTATGTCTATATGCCTTGGATATCTGCAACATTTAAGAAGGAATATCTCGATGACGTTTCAAATAGAAATGCTATACTTCGGTATAATTACGAGGATATATTCATTCTACGTACTGGTTTGAATTACTCGTTTAGTGATTCAAAGAATGCATTGAGATCAAACATAGAGGTTGGTGGCAACTTACTATATGCCATCTCAAATTTGTTTGGAGAAAAACGTAATGCTCAAAACCAATATACGCTTTTCAAAATTGCTTATGCACAGTATGTTAAAGGCGATTTCGATTATACTCGTCTTGTAAAAATCGATACAAAGAATACACTTGCATTACATTTTGGTCTTGGTATTGCATATCCATATGGAAATAGTACTATTCTTCCGTTTGAAAAACGCTACTTCTCTGGAGGTGCAAATTCTGTAAGAGGTTGGAATGTTCGAGCTCTTGGCCCTGGAAAATTCAAAGGAAAGGATGGACGTATTGATTTCATTAATCAGACTGGTGATATGAAACTTGATATGAATATGGAATTGCGTACATTTCTATTTTGGAAGTTCAACTGTGCATTCTTTGTAGACGCTGGCAATATATGGACTCTAAAGGATTACAAAGATCAACCTGGAGGTCAATTCAGATTCAACGAGTTCTACAAACAAATCGCAGTTGGATATGGTTTAGGTTTGCGCCTAAATCTCGATTACTTCATTATGCGTATCGACTTCGGTATGAAAGCTGTAAATCCAGCTTATGATACACGCAAAGAACACTTTCCAATAACAAATCCACACTGGAATGATATGACTTTCCATTTTGCTGTTGGTATGCCTTTCTAATCAAAAATGATATATCAACAACAAAATGAAAACAAAGTCGAAATTAAAGATGAGATGGAGTATTCTTTTGATTAGGCGGTAGTTGTCAATTGCAATACAAATAATTAGTTATTTATCATAATGTTCATTATGTAATATTATTTACTTTATCTTTGCAAGGCAAGTGTAATCAAAAAAAATAAAGATTATGAAAAAAAAATTTAATAGTTCCTTGTCCTTTACTCCTAATGAGTCTGCCGATTTGTGCCTTCTTTTGACTCGTATTTATTTAGGTAAGTATGATTTGTCTATTTCTGAATGGAAATTTATTAGAGAAATTATTTCTACTTATTTTAATAGTAATAAATAATGATATGATAAAACGTATAATCACCTATGACAAAGCCACACATACCTATAATGTGGTTTTAAAAGGAATGAGCAAAAAGCATCTTCTTGTATTCAAGTACATTCTTGCTAATGTCTGCCCTTTGTGTTCTTCTGATGTAGAAATACATCATATTGGCGGTGTAGATGTGCCTTTTCAACATTTAGAAACTTTCATTCCTCTTGCAGATGTTAGCAAAGTTTGTATGAGCACGCAAAATGGCGTACTTCGTGATATTGCAAGGTGTTTTACAAATAGCGACCTTGATATTCCCTTGCGTGAGAAATTATATTCATTTGTCAAATTTAAAAAAATATCTAAGTATGAATAACAAAACCTTTAAGCAACTTCTTATTGCTATTCTTGTAGCCATTTGTTCGGCTATTGTGGCGTTCTTTACTTCTTCGTGCGCTGCTGCTCGCTATGACTCTAATAGCTACGGACGTACAAGCATCTACACCGTTGATACTACTTACATTCAGCATAACGGTATACTCTCTATAAAGATTAAATAACATGTGCTTAAATCCGATTACTATACAAAGTAACGCACGTTACTACTCGCCTTTTCTTACTTCACGCTTTAACGAAGTGCCTTGCGGTCGTTGTGAAGAGTGCCGTGATGCTCGAAAGAGCACATGGGAGGATAGATTATGCCTTGAGGTTTCCGAGTGGTACAAGCAAGGTGGTATCGGATTAATGCTAACTTTCACTTATAATAATGACTGCTTGCCACATTTTGATCGTGACGGCATCAGCGTGCCGTGCTTCTCCCCTACTGATATATCAGCCTTTTTAAATCGCATTAAGGTGCGTTCATCTCGTGAATTTGGTAACGATTTTTATCGTTATTTCGTTTGCTCGGAGTATGGAAAGAATACTAAACGCCCGCATTATCATTGTATTTTTTTGATACGTGACGGTTCTAAATACGTTGAGTTTGTTGAAATGTGTCGTACTGCGTGGTGTTGGCTCTATGAGCGTGATAAGAAAGGACACTATAAGCCTACATGTCCGCTCGGCTTTATGTTCCCTAAACGTAAGTACGGCAAATATATAGATGACAAAGGACGTAATAGAGACCCTCGATTTAAATCACAGAAAGCAGGCGCAAAGTACGTATGTAAGTACGTTTGTAAAGACTTGGCTTATTTCGATATTCCTGTAGTAAATGAGTTTTACCAAAACTATCCCGAGTTTAAAAACTACTGCCCTCGCTCTTGGAAGTCTAATAACTTAGGCTTCATTGCCGTTGAAAAAGCTTTGCAGAACGCAGACGCTACCGCTATACAAAAGCTATTGCGTTTTGGCGTGTGGTCTCCATTGCAGCAGAAGTATGTAAAGCTGTGGGATACCGCTATAAATCGCCTTATGTACGTTAATGAGCATGTAGACCTTTATAGTATCAAGACACGTAAAAAGGTGTATGAACGTTTTTTATCTCCTTTTGGTTGTGAGTTCCTTTGGTACTCCTTTAAGATGCGTGTAGAGCGTACTATGCAGAAAATGTATGAGCGTGCTTTATTCCTCCGTGATAATAAGGAGTTATCTAAAATGTATCACTTTGATTTGAAAACCTTGTTTGTTCTGTCAGACTTCAAAAAGCAAGCCTTATGGCATTGTTTATTAAAGCAGTTTGACATGTCACAGATAGGCATTTTTGCCCAATCTGTCGGCTATGATATGGACGAATTTTTTAATATCGAAGTGTGGCGAGATGTTTATTTATTAAAGCATGATAATGCCAATTTATCTGTGCATGTTCTTAACACTCCGTTGTTTCCCGACATTCCTATTACTCTTTTAGATAGTTCTATTTTTTTGCCTTATATTAAGTTTGAAAAAACCTATAAGAATTTATCTATATACTTGGCACGTATGCATTTGGCAGAGTATAAAAGACGAGGTGAACAAATTGAACGTGTAAAACGCAAAAATGGCATTTATGGCTATGATGATAAATTATGTTAAACCCTTTAAAATATTAAATTTATGGCTTTTAGAAATTGCAAATTTTCCTATTCTTGCCCTCCACCGCAAGAAGTTTATGACGATTGTATTACAACAACCATTGTTGACGGTGTAGAAGTACCTAACGTTGTTTCTGTGTCAAATAGCGAGTTTACTAAAGATTTGCCGAATTTGTCAGATTACAGGTTGTCCGACCTTATCGAAGCAGGTGTACCTATTTCTCCTGTTAATCCGAAAGTACTTGGTACTATTGAGGACACGTTAAATAATGTCGTTGATGATGTTGTAAATAATACTTCTACTCCTACTTCCGAGCCTACGCTCGAAGAACCAAAAAGTAATGAATAACCTTTAAAATATTAAATATGTCTTTAGGTAATATTAAACTTGGTACTGCTTTCGGTAAAAGCTATACCCATAATATGGATTTTGACAATAATACGACAATGGATTTTGGAACTGTTCAGCCGTTGTTGTGTCAATATCTTTTTCCTCGTTCTGACGTTAAAGTTGATTATCGTCAGTTAATTCGTCTTGCACCTATGCCGACACCGAGTTTTGCTCGTTTGTTTGCAAAAAATTATGCTCGTTTTGTGCCTATCTCTGATGTTGTGCCTTATCATGAAGCGTTTTTGTCTAAAAAACCTTATTATTCAGATAATAAGTCTTTCATTCCTCGTAAGATGCCATATACTTCTAATCGTGTTCTTATGTGGAAAATTTTATACAAGTCACATTGGACAATTTATTATAAAGACCCTAAAACTTTTGAGTATTTTCAAGGTGCTCCAGGTTCTGATGCTTGGGACAATATTGTAGTTGATCTGCTCCGTTCTTTTCATCGTTACGCAATGGGTTCTTCAGAGCCTACTATTGACACTGCCCGTCTTCAACCATCGCAGTATGTTTATAATTCTTATGCCGTGACGTTTGAGGGTTCAGATTATATTGTACCTATATATACTTCCACCGCTACTGCAAATGCAAGACCCGATGGTTTTATCTGTTTTAAGTTTTCGGATGCGATGAAGCGTTTGCGTAAGCAGTTAATCGGTCTTGGATATAGCCTTACTTTCGATGATAATACGCCTGTTTCTTTGGTTCCGATGTTGGCTTATTATAAAGCATATTTTGATACGTTCGGTTTAACACGTGTTCGTGCGTTTGAAAGTACAGATTGCTATGCCCTTATACGTAGAATTTCTGATTATGAGTATGCTTATGATTTGTCGCTGATTAATAATGTAGCGTTAAAGTATAGCCCCAAAAATACAGCTGCTTATTTTGACGATTTCGTATATGAGTTCTCTAATTTGTTTTTTACTGATAGTAATAACTTTTTAGCTGCCCATCGTGATAGAGCCAATAACGGTGTTATTACTCCTATTAATAGTAAATCTATGTTTTTGGAGGCTAACGGTAACGGTCTAAATGTTTTAAACCCTACCGATGCCGACCGTATGCAAGTAACTGCGGTTACTCGTTCTTTAGGTTCTGAATTTACAGGCGGTTTTACTCAGTTGACACTTGATGTGTTAAAACGTATTACTCGTTTTGTTGCGAAAGATAGTGCTATCGGTTTCCGCATCAGTGATTGGGTGCGTGTGCATTATGGTGCAGACGTTGTTAATACTCTTTTTGAGGAGTCTAATTTTATAAGCTCTTCTACTACTCCTATAGATATTTCAGACGTATTTAGTACCTCTGAAACTGCCAATATTGGAAATGACAATAAAGGTGATTATTTGGGAGCGTATGCAGGAAAAGGAATAGGTTTTAATAAGAACGGTTTTAGTTTTCATGCTCGTTGTCATGGATATTTGTTTATGTTCTCTTGTATTGTTCCGCAAATTCGTGATTTTGTAGGATGTGACCCGACGCTTTATGCTATTGATACTGATACTGTACCCGTGCCCGATTTTGATGCGCTTGGAATGGAGTTAACACCACGTGGTGCAGTTGTTGGTGATAATTTTATCTCTTCTTTTAATGAGTTTACCGATAAGTCATTCGGTTTTGTTCCTCGTTATAGTGGCTTTAAGGTTAAAAAGGACGTTGTAAATGGCGATATGTATTGCGGTTATTATAAGCGTGATTTGCAACCGTACTATTTAAACCGTATTCCGTATAATAATTATATGAAACCTAATCGTGAACTTCGTGTGCATATGTCTCCTAATGCTTCCACCGCTTGGCAAGTTCTTGACGGTAACACAAGCGTTGGTAACTTTAACCGCTTGTTCTACGATGAGGGCAACCCATTTGCAGACTACGATAACCCCGATAACTTCATCGTGCAAACGGTTTTTGATTTCAAGGTTAAAAACTTCTTGAAACCTATTAGTGAGTCTTACGAAACGTTTGACGATAGCAACGACAACAACACTACTAATGTGTCTGCTAACTAATGTTTAACTATGGGTGCATAAAATTTTATGCACCCTTTAAAACTTTATATTATGAGTTCTTTTTTAAACTCCATAGGTTCTAATATTCAATCTCTTGCTAATGGTGCTTTTTCTTCTCTTATCGGTGGTAAGATTAGCAGCGGTATTAGTAAGGATATGATGCGTTATCAAGATAAGTTGAACGACCAAAACGCCTTAGATGCGTACAATCGTCAACGTGCTTTAATGGGTGATGCTGCATTACTCCAAAAACAAGGTATGCTTAAAGCCGGATATAACACTGCCTTTGGTTCTAATGGTTCTGTTATGAATGCCGGTACTCCTTCTTCTTCTAATGTTGGTTTAGGTTCTGCCGAGTCTAACAAGATGCCTAATAGTTTTCAAACGTTGTTAGATGCTAAAAATTCTGAGTCTTCTACAAAGGTTGCAGACGCTCAAAGTGGCTTGTTACGCTCTCAGCAGCAGTCGCAAGACATTAAAAATGCTTTTGAGATTGACCGACAAATAGAAGAGGTTGAGAAGTTGCACAAGGAGAATAAAATTTCTGATGCAGAGTATCAGATGCGCATGGAAAATCTTAAACGTGCTCTTGATACTCACGACGCTTATGTTACCGAGCAACAAGAACATGCTAAACAATCTGAAATACAGACAAGAATTACTGATATTCAGCGTCAGCAAGAGGAGGTTAAAACGCAAATACTTTCTATTACTAAAGATATGAATAGTGAGCAGCTTAAACAACTTCAATTTATTACAGAGCATCAATTTGAGCGCTTTGTTAATGATATGGAAGAACAAAGTAGTCGTATCGCTGCTAATAAAGCGTCGGCTGCTGCTTCTTATGCTTCGGCTGCTGCGTCACGTGCACAAGCTATGTATACCGCCACTCTTAATAAACTTGAGGCTGCTAAAGTTCCGTATGCGGATAAACTTGCTCGTGCTATTTCTGACCAAGCACGTAATGCTGCTACTCTTACATTTAATCAAGCTATTGGTGCAGGTCTTGACAATGCCCCCAAGGCTCGTGAGGCTCAATATCAAAATTATATTAAAGGACAAGAAAATAGTTTTATTGGTCGTCATATCTTTTATAATATTCGTGGTGTTTTTGAAAATTCTGTTGGCAATATTTTACACTTTGGTAAATAATTATTATTTTTGTGTATGGATTTTGTTAAACGTTTATTTACTTCGTGTTGCCTTACTATGATATTACTTTTTGTTATATTATTTTGTTTGGCTTTTTTGAATTCGATTTTTATTTAATCTTTAGAATTGTTCCGAGGCATACCACCTCGGGACTTTTTTTGTGTCTTCAATCTGCTTAGCGAGCCTGTCGAGCGGTGCAGCCAAAAGAGTGCAACGCACTCCACTCTACGCCTTGCACAATTGTGCTCGGACGCAGTCCGAAATGTGAGCGCAGCGAGGTCGACCAAGCGGATAGCGCGATGATTAGCCCAACCCATAAACAACGCCGTTTAGCTTGACGGCGCGGTTTACTTGCCTTAATATTGTCAATTGGTACACGGTTCTTCCGTGTGTTTCCAACCTCTATGTAAAAAGAGGTGCACAACGTATGAAATTCTAATACCTTTCCGTTTGTGCATTGTGTTCCTACTTGATATAAATCAATTAATCAAGACTTTATGAAAAATCTTTATCATAGTGTTCATTGTAACTTATTCGTATTAGTACCAAAGAATGTCAATTTGTAACAACCACAATGATAGTTTTTCAATAATATTTTGTACTTTTGAAATCAATATCAAGAGTCTTGATAGTTGCTATAAATTAATCAAAAATGCAATACAATCGTAAGATAATACATATAGATATGGATTGTTTTTATGCAGCAGTTGAATGTCTTGACAATCCTGCGCTTTTGGGTGTGCCTGTTATTGTTGGGCACGACTCAGAACGAGGTGTTGTGTCTACAGCCAGTTATGAAGCGCGTCGTTATGGTGTACATTCTGCACAATCCATACGTATGGCTAAGCGGTTGTGTTCAGATCTGCATATTGTAGAACCGCATTTTGAGCGTTACAAGGAAATCTCAGATGCAATTCATAAGATTTTTCAGAGGTATACTGATTTGATTGAACCAATCTCACTTGACGAAGCATTTCTTGATGTCACAGAGAATAAGAAAAATATAGAACTTGCAATTGATATAGCTAAGGAAATAAAGTTCGCAATTTGTAAAGAAATTGGGCTTACGGCTTCTGCCGGTGTTTCATATTGCAAATTACTCGCAAAAATAGCATCTGATTATAATAAGCCAGATGGACTTTGTGTTATACATCCAGACAATGCGATAACGTTTCTTGGCAAATTGAAGGTTGAAGACTTGTGGCTTGTTGGTCATAAGACTGCCCTTGAGCTACATTCGCTTGGTATCTTTACAGTCAAACAATTGCGTGGTCAATCGCTTACTACTTTAACACGTCTTTTTGGTAAGCGTGGACAGCAATTTTATGACTATGCTCGTGGTATAGATGATAGTCCAGTAGAAACTCGTAATGTAAGAAAATCGGTGAGTTGTGAAAATACTTTTATGCAAGATCTTTCAATACGTTCTAATGTCATTATTGAGTTATATCATATAACTATTGAACTTGTTAATCGTTTGTCTGAAAGCGGTTTTGTAGGACACACACTTACACTAAAAGTAAAGTATGCTGATTTCACGCAAGTCACGAGAAGTGTAACCCACACTACCCCACTCTTGACGAAACATGAGATACTGCCATTAGCAAAAAAACTTCTTGCTAAAATTGAATTTAATGCCTTACACCCAATAAGGTTAATGGGACTTGGTGTAAGTAGTGGAGATGAAAAGTCAAAAGAAGAAAAGGAACCAAAAATACACTATGAAGAACCAATGCTTCCTTTTACTTAATAACAATAGAAAAAGGGCAACCCAATATCACTATTGGATTGCCCTAACACATATTATTATATTGCTAAATTAGCAAACCTTGTGCGAACCGTCGCTAATAACAACGTCGATAACCTTAGGCTCCTTGCCATATTTTGCAGAGTACTTAGACTTAGCGTCAGCGATGAACTGAT
>ERZ1034678.799-NODE-799-length-16718-cov-7.129028_pt1 | contig 16718 bp, 22 predicted proteins | sample MGYA00520640_ERZ1034678 | MGnify/ENA primary metagenome ERZ1034678 (study PRJEB33766, sample SAMN09781767) | gut metagenome | biome: gut microbiome | host: Homo sapiens | place: Madagascar | study: EMG produced TPA metagenomics assembly of the PRJNA485056 data set...
CTTCTTGTACACCACTCTAAGTTTTTATAAAAATTATTTGATTTATTTGAATCAATATGATTAACATCAAGTTTCTTATATTTTTTTAAACACTCTGGTATGTCCAAAAAATGTTCTGCTACAAGTCTGTGTATATAACAGCGCTTCTTTCTTGTTTCGCTCCCCAATGTAACGCTTAGATACCCATGTCCATTATCTCTGCCCTTTAATACCTTATTTGTTTTAATATTTTTTACATTGCCATAATTTGATATAGCATATAAATCCTCAAAATCATGTATTGGAACATAAATCTCTACATCTTTTTCCATCCTTGTATATGGCTTTCCAACATCGTGCAATAGTCCAGCATAATAAAGAGTATTGTTATCTTTAAGTTTGTTAGCAACAGAAACACAATGCTCACCAAGAGTTAATGTATGATGTGGATTATCTTGGTCGTAATCCATATAACTATTAATCCACTCGTCAATATCTTTTCTTTTATCGTTCCAGTGATGAATCTCAATGTCATCCCAACCTTCGAACCAATAAGGCGTGTCAAAGCTTTTATACATGCGCTCAATGACATAATCTGGTACGTGCCTGTCTCTATTCGCATTATTCCTTAGACATTGCTCATATGGAGTAGCGGCAATGATACATTCTTTACGACAAGGGATGCGGTTTAGCTCTTGTAGGAAAGCAACGCGCCTTTTAGAGCTTAAATTGCAAGCATCATAGATAACATTATTACCTTCTTTTAATGCCGTCTTGATACGCTTATGCAATTCCACAAACAGCTCATGGTTATGAGTTTGGTCATTGATATCTAGATAAAGTTCTTCTCTTAATGCATCTGAGCTGAATACAATATAATTATTTTCCATTGCTAGATTATAAGCAATGGTGGATTTACCACTTGCGGGTAAACCCACCATACACACTAGCACTGGCTTTGTGCTAGTGTCCATTTATTCACCAGCTTTAAGCAGGAATTTACGGGAGACGTTCTTGAACGATTTTTGTCCATCCTGACTACGATACACAAATCCCTCACGCAGACACTTCTTATTGATTACACTCTTGCCATCGGCAGACTGCTTGAACTCCTCGAAGTCATCGGCATCAGGCAGGATATAGTTATCATCAATAATAGGCACGAATGGGATATCGTACTCAGCTAGAATCTTCTTCGCTTCGACAGAACCAAGACGCTCTCCATCAAAGATTAGATTGAATGCTGCAAAGCGGCGCTCATCAAGCTTGTACTTGTTACCCTGTACGGACTCACCGTATGTCTCACCCTGTAGTACAACGTGCTTATGGTTATGCTTCTTTGCAATATCCTTAAGAGCATCCTCGACATTGTACTTGAAAGCCATTTCCCAGTAGACGTTTCCGATGCCAGACATATCAGAAACAAAGTTCTTCTGATCTGCATCCATCTGGCGAACATTACGTGAACACACACCGAAATCAGGCTTACGACCAGTCAAATCAAGGAAGAACGTAGTAGAAGTGCCATCAATCTTCTCAGTCACAACATAAGGATTCTTGTCTTCGAGCATGAACATAACATTCTCGATGCGATCCTCATCTGTTTTCTTTACCCATACAGGCCAATTCTTAGGATTGTCTTTCTTACGACCAAAGAAAACAAACAGTAGCTTGCGACCCCATGCACGCTTCATAAGCCACTTCCACCACTTCTTCTTGGCAAGCTTAGAATTGCGTGCGCACATATTATTGTACTTGGCGTTGGGATTAGACTTAGCCTTACGAGCATTATCCTCGGCTACATAATACTTAATACCAAGCAGATTTGTCACGTCCTCGTGAACGTCCTTATCCTTAATCTCAGGGAACACATCAATGGGCATGAGAAGTCCCTGCGAATAGACCTTACACATCTTAATGGTCTTAACCTTATAATGCTTCTTCTCAAGGAATGCAAAGCGCTCATCATTATTAGGAACAAGCGAATCAGTCTCGATATATAGAGCCTTATCGCCTACCTTAAACTGATTCTTCTGGGCGATAATCCACCAGCCGCCGACACGTGCATGTTCAACACGGTCATAGTTTGGAATAGGCTTAATCTCTTCAATAATAACTGGATAAGCCAATGCACGCTCACCATTTACTAGCATATTGCAACCTTTCTACTATGCCTAACCTGTTGTTATCATATGATAGCAACTATTTTAGTTTCAAACCACTACATGCAACACATTTAGTTGCTGCTCCTCATAATCTTCATAGCCTTTTCTATTTTTCCAACAACACAATCAATATCCTCAAATGTAATATCAGAAGAAATTGTAAATCTAATAGACCTTGCACATTCTTCATCCGTTAATCCAAGGGCTTTGAGAACATAAGACGGCTTCTTAGAATGACTATTGCAGGCAGAACCAGTGCTGCATTGAATATCATCTAGGTCAAGCATATACAAAAGCTCTTCTGAACCAATGCCTTCAGGCAACCTTACATTAATATTATTTGGCAGTCTTGACGCTAAACTGCCATTTGGAACACATCCTCTTGTGACAAGCTCACGCATGAAATAATTACGCTTCATACATATGGCATCTTTATTTTCCATTTCCTCAGATGCGAGTTCAACGGCTTTCGCAAAGCCGACAATACCAGCAACATTTTCAGTTCCCCCTCTAAGTCCAGAATTCTGGCTACCATAGATAATGGGCTGAATTTCAATGCCGTTTTTCTTGTATAAGAACCCAACCCCTTTAACACCTCCAACCTTATGTGCCGATGCGCTTAACATATCAATACCCATTTCCTTAACATCAATAGGAATCTGTCCAAAGGCTTGCGTTGCATCTACATGAAGAACGCCACCATATTTATGAACAATCTCAGAGACATCCACGATGTTCTGAATAGTGCCAACCTCGTTATTCGCCATCTGAATCGACACTAAAACATCATAATAAGTAGGTTCTTCACGCTCTTCGAATACAGACTCAAGTTGGTCTACATCTACAAACCCAAATTCATCAACATCAAGATATGTTACATCACAATAGTAAGTACTGCTACCAAGTCGCTCCATAGCATCAACACATTCCATGATAGACTTGTGCTCAATCTTGGTTGTAACAATGGAAGTACTGGAAATATCCATCATACCAGCAAGCACATAACCCTGAATAGCCCAGCAATTGCTTTCAGAACTGCCAGAAGTGAAATAGATTTCATCTACATCCGCATTGATGAAGTTTGCAATCGTCTGGCGTGAATCTTCAATGGCGTGCTTGACCCTAGCGCCGCTACTATAAATAGCAGAAGGATTATAAAACTCGTCCTTCAAATATGGCATCATGGCTTCAAGAACTTCTGTGTTAACCATAGTAGTTCCTGCATTGTCTAAGTACATACATTAACTCCTTAACAATATGGAGAATAGCAGCGACTAGTATTCTATCAGAATACATATTATCCAAACCATTCTCCATATAATTTATATGTATTCTATTGTTTAGCAGTAAACCTTATTATAATAGTCATTACGATAAGGATTAAACTCACGATAGCGGCGCTTATGACTATGACGCGCTAAATCATCAAGATAATCATCAACATAATCTAGATAATCACTGTAAGTCTGAATGAGCTTATCCCAATAATCATCGTCCTCATCATCATGATTCTTGCGCTTCGGCTCATCCTTTACATCATCCTCGTCCTGAGAATCATATAGGTCGCAATGCTCGCAATCTCCATCGCAATCTTGCTCACCAACGACATCATCGCCATCGGAAACATCTGAATAATGGTATAGTTTGTTCTGTAGGAGATAACCCTCAAGCTCCCACACCTTGCGCTCAATATTCTTCATGCAAATGTCAATACCCATATCTTCATCATAATTAGCAGGATCAACGCAAGAAGAAGATTCGACAATTACAAAACCATTTGGCAGCTGACATGCCACAATAGTACACTTATCAAATGCCTTGGTAATTGCAATATCGGAACTCTCAATAAGTTCATCTACAACAGCCTGAGTTACCGTATTCTTTGTACGTGCCATAATAAATCACCTTTCTATTGGCATATAACCTTAATTATAAGACAGAAAATCAATAGCTTTTGTGCCGAGTCTTTCCACAGTCCTAGTGACATTCTGTCTTGTACAATCCATTGTATCACTAATCTCTTGATGTGTCATCCCATTTAATAGACATGATAAAATATATTTTTCATTATCGTTTAAGCTGTCGGTAAATTCTTTGACCATCATGTTACTGATAATTCTATCATCAAGATCATAATCAATCAAATTTTGGTTAATTTCTTCATCAGAAACACACATGTTTTCATATGAATAATAATCTGCCAATTCCTTTTCTTCGTTTAACAAATAATATGGGTTCGCATCGTTAAGCGCACCATCAATGATTCTATTCATTTCATCTGTCTCGCCATTAGAAAACTCTCTAAGTTTATATTCGTTTTCCAATAACCATTCAATAGCTTCCAACGAACAATCACCAACATGATCGCACTCATAATCCGCATCTGATATCTCAATATCAAGACAACCATAAAAATTATAGTAGAAATCATCATTTTCTACTGTTTGTTCTTTAATGGGTGTTTCCATATATCATATTCCAACTTTCTTTCAATCTATTTACATCACAAAGAATCTTCCATCAGAAAATTCTGTTTTATTCTTATGATATTATATCAGAAAAGTAACATAAATGGAACTCTCTTCACAAAATAATTACATATTGAGCTGTAGATAGCTGTATCCATCGCTATCGGTATAGTAGATATTCTTTATCCCAAGATCTTTCAGGGCGTTCATACAGGCAGGACATGGCTTAGCAAGTCCGTACCCAAGTTTGGTGCCACGAGAGATTCTATATACATATACCTTGACTTTAGACCAGTCAATATCTATTCCAACAGTATATGGTATTGAGGAAATAGCCGCTATCTCGGCATGGATACTATCGTTGATATAGTTACCACCAACGTTATTAAACGTCCTATATTTACGGTTGTATTCCTTCTGCATTGGGTGAGACTTATCGTCATTCTTTCCGCGCCCGATGATATGTTTCTTATAGACAATTACAGCCCCAGTATGAAACCTTTTGAACTCAGATGATTCAGCTTCCATACGTGCTTCATTGAACATACGCATATCAAACTTAGAAAAATTCACGATAAACCTTCCAATAAATATCTAATCGTACAAGCGATTTGCTTTTCTTGCCTTGTTATATTCTTCCGTTGGGTTATAATCATCAGAGCATTCGTGTGTTAGATGCCAAGACTTACACACGCTGCATTTGTATGGACGAAGAATCTTTGAGCTATTAATAAATAAAGTCTTAGCTGCGCATAACGCATCATATCTACATGAATACTTCTTCTTTGATTTACATGTATCCATGTTCTTATACCTGACATGAATAAAATGATGGCAGAGAAAACTCTTATCATATAACTTTGTCGTATCTTCAATCATTGGACGTGTATCATTATAGTATCCGCAATCTACCTTGCTGCCACGTTCTTTGATTCTATTTTGACACACAGTACAAATGAAAGTAGACACTTGTTCTCCTTATTTGCCGTCAACCTACATGGATATTATATCATGTTTACATAAAAAAAAGAGGGCGCATCCAAAAGGACGCACCCTCTCTACATATATTAAACACAATTGCTTTCGCGTTAAGATTTCAATGATGTATCATTTACTCTCACATAGCCGAAACTATCCGTCTTTCATGGGCAACCCTAGAGTCTCCAAGGCGTGTTCACTACTTACCAGTGTTAATCATTGGAGTGGAACCATTTGGAACCACAACAAGATTACCTTCCTTGCCAACATCCTTCAAAGCGTCAATGTAATGTTGCTGCAACACTTGGTCATTAAGGCTTTGTGCGAGAACGGCATTTGCGTCTGCTTCGCCCTGAGCTTCAATCTTCTTAGTCTCAGCCTGAACCTTTGCAGTCTCCTGCTCATTCTGAGCCTTCTGCTTTGCTACCTCAGCCGCCTGAGCCTGTGAATAGCTGTCGGTAATAGACTTAGGATAACGTACATCCTGTACACTTACTTGCTCAACAGTAAGGCCAATCTTATTCCACTTCTTAGTCAGTGCATCCTGAACAGCCTTAGTAAACTGAGAACGATCAGTCAGCATGGTAACGGTATCAAACTTACCAGAAACCTCACGGGTAACAGCGCGAACATCATTGGAAATATACTTCTCAACAAAGCTCTCCTGAGTACCATACTCAGAATAAAGGCTAAGCGCTGAATCTGGATTCAAGCTATAGTTGACCTGAATATCCACGTTGGCGCTGGCACCAGACTTATCATTGATTGACACCTGCTTGCCCTCATATGAGCCGCCATCAACCTTATAGTCCGTATCGCCATAAAAGTTGATAAGATTATTACGGACATCATACGTAATAACATCTTGCCAAGGCATCTTGATATGGAAACCAGCTTCAGAAGTTGAATCGGCAAGAGAACCACCGAGATTACGAATTACGCAAACCTCACCAGTGTCCTGTGTATAGATGCAAGAACCACCGATAAATGCAAAGGCAAAGACAATACATACTACTGCAACGCCACGAGCGCAAGTGTGCGCAAATTTTACAGTCTTAATATCCGTCTCGTTTTTAATATATGACTTCCCAAGAATATTGGTGTCCTCAATTGGTTCTGGAATCTTTGTGCGAACATTAAATACGATACATGGAATCGCAATAAGCAATGCGATAATTCCGATAACAAACGTTACCATATCAATCCTTTCTCCATACAACATTCAAACAAAAAAACAGGATGCGTATTCACGGCACATCCAGAGGGTCTGTTTTAGGTGTTTCAGCTCACCGATTACCCCGTGAAGGCACTTGCTTATCTCCTAGCAAGAAGGCTCGCTATCCTCCCGAATAGCTATGCGGCGTTGCCTATTCTACCGCAAAAGATTTTTTTCGGGAAAATCTTGAAAAACCACTGCCAATAGGGGCAGGTCTTATATGGCAGAGTAATTCGGTTCCGACCCGAATGCTTATAAATAAGCACGCTTTGCTTAGCAGGCAAGCCCAGCTCCCCGCTGGTTATCTACTCCGAAGGTGGGGTGCGTTACCAACTACACCACATGTCTTTTGTAAAATAACATAATCATAAGTACATGGCTACTTATTTTCCGTCTATACTGAGACACGTCTGGATTCGAACCAGAGACAGTTAAGCTATCATCGCCACGGGAATCAAGCTACATCGTGATTATATCCACGCCCCAATTGTTATACAATGTCAACTATGACAATAAAAAATCATGGAGCCGATGACAGGCGTTGAACCTGCAAACCTGCTGATTACAAATCAGCTGCTCTACCAATTGAGCTACATCGGCATTTGTACAATAGGTTCTGAGCGCCATGCGTGATTCGAACACGCGCACGCGAGACTTAGAAGGACTCGGCTCTATCCCCTGAGCTAATGGCGCTCAGAACCTATTGTTAACATGTTGTAATTATACCACATCTTTATATGTTTCATTGTGAATAATTCTTGATATAACACTGTGTTTAACTTTAAACTTCTTAGCAAGAACTCTACATCCATATTCTTTATCTTTTGGTATATAATGTTCTCTTATATATTTAACTTGTTCCGCTGTTAATTTTGCCGAGCTACTATCAACTCCGCTTTTAGCTACTGCAAGCCCAGTGTCATATGCGTGCCTTGAGTTTTCTTGTGGTGTAACCCACTCAAGATTATAAGCATTATTGTTTAACTTGTTACCGTCTTTATGATTGATATGCTGTTTTCCTTCTTCATAAGGAATAAATGTTTCAGCAACAGCTCTATGTATTTTAAATACCCGCTTGTTATAACGGCTACCAAGAGACACGCACACTTGATAATATCCTTGCTTATTCTTACATGTCTTGTATTCAGTTCCAGTTCTAACGTTTCTTAATTTTCCAGTATTAGATACTTCAAAGTCGTTAAAAGTTTTATTATGATATACTAGACATTTCCACTCCTCATCCAAATCTACCTACTTTCAATTAAAAACCAATAATACTATTTAAAAAAGATATAATACAAACAACATTATATCTATGTATTTTAGGGTGGGAGATGAGTGAGTCGAACACTCATCAATCCGTTATAAGCAGACTGCCCTAACCGTTGTGCTAATCTCCCGTATCGGTGGAGGGGGTCGAACCCTCATGCCTTTCGGCAACAGATTTTGAGTCTGTCGTGTATTCCTAATTCCACCACACCGACAAAAACCTAGACGGTAACATTCCACTGGCAGTGGTTGGATTCGAACCAACATACAGGAGCTACCTGTTTTGCCCATTAAAGCATAGCGTATACCGATTTCGCCACACCGCCAAGTCACATTACCGTCTATGGAATATATACTTAATCAACAAGATGCCTGCTTCGTTGAAGGAATGCCCGCAATCAAGGTAAAGGGCAAATATATACTCCATAGACGGTGGTAGCTTACTAAAGTCCTCACCAACTACCAGAGGGGTCACTTATTTTAAATACCGCCCGCATTGGCAGACCTTCCAATGCTACCGATTTACGCAACGGTGTACGCTTAACAGTCCGCTTCCTCCGTTAAGACAAGGGGCAACATTACGCCGTTACCATGCGCCCAAGACCTGTCAGGTAGCTATCTCCATCGTAGACCTTGGGACTGAGCGTTGACGGAAAATGAAAACGTAAGTCAAATAACTCACACGCAAGGAGCAACCGTTAAACCAAAACAGAAAGGAGTCAAAACATTTTCCGTCTACGGAATCGTACCGTACCATCTGCGTTAGTGAAATCAACCAAAAGACTAACACAGAATCGAACCTCGCTTTGTCGGTCAAGCAAACCAACGCGAAAGATTGTCTCAGGCCTTCGCCTTACCTTCATAAAACGTAGTGGTAATTCGGTAACATAGGAAATGGAGCTGAGACACAGGGAGCGACCCCATATCTTTCCATCCCGACTTTACGTCAATCTATGGCTGGATTGGCTACCAACAACTTTCACCCACCATTCAGCATATTATCTTCTAATACAGTCCAACTTTGGGCTACTCGTACTCGCGTCTGGTCTTATAGCTGATTACCAGCATCAATTGGACAACTATCTTATGGCACTCCAAGCGATTGGCATAGTTGCCACACTACCCTCTACTCGGTTCAATGGAATATATTCCATATCTATTGCGATAGCGACCAGTTAGCGATACCATTTTCTTGCGTTTCATCACAGCGCCGTGCCTACCCTCAGTTGAGATTTTCCACCTCTCCTGCCCTTATAAGATGTCTGTTGCCAGCATCGGGCAAAGTCTACCTATAGAGTATCCCCTATAGTGGAACTCTTTGAGCACGCCCATGACCTCATGGAATTGAGAATACACATGGTTGAAACAATCCTTCGCGTTGATTTCTCAACGCTGATACTTTATGTAAATATCAAGGTGCAACTGGAAACTTTCGTTTCTCTGTGTCAGATATTATAGCATCTAACTTTATCAGTTGCAAGAACTTTTTTGAACTTTTTTCCATCTTCTTTTCTCAAGGTGCTCATCAGATTGATCTGCGATTTGTCCGCGTCTCTTTCTGACATCAACTATATTACATGGTGCCTATATCTATGTCAACAACTTTTTTAGAAAATTTTGAAAACTTTTTTCGTAGCAGTCCGCATTGCATCAGCGGACTAAATATGTATCAACAAACATAAGCAATGATATTATAGCAGATATTTGCAATGGTAAAAAATATAGAACACCTAAAATCTTCCGTCAATTTAAACTGCACATCACAAACGCTGTCAAAAGAGAAATTTGAAATAGTAGTTTTAAAGCAGTCATTCCGTCTGATTATCATTCTATCGTCCTCTAGCGAAGCTGTGACATTTTCTTCAAAAGACCTTAAAATAAATGTATATGGTCTTGCTATATATGTATCTATGTTTACCGATTCAAACTCTATCTTGTCTTCGAGAACACGTTTAAGCTCGGTCTTATCGCCATTGGAAAATCCGTATTTACTATAGTCGAACATGCGCAAATGCTCCTCTCAAGAAGTGTGTTGTGAAATATTTAGAATATAGCAATACTTCACAACACTAAGATATTAGCACCAAACCATATCATTTGCATCATATAAAATATTCCATCTAAGAAGAGAAAATATCTATATGGCCTTTGACCATTTCCCTGAAGTTCCGCACTGGCGTATCGCACATGCTGCGCTTCAATTCATCTGAAATTATTCCATTCACTTTTCTATCCTTGTTATTGTCCGCAAAGGCATCTTTGATATTTATTCCACACTTGTCTAATTCCAATGTTATCCTGTGCATTATTCCGCTCACATATATCTGTAGCGGCAACAGATTATATCCAACATAGTTCTTAGATATATTCCGCAACAGCCTATAGTAACTGAACCTATAGGAATATTCCGAACTGCCTTTGCGATTCTCCACCTTGAAACAGCTGTCTTCATGCAATCCGACTATTGGTATCTTGCATGTCCCATACCTGTTCCGTCTTTCCCATATATCAATTTCGCTCAGCTTAATCAAATCATCGGCTAATTTTTCCGATATAGATATATCATACGGCTCACCATTATCGGGCTTTAACGTTGCTCCATCCCACCATATATTTTCCGCTCTAAGGTTCTTCACAACGCTCATATCATCGTTATAGATACCTTCATATAGACTTCTAAATAGTGTCTGTATATAGAACCCGTTATAATCCTCATACATTCCTATATCATGGTATATCTTTTCAAACTGCGCATTGGAAATAAATTTCTTAGAAGCATTTGGTTTGGCTAATGACCAAAGAATATTCCGATCCAAGTCATTCAACATATATTCCATATCTTTATTGCCAAGATATTTGGCATACAAACCAAGGATATATATAATAGTCGTTATAGCCTTTGGGCTATTAGGATTCATTCCTAATATGATATTCTGCAAATCAACAGGTGTGCAATTTGAATAATCATATTCGCCTATAACACATAATGATTTAGCCACCTTTGCCGTGTTATCGGAATCAAATGTCTGTATAAAGTCATCAAAATTTTTCCGCAAAGACAAGCGCTCCCTTCTCTTAGTTTTGTTTTACCACTCCAACACTCTCCAATATCTAAGATTATAATAAACAAAGGCGGCTGTCAAAAAACAACCGCCTTATATCAATTACTTTGCGTATGCCGCTACTGAAATTTTTCCGTATGACTGTTCAACCTTGCTCACATAGTAATCAAGATTTTCCATCTTCTTGACTATAGTTTTATTATCAACGCCACTCTCAATATCTTTCCAGTACAAATCCCAGTCAAACACCATGTTGGTAATGTCTTTTTTCCGACCAAACAGACCCATGATACTCACCTTTCATTAAATAAAATCATAACCAAGCTCAAGACTGTCGAACACGTCTTTGATTTCATCATCCATAATGCCGATGTATTTTCGTGTAGTAGCTACGCTGCTATGATTGAACACATAGCTTAGAATGACAAGCGCCTTATCCTTATCTTCCGCATCGTGCCATGCCCTAAAGCCGAATGATTTCCTCAAGGAATGGCTACCGATATTCTGGTTAATCCCAGCTTCCTTAGCTGCGTTCTTGACGATACGCCAAAGGGTAGTAGCTGCAATAGCGCCGTCACCCTCACGGGATTTAAACATATACTCGTCTAAATTATCCATAGGGAACTCATTAAGGTACTCTACAATAACTTTCTTCACGGTGTTATTAAAGAACAACTTGACAAACTTCTTCTGCTTGCGTGTTTTTTTAGGTTGCAAAGTATAGAAGTCCTTAAACTTATACTCTCCGTCCTTAACACTGTCCAAGAAGAAACTCCATTTAAGCGTAATCAAATCGCTTGCACGCAGACCGACATTGATGCCGATAACGAACAGTAACTTATTCCGACTGGCAAGCTGACGATGATGTTCATCGGCGGCTTCATTGATATGCTTGTCAAACACATCAATCATAGACTTAATCTCTTCATCGGTACGGAAAGCATACACCTCAGAAGATACACCAGCAGGCTTTAATCCACCGCTATTATCACGAGCCTTCGGACTTTTAGACTTAACATCTTTAGTGCCAATGATAACACTAAACGGAATGATATTGTTCTGCTGCTTTTCTTCCACAACAACTGGCGCAAATGCTGGGCTAGCCATTATCAATCCCTTCCTCTCGTCTTTCTTTACTATATTCTACCTTATATCAATGTAGTTATCAAGTAGTTAACTCATATTTTTGCAGTCAATTTTGAAAATAAAAAAAGGGTGGAACAATAAATGTTCCACCCATCTATTATAACCTATATATAAGGTATTATTCTTCTAAATCAAGATCCAACTTATTCTTTTCAAACTTAATACGAAACTCACCATTCGCAAATTGTCGCATAAGAATCTCTAGCACCGTGTTCATAGAGAAACCAACCTGTTTGCAGTAGGCACTGAAAGCATCCTTGACATCCTTGTCGATGGTTGTATTGAGTACAACTTTATTATTTTCCACCATACTAATCCCAATCCTCGTCACGCACACGGGTAGACTTTACGGCTACAAAATCATCGCACCATGAATCATCATCCAAGTATACAATCTCCCACTCATGCGCCTTGCAATAACCAGCTTCATCGTCCTGCACCTCAAAGCCATTATCAAACGGCTCGCAGTTACGGCAGTTGGCGCAGCAACGTGGATGAATCTTAGACATTTTTTCTCCTAACAATTAGTACAAATCAAACTCACGAATGGTATAATAGCTTTCTTCATATCTGGCAAAATAATTATTGCCATACTCGGCATCCTCGTCATAAGGTGGATACCACGCTATATATTCTCCGTTATGTCCACTTTCAACCTGTCTTGTATATCCACAATCATCAAGATATTTTTCAGCATCATCATATGACATAAAGATTCTGTCAATATCTTGAAAATTATCATCCCATTCTAAGCCATTATCATACCATACAACATACACCTTGTCTTTGGCGGCTTGAGCAATCTCAATGGGCGTGTTATCAATCTTTTCCGTAACTGCTTGTGGTGTCATAGTGGGTTCTTCCATAACAATAAAACCAACATCACTCATAATTTTCCAACCTAACTATATATATGGATAAACTCTAAGACAAGCAATGTCGTACAAAAAATAAAACAAAAGATTATAATTTTCCAGTCATCGCTATTCATACCCACGGTCTATCCTTTCTTCCGACTATCAACATACATGATACTACTTATCATATAGTTGTCAAGTAGATATTCCAAACAAAAAAGACTAGCTAAATGCTAGTCTTTAATATCAATCTTATTGCTCTTGCCTATCTTCAATACGAACTCTCCCGATACAAACTGTACCATAAACGTCTCCAATACCGTGTTCATAGGCATCCCAGCGCATTTACAATGGGCTTTAAAGCTATCTAAAACACCTTTGTTTATTGTCGTATTAAGCATAGCGCGTTCATTTTTCTGTACATTTGCCTTTATATTTGACATACATAAGCACTCCTTTATATGTTACATTAGTCTAACTATATTGTATTGCATATAAAAGTAGCTATCAAGTAGATAAGAAAGCAGGGCTTAAATAGCCCTGCTAAAACGTTTTACTTTTCCGTATAAGGCACAATTAAAAACTAATCGTCATACTCACCGTACTTGCCATTAAGCCAGTCATTAGTGGTCTTTAGCATCTGTCCAAACGTCCAATAATAAGCACCCTCGACATACTTATTCGTGAGAACATTATTGATAATATCGTTCTTAGTGATAGCAAAATCGACCAGCTCGTCAAATGAACCGTTACCATCATAGACATAGTAAGTAACCACAAACAATTCATCATCAGACAACATCATTTCATTTGTCTGTAAAGAATCAGTATACCAATCATTGCCCTTTGGATCAAGGGCAGAAGCCACGCACTCATGCTCGCCAGCACAATGCTCACTGTCAGCTACATAGACAATATCCTCAAGAACATCCTCAATCGTATCGTCATAAGCCCAATAATCAGCATCTTCCATACTCTTGCAAATCGCAGTCAGCATATTATACTCCTTTTATGCGGACACTAATAAACCTGCGATAGATTATTACACATATTAAGCAGCGCGTCAAGATGCCTTTGCATATCTTTTTCGAACTTTTCCGAATCGGCTTTGTTCTTGACGGCAAAGGCACCTTGTCTGTTATTCCAAATGTAACACGCGATATTGCCCATTAACAGTCGCGCTCGGGAATATCGGGGACGCTACAACATTCACTGTGTGTATGGTAAAGCATCAAATCATCGCTATCGTCCAACATGTTCACGACATCGCCATACTGAAATGCGGCAAACGCACTACGATTGCACTCACTGTATTCATCGGACAACTGTACGCGCTTGATTACATTGTCCTCGGCATCCAGCAGGTAGCAGTTGAAACAATCGCCGTAATCGTCCTCGTCACTGAACACTGCGATAGTCATTCCGTTGGTATACTTGACGGCATACTCATACACAGTATATCCTTCTGAAATAATCTGTATGGCACTATCGAGAAAACCTAACTGATAGCTATTCTCTCCGACAAAGTTGTAGCAGTCATTAATATCCACGTTCACGCACATGATAAGCATGAAATAGAGCAGTGCGGACACGCAGCGGAAATCGTCCTTGACATAGCCATCATACCAATCGTCCCAGTTGTTCGGCGTGAACGATGCAAAGCCATCGTATGAGGTGAACTTCTTCTCAAGAAACTCTTCAAAATTATCACGGTTCATGGCAGCATAACCAAGCATAAACTCACACAGTTTATCTGTATAGGCAAAATCAAAGACAACAGAATCAGTCTCAAAGTTATAATACTTCGGATGATACGTGCAGACATATTCAACGGCAAACTCACCGTTGCAATCAGACGGGAAAACATCGCTCCAAAGCGCGTCCTCGATATAATCAACGGCACTCTCGCCAATCTCCTTATCGGCATCATCGCGCATGTTGTAAGGGATACCTCCCCAAAGCTCACCAAGGTAGGTTTCATAAATGGTGGTGTCGATGAAATATCCGATGCAAGCGGTAGAGGTGCGAACCTTATGGGTCATAGTCTCGTTCATTACAGTACCTTTCTCTAAGGCTTTCTCTTTCCTTGCCTAATAGTATATATAGTTACCAACAACATGTCAACTATATTTCAAGTTCATATTTTCTCCACAAAAAATATCACGTCTTATAGACGGCAACACAAATGAAAGGAAAGAAGTGAGAAAAGGCGTGGGATAGTGTTGCCGCCTATAAGACGTGATATTAAATGTTCCCATATGGGAATATAATTACCTTGATACAAGAAGTTTTCCCATATGGTAAAATTATAAGTTGCACCAAAAATCATCTTCGGTAAACTCTGTACCGTGGTAAAGGTTATACATCAGCCAATCTGGAATATCCGTAGGATATGTCGCGCTTGCCAAAACATTACGCTCACTCTCAATCATCTGCGGCAACGCATCCTGATTGTAGTAAAAATCAGTATACAGCTTATCTTTAAGCTCATACATTTCATCATCGCTAAGCTGCTCAACCTTCATGACAACCACCTTTCTAAGCTACTGTAGTACGATTTAAGACACGCTAAATCTAAGCGCGTGTACCGAACTCAACCTTATCCCAACCACCCATTAAAAAGGCGTACATCCATCCATCCACGATAAAGCACGCCTTCATCGGGTTACTCTTATGCTCCTTCGCTTCGTCCTCGTAATACACGTTGACGATATTTACGATACCCATACTTTGCAAATGCAACAGCGCTTTACGTACATTGCTGCATAGCGCTTCATCGCCAATAGCTTTGGCAAGCTCGCTATACGTACCCTCAAAAACATCCATCTTCATAAGATAGTCCATGATACGAACTTCTTGTTTAGTAAGCTCACGAAACTTGCGCATGAGGGTATAAGTCTCGCCATAATCAAAGTTCATAGTGTAAGACAATGTTCTATCCTTTCAGTTAAAATTACTAGAACTCACGGTTGCGTTTGCCTTTAAGAAAATCAATGTGATTTTCTGCCTGCTTCATGGTCTTGCAATTAAAATCATTCTTTCCATCTTCAAATGTAGAATAATTATATCCAATTGCTTTAAGGTTATCACTCGCTTCACGAATCTCCATGTTAGGCAAACGATAATTACTTTGCTGATAAACAATAACCTTGTCAATAGTAATCTTAACAATGCTGTCATCAAGAATACCAGTGCCGCCAATAGAACGACTATTCTTAATCAGCAAAGGAATCTTGACGTTGCCACAACTGCGGCTAACATAACCAATGGTATCGTAAATCTCCATCCAGTCACGACCAGTTTCAGTATCTCCATAGAAAACACGAATACGCTCATGGTTTTTCATTGCACCATCGAGAATCTGAATAACCCTATCGGGCGTATTAAAACAATACCAAGTATCGTTATATACTTTATACTTGTCATAGGTAAAATGCTTAACGTTGGCAACTTCTTTAACCTGAATGTCCATCGCAGTTCCTTTTTCGCCTGCTCTCTTTCCTTGTCTATATAATACTCTAATCCAAAGCGATACAATCGAGATTTTCCACCTTCACAGATCATACACAATTCATTTC